>Ga0079300_10000755_pt1 | contig 12415 bp, 15 predicted proteins | sample Wag4_2014_7_11_FD_74799 | JGI IMG/M metagenome (GOLD analysis project Ga0079300, IMG submission 74799) | Fresh water microbial communities from Ohio, USA - Utica-2 Time Series HT 2014_7_11 | ecosystem: Environmental > Aquatic > Freshwater > Water tank | place: USA: Ohio | collected 2014-07-11
GATGAATGTCCAGAAAAAAAAGAAAATATGTCAAAAATTAAAAAGCAACAAAACAAAGAAAATCCAGAAATGGCAAAACAACAATCAGAATTAAAATTAATGCGTTATGAAGATAAAAATGCTAATGAACTAAAAGAAACATTAAGACAAAAAGCATTGCAACAATGGAGCGATCCTGAAAAAAAAGAAAAGTTAATGAACTTCTATAGAAATAAATATAAAAAAATATTTGGTGTTTATAAAGACAGTATTTTAATTGATACATTTGATTATGTTCCAGATTGTGCAGAAAAATTATTCAATAAAAAATCTGACGGTGGCAACATAAACAAAGTATTAAAGGGAGAACGAAAACAACATAAAGGATACGAATTTAGATATTTATAACAGGCGTTTTAAATGTCCAAAGGTGTAAAAACCGAATCCTCGTCATCATAAAATCCGCCAAAGGTCTCTGGATCAAAGTCCTTGAATTTGTGCAAGTTGCGTGGGTGCCATATCTTGGCCATTAGTTCTTCTTTGAGACTGCTTTTAGAAAACCATTGTTGCAATCGGGTTCGGGTGAAGTCAGACCTTCCTTTTGTCATATGATTCACAATAATCCAATGCCAATTCCAAGGTTTATCCGAATTTTCTTGAATAATATCAAAAGTGATATTTGGATTGCTACTAATTAAATTCCAGTTCCAAGGTTTATCTGGATTCGATTGAATAAAATCCCAAGTAATGTTTGGATTGCCACCAACGTAACTCCAACTCCAAGGTTTATTCGGATTTGCTTGAATAATATCCAAAGTGATATTTGGATGTTTGCTAAGTAAAGTAAAATCCCAATATTTATACGGATTTTCTTGAATGATTTTCCAAGTAATGTTTGGATTTTTATTAATGCCAATACAATCCCACGGTTTGTCAGGGTTCGCTTGAATTATATCCCAAGTAATATTTTTATTGCAACTAATCAAATACCAATTCCAATCTTTATCTGGATTGGATTGAATAATATCCCAAGTAATGTTTGGATTTAGACTTATCCAATACCAATTCCAATCTTTATCTGGATTTGCTTGAATGGTGTCCCAAGTAATGTTTTGGTTTAGACCAATCAAATACCACACCCAAGGTTTATCTGGATTCGATTGAATGATGTCCCAAGTAATGTTTGGATTGCAACTAATTCCACCCCAATCCCACGGATGGTCTGGATTCTCTTGAATAATATCCCAGGTGATTATTTTATTGCAACTAATTCCACTCCAATACAAAGAATTTTCTGAATTAAGAATAAAGTTAAACCATTTGAGAGACCATTCTTGTTCTGTTTTTTTTAAAACAAGGTTGTAAGGAAGTTCCATTTCAGTTTGCAACATAAGTTCAAAATTTGTAATTGAAATATAGTGGTTTATTTATTTCATTTTTTAATAACTAACGTTCGAATGCGGAACCATCCTTTAAGTTATTATAATAGTATTTATGAAAAGGATTTAAAGAACCTCACTCCGTCTATTTACAAATGAAGATACGGTATATGTCTGACTTACATTTAGAGTTCATAAGACCAGAACAAATAGAACAGTTTCTTTTTCGTATTCAGCCAGGGCTTGACGAAGTTTGTGTATTGGCTGGAGATATTGGAAATCCATTCAAATCCAATTACAATATTTTTATGCAATTTATCGAGACGAATTTTAAGAAAGCCTTTGTTATTCCCGGAAATCACGAATATTACAACGATACTTACACGATCGAAGAAATTAACACATATCTTGATAACTATTTTGAAAAGTTTCAAAACATAAGTTTTTTAAACAATAATATTGAAAAATACGAAGATTTCTTGTTCATCGGAACAACCCTATGGTCAAAAGTAACAAACCCTCTTTTCAAAATAAATGATGTCGATAAAATTTGCGAATTAGATTACATTTCATATAACAGAATGAATATGATATGTATTGATTTTTTGGAAGATACATTGGATGACGCTTCCACACAAAACTGCATTGTTATAACACACCATGTTCCTTCACCAAATCTTATTGATGTTAAATACAAAATCCAACAGATGCGCCCATATAATCAGTGGTTTGCTTGTGACCTGGAATACCTTATCAACAATTACAAAGATAAAATAAAGGTTTGGTTTTATGGTCATACCCACACACCTTCTGAAGAAACGATACGTGGGGTACCATTTTTGTGTAATCCAATTGGATATCCAAATGAAAATCCATCGGTGGATTTGAATAAGGTGGTGGCGTTGGTTCTTTAAGTTATTTTCTTATAATATATAACACACCCCGCAAAAGATGCCTCGCAAAAATTCATACGGAGAAATTGTATTTGCAGATTACCCTGACTTTAGACCAAACCTGACACCAAGAGAAATATTCACAATGGGGAGCTTCGGAGGAACCTATTGGCGACCCATCCACTCTCGCGTAACCGGCAAGAACTACCGCAATGTCCACAAAAATTATCCCGCCTCTTGGTGGAAAGGAATTCCAGAAGATCACTTGACTCGCGATTGGGACGATTATGACAAATCCATTAACCGCTATGGAGTGCAGGTCGGAACCACTCTCGAGTTTTGGGAATCAAAACATTGGATACACAAAGAAAACCCATACGGATGGGTTCATTGGTACTGCGACTTTTATAGCGGTAAACGAGGTCCTGATGACGACCGACAAATAAGCCGATGGATAAAAACCGCTGGACCGAATAGCAGATTCAGAAAGGCTCTTATCAATATGATTCACAGACAAGGTGGTAAGTGCAATGATGAAGACATCAGCCCCAAGATTAGACAGACCCTTCAACACTGGGCTTATAAGTTGACTGCTAGGGATTGCTCACACTAAATCATTTGAGATTATAAAATTTGAAATACTAGTTTATTTAAAAAAAATGAAAATAGTTTAGCCTATTATTATTCTGCACAAATAAATAAATGGAATGTCCTATGTTAGAAACTCAAAAGTCAAATAAGAAATATCCTTTAAACACAGGAAAAAAATGGACTGATGAAGAAGAAACAATGTTGTTAGAAGAGTTGAGTCAAAATATTAATATGCAAGTAATAGCACAAAATCATCATAGAACTTGTGGAGGTATAAATGCAAGACGTAGAGAAATCGCATACAAATTGCATAGTAAAAATAATTCTATGGAAGAAATAATATCGAAAACAAAATTGGATGAAGCACAAATAATAGAAACAATACAAAACAGAGAAAAATATAGTAAACAATCCAAAGAATACAAACAATCTAAACCTGCAAAAGAAATTAAAAAACCATTTTCAATTGAAAATGAAATTGATGAAATGAAAACTGAAATTAAAGAACTAAAAAATACAATAAAAGAATTAGTTAAATTGATTAAACCAGTTTCTGAATCAAAAGATATTTAATAATAAAATTATTTCAATGATTTCACAATTCAAAAAAATTGAAATGAATGAATACCTTCATTTAAATTACAGAAAAGTACTAAATAACGCACCTGCCAAACCAAAATGAACCAAGAATTCTTGAAAGAACAATACCCCTCCATCGAATTTGAAATTGCCTGCTTTGAAAACTATGAAGATTTTTTGACTAAACCATTGATTGGTATTGATGGAAACTCAGTAAATGAAGACAACATAATCATTAAAAACCCAAACTTCTGCAAAGAAACCCACCAGACAATCTCTTACGAATATTACATCATTCCGAAATATGCATTCAGAGAACACATCACATACACTAATGTCATCGACTTTTTGGAAGACAAACTCACAGAAACAGAAGGCGAACGATTGAAAGACATTGTTGAGGAAAAGACAACGAGAAAACCTCACAGCCTCCGAGTCTTCAATCTTGTGTGGGAGAACAAATAAACATTTCATTGAATCTAATTATTATTTATCAAATGTAGACAAATTATATAACTCTTTTATACTGTGGGGAGGAATCCTAGTCCTAGTCCGAATCCGAATCATACATTATGCATTCCAAAGCCTCCTTAACCCCATTTTCTTTTTCCTGCAAATAATCCATTGAGTAGTCACGAAAAATATCTTCCCAACTATCGCAACGATGACATTGATATATCAAATCAAATATTTGTCCTTCTTTTTTTGAGATGATGAGATAGAGATCCAATAGCTTCTTTTTTTCTTCTATATTCCAATTCTTCCATTCATCGGATTCTTTCAGATTTTTCAGTTTGTCTACAATTCGATCCATTTATATTAAATACACAAATAATATTAAACCTTTGTAATATTATTTAAACAATTCATAATGTTAGACGAAACAATGCAAGTGATAAAGGCAATAAAGCTAAAGCAAAACCCAAACCTAAAATATGCAGAAGTAACAGTTATTAAAAATGTGGAAGAAAGAACGATCTTTAATTTCTTACAGCACATCTTCAGTGTAGATGAAGAACTAATAATAGACAAAGAAGGAGATCAAGTTCTTATGGAGTTTGACGGAGAACCTCCATTTGACACTAAGGAACATTTTGAAGACTGTAGGTTCGAATTTACAACAGGGTTTTATGGAGATATTTTATTCATAAAGAAAAAAGATAAGACCAATACCTTTTTTTCGAGGAAACCACATACAAATAACGATGGAAATCTATGTCTTTCTTTTAAAGAAGTAACAGAAGGTCCAAACAAAAATAAATTTAGAAGCCTCCCCATTCCTTCATAAAAAATACGGTCTTATACTCAAATAAAACGGAACTCATAGAACAAGAGGTAAAAGGCGTTAAATCTTATAGTTTTGAATCAATTGAACAAAATTGTTTCTATCTTATTCGCATAGAATCCAGAGACATAAAACCTAGATATGTTGTTGCATATGATGAAACTTTGTTTACAAAGAAAGAGGCTATTTATATGGTTCGCTCCATATTGTTGGAACTTTATAAATCTTAATCAACAAGCTCCATATCGTGAGTGTCATTCATTTCTGAAATGCGTTTGTTCGTTTGAAACTTGTATGACCTCCAACTGAGTTTCATAGGTTCTTTTGCAGGAGTTCGTTCGGCTGTTTTCTCTTTTTCTCTGATTTCATTTTCTTTGTCCAACTTTTCTGCTTTCTTTAGTGCGCTGTCTACATATAGTTCTTTTAATATTGTTCCGACCTTGAAAGAAGCTTCGTGTTGTCCATATTCTCCATTTTCAATCTTTTCTAAAATATCCAAAAACTTGTAGAATAGAGACATTTCAATTTCCTGCTTCAGTATTCTGTTATAAATATCGGTATAAAATGAAAAGAGAAAGTTGCACTCAACCATTGTGAGATCCCTCATTTCCGCAAAGGTTGCCTTCGGATTTTCTTCCAATCTTTGAATAAGTATTTTAGATTCTTCTCTTATAATAGAACTGTGTTTCAGTTCTCTTATTAGTTCTGTCTGGTCTGTAACATTATTTTCCTTAATCATTTCATTTAATTTTAGCCTAGATTGTTCGTCCATTTTATTATATTGTCTACAAATTATTTATTCGAGTTTAACACACTTGTCTACAAATAATAAATATATAATATATAAATGTCAACATCAACAAATACAACTAATGCAGATTTGTTGCCACCGCCTCCTCAAAAGGTTGTGGGAGGGCTTACACCAGAACAAAGTAGTGCGTTAGGCAATCAACAATTCAGGTCTCTGTTAGCTCTCATTGGAGGAAAAAAGAAAAGTGGTAAGAGTATGAGTCGGCGTGTGCGTAGGAGTATTCGTAGAAGTGTTCGTAGGACTCGTATGAGTATGAGAAATAAAAAGTCGAGAAAATCTAGAAAATCTAGAAAATCTAGAAAATCGAGAAGGAAATACAAATACCAAGGAGGAAATACAATGCAAGTTACAACACCTCCAGTCTCATACAAAGAAACATCTTATCCTTCTGTTACGGATATATCGAAACAATTAGCAGGAACCACCGCACAATCGAATGCAAACAGTAAAATGGATAATGTTGGGGGTCCTGCGGTTAATTAGGGAGATTGAATGCAAAACCATATTATTGTCGTGTTTTCTTTAAATAATAAAGTATTTAATATTTCATTATTTGCATCTAGTTATTTATTGAGTTAATAATTACTGCTACATTTTCGTGATAATATCCTAACATTCCAGTAGGGGTTCCATTCATCCCAATCCACTGATAATCTACATTATTTTCTGTAATAAACTCATAAAAAGCTTTGAGTTCTCCAGTATCTCCATCAAACCCAGGATAATTCACCAATTCATCAAACACAATAATGCAACTGTTGTCTATATAATCTTTTAACGTATCCAAAATATATTTTGTAGAACTATAAAGGTCGGCATCCATATGAATAAATGAAACCTTTTTATTGTGGGTTTTAATAAAATCAACCAAAGTCTCATTAAACCACCCTTTTATTAATTCAACATTTCCATTAACTCTAGGCAATTCCCCATTTCTGTTGAAAGCACCTTTATCATATCCATCTCTCCATTTTTCAGGCAACCCTTCAAAACTATCAAAACCATATACTTTATCATCAGTAAACTGTGAAATATAATTTATGGTATTACCACTTGCAACACCAAATTCTAACCATAATGTGTTTGGTTTGTGTCTCAATCTAATAGTTTCGAATATATACTTAAGAGGGTAAGTGTTCACATTTGGAATGTTTTGAATAATATTCAACATTATATTATAAATCAAATATTTACATTTAAATTATTATTTTATTATTTTGATGTGAATAATAAAATCTCAAAAAAAAGACCAGGAACCTAAAACAAGAGTTAGAATAATAATGAATGAAATTTATAATGGCTTACCTTGCAGTGCATAACAGATTATCCATCCGGTAGAAGAAGAGCGAGAGCGATCGAGCGAACATCCAAACCTATAATTTAATAATGATGGAGACGGGGATTGTAGAGACCAGGGTAAGATTGTTGAGGGAAGCGGAAGGTGTGTTCGATATCACTGTCATTTGCGTTCATATACCACTTTTGTTTTTGTTTGTTGACATTTGTTTGGTGATAAACACCGATGACCTTTGTACCAGTGAAACTTTTGTTCATAATTCGGTTATTTCTTCCGATTTTATCCCAAGTTCCAGTGAGTTCTTGATTGAATGAGTAACAACCGCAGAACAAGAATGAGGCATCTTGCACATAAAGAACATTCCACCTGGAAAGAGGCTGGTTGAAAGCAGAGCAATCAAGGAACATCCCATACATGTTTATGACATTTTCCACGTTCCACTTTTCAATTCCAACCATTGCATCGTTCTGGAATTTAGTGGTGATGAGACCCTCGAACAAGTAGCTCATATCGTGGATGTGTTCGATCTCTCCTCTGCGGGAGAACCATTGAGAGATGGGAACATATCCTTTAGAGTTTCCTCTCAGGTAGTGGTTGACAGCGTTGTATAGGTCGTTGCGATTTTTGATGGTGGGAAAGACAGATCCCATAGGGATAGGGCAGTTGAACCCAGGTCTTGGTTTTTTCTTTTCCTCTTCTTTTTGTTTTCTTTCTTGTTCAATTTCTTGCAGTCGTTGTTCAAAGTTTTTTCTTCTTTCTTCAAGTTCTTCTTTTGAAGGTTGGAAGTGATTGATAACAGCAAACACAATCACTAAACACAACACGTGTGCTAGAAAGTTAAAGGCAATGTATTTCACAGTTTCAGTAAGCATTTTAAGTTGGCGTTAGGCAATTCAATTAGTTAATCCGTAATTTGAGTTGAGATGAAAATTCATTTCAATTTTTTTTTTCAGCCTCTAAAAAATGACGACAGATGATTAAAAAAATATAATGCCCTTCCGGGAGGGTCTTTATATCGTTTTTATAATATATATAACACCCCAGCCAACAACTAATTAATACCACTGCATAGGGTCATACTCTTCCACCATAACCTCTAAGGCTTCATCATCATTCTCACCATCCACATTCCCATCTTCATCTACCATCTTATATGTTTCAATCGAGTCTCTTGGGAAAGGGTTCATAAACTTTATTCTTGGGAAATAAATATCTTCAACATCGATGTGGAACGAAACCCTTTCTTTTTCAATGAATATAATTGGTTTGTTTACAGGATGTAGACAATCTCGTTTGAATGTAGCAACTGGAATCTTGTGGATGTCTACATCGACGAATTCTCCAATAGATAATCCCAACCAAACCATAAAATATGATAGACTTATGTAATGGGTTTCATAAGAAATTTCTTCTTCCGTCCAAATTCCTCTTCTCGTATTTTTAATAATTTTGAAATGAACAGATGCATAATGAGGCGGAATTGAATGGGTCAAGGTGTGTGGTAAACAATGGAGTTTATAAACTTCTTTTTCTTTTCTGTATTTCACATAACTGGGATGGTCTTCTTCCAAAAATCTTGTAGCAAAGATAAATCCGAATGGGTTCAGTGAGGACATTTAATTTAGGTTAGTTTTTTAATTAATAATAGGATTAGTTATTAAATCAATTTTTATATATGGAAGAACCCTCTTTAAAAAACATCGCGCCTTATTTTAGGCTGTCTCCATTTATTTCTGTGGTTCTCGTAATTTCTATTATTATTGTTTGGATATTGGCAACAGCTCTCATATATGTTGGAATAAATATAGACTACATCCGCAAAAATTGGCAACAAGAAAAATGCAAACCTATCGGGATTCTCATTGGTGGAAAAGAAAATCTCAATGAATGTGTTAAGCCTGTTCTTGGAGGGGTGGTGGGAGAAGCAACCTCTCCGCTTACTTATGGAACTCTTGTGTTGACGCGGTTATTCTTGGACTTGTCAAACGCAGTTCAAACCTTAAGAGTAATGTTTGATTACATCCGAGTTTCTGTAACTAACATCACTAGAGAGATTCTTGCAAGAATAGTGAATCTAATGATACCCTTGCAATCAATGTTCATTACAATAAGAGATATGTTTGCAAGATTGCAAGCAGTTTTTGCAACATCCATTTATGTTGGTCTTGCCACAATATTGGCAATGAAAAAGGTTTTAGAACTCATACTGACTTTTGTAATAATCATTCTTATCGCTTTAGCAGCGCTTATAATTATGATGTGGATATTTCCATTTAGTTGGGCTGTTGCCGCCGCCTTTACTGCAATATTTGTGTCTATTTCTATTCCACTTGTTCTCTTTGTTTCTGTTGTCGGAAAGGTAACCGATTTAGGAATACCTAAGATCCCAAAAAAACCACACGTTTGTTTCGACAAACACACCAATATAAAATGTTTAGACAATTCTACAAAACCGATTTATAAAATAAAAATAGGAGATATTTTGGCAGACGGTTCATCTGTTATTTCCACCCTTAAACTAGACATAGGAGAATCTGTTATGTATTATCTGAATGGAGTTTTAGTAACAGGAAGCCATTTAGTTCAATATCACTCCACCTGGATTCCCGTTAGTTTTCATCCTCTAGCAATAATGATGCCAACATACAAACGGAAAAAAATATATTGTTTGAACACCACATCTGGAAAAATAAGAATCGGAGGAAATATATTTACAGACTGGGATGAAATGTTGGATTCTGATTTTACTTATAATGATAAGAATACTCAAATTGAGTTGATTGGTGGGGAAATTCATCCAATTAAAAAAATAATGGTTGGAGATGTGTTAAGAAACGGAAAGGTAGTAACGGGGGTTGCAAAAACACTATTCATAGGAAAAATAAATGAAAATGATTCTTATGAAAAAAACAAAAAATATTACCACCTGTATACAAAATAATTATCTAATTTATTTATATAATGAAATTTACAGTAACCCCTAAAATCGTAATTGTTTTTTTAATTGGATTAATTCTGATATGGATGTTTTCAGCTTGCGGATGCACTCACGGAGGAGCATATGGAATTTATGAAGGCGTTACCGACATTGCAAATTCGAAAGAAAACTCTGGAGTTGCCATCAAAACATCCACCCCAGAAGTAGCTGTAGACACAAAAAGTGGAAAAGCCTCTAGCGCATCTTCTGAAAAATCCGGAAATTCAAAAAATGAAAAACAACCGGCTCCGGCATCTTCCAATTCTTTAACAACTGACAAAAAAGGTAACCCATCGGTGGCCTCCACCGCTTCCGCCGCCAAACCAAAGGAAGGTTACACTAATCTTATGGGTTATAACAGCAATAACTCAACAGTAAACTGGGGATATCCTGCTCCTGTTTATCAATATGTTCCTCCTTCTGAAAGTAATCCTCTTTCCAGAGGAGAACTCAATATGTTTTCTGGAACTCCCTTTAAGCCTCAATGCTGTCCTAGCACATATTCAAACAGTGAAGGTTGTGCTTGCATCAACAAAGACCAATACAATTATTTGATTACCAGAGGCGGGAACAATGTTCCTTTTGCAATTATATAAACACTTGTCTATTTTTCTCATTTTATTTTTATTTTTATTTCAATTAAAATGAGAACATATTTATTTACCGTCTTCTTCTTCTTGTTGTTCTTGTTGCTCTTTTTTTATTTTTTGATTTTCTATGAGACTTTTTTGTTTTTCTTTTTCCACCCATCACCACACACATTGGACCCTGGCACGTTGTTTTCACAGGTTTTATTGTTTTATTTAATGGTTCTTTAAATTCTGGGGTTGAAATCTTTGGTGGACTAGGGGGTGCTGGTTCTTCCTTTAAAGGAGTAACTGGTATTGGGGGTGGTGGAGGTGGAATAGACACTGCATTTTCCATTTGCTGTTGCATTTGCGTTTGGATTTGGATTTGTCTTTGACGTTCTCGTTCTCGCTCTCTTTCTAGTTGCCTTAATATCCGGTTGTCTTCTTGTATTAATTTTTCTAATTCCAAATCTTCTAATATATCCTCTTTGTGCATTTGTTTTCTTTCTTTTTTTATTCTTTTCTTAATTCTACTTTCGTTTTCTTTATTCAAATTTCTCATTTGTTTTTCTTCTTCTGTTAAAACTTTTCGTGGCAATGAAGGTAAAACCGATGTAGGAATGTAATGAGATGCAATAGGTTTACTTGCAGAGTATATGCAACCATCCGTGCAAAATTCGTTAATTTCTTCCAAAGGCAAAACTGAACTTTTAGCAAAAGTAGTCGGATCAATTATTTGATGTGGTGTAATAGTCGTCTTTAATATATTGAATGCCTCTAATCCTATTTCTGTGTTTCCTTTCAAATAAGAAAAAATAGAGTCCATCTGGTTTTGATAATTCATCGTGCTAAATATTTTTTTTATAAGAGCAACCACACTAGCTATATATTTATTTTTTTCAGATTTTGTAGAAGTTATATCTAACAATTCGAGTTTGTTCAGTGCATTTGTCTTTGATTCCATTATTATAGCTTTCTGAGCTTCACTAAAATATTTGTCTGGTATTCCATTTGTAATGTCACTAGATCTACCAAAATCTATGATAGTAGTGTCTATCAATCCTTCTCTATTGAGATATACCAACGCATTACTTTTATGCAAATCCATATGAATAACCCCGATGTCTACAAACAATCTTATAATTTTTGATATAATGCTAGACTTTATGTTTGAAAGAATTACAGGATTTCTCGTATTCAGCATTGAATCGTGTAATGTATCTGAATTATTAATCATTGGCATAACAATGATTCCCATTTTCAGAAAAGGGTGAACTTTAAAAATGGTATTGAACATTTTAATGTTTTGCATCATTTCATATCTTTCTGTTTCTTCCAAATTTTTGAAAAATAAATTTAAAAAAGATTTTCCAGGATATTCGTCATCATCTTCATCTTCCTCATAATCCTCTTCATTTTTCTGCAGTTGTTCAACAACTAATCTTCTAATATAATCGCTATCATAAGTTGTCCAGTCGGATGTGTCACTGGATTCTGTTTCAGAATATCCGGAGTCATCTGAGTCACCCGATTCACCAGATTCATCGGAATCATCCAAATCATAAGACTCATCCGATTCCGAACTGGAACCAACCCCTCCAACAGATCTGGGAGATTCCTCTTCTGATTCTTCTTCTGCTTCATCTGAATCAAAAAAGAATACATCTACGACAGAAGGGCATAAAGGAGGTCTTCCTCCAGAAATAGATTCCATCCACACTTTCTGTTGCATTCTAGCCTCATTTAAAAAATCAAGCTCGTACTCAGCTTTTTTGAATTTCCTATTATAATAATAATTAATATTCGTTGGGGTTTTAGTAATGTAAGCAATTTTGAATACATAGTCTGTTACCGGTATTGCAAATTTGCCGTCTAATATGTCCATATATTCGGAGTCTTCTTCATCAACCGTCAATTGAAAAACAATTCCAGATAAAGAACTGTTACTAAGTAATTGAACTTTTCCTTTTATTAACATATTTATGATTGGTGTTATTCCTGTTTTTTCTGGATACCTTTTTTTTACACCACCGCGAATATTCCACATATCTATAT
>Ga0079300_10000759_pt1 | contig 12388 bp, 8 predicted proteins | sample Wag4_2014_7_11_FD_74799 | JGI IMG/M metagenome (GOLD analysis project Ga0079300, IMG submission 74799) | Fresh water microbial communities from Ohio, USA - Utica-2 Time Series HT 2014_7_11 | ecosystem: Environmental > Aquatic > Freshwater > Water tank | place: USA: Ohio | collected 2014-07-11
GTTGTAGATCCTTGAGGTCTGCGCGTTGGTGCCGTTGCGTTGGGCGAGGGTGTTGGCGGCGTCGCGGGAAAGAGAAAGATCTACCGCGCCAAACGATGTCGATGTCGAACTAAAGTTATATCCGGAGAAGTTGTTTAACACAACCCCTGAGCCGCCTAATGTCCACTGCCCTCCCGAGGCGGACATTGCTCCGCCCACGGTAATTATATTTGTGAAAATTCTAGTCGTGGAAGCTCCAGTGGTATTGTCTACGTTAAACAGAACGTTCCCATTAACCTGAAAATCAACAACTCTTCCCGTAAACCCACTCGGGGCATTAACCCCAAACCCCGTCCCCGCCGTGCTCCAGCTCGTCGAAGTCGTACCGCTGGGCTCAATCAGCACATGCGGCTTCGTGGTGGTGCTCGTCCCACCCGTGAACCAGGTCCCGCTGAACAACTTGGCCGGTGCGCTGGCCGCAGCGTTGAAGGCATTGATTAGCCGGGCCAAAAGCGTGAGATTGCCCGAGCTGTCAGCGGTGAGGGTGCTGAGGCCAGCAACAGCGCCATTGGTGTTAACTAGAACCTGACCGCTGCTACCACCAACCAGAGCCACCGTGCCGGTTGCATCAGGGAATGAAATTGTGCGATTTGCTGTTGCTGTAACCGTCTGAAGCGTGGTAGTAAAAGACCCACCATCATCCAGAAGAATGTCGCCCTTGCTGGTCAGTAGGTTGGTGGTCTTGTCGTAGGTGAGATCTACATCACCGCCGAAAGTACCATCATCATTAAACAAAAGTGAGCCATTGCTGCCGCCGGGAACAGCAGAGGATCCACCAGGATCAGCAACGATGTCGAGCTTGCCAGTAAGAGGGTTAAACTGATATGACATGACTTAAGTTCTAGTGATGTTGGTTAGATTGCTGCCGCTATAAGTCAGCGTCAGAGTAGCCACCGTGGTTCCAGAAGAACCACCGTTCTTATAAATAACACCTGTAAGATTTGCACCCGTATAGCTCAGGGCGATGTGATCATGAGCGGGAATTGCAAGACCAGAAATGCTATTTAATGCAGCAACACCAGGCCCATCCTCTGCCAGCGCTACCCGTTGGGTGTTTGCATCAATCACCCCGCCACCACGGGTGACATTTGGTGCCATTGGCACCGGAGTATCTCTTAGCTGTTCATTAGTTAAAGGACCAGTGACCGGCAAAGAAGCCGAGAATGCAAGTAAATTATTCCAGGTAGAAGTACCAATGTATCGCCATTGGATATGCGTAGCCGTTGCTTGGAATTGTATTCGTGATAGATCGTCGGTCCAGGCCATTAGAGCACTTATCCGTACAATTATTGTACCGATAAAACACGGAAATAAATAGGACCAGTAGTAACAAAGTTTGCAGTACCAGCTATAATATCGTCAGCCCTAGTGTTAATAGTTAGTTGAGTAACAATAATCTTTGATTGATAATAAGTAGTTCCTGGCAAGTCAACCGCATTTTTGTCTGCAAGATAAAAGGTTTTAGTGCTTCTATCTAAATAGAATTTGACATCTACATTTGCTGCGTTGTCCCTGAAGAAAAATAAATTCATCAATTCCATTGAATCCTGAAAACCTCCAGATAAAGCAATTCTCCGATGTGCAAGAAAATTAAAATTACCACCACCTGAAATGATGTTCTTTAAGTTTTCTCCAAACTTATCGCCAATAGCAGTAGTATCCACTTCTGAAGCATCTAAACTTAGGGACCACTCCTCTAAATAACCTTGCGTTGCCCAATCCTGAATAACCAAGCTACAAGTTATCTTTGTAAATGAAGCAGCGGCTAATGGGATTCTTTTTGTCTCACTGCCAGAATATGAATCAATCTTTGTAGAGTAAAGAGATACTCGATCTAAATCATCAACATAGATATAAAAGTTAGCAGTGCTATTTGAAGTAAATCCTTGAATTGGAAGATTTCCACCTGTAGAAACAAACCTAACAAGATCTCCAGTTACATAGTTTTGATTCAAAGATGAAAAGTTATTAGATGCCAGAAGTACAGCGGCTGGCAATAATTCAACAACGCCAGGAGCATTGCGCTTGATTTGAACAATTCCACCTCTACCAAGGACAGGCATTAGAAGGCTCCCGTAATATCACCAGATCCCTGGAAAGAAACACTGGTTGCAATTGCTTCCCTCAGGGATACGGTCAAGCTTACTTGTGTAACAAACATGTTTATGCTTATAGATTTGTCAATTAAAGTTGTATCTAAGTTTAAAAAAAGAACTGCTGGTATTGATCCAGCGAAAATGCTATTCAGAATATCAAGAGTTGGAAGGTCAAATGGGTCATACAAAATAGTTGCTGATCCAGAGGAACTTTTAATCCCAGGAAGGAAGGTCTTAGTAAACTTTTCAACTGTTGTATTTTCCATCACTTCTCTTGAAAAATCCAAATTACAATTTATCACTTTGGCGATTTTTTCGCCTTCATAGTACAAGGATGAATTTTTGCTGGTGATTGGGGCCATGGTAAAATTGTAATCTTGATTAGCTAAACGTACCTCAAAAAAACAAACTCAAAAGAGTTTCCATTTGCTGGAAGGCCCGGTGAAGATGATTGATATGGTTCATTTACGCCATGCCTTTTAATTTGAAAATTACGAACAAAGGCAGTGGTAGTGATAGTGCCAGTATAGAAGTTAGGGCCACCACCATTGATTTGAGGAATATAGATAGGCCCTCCCTTATTGAGCCACAAATCATAATCGTTGCCATTTCTAACTGTAATAGCACCCGACTTTGGATAGGCCTCAGTAGAAGTCCCAGAATTAAAATTTGAAACGTTGCTGAATAAACTTTGCTCTAACGGAAAACCGTGATTTATAGGATCCAGCGCTGTTGCAAATGGACTTGTGTAAGTAAAGGCACCAATAAGACTTGCGGGGAAGTTCAATCCACCAGTAGCAGTTACCTTGGCGGGTATGCTGCAGTGGTAAGCGGATATACCAACCGGCATAGGCAGAGCTGTAATATAATTATACAAAGGAACCCCGTTTGAGCTGTTCACAGGACTTCGACCAAAAGTATTTTGTACTTGGTTGACGAAAAGCCACGTTTGAACATCTACTGCTGTCATTTCTCGCCAATCGCTGCTTCTCGAATACGCCGGTTGAATAATGGTAATAGGACCAAAATGGTTGAAATAAACATAATTAGTAAAATCGGAAAATACTTGGGTTTCCTTTTGTTCCCATTTAATATCATATCGAGTTGTACTGGAACATACAGGCCCTCGCCCTAAAATCAAAGGTGGAGTAGCAAATGCGTCAGTTGAATCCCTCTGGCCTTCCAATGAAACAGTAACAGTTTTATAGCCTGGAATACTGCTTTTCGCATAAACAGGTCTTTGCTTGAAACGCCAACTAAAATTGTTCTTTAACAGCGAACGCAATGGTTCTTCAATATCATTCCATAATTCATTAGGCAGGGTTAAGGTATCAAAAGTTCCATAAGCAGAATCAAAGGCATTGCCAATGTGAGAAGCCTGAAGATCAGTGATATTGGCAAACTCAAATTCAATAATCTCGCCACTTGATTGTGTGCCATATTTTCTAGTAGCAATGTTGCCAGAAATAAAATTAAACTGCTTAACAGGGTACTGAGGCTGTGTCAGTGTTCTGTCAGAAGGTCTAATAGCAGGAAAGGGTATTGGCATTACATCACACCAAGGGCGGAGAGTAGGGAATCCATGGACCACTAGTATTTGCTCTTCTCATCCCCAGGTTTCTAATTGAGCTGTAGAAAGTGTATCTTCTCCATGGCGGGTATGGCGTTCCATAGGCTGAGTTTGAGAAGCCTTGACCCGTCGAGCTAATTCCGTCTGGCCAACTTGATGTTATTGCGTTAATTCCCAGAAACAACGTGGTCGGTTGATCCTCTACTGCTGGAGCGTATTGCGGTTCAAACCATCCTGTAGGAACATGCCACCATTGACTGACATCTTCAATGTATTTCGTGACCCATTGCCCCTCTGTAAATACAGCGGGATAATGGACAATCCCTGATCCAGGTGGAAAAATTGACACTTGACCATTAGCGTCATTTGCAGCACCTTGAAGCGTGTCCTGCTTTTCATCAAATCTGAGATCCCATAGTCCGTCAAGAATTTCTGGATTTTCCTCTGTTGGCAACAATAGCCCTGGTTCAGGCAATGGCGGAATATAAGGAGGAGGTGGTGAATAATCAAAATCACCCTTAAGTTTTATTTTGACATTCTTAAAACCAGGAATACTGCTTTTTGAATATACAGGTGACTCTGCAAAGCGCCAAGTGTAATTCCGCTTTAATCGTGAACGCAAAGGTTCTGTGATGTCATTCCAGAATTGATGTGGAAGTGCAAGTGGCTCATAGGAGCCAAATGCAAGTTGATGCGCAAGGCCTAATGAAAAAGCATCTAAATCAGTGATATTAGAAAATTCAAGTTCAATAATCAATCCACGAGGAACTGTACCAAAACGTTTAGAGGCACCAGTTCCCCCTGGTGAAATTTGTCTTTTAACTGGAAAATCACCTTGAGTGATATTTCGATCTGATGGGATAAGTGGAGGAAAATCAATGGCCATATCAAGCTCCAAACCCCCAAGGCCAACGTTGGCCCAATAGCGGATATGTCGGTACTGGTGGGCAGGGAGGACAGGGAGGGCACTGAAATGTAAGATAAGCTAGGTAGACATCATTGATGGTTGTCGTCGTTGCATAAGGTGTTGTTGTAGGATTTAAATTGGCCATGGGTGGCATGGCGTATAACGTTGAATTGCCTGGATTAACAAACGGCCAAATATAAAAAGGGTCTCGATCATAGAGTAGTTGACCAGTATTTAAGGTTGCGACATTAAGCGTCGGCAACGGAATTAAATACCGGGGCTGATCAGAGGGGATTTGATTAAAGTCCGCCATGGTTAAACAACCCTAGCAAGAAATAAAGGACTTGCCCGCAAATCACTAGACGAAAACGAACCACTATGATTGCTAACGGAAAGAATGTCATAGATTTCACTACCTGGAGTTACCACAAATTGATCAAATACAGACATAGAAACACTGTAAAGATAGCCAGTAATCCCAAAGTCTGCAGGCAGTAAAGCAGATGAATACGGATTAAGAAGTAAATTTGTAAAGACGGGATTGCTGTCAGTTGCGTAGGCGGGATTGTTATTGCTAAAACCGATTGGAAGCTGAACCGCGCCATGGCTTTCTCCTAAATGGCCAACTCCATTGCTGCCAAAATCACTATTCCCCAAGAACACATAACGCAGTGGAATTGCTTGGCCGTAAGTGTCTAAATAATTATTGCAAGCTCCATAATAACCACAATAAGTGTCAGTTCTTCCAACGGGTATGTATGTACGACGCAAGAAAAGTGGCAGCAACTGGAACCATGCAGCACCATATCGCGCAATCGCTTGTGTCCTAACAAGCATCATAGATGTATAGCAGACTTTATTTAGATCAATCCACGAACTAGGCGGGGTTCGATTTATGTGAAAATTAAAACTAGCAGAGCCACATCGAACAAGAAACCACGTAAACAACGGATCCACTTGTGAAGTCCATCGAGTAATCGTAGTTGTTACGGAGCTATTGAAACTGCCTTGCGATAAACTGCAGCCCGGTTGTGTATTATTTGTGGTATTAGCGTGGAAATCAAGATATTGCGTGCCCGATGGCTTGTGCGTCCCCGTGTTCCATGCGGTGGCAATGTGCACATAAACCTGACTTGCCGTAAACTTAAACCAATAATATGTTTTTCCATACACTTTAGAAGCATCATAAGTTATTTCAAGTATTCGATTTTCGACTGCGCCATCTAAAAAACTATCGTACCAATCCGTCATCAGGCCAGCACCTATAAAGGCATCCCTGAAGCCCGCTGCCATCTGAGAATTGCCCCAAGGCGATGTAACGGTGTAGGTCTGCTTAGTAACTGGCATTTATGCCTCCAAGGATAAATAGGTCAATGTAATGAGAATGTCGCCAGTCACAGAGTCATTCGTCAACCTGAATGGATAAGTAGTCCCAGGGACGGTTTCACGATTCATGGCAACAGGTGCAGGCTCAAAATTCAATGTCACAGCCCCAGGTAATACTGGATCCGCAATGACACCAGCAGCTAAGCCAGGAGCAACTGTCCTAAGTCTACTCGAATCAGCAGAAGAAGCTAAGATCGAATTGTAAAGCCTAAACCAACATCCTTGGCTTACTGCTATGCTAATAATAACGCAACTCTTGGGAAGCACAAAAGAACCAGTCACTGTTGCATTAGCCGCACAGTTTATAGTTACTGATGTTGAACTTCTCATATTATTAGCAGCAGAAGCACTTGACTCGGTAAATATCATACCCAAAGCAGCATAATTGGTGGAACTAAGTAGTCCACCAGTTGGAGTTCCAAGCAATACATTGAAAGACTTGAGGAATTTATAATTAGTCGTGGAAGGTGAAGTTGCAATAGATAGAGTCTTGACTGTTTCATTGGCAGCAAATTGAACCACTCCACTGGGTAGTGCATTGCCAACAAAATCAACCGCAAGTGCTGGATTGACAGTTGTTCCAGAAACTGAATAAGGAACATCAGTAATTCCAGAAAGAACGCCAGTTCTTGTCAATGCAAACGATATAGTATTTCCAGTTATACCAACCGATACAGGGAAGATAGAAACAGTCGGACGACTGTTATCTGTAATAAACGCAGTGGCTACTGGTGTTGTGCCAATGTCATAACCAGCACCATCTACTATTGTCATGACTACGGTTTCTGCAGTTTCAATTTCAGTGTCATAAATAACACTAATTGGAACCGTAGCAGTTGCAGCCCCAGCTAAGAATGTAACTACAGTTGGTATAACCGTGTAATCAATACCTGGAATAGCCGTTCCACTAATTTGAACATTTACCGTTAAGGGATTAGTTATAATGCCAGTTCTAGTAAGAGTAAACAATCCAGGGTTTTGAGTTTCTCCAGACTGAGCTTCGCTAAGGTCAGGATCAGTTGCCACGACCGTGATCACAGAAGCAACAACAGATATAGTCAATACTGCAATTTGAGGACTGTCCACAGCCGATGGTGAACTGACAACACAAGAAATCGTATAAGTTCCAGTTTTATCAAACAAAACAGTTGTGATTGGCGCAGAAGAATTTTGCATCTCTGCCGAGGATTCATCAGTGCCACCAATATCCCAAGCTAAGAAAACATTATTCATGTCATACACAAAACCACTTCCACTCCCTGGAGCATTGGCCTCAAAAACTGTCTTGTATAAACTATTTTCTGCACCAATCAAAGTAAAGTCAGTTGAACCTGGAGACGCAATTTGATAAGTGTCTTCAGGTTGAATTGATGAAGCAGCAATTGCTGGTAATTCCGATGGATAAGAAAGTGAATAATCAACAGGATAACCAGCCGCTACGCTAACCGGCCCAACAATAGTTACAGCTCCAATGGAACTAATTGCTGCAGGAGCTTCGATAAACTCAATATCCTTGTAAGAAGTCACACCCATGACAGTGACGCCAATGGTCACACTACCTGGGCTTGAACGAGTAATCGTAGTTGAGCTTTCCGTTGGTGTTCCAAAAGCAACGCCACCAAACCACGAATAGCCTGTAATAGAACCACTTCCAGAAACAACCGCTTCATAGGTTTCTTCATCATTTACATACAGAGTATCAGGACCAGTAATGTAAACAGCACTTGCATAATTACCTGGATTTGAATTGTTTTGACTGCCTTCAATTTGCCCATCAATAATCCATGCCGCTGGATTGTCCCAGTCTTGAGCAATTAAAGCGTAACCACTGGATGTCAATGGAAAAACGTTTGCCTCAACTTGCAAATTCCCATCTTCATCAAAAGACATAGATTTTACTTTATATGCAACTGTATCAACAACACTTGAACGGAGGCAAAAAACTGCTGGCTTATTTATATTGGTCGCCCTTTGACCTTGAACCACAAGTGTCCTCTCTTCAATAGATGAAGTCGTGCCATCCCAAATGAGAACATCGTAACTTCCATCTGATAACGGAGTAATACTTGAAATAAGGCCAGTACCATCTATCACTCCATTGTTTGGTTGAAGATACTGAACAGTTTCAACGCCTAACTTAAAACACCTTCCAACTTGCAAAGCGGCTTTAGTTGGTACAGTCTTAAAGCGAATAGTATTAGTTTCTAGTCTTGATTTCCGACAAATAAATTTAGCCACATCAATGGCATGAGCTTGGTTGGTACAAAAATCAGTAAGATCAAAAGTTTGAAGTTGTGCATCCTCTGGTGTGGCAGACTCTCTTACGTTTACCTCCCGAATCATGGGGAAGATTCCATTGGTGTTGGTAGTATTATTTGGCCTTTCATGGCGCCATTTAACCGACACTCTCTTGGGGTTTCGCTGTTGCAAATCCGCATAAACAAACTCAAATGAATCTTCAATAATGTTCCCTGATGTAAACAGGTTGGTAATAACCTCTGGTTGATCAAAATAAAAAGAAGGCTGCAGTCCCCATTTACCATTCTTAATGACAACATCTAACAAAAAGAAATCAGCAGTTTCACTTGCCCAGTTTCTAATGTTTACTGGCTTATCAAGTGTTCCATCCCAAAAATACTTTCTGCCCCGATTCCAGTTAGCAGCAGAAACAATAGATGACGTATCAATCTGTCCACCGCTTAAAATAGAGCCAACACCATATCTCGCATTGGTCAATAAGTCCAAAAAGACTTCTGGAAAAGTATGAACCGAGCCTCCACAGCCTCCACTTACATAGACAGATAATTGCTTTAGCTGTTGAAACTCTGTGCTGCTTCTGATGTTACAGCCAATGGTTGCAAGAAAACCATAGGTTGGAGTTGTTGGATTTGGCGTAATAATGTTGACGTAAGCAATCTCGTGTTCTGGGCCACGGCTTGCTGATGATTGAATTTCTTGAAAAGGAAATGCTTCAGCCGCCCTGCCCCATGTATCTGCATAGTCATTAGAAGAAGAGCGACCAGGATCACCTCCATCGCTGATCTGTACGCCTAAATCCTTGTTACGCTGAGTAGAGGGCATTTGAAAAACCCTGCTATTCCTGGCAACGGAAATGCCGTTGTAATAAGCAGTAACACCAGCAGATGATACAGTTTTGAATGTGCTTAACTTTGAATCAAGGACTTCAAGCGAATTTCCATGAAAACCTTGGCGCAGCTCATATCCACTGATTGGCTCCAGAATATATTCCCAGGCTTGAAATGATGGCATTTGAAGCCTAATGTAATTAAAGGCATTTTGTTGAGTAAGGCCTCTAAATCCAAAACATTGAGACATATAAGTAAAATTATCATTCGAACCCGCAACACGAAAGCCTAATCTGAAAAAGGAATATCTTGTTTCAGAACCAGAATAGCCACCCGAAGTATAATTGCTTAACGTAAGAGTTTGATTTGTACTATATTTGCGTCCCTTGTAAAACTCACAAGCCCTTCCATCAATTTCTCGATGACTCAGTGTATCCCTAAAATTACACAAGCCAGATATTCTTATCCCTTGCACACTTTTAAAGCCTATCTCAATAACTTGAGCAGCTCTTGGGAGGCTAAAAGAAGCAATAGATAACTTGAGTAGATGGCCTGTATTTGTCGCAACCCTAAACGTTGAAGTGGTTCCCGCCTTGTCCAGGCGAGCCAATCCAGCCTTAACAACCCGAAAGGTGGCTGTAATCTTTTTGCCGCCCCCAATGGGCTCCTGAGTGGCTTCTGATACGAAAATCTCATCCGTAGGACTTCTTGATTCACAAATGACATGTGCCGAACCGACCTTATAAAGTTCTCCAATGTTAATCGAATCATCCCATGCTCTTTGTAGACCAGCAACAGTTTGAGCAACATCAGAACATTTTTCTACATGCTTGCTGTTACCCTTGCCAGAAGTAAATGTTTTCTTGGCATCACTCTTGGAGCTTAACTCATAAGTAAGAATGTCGTTGATATTTAATGTTCTTTGAGAAGGGTTACCAATTGGAACACCATTGACAGAAACATAACCACTGTATGTACTGAATCTTTCGTTATACTTCAGCCGCTGAGCACGACCTACATCATCAGTGCTACATTTAATCCTGATTTTTTTTCCATTATCTGCTGGCTCAGTTTGCGCAGATACAGCAGGCCTCATCGCTGGATTAACCCTATGACAAAGACCAGCGCCAATAAGAGAATGAACCCCAAACTTTGTTTGAGTTGAAGGCTTGTATGTATAACAAAAATCTGTTGTCCACTGGTTATTCATGCCTCTGATGCTGAAAACATCAGCACCACCTGCATTTGAAGCATTACCTGGATCTTGACCTGCCGATCTACCGGCAACTCGATCTGTGCTCAATAAGCGCCCGCCATTCCTTCTTACATAGAAGGTCATTCGAGCACTGGATTCATTTGCAACTTGAGCACCAAGATCATAACTACCAAGCACATTCTCACCAAAAGCAAACTGCTTGACATCTAATGGTGAGATTTCGCCTTCTGAGATTAGATAAATAGCCCGTAACATTTGGTTTCCACCAAATGACATCATTTGACTCCAAAGTAAATTCGTATTTACCCGAACACCACCATAAATAACACCATTGACGGTTTCCCTATTGGCGTAAACCAATGGGATGGTAGAACCAAGTTCTACAACATTTTGCAGTGAATCAAAGCCGGCTTTAGGCGCAAACTCAGTTCTATTGATAACATTCTGACCCTGATCAGTATTTTGCCTAATTCCACCGCCTCCTCCTGACTGCTTCGGCTTGAAAAAAGAAGCCGCTGCCGATAACAATGTACCAATCGTTAAAAGTATGACACCAATAGTGAACGGTTCAAGAGCTTGCGGTCCAACAGGTTGAACGCCACTACGCTTTGAACATTCTTTGATAAACCACCTATATTCTTGCTCTGTAAAACCAAGCTCGGCTATAAGCTCCTTCTCGTATGGAAGAAGAACAATATACTTTGTTGAGGGGGAAAGCATTAGGAAAAACCAATTTCGCCAGAGGATGGCAAAGATCCAACAAGTGCTTGTCGCAAGGTACGCTTTGGAACATGACTTGATACGGCATCAAGAGCACTTCCAAGCTGGAGCGTAAGCCTTGAATTGTCATGCTGATAAGAGCTTATCTGGTAAATCTCCTCAGTGTATGTAGAAGTCTCCACTAAGGTGTCTGGATCCAGCCAGACAGTCCTTATTCTAATTGTCCACCTATCATCAGCCGCTTGCTTAACAAAAGCCAAATCAAGCGGAGAGCTGCCAAATACAACTTGTGCTTGAATGTTGCTACCTTCTAAGTCAACACTTGTTCCAGAAAACCCAAAGCCACCATACATAAAATTTATGCCTTCAAATGTTCTTGACTCTCCAGCGTGAAAGTTTTGAAAAGCATAACCTGTATTTGCACCGCTAAATAGGCAAAAGTTAATATAAGTCCCAATGGCAATTCTCATATTCCAATACCTCTTCGAGCTGCAGGGTTATTCCGCAGGGCAGACAGGGTACGTTGTTGACCCATCTTGGCGCCATCACTAGCAGCTTGCCTAGCCATTTCCCTGGCGTCCTCTTCAGTAATGAATGGTAAATCACCGGAGCCAACGCGATTGTAGCGTATTTCTGTAGAACCAGCACTCTTCATTAAATCAGACATCTGCCGATTTGAATTAGCATCTTTCAAGTGCTCCAAATAGCGACTATTCTCAGAATACAGATTCTTTGTAGTTGAAACAGGATCAGCCATTGATGCCGAACCAAGCATCTTTTCAGTATTAGGATTAGAAATTATAGAACCATGCGACCCTGGAACATACAGCTCTGGCCCTCCTTCTCCAACAATGATTGGCGTTTTAGCATAAGCAGGTCCACCACTTTCCCTGCCAAAGAGACCACCCAATAAACCTCCACCACCGCCGCCAAACATGGGACCAGTAAGCAGTCCACCAGCGGACATAAAGATACTTCCAAGACCAAGCAGAGTATTTTGCGTGCCACCTTCTTTCATTTTGCCAATGCCAGACATAAGCATTGTGATATTGCCAATAACACCAACAACACCAGAAATAGCACCATTTAATTTTTCAAAAGATGTAGCGCTAGCCTTTTGGCTCATGTCACCAAGAGCAAAAGCAGCATCGACTGCTGATTGATCAAAACTGGGAATTGAAATGCCAAGTTGCGAAATAAAATTAGGCAATTGCGCAAATGAATCTGCGCTCAGATTTAATGACGATTCAAAGCCTGTAAAAGCAGCAGATAAATTGGAACCAAGCCCAGGTGGCAGCAATGATTGAGTAGTACCTTGAAAGCCGAGTTCAGGTGAAACCGCCAATGATTGCGGATTACCTTGGAGAG
>Ga0079300_10000760_pt1 | contig 12383 bp, 14 predicted proteins | sample Wag4_2014_7_11_FD_74799 | JGI IMG/M metagenome (GOLD analysis project Ga0079300, IMG submission 74799) | Fresh water microbial communities from Ohio, USA - Utica-2 Time Series HT 2014_7_11 | ecosystem: Environmental > Aquatic > Freshwater > Water tank | place: USA: Ohio | collected 2014-07-11
GGGTTGTGTTGCTCCTGCTAAGAAAGGATCCATTTACAATGTGCATTTGAATTCTCTGAGTCCTGGATGGGGTAACATCGGAGTGAGGACGACCTACTAATTGCCCTTGCAAATTAGAGTCCATTTATAAAATACTTAAAAATAATTAACTATATTAATGTTAGAATGTCCATAAATGAATATTTAAAAATACCTCCACCTTCACCACCATCCATTCAATCACCAACTGCACATCAACACACACCACCCACACATCCCCACCAGTTGACTATTAATGACCAAATAAAAATGTGTTCAATGAAATACAAAATCATTAAGAATTTTGCAGATATGTTTCAGGCAAACGCAATATCTGTTTCTCCTTTTAAAAACACCATACTCTTGCATTTTTTTTATCTACTTATTGAAAAATACAAAAATGATCCAGATCATCCTCTGTTAGTAAGGCTCCACGGAGTAATAGAAAATATATTTAGAACAAATACAATTTCTCTTTCTTTGATGGATGAATGTATATATCTTTGCAATAATCCGAGAGTTATCGAGGCTATTTATATATTCACTAACAACTAACTAGATATGGACCCTTTATTGAATTCATTATAAATATTAAATAAAATTGATAATGAATATTTAATTATACCAAACAATAAATTATGGATTACTCAAAACTTACAAAGCCGGAACTTATTTCAAAATGCCTTGAATTTGGAATTACAAAGTGCAAATCAAAAAACAAGAAAGAACTTATTGCACTCATTGAAGAAAACTCAATGAAAGAGCCAACTGTTGTTCAAGACCACTCACCTACACCCACATCTCCACCCACACCCATACCCTCACCCCCAACCCCAACAATAGAAATCCAAAACACCGATGGTATGACATACCTGGATACTATTGCAGATAATTCAGTTCATCTCATCTTGACTGATCCTCCCTACATCATATCAAAGGAAACAGGTATGAATATTCATTACAATACTGTAAAGAAAAACGAAGAAAATGGTGTTGACGAAGTGAAAACCGAAGAGGAATGGGAAGAGTATAAAGAGAAAAACGGGATAGATGACGATTCTAACAAAGAAAAGTATATGAAATATGGAACCATATACGGAAAAAAATATTGCGTAAAAACGGATTATGGTGAATGGGATTCAGAATTTACAATGGAACATCTTGACCAATTTATTTGCAAATATTATAAAAAAATGGCAAAGGGAGGAACTCTCATAATGTTCTTCGACCTTTGGAAAATAACAGATCTCAAATCCCTCCTTGAAAAACACAAGTTCAAACAAATTCGGTTTATTGAATGGATAAAAACAAATCCTCAACCTCTCAACAGCAGTGTAAATTATCTAACAAATTGCAGAGAGATTGCTCTAGTGGCAGTGAAAGGAGGAAACCCAACATTCAACAGTTCATATGACAACGGAATATATCACCATCCTCTGCAGGGAGGAAAAAATAGATTTCATCCTACACAGAAAAGTTTGTCTCTGTTTGAGGAACTTATAACAAAACATTCCAATCCGGGAGATATTGTGTTAGACACATTTTTAGGTTCTGGAACAACTGCCCTTGCTTGCAAAAATACCGGTAGAGATTTCAAGGGATGCGAAATATCTTCAGAATATTATAACAGATTAGTTGAGATAGTTGGTGTGTGAGTTTATTTTATAAAGGGGATTTCATCAATTTCAAAACAATCCGGAAAGGTTTTCAACAATTTTTCAAAACACCATCTGAATTTTATGCAATCTCTATGGTTGTGAACTTGAAATTCCCCAATAGGTATATTTGATATTTTAATAGTCGTGCTTTCATTCCAAACTTTATTTTTTATTGCGTGGCTGAAATTTATTTGATATTTATCCCAATCTATTCTGTGAATATTGCGAATAAATAAAACAGTGGATGTTTTTTTGTTGTAATAAACAATTGGACAATCGAATGTGTAATTAAAATATACATCCAGGATTGAGGATGTGTTATGCTCTATGTGGGTTTTTATTTCTTCCATAGTTAGAGTATCTGGCAAATTAAAATAAGAACAAAATCTTTTTTTAGATGGCTGACCGATTACTTGTGGACATACTTTTCCATCTTTTTTTGTAGTTTTAGCACTAAGTTTCACATAGGAACAATCATAGACTTCAAAGTCATATTGATTTCCATTTTTAGCAGTATGTATAAGTGGTAATGGGAATACTTCTTTTAATCCCCTGATTGAATTCATTAATGTCATTGCATCATCAATGTTATATTTGAAATTCCCTTCAAATGGGGTTTCGTATAATAAACAAATTGCCATTTCGAATATTTTTCCGAGATCTTCCGTTAAAACCTTTTTAATTTGATTTTGTGTTGGTGCTATCATTTTTAAATTATAAAGCAATTAATATTTATTTCAATTTTAATTCAATAATTTGAGGGTTTCTTATTCAAATTATTGTTTTCTAAACAAAATATATAAGCAATGATGTCAAAGATTTTGATAGAGTTTTTGTCTACTGTTATATTTTCATTCTTTGTTTTTTCGTCAGGTAATTATTTAATAGTGGGTGCAGTGCTTGCCCTCATCATTTATTTCACAAAAGGATTCGCGTTTGTAAATCCTGCAATCGCATTTTCAAAGTGGGTGGAAGGTTCGATAACAACTCCATTTATGATTCAAATTATAGGTGTTGAACTTTTAGGAGCAATCGTCGGTCTTCAACTTTATAGCATAATCTATAAAGGAGGTCTTAAATTTAGAAAGTAGACAGATTTCATTTCATTTCAAATATCTGCGATAACCTTTTGAACAAATGTAAAAAACAATTATGCAATATCCCGCAAGAAAAAAGAATGCAAGTGGGTCATTTGTAAAGAAATGTACGAAATCAGTTTCCATTGGTTGAAAGGTTTCTCTACACTTCTGTTTGGTTATTGGGTTGTATCCGTTTGGCATACCGCAAGGATCCATTTGCTCAATGTCTACAAGTGCCACATAATGACTTTCCATACTTCTATTGTTGTCGGTGTCTATAACTTCTAGAGATATGTTTTCACATTCTGGATTTGCTCCTGCAGTTAATGATTGGTAGATGGAACCTGGATTTAAATTATTCAGATCACTTATTGCGCCGGGAACAATGCCTCTAAATTCTTTAAAATTAACCCCGAGGGCTCCACTAATAAGAGGAATATTTCCTACAGGGACGTTGTTAAAATATAAATATCTTGGAACTATTTCTTTGGTGTCTACTGCTGTGCAATTTCCCATTGTTTTTAAAAAGAACTTGTTTCCTAATGGTTTTCCAGTAACAGAAGCCTTGCTGTCTCCAGTAACCAATAATTTTACATATTCGATTAGTCCTTTGAAGTCAGTTGTTAGACTCGCTCCTTTAGAAGTCATATTCATTTCTGCAGGAGTTTTTACTTGTTTAAAATATTTGTAGTCCGGACCCGAAAAACTGTTTTCATCTTTTTGTTGTTGAGTTAGTTCTGGTTGGTCTGTTTCTGTTGTTTCTGTAGACATATACAATATACAAATAATTAAAGACGCGTTCAAAACTAATGATTTAAAAAAAATTGAAATGAATTATTAAATAAAAACAATTTAAGTACAACCTGAAAACAATATGTTTTACACTGAGACCGCAACTGTTAAACCCGAATTCGAAGACCTCTTCAGAAGACTGCAAATCACAGAAATAACTCAAGAACTTATAGATGAACAATTCGCCTCAAATCCTCACACAACATTTATGTTGAAATTCTTGTCTGAAAATGTTTCTAAAACATTGATTACAAAAAATCCAACGAATGAAGCCATTGACTTTCTCTATAAAAATCCCCAACACATTGATTGGGATTTCATCTGTTACAACAACAGCACAAACATTGGAACCCTTCTTGACAAATACAAAAGAAGTATCCAATGGGGAGCTCTTTCCACGAATCCTAGCGCATCTCACTTCTTGTCTACAAATTTGAAAAAGTTAAATTGGTTCTTCTTCTCTTGCAATCCATCCGACCACGCTTTGGATATTATGGAACAATATCCCGAACTCATTAATTACAGTTCTCTATCTGGAAATCCAAATCCTCGAGCCCTTCCGTTATTATTAAAAAATTTCGAAAAAATAAATTGGGTTTCGTTTTCTGGAAATCCAATCGCCATACCAGTTTTGAGAGACCACCTAGACCAAATTTATTGGTCTGAATTGGCTTACAATCCAAGCCCAGATGCTCTTCAACTTATGGAAGAAAACATAGACAAAATTGACAAATTCATTATGGGAACGAATCCTGTAGCAGTCCCTTGGTTGAGAAAAAATATGGAATATGTGAATTGGGACAATATTTGCATAAATGCAAGAACTCCAGAAGCCATCCAATTCATCCGTGAAAATATTGAACACGTTTCTTGGGAGTATTTGTCCGAAAACACCTATGCTATTTCAATCTTGAAAGAATTCCCAGAAAGAATTACAGAAGAAGCTCTGTATTCTCAAGATATTTTTGACATCAAAACAACATACGATTACAATGGTATTTTGGAATCAAAACGCGATTTACATCAGGAATACCACGCGTGGGCTGGTCACCCCTCAATGATTTTGACTAAATGGAAAGATTGGGGATTGCTGGAAGTTGAGGTGGAAGAGCTGGAAGAAGTTGGAGAAGTAGATGGACTATTTTAATAAATCAAAAAATATATACTCTTTTGATTTATTGCAATTTGTAATTATAAACTATAAACTATATTTTTTTAAGGAATTATTTAGGCCTTTTTCTTGCGATCCATAATAATATCGTCTCCCTTGAACAACACCTCTTCGACCGAGGATTGAGAAACAGGCTCACCAGAAGCTCGCAATGAGGTTTCTTGAGTGTTCATATTTGCAATATTAATGAGATTTCCTTGCTCATCAATGGTCTGTGTAAGTGAATTGCCACTCTTCTCTGCTTTCTTAATGTTCTCCTCAACTGCCTTTTGCTTGGTTTCCTTTACTCTTGCATCGAACTCTCTCTTTGCGTGGAACTCGTTCTTATTCTTTTCATTCATCAATTGATTCAGATGTTCCTCCATATATTCCACGTGTCCAGTCTTGTATGCTTCAGGATCCCACGGCATCCACATACCAACAGGTCCAACAAACACATCGTGATTGGGGTCATCTTCTCGAATAAGCTTGCATCTCAACTCAGCTTCTTCTTGTGTAGGAAAGCATCCTCTGACCTTAAGTCCTCGAACATTGGTTTGAAATGAATTCTCCTTATTGAATGCCTCAGTGAGTTCTGTTTCTTTATTGTCTACAAATGTCTTGAAATCATCAGCAACGTTGAATGACTGCAGTTCTTGTTTTTCCTCCTTTACAAATTCCTGCAAATCGTCTGTCAAACTATTGAATTCTAAATGATACTTAACCGAAATAAAATGCAAAAATGCAATGAATTTCTCCATTGATTTAGAGTAATCCCATTGCTTTAGAAATTCCTGAAACATAAACAGCTCCTTCTTCTTCAAAATTTTTTCGGGTGATAAAAACGAAACACAAACGAACTTTTGTCCTGCAATAGGCTTATCTTCGTCTAAAACATCAACATATTTAGGATTTGGTTGCCCATTTACCATTTTTTTCTCAAAAGAAAACATTTTAATAATAATATCTCTTAATATTTAAGTTTTTTTATTAACAGATATTATAATGCTTAATTTTGAACTTGGAGAATTTCTTAAGAGGGTTGTAAAATATTTGATTGAGGGTCTGATGGTTGCTTTAGCTTGTTACGCGATCCCCAAGAGGTCTTTAGATATGGAGGATATATTGTTTATTGCGTTGACTGCCGCTATGACATTTAGCATTCTCGATGTGTTTATCCCTAGTATGGGTGTGAATGCCAGAAACGGTGCTGGTCTTGGTATTGGTCTTAATTTGGTTGGATTCCCTGGAGGGTTTTAAACAATTACCTTGCACCATCCCATCCTATTCAATCTTGTGTCGTCTCGTCTCGTCTCATCTCGCCTAGAAATACATTTATAAATAAAAATTATATATAAATGTCTTATCCCAACAGAGTGTTAATCAATATGACAGATTATAGATGCCAGATATTTAACGCCGAGCCCTTGATCTATGTTTCAATGAACGACGGGGTGATCGAACAGAAGGTTTTCTTGTCTTTCTAAAGGCGCTATTTTTTTTCACAACAGTTGTAGACATATTCATTGATTCGGATTTCATTCCAGAAGAAAAATTAGTCCAAGGTTGTATTGGTCGATCCATCAAATAAGGCTCAAAGTCCTTCCATTGTCTATTTGTATCACAAAACTCTTTAGCATTAAAAGGAACATTGCAAGAAGAACCATATTTCATTATGAAGGACATATTTTTTATGCATTCGGCATCTGCTACTGATCCGTCAACAACTCCTCTAGGAGAAAATGGTTTGGGTCTGGATGGGTCACTCATATATTCTCTTCCATCCAATTCATAATGAGAACATACAGTTCTGGAACAAGGATTTTCTTTTTTCAGATAGACATCATAGTGATCCCCAATAATTAATTTAGCAATGTCTACATTAATTTTTCCTTTGTGTTGTTCCATCAAATCTGGAATTCGAACCTGCCGAGAACCTTGATGCCTTCTTATGTCTCTGTATCCCGTATTTGCACATTCAAAATTCCTTATTTCTGGAGAGAATGGAAAGTTTGCTCCATACCAATAGCCATTACTTGTTTTTTTCACATCCCAATATTTCAATCCCATCTCAAATCTCATAATTTCATTGGTGCGTATATCTCCAAAAAGCCAAGCATTTGCATAATCCCCAGAATTTTCGTGTAATAATATGTCTACATATTCGTCCATAGTATTTCCATACTGCATTGCCTTTCTTATTCTGCAAGAAATGGGGTCGTGTTTTTCATAAGCAATAAATCCTCCGATGGTTGTTTCTGTTCCAATGATTCCAACATCTGTAACAAAAAAATCAGTTCCACTCCAAATAGAACAAGCTTGTGTTTGCATCAATATTCGGTGTCCGTTTTCTGGTTTTATGTCTAAAATAACTCTGAAATATTGTCCATCAATGTATTCAACAAAACTGTTATGGGCTACAACTATTTTTCCATCTTCCGTATAATCTCCGGTTGCAATAAAAGCACTGCATCTGTCGGAGGCTTCACGACACCCCCACCCACCTCCTTCTTTTGAACTGCTAGGACCCATCTTAAACATACCAGATGAATTTGGATACCAACAATCAACAATTGTAATATAATTATTCCAAGCAACTATTTCTTCTAAACTAGTATTTACACCAGCCTCTATACAACCTTCGGCGATTCCTTCCATTTCTTCCATAAATTCAGGGAATGAGGTTCGAATAGATGACATAAATTCATTTTTAGCAATATCGACAAAGTAACTCCAGGGGTGTCCAGTGTTTTCCAAAACATTAAACTCAAGCATTTTTTGTATTTTTTGAAAATCTTTTGCAGAATAATATCCATAAGAGAATCCGCGGTTCTTTGGAGATCCCCAAACAGAAATATATGTCCATCCGTTTAATTCGTAACTATAACCGTGTTTTTTCGCTTTTTCCATTAACAAATATATGAATATAAGATATTATAAATATTTGATTCTGCGTAGGCATTTATTTTAAATATGTAGACACTTGTTTGAAATAACTTATGTAATATCCAAGTGAAAGCAATGCGGTTCCAACCATATCACTTTTAGAAACAATTTTTTTAAGAATGAAATAACTGTAAAGAGCGGTTGCAACAAACTGTAGAAAAAGCATCAAAAATACGATTTGATTATTTGTAAAATAATTCTGGTCGTGTGAGATTTGTATTGCAATTGAACTTGTTATTCTTTGAACGACAATGTACGGCATAGACATTTTATAGGCTTCCCACATAGTAAGATTTTTATAAGGAGCGCTTACAAATGTTCCTCTAACATTAAAAAATTGACCAATAACAATTAGAATTATGCTAAACCAATATAATGCATCCATCTGTTTATACCTTATACAAATATTATATGTAATACTTGTATAAATATGAAAACTAAAATTTCAGGATTAGTTGGATGGATATTAGTCATTGTGTTGCTATTTATCGCCGCTACTTTTGCACAGTTGTCTCTCTTCATTCCTACATTGAGTTATGTAGTGCATATGAGTATGCTGGTAAAACTAGCAATGTCCCTTTTTTTATTGATGATTGAGTGGGTGTTCATTATTCCAGTAATCAGAATTGGTCTCACATTTATGAATCCGATACAAATAACTATTTTAGCTTTTTTAGTTACGTTTATCGTTCAGTTGGTAACCAACATATATGTATTCAATAACAAAAATACAATAGATGATTATGTTGCAACTATATTGATGACTCTTGGAATAATAATTTCTAAAACAAATGTTTTTGGATAACTCGCTTTTTAAGCACTAGATATAACAGAAAGAATAACAACAAACATAAGGATAAAAGGAACCAACACCAACAACCAAGATATTCCAGAGTATCCGTCCTTGCAAATAAGGTTAAGAACCCAAGTCCAGAAAAGAATATAAATAAGTTTGACTGCAAACAACAACATCAGACTAGGAACTCGCATATGCATTCCAGCAAGTTGAAGTGTATTCATATTGCTAGTAATATTTTGAAGAGCAACAATAATTAATCCGACCATTGAAACAAGAAAGTAAAGCAAAGCAGGTGAACACAAATCCTTTAATCTCTTTGGGAACATTTATATATTAAAAAAAGAAAAAAATAAAATAGAGAAGTCTATAAACGCATATCAATTGAATGCAATAATAATCTAAGGTAAAGGGAAGTTGCTTGTAGACAAAGGATAAGGGATGGAGCTAACATTTTGATTAAATGGTATATAATTTTGTGGGACCATTACAGAAGGGTTGATTGTTCCAACTGGAGAATAATTGGAGAAATTAACAGGTTGTCCTCCTCTGGCTCGGTATTTGCGTTGGTTTTTTCTAGATTTATTTTTCCTCAATTTCCGATGTCTATAACTGCGATGTCTTTTTGATTTGTGTGTGGGCATTATAATTATATTATAAAAAAATATAAAGATATTTTTATAATATTATGTTTGTCAAAGATTCATATAAAACGCATCACCATCACGACCACCTTAAAGCTCCACAATAGTCATCATCTGGTTTCTGCAACACAATTTGCGGATATTAAACATATCCATTACCTCTTTCTCTGGAGTTATTAGTTCTGAATTATCTCCAGTCAAATAAATAATTCTCTCTGGATCCATTCCACGATTTGATTTTCTTTGTCTAACCTCATCCAAATAAGCTCTGTAGAGATTAGCAAGGACCTTTCCACAACCTGGGCATTTAACGGGAACAATCATTCTTTATATAGTTTTTGTATACAATTATTTAAATAGTTTTATTCAATTTTTATTAATTAGGGAGAGGACGTTGAAACCTTTATGATTGTTGCAGAAGATGAAGACGAGGGAGAAACAGAAATGGTTGATGAAGTTGGAGAGGATGTAGCATATTTCGCAAGAATGGAAGCTGGAATAAGAGTATCTTGATGAGCCTCCAACATTTTATAACACTTATTTATTGTTACTTCACTTATCTCACTAACATTTCTTATGTCTTTCTTATTTACATTTAGATTACAAGCCTGCGATACAAAGTAGATAATTCCTGCACAAATCGCATTCGGCACATTCGCCGGCATCATATTCTTCTTTTCCACAATCTTGGAAATAAACATACACAGTTTAGTGAGTTCTTGATTTATGTTTAGTTTAGAACAATATCTTTCCACAAAATCAATGGAATTTGTTTTGCACCAGTTTGTTCTGTCACTCTCTTCCATATTTAATTCCAGATTGTTGATAATCGCCATTGCACATTTACATCCTTTTGTAGCGCTAGTCAAATCCAAATGGAATATGCTAGCAATCTCAGTGGTATCTCTCGGAAACCCGTGCTTTTTGCAACTGAGATATATGGAGGCTGCAAGAACTCCGTCTCTATTATTTCCACGAAAAGATACATTGGTGTCAGATATCTTTTTGTGATATACCATTGCAGTGTCTATAATGATTTGAGGAATATGAGCATTTCTTGCCATAGTTGTGATAGTTTGAAAATCGTCATATTGTGATTTTTCCTTATAAGGCATCGACTGCCATTCAGTGTAACGCTTTATTTTTCTCAATTCATAAGAACAAGAACCATAGTTCATTACTTTGCAACCGAAGGAAGACTCTTGCAATAGAGGATTTATTGGCATTCCACATCTAGTAGGATCCGATGAGTGTGAATCCTCTGCTCCATAAAAACGCCATTCTGCAGAATGATCCAACATATCTTTATAGGTTATTCCACAAGAACTGCTTGTGCAAGTTAGAAACCCCTCCTCAGAAAACGCCAAGGACGAATTACACATTTCACAATTCTCTCTATTGGTTGTATTGCTATAAATGCATTCGAGAGTTTCTGATGGCTTTTTGATTTCTTCGTTGAATTGGAGCCAGAGTGAGGCTTTAAGTTCTTTTGAGGATTTTGATAGTTGAGCCTTTTTAGTTTTCATCTTTAATTCATTCTAAAATTATGTTTTTTAATTCATTTTTTATTTATCCTTATTCTTTATATGGGTAATACAAAATCTAATATACTGGAAAGATTAGATGATATAGCTAGTGATTACATATTAGGAGCAGATTTTAACACCCTGAAAAAAATGAACGACAAAAAATATTGCGACAGAGTTACAATTGTAACAAAGGACATTTTGGAAAAACAATTTAGCCATCTTGATATTGAATATTTGGCAACGAGAGCAGACGATGGATGGAACATCGAGACAATGTTTAAAAAATCGCCATTCACTTCAGCCGATCAATCTGAAAACAAGGATATTGAATATACTGCAAGAGATCACGTTGGATTTATTCGCAAAATAAGAAATCCCAACAAACCAGAAATGTGTTTGTCTATATCTAAGTTCTATGTAAAAATAGGACACATATTCTCTGCTATTATTGGAACCATAAAACCTAGATACAAACTCAGCAACGGTGAATACATCTCTATACTTACACCAAAAAATATGTTACCAAAAGATTCTGGGGTTTTTGAATTAACTGAGAATGGATTTTGTCACAAAAGAATTGACCTTCTTCGGTTCGGAACTGCACAGAATCCATCTGCTATAAATCCTCAATTCTGTAACGCAAACACAAAATATAATTCTGCAAACGATATTCAAGGGGTTCCAGAATTAGAAATGTTATATTTTGATGAAACAGATTCGAATGGTAATCCTATGATGTCTGAAAAGAATATGTCTACATACAGAAAAGATCTTACTACATTTTACAAAAGATTTACAGATGAGGAAAAACTTCCAAACGAAATAAACAAATTCAGCGACATACAACTAAAACAATATAGCGCATCTTCCAAATGTGCAGACAACACCTACAATCAGCCAATACAACCTTTAAAGGATTCAAAAGAAAACTCTTTGTTTGAAGATTATGCTATGAATCTTAGAGAAATGATACAAGTCACTGGAGATTTGCAACAGAATCTGGTTGATATCTTAAATAAAATATTCACAAAGAAAGATAAAGAAAATAAAATAACAATTCAACCAAAACTGAAAATGGCAGATGTAGACAAATTGATTATCGAAACGAGAAATAAACTTTTGGAGTTATATTTAAGGTGTGAAGAATATTTTGAAAATGGAGTGAAAATTTACAAAGCAATTGTCAATGAACGAATAATAAACAACACATATGATGAATTTGTGTCACCGGAAGCGCAACCGCAACCTCAGCCAGAACCTGAAATTGGTGAAGATGTTGTTCCTGAAACAGAAGGTCAAGAAAACGAAAATGATGAAGATGAATATGTTCCTGCAGAAGACGACTTGTATTACAAACCAGAATCATCTTTGTATCCAACTACTGAACCAGTTACACCAAGTGTAGACAATTTGGAAGAAGCAGAACCAGAAGAACAACCTCAAGTGCAACAACCAGAGCCCCAACCACTATCAATGCAAGAACCCCAGCAACCAGAAATTCAGCCTCAACTGCAACAACCAGCCCAACAAGTTCCACCACCAATGCAACCAGAAATTCAACAGCCAGACCAACCTCAAGTGCAACTGCAACTGCAACTGCAACCACCTGTCCAACAAGTTCCACCACCAATGCAAGAACCCCAGCAACAGCAACCGGTAGAAGTGCAACAGCCAATACCGCAAGTGCCCCCACCGGTTCAACCAGAAGTTCAACAACCTCCGCAACCACCAGTTCTCCCACCCATACAAGAACCCCAGCAACCTCAGATAC
>Ga0079300_10000761_pt1 | contig 12369 bp, 12 predicted proteins | sample Wag4_2014_7_11_FD_74799 | JGI IMG/M metagenome (GOLD analysis project Ga0079300, IMG submission 74799) | Fresh water microbial communities from Ohio, USA - Utica-2 Time Series HT 2014_7_11 | ecosystem: Environmental > Aquatic > Freshwater > Water tank | place: USA: Ohio | collected 2014-07-11
CATACCAGTTGTAAAAAAAAGTACCATTAAGGCTTTGTGAAGTTTTCCAGAGGGTGTGGAAATATCGATTGATTGTAAAAGATCCGAAACTTCCTCGTCCTTTAAATCCTGAGTTTTCACTTCCTTTGCAATCTTGAATCTTTTAACTCTCTCCACTGGATTTTTTTGAATAAGTTCCATGTCGATAAGGTAGTTATAAAATGACCATAATGTAGCAAGAGTTCTGTTTACGGTTCTTGGGGATGATTTTTGATGGAGGAGACTATCTTTAAATGCAACGACATGAGCATGTTCAACCAGAAGTTCATTTATGTTTCTAAAGTTTAATTCCAAGAAATTTAAAAATTTTCTAAGATCCCTGGTGTAAGACTCCCGAGTGTGAGAAGAGGAAAAATTATGAATAAATCCATAATAGATTTTATTACGGTCAAATCTTAATCCCTTATCAATTTGAAAATTGGAAAAAGCTTGTATCTCCCTCATAAAACAACTCCCCTATTATTATTACTCCAGTTTAGGGAGAAAGAGAGAAGCTCCCAATAGTCTTTTGGAAGAAGCCTCTGAAGAGTTTTAGGTGAATAATTCAGGATGTTCATTAAAAGGATGGTATTATCGACGGCCTTATTAATCGATGCTTTTTCTTTTGGGGTGAGATTTAATTTCTCTCCCTTTCTAACCCTTGGGCCGAAATTCTTTAGAATCTCCTCAACTTGTCCCAGGGATTCTTTAAGAACCCTTATGTGGGTAAGACTTCTTTTTTCGTGCTCTATGAACCGGTCAATAATAAAGCGTATCTTACGTCCACGACCTTTTATCTTGGGGTCTTTTACAACCATTTTATCAAGAAACTCCAAGTACTTTACAGAAAGACAAAGAGTGAAATTTCGTGCCTTTTTTTCTCTCGGAAGCTCAGGCCGGCCAGGTTTTTTTTCTGTTTTTACCTTTTCTTTTGGTCCTAAATACTTCTCCAAAAGCTCACCCTCTGTTTTAGGCCTTAGAAGCCTTTCCAGAACCTTACTCATGGGCACTCTCCATTGATAAAAATTTTCATATGCACCGTTCTCTCGCATAATGCTAATTATGAGGGATAAGATAAGTGTAATAAAACTGATCTAATTTTGACAATAAAACTGATCTAATTTTTTTATGATAAAATTCATCGCTTAGTGCTGACTACTAAGGTCGGGTATTGTTTGTTAAGATTTGAACTCTCTTTACTTTAGATAGATCCAGAAACTAGAGCGTGAGCAACAATTTTTTCTTTAGACGAAACAATTGCCGCAATAATTTCTTTAAAGTGACCTTTCGAATAATCTTTTTTTACACGCAGAAGCCAGCGCTCTATAGACCAATCAAAATTTGAAATAATCTCATCCGTGAGGTCATGAGCAATGATAAAAAATGCAGCTTGGATTGGTACTTGTTCATATGTTATTTTTCCTGAGAAACCACTGCCACAAGATAACTCCTTTTGATATTTGAGCATCTCAATGACTTCTTCATAAGAATCGGGGTCCTTTTGGGCAATACCAACGGCCATCTGAGGAGAAGATATAAATAATTCTTTCTCTTCATCGGAGAGTTGATCCTTAAGAAATGAAAATTCGTTAAGATTTTTAATTCTTGCGAGACGGGGATGTTCAATAAAGGGCGCATCATGCACATAGGCAGCATAAACAAATCTCTCAATACTGGCCCAATTAGGCCACTTCATGGATTGGCCTATATAAGCGCAAACCATGATGAGTATTTTCATATGTTCATTAAAATAAAAATCATTATTGATATTACTCTCAATTGAAGTCACGTAACCCTGAACAGAAGGGCGCTTTTTCATTTTATCCAAGGTTCTAGTGATTTCAGTTTGTATATGGTCTCTGAACTCTTTACTAAAGGCCTTAGATTCTAAAAGATGCTTTGAAGTAGTTTGAAAATTATTTTTTTTATCTTTTATGAGCTTCTCAAATTTTTCTTTTGGTATATATGAGGAGAGTTCAACTCCAACTTTATAAAGGATACGTCTATCTTCAATTGCATACTTGATACAATAAACAACTTTCCCTACAAGATGTCTTGCCAGCGGGATTTTAGAGAATCCAACGACTTCAATTGTTTGATTTTTTTTAAAAAGGTGACTATTGTTTTTTGAAATCAAAAGTCCAAGGCCTCTTGAAGAAACGTCCTTTAAATATGCCTTCATAGTCGGAATCCTGGAGGGATCCACACCAGGAGTTAGGACGCGTAATTCAACGGATTCCTCTCCTGGGCCGAACACAACTCTAAGTGAACTTCTATATTCTCTTAAATGGATTTCGTTAGGTATACTGATGGTTAACTTATTTGCTTCAAACTTTATAACTTTACCCTTAAATAATGTTTCACGAAAATGTAGTTTCATGAACACGGGTCGATTAGGGTCAATTAATTCTTTCTCTCCATTGTAATTTACGATAATTATTTGGTTTTTTAGATTAAGTTCAATAATTTTAAAATAGAAAATTGTTTTTTCCACGCCATTGGTTTGCCACATCAGAGATTGTTGCAAATTTTTACTTCTCTCCAGAGCATCTGCAATTTGAGAAGGTGAAGTCGATATTCGATAAATTTCAAACATCGAAGGTAAATTTTCTAATTTATCAGTCATATACTTTCTTTTCGACCTAAAAAATATTTTTATTAATAGCTCGAAGCCCATGAAAGATGGTCTACTTTGATCGGGATTTTTTAGAGAAGGGAATTTTTTGGGGATTAACAAGAGAATGACTTGAAGAAAAAAAAGGGCCCTCTGCACAGGGGCCCGTTTTAGCTTTGTTTAAGGCCAGAAATCCTTATCTGGTCTAACATCATCCTTGATGCTTAAGATCTGCCTAGATTCATATTAGAGGGTGATTACAGCATCGGAAATCTTTATTCTCTAACATTGGCTGACTTGTCATGCATATGAATGGGGAATTTCTTCCCCATTCATAGTTAATTAGTTTGAGAGAGAACTTCTGCCCTAAGGTCCTTACGTAAAATTTTACCAACGTTTGATTTGGGCAAATCATTTCTAAATTCAATTGATTTTGGCACCTTATAGGAAGTTAGGTTTTCACGACAAAACTTCATAAGTTCCTCAGTGGTGAGGGACTGATCCTTTTTAACCACATATATTTTTACTACTTCGCCAGACTTCTCATCAGGAATACCTATAGCGGCACACTCAAGTACCTTTGGATGCTGAACAACCACATCCTCAAGTTCGTTGGGATAAACATTAAAGCCGGATACCAAGATCATGTCTTTCTTACGATCAACGATCTTTATATAACCTTCCTCTGTCATATACCCTAAGTCACCACTTTTAAAAAATCCATCATGAGTCATCACTTTTGCTGTTTCGTCTGGACGATTATAGTAGCCACCCATGACCTGAGGCCCTCTGATGCAAATTTCACCAATCTCTCCAATTGGCAAAGTTTTATTATTATCATCCTTGATTTCAATTTCTGTAGAAGGAATTGGAACACCAATATAGCCGTTATATTCTTTTAAGCTCATGGGATTAATACAGGCAGCTGGGGAAGTTTCGGTCAAACCATAGGCTTCGATAAGAGGTTTTTTTGTGAGAGCTTTCCATTTTTCGGCGACCGTTTTCTGAACGGCCATACCTCCACCGAGAGTCACTTTAAGATATGAGAAATCAAGTTTTTTAAACTCTTCATTATTGAGAAGACCATTAAAAAGGGTGTTCACACCAGTGAAAGCGGTAAACTTCCACTTAGTTAGTTCTTTCACAAATCCAGGAAGATCCCTAGGATTGGTGATAAGAACATTTAAGGCGCCAACGGAATTAAAAACGAAACAATTCGCTGTGAGTGAAAAAATATGGTAAAGCGGTAGAGGAGTAATGATGATCTCTTTACCATCAGTGATAAAATCCTTAATCCATGCTCTCGCCTGAACCATATTGGCCACAATGTTTCTATGAGTAAGAATTGCTCCCTTGGCCACACCGGTAGTTCCACCAGTATATTGAAGAAAGGCCATATCATTTGGTTTTACATCAGGCTTTTTAAAAGTCTTGGCGTCCCCTTTCTGAATACAGGACTTGAAGTCAAGCATGTTAGGGAGATTGTAAGGAGGAACCATCTTCTTAACATTTTTAATCACAAAATTTACAATGTGATTTTTAGGAAACTTAAGAAAATCTCCAATTTCAGTGACCATTATGTGTTTGATCGGAGTGTGAACCACTACTTTTTCAAGCACATTTGCCGAATTTGCAAAAATGACAATCGCCTTTGCCTGAGAGTCTTTTAACTGGTGCTCAAGTTCTCTGGGAGTATAAAGCGGATTCACGTTAACAACAACCATGCCGGCACGAAGAGCACCAAAAAGGGCCACTGGATATTGAAGGATGTTTGGCATCATTAGAGCAATACGATCCCCCTTCTGCAGCATCAAATCATTTTGAAGATAGCTGGCAAACTTTTTACTCTGTAGATCAATTTGTTCATAACTAAGGGTTGTCCCCATGTTATGAAAAGCTGGAAGGCTTTTAAACTTGTTAAAAGCAATCTCCAACATCTCATTGATAGATGAATACTCTTCAGGATTAATCTCGTGAGGAACTCCGGCATCGTAGGCCTTGTGCCAAATCTTTGTCATTCTACTCTCCAGTTAAGTTTACATAATTTGATTTTGTATCTTATGAACAATTAGGTCAAAAGTTTTGTAAAGATCATCCGAATGGGCCTTGGCAAAATATTTGTCTGCACCAGCATGTATTGAGACTTCAGAACAATGATCAATTCCTTCCATCCAGCAAATCCAGTGGACTTGAGCACTTGGACCAAACCATTTAGAAAATTTTACTGATTTCTCACGGATCATTTGATCGAGGGCCACTGTATGTTCCATGTGACGAAATGTGATGTCGATATTCATAGTTTGCTCCTTTGTGAGAACTCCATTATATCCCACACTCGAGATGACAATGAGTGACATCCTACTTTTTTTTACAGACTAACTATGTATGTTTTTTACTACTAGTCTAACCGCCGCTGGAAGAATTTCTGCAGGAATATCCATAAAGCTTTTGTGAGGAATAAATCCATATTGTCCGTAATAAAAAAAGTATACTATTTCGAATCGAGCATCTTTGAGCTCTTTTTCTAAATCAAGAGAGTCAAGCATTCGGCGAACTGGAGTCCACTTACCAAGCATTTGCCAGAGCACATTTCTTTCATCAAACATAAATCCTTCAGGAATAAAAATTTTTTTTCGGTGAACCATTGTCTCTGCTATAAAGATTCCCTGAGGTTTTAAGTGATCACTCACTAAACGTAAGTAGCTTGAGCGATCAGGATCTTCTGTTAAACAATGAAGAAGATGTGAATCAACGATCAGATCAAATTTTTCTGAAAATTCAAGATCAGGCCGGGTGACATCACCTACAACTGTTTTAACCTTAAGACCTTCAGCATTAAAAATTTGGTTGGCCTGAAGAAGAGCAGATGAAGAAAAGTCTATCAAAGTCACCTGAGCACCCAGGCGAGCCAGGTGAAGTCCAAGGCCTCCCCTTCCCGCTCCGGTCTCAAGAATTTTAAGACCATTCCAGTCAACTTCTGGAATGAACCGATTTTTTGATTCCAGAACAAAATGGAACATGCCTTTAGAGCAGGTTGTCACTTCTTCAGAGAGTTCAATAATAGAACGGTTTTCTTCTTTCCTATAAAATTCCTCAAACGACTCCTGCAAATTCATAAAAAAAGTGTAAAATGGTTTTATGACAAAGCAAAAACATTTTTACTTAATTCGAGGCTTAATCAGAGAAAAAGGACACTGGGGCAGTTTCCTATCCCACCTAGAGAGAAATTTTCCTGAATCAAAAATCACAGCAATCGATCTTCCAGGTGCCGGAGACTACCATCTGACGGCCAGTCCTCTTTCAGTCAAAGGGATTGTGGAAGAAATGCGTAAGGATTATTTGAAATTCAAACTTGATCATGAGGATTCTCATCTCGTGGCAGTCTCTCTCGGCGGAATGATTGCTGTGGAATGGATGAGGAACTACCCATTAGATTTTCATAGAGCAACTTTGATAAATACAAGTTTTGGTGGCATTTCTCCATTTTATCAACGCCTTCTTCCCAAAGCTTTTTTATTCCTCCTCAAAGTACCTATGCTAAAAGGTCGAGAAAAAGAGTCGAGAATTTTACAATTAGTTTCAAATAACAAAGAGATCTTTAATGAAACTCTTGATCTATGGGAAGAAATTCAAAACAAACGACCAGTTAGTCTGGATAATACTTTAAGGCAGCTTTTTGCTGCTGGTCTTTTTAATGCCGGTGATTTTAAACCAGCTATTCCCGTTTCATTAATGGCCTCGACTAAAGACAGAATGGTGAGCGTGGAATGCTCCAAGGCGATTGCAAAGAGATGGAGTGTTCCGTTAATTGAACATCCGTCCGGAGGGCATGATTTGACTGCCGATGATCCTGCTTGGGTTGCGTCTAAAATTAGAGAAGAAATTATTTCTTAATGAAAGGGCCTTTAAAAATTCCCGATGGCCATGAGTTAATAAAGACTGAGGATGGTTCATTTACTTTATTTTCCCAATCATTTCAGGAGGCCTGTCATTCTTTGACCGGAGCCAGGGAAGAAACAATTCTTCACTATGTAAAAGGCTGTAAAATAGTTGAAAGATGTCAGAATTTTTCAACTTTTCAAATCTTAGAAGTTGGTTTTGGAGTAGGCATGGGTCTACTGACAACGATGGAGATGATGCCTCCGGATAAAATGTGGCATTTTGTCTCTCTTGAATGGGATAAGAGACTACTTGAGTGGTTTAGAGAGTGCCATCAGGAACTTAAGCTTCACTGGGAAGGTCATGTCCTTACAACTCAAATGAAGAATTTTAAAATAACCATCATCCATGGCGATGGAAGGATTGAATTACCAAAATATCTAGAAAAAAATCCAATACAATTTCATGCCATTTATCAAGATGCCTTTTCTCCAAAAAAAAATCCCTCCTTATGGACCAAGGAGTGGTTTATGCTCCTAAAAAATGCTTCTCACGAAGAAGTGATCCTTTCGACTTACTCCGCCAGCACTTCCATCAGAAAAGGCCTCTATGAGACTGGTTGGGGTGTTCAAAAGGGAGAAGAATTCGGGAAGAAAAGAACCAGCACAAGGGCCGTTCTAAACTCTCCAACTGATAAAGAAATTGAATTCTTTTTGATGAGATCTCCAGTAAAGGCCTTTATGGATGAAGATTTAAAAAAAGATTTTAAGTAAGGACTAAAGATATGAAAAACATCACATCTCTTTTACCCATAAAGTATCCCATCATTCAGGCAGGAATGGTTTGGGTCTCAGGTGGAAAACTTGCTGCAGCTTCGGCCAATGCAGGGATACTTGGGGTCATAGGTGCCGGATCCATGAAGCCTGATCTTCTAGAATATCATCTAAATAAGGCCAAGTCTCTTACTCAACATCCCGAAAGACTCGCCGTAAATGTTCCACTACTTTATGAGAAAACCAAGGAACAGTTAGAAGTGGCACTTAAATTGGGGATAAAAATTTTTATCACTTCGGCCGGATCTCCTAAAACTTATACATCCTGGTTAAAAGATCAGGGATGCATAGTCATTCACGTGGTTTCCACTCCTGAATTTGCCTTAAAAAGTGAAGCCGCAGGATGTGATGCTGTGATTGCTGAGGGGTTTGAGGCCGGAGGCCACAATGGTAGAGATGAAATCACTACCCTCGCTCTTATTCCTCAAGTTACTGATGCAGTCAAAATTCCTGTAATTGCTGCTGGTGGAATTGGGGATGGTAGGGCCATTGCTGCTGTTATGTGCCTTGGGGCCCAAGGGGCCCAGCTTGGGACGAGATTTGTTGCTACTAAAGAATCAAGTGCTCACATGAACTTCAAAAATGCGATTATTCATTCTCGCCCAGACAGCACGATGCTTTCTATGAAAAAATACGTTCCAGTTAGGCTTTTAAAAAATAAATTTTATAACGACGTAAAAAAACTTGAAGACAGGTGTGCATCCAAAGAAGAATTGGAGAGTCTCCTTGGTCATGGAAGGGCCAAAAAAGGAATGCTGGAAGGGGACCTCGAGGAAGGGGAACTTGAGATTGGTCAGATTGCAAGTCTCATAAGAGACATTCCTAGTGTTCAAGAACTAGTTCAAAACCTTATCTTGGAACAAAGAAAGTCTCTTACGGGATTAAGTTTTTTCTAATTTCAAAAGAGCATTGAGAGATCTTTTAATAAGATCTCTCAAGAGCAGCAATCCTATCCTCTAGACTTGGATGAGTTGATAGGAAATTCATAAGACCCTTTTTAGATGAAATCTTAAGGGTTTTAACAGCGTCCTGAGAATCATCAACAAAATCAATCTTTTGCTGAAGTCTTTTCAATGCTGAAACCATCTTAGATTTTCCCGCATACTGAGCACCACCTTTATCCGCACGGTACTCACGTAGACGAGAGAAATAGGCCACGACAAACATTCCAAGGAATGAAAAAATGATTTCAAAAACCATGACTGATAAGTGATAGGCCCATCCTGTGTTCACTGGACGATCATCATCTCTGTCTCCGCTCATAGCATTTTGAAGGGCAAAGGCGGCAATACGGGCAAAGAACATTACAAAAGCGTTCACTACACCTTGAATGAGGGCCATTGTCACCATATCACCATTTGCCACATGGGCCACTTCGTGGGCGAGAACTCCCTCAACTTCATCGGAGTTCATCTGTTGAAGAAGACCGGTAGACACAGCAACAAGAGCATTATTTTTTGAAGGACCTGTCGCAAACGCATTAACTTCGGGAGAGTGATAAACGCCAACCTCAGGCATTTTTTCAATGCCAGCTTGCTTTGCCATAACATGCACTTTTCTCACAAGCTCAGCATACTGACCTCGATCATCTACAATCTCTACTCCCATCATGGACTTTGCCATAAATTTAGAAAGCAATAGGGAAATACCTGATCCTACAAAGCCCCAAATTAAACAAAATGCCATAAGGGCAGAATAATCAATTCCTTGAGCTGTGAGATAGTTTCCAATTCCAAAAAAACTCAGCACAAGTGAAACTGAAACCATTACCAAAATATTAGTAAGTGCGAATAAGAAAATACGCTTAAACATATAGACTCCGTAAGATGAAGATCATGACTTATATACAAAGATAATACTTAATTCATTAACGTCAAGAGATCTCATGCCTTGTGTTAAATAAAAACAAGAGGTTAACATTAACTAAACAAGAGGTTAAGATAAGAACTCAACAAAGATTGAGGAGAATTTAATGATAAGTTGGATAATTGCCATACTAATCCCTCTTACGGTTAATGCCTACACGAAGACCCCTGAATCAGAATGTACTTGGGTTGATTTAAGAAATGAGGCCTTAGGTTCGGTTAGAAATCAGGGTGAGATTTACTGGTGCTACGCCTTTACGGCAGCAGATGTACTCCAACATACTTTTAACATAAAAGAGAAAATTTCTGCCGCTGATCTTGCCATCAATTACAATAGTTCAACTCCTGGTCGGATTGTGGACATATTCACCAATCACGGTCCACCTCATCAGACAGGTTTTAATGCAGTGACTTTCATTAGAGGCATGAAAGAGGGATATTGTCCTGAAAAAGTTCTCCCCTCTGAAAAATGGACTAAAGTCATCCAAGGTGTGGAGGAAGAAGTATTAATGTCTCAAGCTGTAAAAGATATTTTTTCCCTCATTAAAATAAAAAAGAGTCTCAATGCAGATAATCTCCCTTTCTACTACAAATTTAAAAATGTTGGAAAAAATGAGTTTTTGTCTCTCATTAAAAACAACAATCCCAGAGTTTTTTATTCGCAACTTAGAAACTTAGTTTGTCAAAATGACAGAATTCCGTTTGAAAAAATACTAAAGGTTAAGATGTTGCCAAGGGGATCAGATATATTTACCACCATAAATAATCAATTATCTTCAGGTCACCTTGTGAGCGTGGACTATGATGCCCGGATTCTTGTAAATAAACATCACAGGGGGATAAGTTTAAATGAGCTTCACACATCTGGAATTGTTGGGAGGCGATGGAATAGTGAAAAAAAATCTTGTGAGTTCTTAATAAGAGACAGTTACGGAGAACAATGCACTGATTATGATCCAAGTTATGATTGCGAGGATGGTTACGTGTGGTTGAATGAGCTCCTTATTTATCCCAATTTAACGAGCATCGTTTTTTTACTCAAAGAACTCCGGTAACCTCTTTTTTTCTGACATCTCTTGTCGACTAGTCTTTTGTGTTGTTAAGCTTTTTAGTCTGAAGATATGAAAGGAGATAATGCATGAAACACTGGATGTCGCTTGCTATTTCTTTGACATTTGCTTGCCTTGCTTGGGCACAACCCCGACCTGTTGATGTTCTTAAAGAAGAGCTTTATCAGGGCTTCAAAGAAAAAATCATTTCAAAAAACTGGGTAGGAATAGGTACTGGTCTTACTGAGTTTGAACAAAAATATTTCGTGGACGCTGCTTGGGATCTCACAGATGAAGGAATGGCAGAGGCGGTTAACGTCTTTAACGAAGTCAATACTTTTCATTACAGTATTGAAGAACGTCTTCGTATTGAAATTTTAAAACTAAAACTTAAAAAAATCACAAAACTCTCCCCCCCTCTTATTTCTGAAATCGTTGACGAATTAAATCGGACTCCATCGGTGCGTCTCATCTATTTAATTCTATCTTATAAGGAAGAACTCTCAGAGAACGGACATAAAGATCTTGTTGAGATTGCAAGGTTAAACTCTCCAACTTCAAGCCTCCTCCCAGAATCAACTCAGACAGAAGTTCCCTACCGAGTTGTACAAGATCTAGTTTACAGGACTCCTGATTTTTCCTCTATCTTGGATGGAGAATATAAGAATTCCGTTAAAATTTTTATGTTCTGTAGATTTAATCGTCGGTACCCCTGTCTAATGGTCATGAAGGATGTTAACGGCAATATTGTTCGTAATGCTGACGGAACAATCTGGATCCACAGGGCACTTAGTTCATCAACCCATGATATTCCTAGCTATAAATACAACGGCAATACCCCCGCGGGAGTTCATACAATTGATTCCGTTATGCCATATGCTGATATGCCCTTATCCTTTGGTAAAAATCGCAGGATGATCTTAAATTTTGTGGCTAAATCCGATACAGAATCTTTATTAAAGTCTTTTTTACCTTCTTCCTCTCACAATGAGTCTTGGTGGAAAAATTCCGTTGTTGCAAGAAATGTCGGCAGGGATAATTTAAGAATTCATGGAACTGGGAGAAAAAACACAGATCCTTCTACCCCCTATTACCCTTTTATGAGAACGCTAGGCTGTGTGGCCCAACGAGAGGGGACTTATGGAGGAGTCACCTATAACGATCAAAGGGTTCTTTTAAACACCATTATGTTCTATATGGGGATGACTCCTAATTTTGAAAATGAAACAAACATCAAGGGAGTTCTTTATGTCATGGAAATTGACCGCAAAGAGGCGCCCGTTAAACTTTCAGACCTACTTGTAAGAGGAATCAAATGAAATTTCTTATTATGGCCTTTTTATTGAGCTTTTCTGTTCTCGCATCAAAAGATATTCCTCAAATTCAGGTCCAGGGAAACTGTGAAGTAAAAGTTATCCCTGACCGTGGAAGGATTACTTTTCTTGCAGAAAATCAATCAAAAGATCAGAAAGAAGCTGTAAAAAAAACCACAGAACAGATCAACGACCTTAAAGAGGCCATAGAAGAACTAAAGCTTAAAAATTTGGAACTTAACAACTCAGCTTATGCTGTTTTTCCCGTTCGAGAATGGGAAAAAGAAAAAGTGATTGAGAAGGGATTTCGCGCGACTCTCTCTTTAGAGGTTACCACTAGTGAAATTAGTAGAATTGGTGAGGCCATGATGAAGGCTTCAAAGGTTGGCATCACTAACGTGGGTGAGCTTCAGACATTTCTTTCGCTTGAAAAATCTCAGGAGGAGTATTTAAAGTGTTTAGATATAGCGGCCGATGATGCTAAAAATAAGGCCATTCAAATAGGAAAAAAACTTGGGTTTACTATTGGAAATGTTATTTCATTAAACGAGGTGCCCACGACTCAGCCTCCGACCCAAATTCGTGCAGTCATGAAGGCCATGGGAGAAGACTCCTCAGTCGGGAGCACAGACATTGAATATAGCTCTCAAAAATTTTCCACTAACATTCAAGTTACTTTTAGTATCCAATGATTACAGAAAACCTCTCTCACTACCAGTTACTTGATTCGGGACTTGGACGGAAACTTGAAATCATTTCTGGATTAAGAGTTAATAGACCAAGTCCCCAGGCCATATG
>Ga0079300_10000762_pt1 | contig 12363 bp, 7 predicted proteins | sample Wag4_2014_7_11_FD_74799 | JGI IMG/M metagenome (GOLD analysis project Ga0079300, IMG submission 74799) | Fresh water microbial communities from Ohio, USA - Utica-2 Time Series HT 2014_7_11 | ecosystem: Environmental > Aquatic > Freshwater > Water tank | place: USA: Ohio | collected 2014-07-11
CCGGCCCCACGAACCACGCGAGCGAAGCCAGCGCCGCCCCCGCGTCGCCCACGCTCGCGGCGCGCATCCCGCGCAGCGCGACGAAGAACGGGCTCGCGGGATCGATCCGCCCCATGCGTTCGATGGTCGCGCTGACCGCCTCGGCATCGTCGGTGCGCATGCGCGCGAGGAGCGCCAGCTCGAGCGGCTCGATCGACGATGGATGTGCACGCGCCGCGAGCTCGCAGAGCGAGAGCGCGACCTGGACATCGTCCTGCTCGAGCGCTTCGGCGATGCGCGCCAACTCCCTGCGGAGAACGGCCGAGGGCTCGACGGCCTCACGGGCGCCCAGCGGCGCGCGGAATGCCGCGATCGGCGCCGCGCGCGCCGCAGGATCAAGTTCCGCCCCGACGCCTGCGATCGGCGCGAGCAGCAGATGCGCCGCGATGGACGGATCGCGCTCGGCCGCCGCCTCGAAGCCGCGCTCGACGATCGCCGCCCGGAGCTCCGGTGCAGTCGGTGCGATCGGACCGCCCCGACACGACACGAGCACGGCGAAGACGAGCGGAACCAGAACGCGAGCGAAGGCTCCTGACGGGATCGGCGTCGCACGGGCCGCGGTCCCGCGGGCGGAGCGGACAGGACGCCGCCCCCGCGGGTCCACGCGCGAAACCACGCGCGAAACCACGCGCGACGCCGTCGCAGCTCCCTGGCACGCACGGATGACCGGAATCGGGCGCATGCGAAGTGGTTCAGGCGGCGCTCGGGGACGAAGGACTCGATTGGACAGCGCGGCGCAGATCTTGGCCCCGCGCGGCGAGCGGCCACGCGGGACGCGCGGTCAGCGTCGACGCGCGGACTTGCCGCCCGCGGCGCGCTGCGTGGCCCCGCCCTTGGCGCCCGCGCGCTTCGCACCCGCGGACACCGGCGCCTTCGCCGGCTTCGCAGACGCCTTCTTCGCACCGTGCTTCGGAGTGGCCTTCGAAGCGGCCTTCGACGAGGCCTTCGACACAGCCTTCGCCGATGCCGTGCGCTTCGAGACAGCCTTCTTCGACGCGGCCTGCTTCGACGCGGCCTGCTTCGACGCGGCCTTCTTGGCCGCAGCCTTCTTCGACGCAGCCTGCTTCGTGGCTTGCTGCTTCATGGCTTGCTGCTTCATGGCTTGCTGCTTCATGGCTGCCTTCTTCATCGCGGCCTTCTTGACGGCGGCGGCCTTGAGCTCCGCCTTCCTGCGCGCCGCCTCGGCGGCCTTCTGCTTCGCGGCGAGCGCCTTCTCGCGCTTCAGGCGCTGCGCGAGCTCCTTGCGCTCGCGCTTCGCCTTCTGCTCGGCGGCCTTCTTCTCGCGCTTGGCGCGGAGCAACTCGGCCTTCTTCGCGGCGGCCTCACGACGGAGACGCAGCTTCTCGGCTTCCTGCTGGCGACGTGCCTCTTCCTTCGCGCGCTGCGCCTCGCGGGCGATGCGCTCCGCTTCGCGGGCCGCGCGCTCCGCCTCTCGCTCGGCGATCTTGCGCTCACGGTCCGCGATCGCGGCCAGCCGAGCGGCCTCGCGCTCGGCGCGGGCACGCACCTTCGCCTGCTCGGCCTCGAGCTTCTGGCGCTGGCGCTCCTCCTCGCGCGCGACCTCGGCGAGGCGCTTCTCCTCGACGAGGCGCTCCGCCTCGCGGATCTTGGCGAGCTTCTCCTCCTCGACGCGCTGGCGCTCCGCCTCTTCGGCGGCGCGGAATCCGGCGTGACGGCTGAGGTACGCGCCACGGATCTTGTGACCGTTCTTCCCCGCCGTCGTCCACGCTTCCGCGGACATCCTGGACAGGGCGTCATGGACCTTGGGCAGTTCCTCGATCCGATGGGTGCGGCCGATCCACTGGACCACGTCGACGGTGGTCGCCGTCGGCTCGACGGCGCCATGCTGGTGCAGCAGCTCGACGGCGGTGTCGTCGGCGATCGCGGCCGGCAGCTCGAAGGCCACGAGCAGCGTGCGCCCCGCGACGAACGGCGGGATCTCGGAGAGACCCTCGAGGTAGGCGCGCTGGTCCTTCCGCGACGCGTTGCGGAGATGGTCGAGCGAGGTCCGGTGCTGGCGGCGGAAGATGTCGTTGAGCGTCGCGCGCAGGCGCAGCGCCCGCTCCTCGACGAACGGGTACTTCTCGCCGATGACCTCGACGACCTCGCGCTCGAGCATCACGCGGAGATCGTTGACGTCGACGACCACGCGCGCGACCCGCTCCAGAGCCTCGGCGAGGAGCGCAGGCGTGCTCTCCCACAGGAGGTAGTTCGACAGGAGGATCGCCAGCGGATCGTTGGCATCGCACCCGTTCAGGACCGGCGTGGCGAACGAAGGCGTGCCGCTCCCGAACTTCTTCACGAGCGCTGCGAACTTGGGACCGCGGACGGGTTCGACCTTCATCGCGTCTTGCTCTCCGTTGTACCGGGGTTCGGTCCCTCGGGGACCGCATCCTGCGCGCTGGCCGAGTGGCTCTCGCGCAGCGCCTCATCGAGCGCGGCCTGCCGCTTGAGCCGCTCGTCGAGCTCGAACTCGATGCGCGGCACCCGGTGGATGCGCGTCGTGTCCATCACGCGGCGGCGCAGGAAGCCCGCGGCCGCGCGCAACCCCGAGAGGGTGAGCGAACCACGGTCCTCCGGAAGCACCGACACGCGCACCTTCGCCTCCGCGAGATCGGGGCTGATCAGGACCTCGGTGATCGAGATCATCCCCTGCACGCGCGGGTCGTTGAGTCCACGCCCGAGCTCCGCCTGCAGCGCGCGGCGGATCTCCCCGCCGATCTGGGCGGGACGGTCCGACGGTGCGGCCGACGGCCCGAGCGGACCGCCTGCGCGGCCGCGCGGGGACGGCTTCTTCGGACGCGGGGATGGACCTTCACTTCGCATCGAGCATCTCCATCCGCATCAGGCGCCGCCGCGGCGGACCTCGACGGTCTTGTAGCACTCGAGCACGTCGCCGGCCTTGATGTCGTCGTAGCCGACGATCTTCATGCCGCACTCCTGGCCCGCGCGCACTTCCTTCGCGTCGTCCTTGAAGCGCTTGAGCTGCTCGAGCCGGCGGTCCTTCTCGATGACGATGCCGTTGCGCGTGACGCGGATCTGCGCGTTGCGCTCCACCACGCCGTCGGTGACATAGCAGCCCGCGATCGCGCCGACCTTCGAGATCTTGAAGACCTGGCGCACCTCGGCGTGGCCGAGGACCTCGAGCTTGAGCTCGGGCTCCAGCATGCCCTGCGCCGCCTTCATGACGTCGTCGATCAGGTCGTAGATCACCTCGTAGAGGCGGATCTCGATGCCCTTCGACTCGGCCAGCTGGCGCGCCTTGCCGCTCGACGTGACGTTGAAGCCGACGATGATCGCGTTGGTCGCGGCCGCGAGGGTGACGTCGCCCTCGTTGATGCCGCCGGCCGACGCGCTCTTGACGGAGATCGTGACCTCCTCGGCGGGCAGCTTCGCGAGCATGCCCTTGAGCGCCTCGACCGAGCCCTGCACGTCGGCCTTGACGACGAGCGCGAGCTCCTTCTTGCCCTGCTTCTCGAGGTGCTTGAAGATGTTGTCGAGCGTGATCTTCGGTGCGGCGAGCTCGCGCTCGCGGTCGATGCGGCGACGCTCCTCGGCGGCCTCCTCGGCGGCGCGCAGCGTGCCGACGACGAAGGCCTTGTCGCCTGCGTCGGGCAGTTCGTCGATGCCGGAGATCGCCACCGGGGTCGACGGCAGCGCCTCGGTGATGCGCTCGCCGCGGTCGTTCACGATGTCGCGCACGCGGCCGTAGCCGCGGCCGATCACGATGAAGTCGCCCTTCTTCAGGCTGCCTTCCTGGATGAGCACGCGCGCCACCGGGCCGCGTCCCTCCTCGACCGAGGCCTCGAGCACGGTGCCGCGCGCGTTGCCCTTGAAGTCGGCCTTGAGCTCGAGGAGCTCGGCCTGGTAGTCGAGGATCTCGAGGAGCTCCTGGATGCCGTCGCCACGGGTGGCGCTGGTCTTGATGACTTCGGTGGTGCCGCCCCACTCGACTGGGTTGAGCTCGTGCTCGGCGAGCTGGCCGAGCGTGCGGCGGATGGTCGCCTCGGTCGCGTCGGGACGGTCGATCTTGTTCATCGCGACGACGATGGGCACGCCCGCCGCCTTCGCGTGGTTGATCGACTCGATCGTCTGCGGCATGACGCCGTCGACGGCCGACACGACGAGCACCACGATGTCGGTCACCTTGGCGCCGCGGGCGCGCATGTTGGTGAACGCCTCGTGACCCGGGGTGTCGATGAACGTGACCACGCGGTCGACGTCGCCGGCCTTGACCGGCACGGTGAACGCGCGCGTCGACTGGGTGATGCCGCCGGCCTCGCCCGCGGCGATGTTGGTGCTGCGGATCCGGTCGAGCAGGCTGGTCTTGCCGTGGTCGACGTGTCCGAGGATCGTCACGATCGGCGCGCGGCGGCGCTCGTCGAGCTTCTCGCGCTCCTTGAAGCGCTCCTCGATGATGTCGGCGGCCGACTTCGCCTCGTCGACGACGAGATCGATGTCGAACTCCATCATCATCTCGATGGCCTTCTCGCGGTCGATGGCGCTGTTGATGGTCGCCATCGTGCCCCCGAGGAAGAGCTTCTTGATGATGTCGACGGCCTTGATGCCCGTCGCGGCCGAGAGCTCCTTAATGGTGAGCGGCTCGGCCACGTGGATCTGCTGGATCTCGCCGGGCTTGCGCTCGGGGCGCTGGCTGCCGGGCTGACCGGGCAGCGCGCCGCCGGGACCGCGGCCGGTGCCGGGACGATGCGAGCGCATGAAGCCGCTCGAACCGTCGATGCGCGCCTGACGGTCGCGCAGGTCCTGCGCGCCGAAACCGGTGCGCGCCGCCTCGCCCGCACGGCCGGTGCGCGAGGCACCGATGCCTCCGCGACCACGCACTTCGGGGCGTCCTGCGCCGCCGGTGCCCATGCCGGGACGGCCCGTGCGACCACCGGGGCCGATCGTGCCAGGTCCACCGACGCCGGGGCCGGTGCGGCGCATCGGCGGCGGGGTCGGGAGGTTGTCGGCCTGCTCGACGCGGATGACCTGCGGTCCGGACAGCTTCGTCTTCTCGCGGGAACCGATCTGCGGTCCGACGGGACCGACGATGCTCGGTCGCGTCGGCACGTTCATGATCGGCGACGCCTCGGGGATCTTGGTCATCGACGCCGGCGGCGGCGGCGGCGCGGTGATCACGCGGCGTGCCGCGGGTGGCTCGGTGGGCTGCGCGCCCGGTGCGCCAGCGCGCGGAGCGGTCGCGGAACCACCGTCGCCCGACTTCGGCGCGTCCATGCGGGGCGCGAGCCGGGTCGAGAGTCCGGCGATCATGCGCGGACCGGTGGGCTTCGCGGGCACGGCCGCCGCGGACGGCGCCGGAGCCGATGCGGACGCCGCGGCGGTTGCGGGCGCGGAGCCGGCGACCGCGCCGGATGCGGCGGCGGGCGAGACCGCGGTCTTCGCGGAGCCTTCGCCCACGGCGGCGGACGCAGCGGCGGCCTTCGCCGGAGCGGCGGTGACCGGCGACGCGATCGGAGCGGTACCCGTGGATGCACTCGTCGCGGGGGTACCGGTGGTCGAAGTGCCGGTCGCGGATGCGCCGGTCGTGGATGCGCCAGTCGTGGATGCGCCAGGCGTGGATGCACCAGGCTTGGATGCACCAGTCGTGGATGCACCAAGCGTCGATGCATCAGACGCGCTCGCGGCGGGCGCGACGTCGCGCTCGCTCGCGTTGGTCGCGGTCGCCGTCGACGCGGCCGCCTTGGTCGCGGCGGACGCGCTGCCGTTCGCCGACTCGGTCGAGCCAGCCGATCCGACGGGCGCGGCAGGCTTCACGGCTTCCTCGACGGGTGCGGCGACCTTCTTGGTCGCGCGCTTGGCGACGGCGCGCGGCGCGCCGTCGTCCCCGGCGTCGCCCGATGCGACGGAGGGCTTATCGGCCGAACCGGCCTTGCCCGAGGCCGACGCCTTCGCAGGCTTCGACGCGTTCGATCCGGCGTCCGATCCGGCACCGGCATCCGCCGGGGCCTCGATCGTGGCGGTCGCGGTCGCGGCGTCCGACTGTGCGGCGCCGGCGAACCACTCGCGCACCGTCAGCGCGAGGCCGACGGATACGGGCGAGAGATGGTTCACGATGTCAGGGATTTCCTCGGCCTGGCATCGCGCAACGATGTCCTTGGAACTCACTCCGAGTTCCTTGGCAAGCTGGTGAACCTTCAGCGACGCGGGTTTCTTCGACAAGCGTTCCTCCTGATCAACTCACGCTCCGCCTACGACCATCGCAGCGGCAGCGATCTCTTCCACCGTCTCCACGATCAGCCGTCCGCACGGGCGGAACGACCGAAACTGCTGCCGAGGCCGAGGATCGAGTCCGCGGCGCTCTCGGCATCGGCGTCGGGCGCAGCGCCCGCAGCCTCGCCGCCACCACCACCGCCGCCAAGGATGGCGTCGGTCGCAGCGGCGTCCTCCGCGGCGCGCGCCGCGGCTTCGGCCGCCTCGCGCTCGCGCTCGATCTCGACCTCGCGCGCCCGGTTGCCCGAGGCGACGACCATCGTCTCGGCCAGGTCGTCGGTGATGCCGAGCTCCTCGACGAGGATCTGCGGCCCGATCTCCTCGATGTCGAACACGCTGATCATGCCGAGCGCGCCGATCTTGTCGAGCATCTCGTCGGTCACGCCCTCGATCGGACGGAGCGTCTCGCCGAGGATCTCGAGACCCTTCGCGAACTCCACCGGGGTGAGGATGTCGATGTCCCAGCCGGTCAGGCGCGCCGCGAGGCGCACGTTCTGACCGCGCTTGCCGATGGCGAGCGAGAGCTGGTCCTCGCGAACGATGATGGTCGCGCGGCCGAGCTCGAAGCACAGGCTGACCTCGTCGACCGCCGCGGGGCGGACGGCGTTGGAGATCAGCACCTGGCTCGACTCGTTCCAGAGCACGATGTCGATCTTCTCGCCGTTGACCTCGTCGACGATGTTGCGGATGCGGCTGCCGCGCACGCCGATGCAGGCGCCCTTCGCGTCGACCTTGGAGTCGACCGAGGCGACCGCGACCTTGCAGCGCTGGCCGGGCTCGCGGGCGAGCGCCTTGATCTCGATGACGCGCTCGGCGACCTCGGGGACCTCGGCCTCGAAGAGTCGGCGGATGAAGTCGGGGTTCGCGCGGGACAGGATGATCTTGACCTGCGCGCCCGCGTCGCGGACGTCGAGCACGAGGCAGCGGATGCGGTCGCCGGGCTTGAACATCTCTCCCGGGATCTGCTCCGACTTCGGCATGAACGCCTCGGCGCGGTCGACCTGCACGATGAGCGCGGGGCCTTCCTGGCGCACGATGGTTCCGGTGACGATCTCGCCCTGGCGCTTGGCGAACTCCTCCATGAGCGAGTTGCGCTCGTCCTCGCGGAACTTCTGGATCATCACCTGCTTCGCGGTCTGCGCGGGGATGCGTCCGAGGCTCTCGATCGGGATCACCTCGCGGCCGGTCGGGTTGCCCTCGTCGTCGGTGAGGTTGCGCCAGATGCTGATCTTTCCGCTGAGGCGGTCCATCTCGCAGCCGAACTCCTCGTTGTCGAGCGAGTCGAAGTGCTTGCGGGCCGCGCTGATCATCGCCATCTCGAGGTCTCGAATGAGATGCTCCCGGTCGACGTTGCGGTCGCGGGCGATGGAGTCGAGGATGCGGAGCGTTTCGGAATTCATGGAAGGACCTCTGGCAGGCGGGCGCGCGGGATGTCGCCCGATGTCGCCCTTGGATTGGATGTCGCCACGGGGTGCGCGGCGTTGAGATGTGTCCGCGGCGGCATGCCGCGGGGGGAAAACGAAACGACCACGGAACAAGTCCGTGGCCGGTCGGCGAACGAAGCTGGCGCGCCTCCAGCGCGATCCGGGTGGATCAGAGGCGCCTCCAGACATCGCACGGGGCGGCAACGCACGAAGCGCGCGCGCACTGGAGCGCCGCACTGCGCGCCACACCGTGCGCCGCACCGTGCGCCTCGTTCGGGACGGACCGGAGATGAGCGCCCAGCGGCCTCATCGCAGGTATCCGACCCGAACGGTCCGGCAGCTCGAAGGATCACGGGGGTATGAAACACCAGGGATCTGAAGCATTGGACAAACCGCTCGGTCGCAGACCGGGAAACAACACGCCAGACGCAACGGACGCGTCTGACGAGCCTTGGAAGATATCGCACCCGACGTCCACGGTCAATGGTCGCGGCGACCCAAACGGCCGCTCCGACGCGGATTCGGACGTCTAAGCACATTTCCTCCAGTGCATTACGAGAATCCCGCGACTTTAGGCAGACGCACCGCCGAGGTCAATCCGCTCGGCCGGCGCGACCGCGCGGACGACCCGCAGCGCCCGATTGCCCCGCAGTTGCCCGAGTTCGGCGAGGAACTTCGGTCGTCCCTCGACCCCGAGCACCGCGGGCGCAGACGCCGGGCGCTGGGTCACGATCAGGTCGCCCACCTCGAGTCCGCGAAGCTCCGAGATCGAGATGTTCGTGGTTGCGAGGGTCGCCTCGAGTTCGACCCGCGCCCCCGAGAGCCCGCTCGCGATCCGCTCGGCCGCCCCGGATTCCGCCGAGCTCTTGCCGGAGACGAACCAACTCTGGGCCGAGAGGTCCTCGACCAGCGGCTCGATCGAGTTGTACGGGATGCAGAGCCGCATGCGGCCGCCGCGGTTCATCAGCTTGACCTCGAACTCCACCACCACCACGACCTCGTTGGGCGGCACGATCTGGACGAGCTGCGCGTTGGACTCCATCTCGCCCAGCGCGAACTCGATCCTGCGGATGCCCTGCCAGGCCTCCGTGAGGGCGGCCATCGCGCGGTGCAGGATGCGCTGGATCAGGCGGGTCTCGATGAGCGTCATCGGCCGCCGGGGCACGAACAGGTCCTTGTTCGATCCACCGAGCAGGCGGTCGATGATCGGGAAGATCACCAGCGGCGACAGCTCGAGGCAGATCTGCCCCTCCAGGGGCGGGCACCGGATCAGGTTGAAGCTCGTCGGGTTCTCGCTCTCGGCGACGAACTCGGAGTAGGTCTTCTGCGACGCATCGCGGATCGTGACCTCGACGATGGTGCGGAGGTGCCCGGAGAGCGACGCGCCGAAGTTGCGGGCGAAGGTCTCATGGAGCATCTGCAGGGCGCGCATCTGGTCCTTCGAGATGCGCTCCGGCCGCTTGAAGTCGTACTTCTCGATCTCGATGGTGTCGCGGTCGCGCCGGGAGCGGGAGAAGATCTGCGTCGGCGGCGCCTCGGCGACCGGTGCGGGGGCGCTCGCCGCGTTGAGCAGCGCATCGATGTCCGACTGGTTGAGTACTTCGGTGCCCATCAGCATGTCCCACTGATTGCCCCGCCGGACGCGCGCGGGTGGAGTTTCTGGACCGCCAGCCACTGAACCGGGTGCCGCGGCTCCGCCGGGCGAACTGGCTCAGGTATCGGGCCGGGTTGCCCCGGTCGATCGACGCTGCAGGCGCCTGTCATCGGTCTCGGCGTCGACCACGCTTGAAGGTTCGTCGGCGGCCGTCCCGATCGGCAACCTGCCCGCCGAGCGGCCGTAGGATGCGCGCCATGAGAACCCTCGGCCGCGTCGCGGTCTTTCCCCTGTGGATCATCTTCGCAGCGCTTCCCGCGTTCGCCGCACTCGTCGCCGGTCCGGCCGTTGCGGCACCGCTGCCTCAGGCGCCCCCGCGCATTCCCGGCGTGCCCGGCTTCGGAGGTCCCGCCAAGGCTCCCCCGCCGCCGGTGTTCGGCGACTCGCGCGACCAGGTCGACACGGGCGTCGTGGTCTCGCAGCCGAAGGCGACCGCTGGATCGGACGTCCCGGTCGCGGTGACCTTCAAGCTCGCGCGCGGCTACCACATCTGGACCAAGCCCGGCTCCGACGGTCCCGGGTTCGCGGAGTTCAGCGGCGCCATCCGCACCGAGGTCGCCGTCAACCCCGGCGCCGACGGAAAGCCCGCGCCCATCGCGGGCCTCGAGCTCAACGCGGCCTTCATGCAGTGGCCCGCGCCGCACGCGGTCGAGGCCGATCTCGGCGAAGGCCGCAGCAAGTACGCGGTCTACGAGGGCGACTTCGCCGTCTACATCCCGGTCGCGATCGCGAAGGACGCGAAGCCCGGAGTGATCGAGATCCCGATCACGCTCGATTTCCAGGCCTGCAACGACACCGGCTGCAGCGCGCCCGCGACGGTCGAGCTCAAGGCCGTGATCGAGGTCGTGGCCACGTCGGCGGGCGAGACCGCCCCCAACGACGCGTTCAAGGACTTCGACCCCGGCGTCTACGCGAAGATCCGCTCCGGCGAGCGACCGAGCGAGCTCCTCGAGTTCAACCTGTTCACGCTGAAGTTCTCGATCGATCCGAACGGCGCGGGATTCCTGCTGCTGCTGGCGATCGCGGCCGCGGGCGGCATGCTGCTGAACTTCACGCCCTGCGTGCTGCCGGTCATCCCGCTCAAGATCATGGGCCTGTCGCAGGCCGCGCAGGGCAGCCGCGCCAAGTGCTTCGCGCTCGGCTTCGTGATGTCGCTCGGAGTGGTCGCGTTCTGGATGGCGCTCGGCACCGCGATCGCGACCATCAAGGGATTCGAGACCACCAACCAGCTGTTCCAGAAGCCCGAGTTCACCATCGCCGTCGGCGTGGTGATCGCGGTGATGGCGATCGGCATGGCCGGCTTCTTCTCGATGAAGCTGCCGGACTGGGTGTACATGGTGGAGGCGAAGCACGACTCGTACGCCGGGTCGTTCTTCTTCGGCGTGATGACGGCGGTGCTCTCGACGCCCTGCACCGCCCCGCTCATGGGCACCGCGGTGGCGTGGGCGACCACGCAGGGCCCGGGCACGATCCTCACGGTGTTCGCGGCGGTCGGCACCGGCATGGCGCTGCCGTACCTCGCGCTGTCGGCGAATCCGTCGCTGATCGACCGGATGCCGCGCACCGGCCCGGCGAGCGATCTCATCAAGCAGGTCATGGGCATGCTGCTGCTCGCGGCGGCCGCGTACTTCGTGGGCGCGGGCGTGTCGGGGCTGCTCGTGACGCCGCCCGAGCCGCCGAGCCACGCCTACTGGTGGGTGGTCTCGGCGATGGGCACCATCGCGGGCGGCTGGCTGCTCGTGCGCACGGTGCAGCTCACGCGCAAGGCGGGCAACCGCGTGGTGTTCGGCGGCCTTGGCGCGTTCATCCTCGCCGTGAGCGTGCTGATCGGACTGTCGCAGACCGCGAAGGGCCCGATCGACTGGACGTACTACACGCCGCAGCGGCTCGCCGACGCGCAGAAGTCCGGAAAGGTCGTCGTGGTCGACTTCACCGCGGAGTGGTGCGCGAACTGCAAGACCTTCGAGGCGCTCGTCCTCAACACGCCGACGGTGTCGCGCGAGCTCAACGCCGACGACGTCGAGCCGATCAAGGTCGACCTCACCGGCAACAACTCCGACGGCAACGCGCTGCTCAAGGCGTCGAACCGAGTGACGATCCCCCTGCTGCTGGTCTACGGCCGCGACGGCTCGCTCGTGCTGAACGCCACCGAGTACACCGTGCAGCAGGTGGTCGACGCGATCAACGAGGCGCGCGGGAAGGAAGCCCCTGCGAACGAAGCCCGCGCGAAGGAAGCCCCCGCGAAGGAAACCCCAGCGAAGGGAGCTGCGAATGCCGGATGAACCCCTGTTCCTCTACTCGGTGCGGTCGACCTTCACCGATCCCGCGGTGCGCAGGGAGTTCATCGCGTGGCTGCGCGACGGACACCTCGCCGACGTCGTGCGGGCGGGCGCGCTCGATGCCGAACTCGTCGAGTTCGCGGTTCCCGGAGATGCCCCGCTCGGCGCGATCGGCGAGGTCGAGACGCGGTACCACTTCGCGTCGCGCGCGGCGTTCGAGGAGTACGCCGCCGGACCCGCGGTGGAGCTGCGCGCCGAGGGTGCCGCGAAGTTCCCGCCGTCACGCGGGATCGTGATGAAGCGCGGATTCGCGATGTCGACGCTGCGCGTCGGCCGTTGATGCCGCGGCACCGCCGCCAAGCCGTGCCACGGCGGACTCCGCGAGCGATTGCTCGCGCTCCGACAACTGCGCGAGCGGGTCGAGACGGAGCGCCTCGCTGATCGCGAGCGCCTCGCGGTACGCCGCCAGCGCACCCGCGCGCAGCCGCTCGGGTCCACCGCTCTCGCGCTCGAGCGCGACGACATCGGGCCGCGAGAGCAGCGCCTCGAGCGCGACCGCGAGGTCCATGCGGCGACGCGGGTTGTGGGGCGCGGCGGCGCTCGCGACGGCGACCGCCTCCATGCACTGGATCGCGGCGAGCGCGTCGAGGCGGCTCTCGCGGAGCCGCAGCATGGCGATGTCGGCGCGCAGCGCCCTCCCGGGCGGACCCGCGAATCCCGCGGCGCGGCCGTCGTC
>Ga0079300_10000768_pt1 | contig 12294 bp, 12 predicted proteins | sample Wag4_2014_7_11_FD_74799 | JGI IMG/M metagenome (GOLD analysis project Ga0079300, IMG submission 74799) | Fresh water microbial communities from Ohio, USA - Utica-2 Time Series HT 2014_7_11 | ecosystem: Environmental > Aquatic > Freshwater > Water tank | place: USA: Ohio | collected 2014-07-11
TCATATTTAGAATGGGCATTGATCTTCATAGCCCTCGTTCTTGTAGGAGTTATATGGCTTCTTTCCCAAGTACTAATAACACTATCAAAACAAATTCTTAAAAAGAGAAAGAGTGAATGGAACCTAAAAAGTCTCATTATCATTATTTTCTCATCTATCCTTTCTTCCACTGCATCAGCTCAGGAAAATAATATCTTAAGTGAACTTCCTAAAAACAGCAACTATGGAGGAATGGGGCTGATAGAATTCTACTCTATGATGGCCGTAATAGGGATTGAACTAGTGGTAGTACTTTACTTAGCATTAATGATCCGCAGGTCTTTTAGAGAATTATCTGGAGAAGCAGATGCTGCATTAGCAAGAGTTGCAGAACCTTCAAATTTATCTAAATGGTGGAGCAATCTTGATAAAAAATGGATGACAAAAGCAGTACCTATCGAAAAAGAAGCTGATGTATTATTGGACCATGACTATGATGGAATCAAAGAATTAGATAATTCTTTACCGCCATGGTGGAAATATGGCTTCTACATAACTATAGTAGTTGCCTTCATTTACATTTTTAATTTTCATGTATCAGGTAATGGGAAAAATCCTGCACAAGAATATGCTGCTGAAATGGAAGCAGGGAAAAAACAAGAGGAAATCTACAAAGCCAAGACAAAAGACCTGGTGGATGAAAACAATGTAACACTTGCTGATGCTTCAGGTCTTGCTGCGGGAAAAGGTCTCTATACACAATCATGTGTAGCTTGTCACGGTGCAAACGGAGAGGGCGGTATTGGCCCTAACCTTACCGACGAATATTGGCTTCATGGAGGCGCTCTCAATGATATTTACAAAACAATAAAGATTGGTTATCCTGAAAAAGGCATGCAATCCTGGCAATCGATGTACAGCCCAGTTCAAATCAAAGAACTTACTAGTTATGTCCGCTCTTTACTTGGCACCAAACCAACAAATCCAAAAGATCCTCAAGGCAATCTTTATCAAGAAACTGCAGTAAAAGCTGATTCAACTTCTATAAAAACTGAACAACCTGCTCTATGATCTCTGCAAGTGAAAAAGAAGCCATATTAGATCAAACATTCAGAGACTCTGTTGCTACAATAGACCAGAAAGGGAAGAGGAAATATATTTTTCCTAAAAAACCCAAAGGATGGTTTACCGACAGAAGAACCTTTGCCTCTATTGTTTATCTCGTTATCTTTTTCAGCTTGCCTTGGATTAAGATGAATGGTGAGCCCTTCATCATGATAAATGTTTTAAAGAGGAAGTTTATCATTTTCGGACAAATATTTGGTCCGCAAGACTTCTTCATATTTGCATTGGCCATGATCACCTTTGTAGTGTTTATCATTCTTTTTACATCGGTCTTTGGGCGAATATTTTGTGGATGGGCTTGTCCACAAACCATTTTCATGGAAATGGTTTTCAGAAAAGTTGAATATTGGATTGATGGAGATGCCAATAAACAACAGCAGTTGAAAGCAATGCCTTGGAATGCTTTTAAAATCAGAAAGCGTGCAACCAAGATCATTGTATTCTACCTCATTGCATTTATCATCGCAAACTATTTTATGGCTTACCTCATCAGTATGGATGAAGTATTGAGGTACGTTCACGAAGGTATTGGTGCACACGCTAGCACATTTGTAGCATTATTAATATTTACTACTGTATTTTTCTTTGTTTTCTACTGGTTCAGAGAGCAAGCTTGTATTGTAGTTTGTCCTTATGGCCGTTTACAAGGCGTTTTGTTGGACAAGAACTCAATAGTTGTAGCCTATGATTATGTTCGTGGTGAACCTAGGGGAAAAGCAACTGAAAACAAAACGGGAGATTGCATCGACTGTAAAGCCTGTGTACGTGTTTGCCCTACAGGCATTGATATAAGAAACGGCACTCAATTAGAATGTATAAATTGTACTGCCTGCATTGATGCCTGTGATGAAATTATGGAAGCAGTTGATAAGCCAAAACAACTGATTCGATATGCATCTGAAAATAACATCGCAAACAAAGAAAAACTTAAAATAACAACCAGAATAAAAGGATACTCCTTTTTATTGTTTGTCATCGCATCAGCGTTATTCATCATGCTGGCGACTAGAGATGCAGTAGACATTACCATCCTAAGAACCCAAGGCATGATTTATCAAACACTTCCTGATGGCTATATTGGTAATCTCTACTCAGCCAGAATGTTCAACAAAACACACCAAGATATTGAAGTCAGCCTTAGTATTCCAGCAGCAGAAGGCAGTATCGAAATCATTGGTAAAAAGCCACTCATAACAAAAGAAAGCTACACTGTAATTACTTTTTTGGTAAAGAAAAAAGCAAACCTCATTAAAAAGAGAAAAACAGATGTGGAAATTGAAGTAAGAGCAGCAGGCAAAAAACTATCAATCAAAGAAACAACATTTATTGGCCCAATTTCATCTTAAATCAATTGTCATGAAGTTCAACTGGGGTTATAAGATCGTTTTCGTTTACCTAGCATTTGCATGTGGCATCTTGTATATGGTTTACTTAACCTCTTTACAAAATAGAGATTTGGTATCGGAAAATTATTACGAAGAAGAACTCGCCTACCAAAAAGTAATTGACCAATCAGGAAAGACTGCTCAACTATCTAAAGCTGTTGAAGTAAACCAGGATCAACTGAATAGTATTCTTGAAGTTCAACTTCCTCCGGAATTTGATAATATAAACGCATTAGGCAAGTGGAATCTATATTATGCTGCTGATCGTAAAATGGATGTAGAGGGTACCATAAACACAAAAAACGGTAGACAAAAAATTCAGCTCCCTAAAGGTAGAAGTGGAAATTATACACTAAAATTAGAATGGGAAGGAAATGGACAGTCCTATTATTATGAAGAAATAATATTCTTATAAGTTGCTACTAGAATTCATCATACCGGCATTTCTAATTGGACTTGGTGGAAGTCTCCATTGTATTGGTATGTGCGGACCACTTATGTTTAGCAATTTGATGAATAATCAGCATGGAAATCTTTCAATTTCCGACTGGCTATTGTATCAATCAGGCAGAATCAGTGTTTACGCAATATGGGGCATACTGTTTGGATTTATCGGCACATCAGCTAGCTGGTTTGGATGGCAACAAAATATATCACTTAGTCTTGGAATTGGAATTCTACTAATCCTGGTGGTGACGAAACTATTTCCTCAATTAGAAAGAAAATTCTCTGTGATCTTATTAACACAATTCTGGAAATCAAAACTCTCAGCACTGCTTCAAAATAATAGTAAGCAATCGGACTTTGTAAGAGGTATGCTTAATGGAATACTGCCCTGCGGCTTGGTTTATGTAGCACTGGCTGGCGCAACGGCAGTTCAAAACCCAATAAAAGGCGGGTTATTCATGTTGGTTTTTGGAATCGGCACCTTACCAGTTTTATCTGCGCTGCTTTTTCTGGGCAACAATATGAAGTTGAATGTAAGAAGACTGCTAACTAAATGGTATCCAGTATTTATTGGCTTAATGGCTATTATGCTAATTATAAGAGGTATGAACTTAGGGAACTTTTTTAGTCCGGCTCTTTTACCAGGAAGCGAAACAGTTGCCCATTGCGAAGCAAAATGACCAAACTCATTTTTTAAGATGACAAACCTTCTTAACATTGGGGTAGTTGAAATATAATTTTGGATGTTAAAATTTATCACCCAAAAAAATAAATGTATGAGAGGAAATGGAAAATCATTGATGCGGTCTAGTTTATTAAGACCTTCATTGTTCGAAGACATGTTGAAACCTATGAATGAGTGGCTAGACGAAAGATGGCCATTCTCTAGTCACCTCCCAGCTGTCAATGTGAAAGAAACAGATAAGGCCTATGAAATCACAATGGCTGCTCCAGGTCTAGAAAAAAGTGATTTTAAAATTGATGTCAATGGTTCACTCATAACCATCAGTGCAGAAAAAGAGAAATCAGATGAAGAAAAAGAGGAGGGTTATACTAGAAAAGAATACAACTATAGTTCTTTTTCTAGGTCATTTTCGATTCCTGAAGACACACTGACTGACAAAATTGACGCTAACTATGTTCACGGTGAATTAAAATTGATGCTCCCTAAAAAAGAGGGTGCCACTAAAACACATCACCTGAAAATCAGTGTACACTGACAAAAACACACTCCCCTGTCTGCAGGAGCAGACAGGGGTTTTATTAACTATGGCTTATGATTATACATGATTTGAAAGAGAGTAGCACCTTAAACCAATTTCAATTTGAAGTTCAATCTTGGATCAGACTCATAGAGTTTCTGAATCAAGAAACAACATACCTTAAGAACAGGCTTTCCGAAGTCATTGATCAAATTAAAGACAGGGAAAATTTAGCCTTAGCCGAACATTTTCAGAACCAATTTATTGTAAAAGATGATGTCTATGACCACATCATGCATGATTTGAAAAAGCAGTCCCACAAATGGAAAGAAATAAAGTCTTTCAATTCAAAAGATGCGCAAGAAGACCTAAAGAAAACTCGTAAGAATTTAAGCGACCAAATTGAATTTATTGAAAGAGATCATGCCGTGCTTACTAAAGACTATAACACTTATCTTGAAGCGCTCTCTCTGAAAAATTAATTCATCAAGAGTTCTAATTTTTTTTCATTCAACAAGACAATATTACCTTCCTTGATATCGATTAGCTTTTCGGCTTTGAAATCACTTAAGGTTCTTATCAAAGACTCTGTTGCTGTGCCTGCAATATTGGCAAGGTCTTCTCTAGAAATATGAATTGCGAATTCGGGTTTATCTTTTCCAAATTTATTACGAAGCATTATCAATGCGTCTGCAACTCGTTTGCGCAAAGAATTATAAGCTAGCCCAAGTAGCTGATTTTCTTTTTCAACTACATTACCAGCAAGAATTTGTAAAAACTTCTTCATCACCAATGTATTTTCTCTAACCAATGCATCAAACTCCTCTCTTGGAATCATTGCAATTTCTGCATCCTCCATGGCTTCAGCTGTTTCCCTATACACTGAATTTTCTAACAAAGACATATAACCAAAATAATCTCCTTCACCATACAATCCAATAGTCAAGTCCTTTCCGTCATCGTTGGTTTTGTATAGTTTTACTTTACCTTTTTTTACGTAGAATAGCCTGTTGGGATGATTACCTTCACTATAAATAATACTTTTTCTTTTATAATGATTGGTATTACGATCAGAAGCAAACTCCTTCCAAACGTCTTGTTTACCTATATCTTCCAAAAAGTTCCTCATGCCTTCATTAGCCTTGGCATAACGCTTTTTATAAACATCTACTTTCTTCAATCGTTGTTCGATTGCATTAAGTAGTTCTAATTCGGTAAATGGCTTAGTTATATAATCATCCGCACCCATTTCCATTCCTTTCCTAAAATCTAATCGTTCCGTTTTTGCAGTTAGAAATATAAATGGGATGTTTCTTAATTCTTCATTTTTATTGAGCATGTGCAATACACCATACCCATCTAATATAGGCATCATGATATCGCAGATAATAACGTCGGGTTTCACTGCTGCCGCTTTCTCTACTCCATCTTTACCATTTTCAGCGGTCACGACTTTATAATTTGCCAATTCTAAAATCTCTGCCGTATTTTCTCTGATTTCTAGATTGTCTTCAATCAACAAAATGGTGTTCATATAGTGAATTTTATTGTAAATATCGTTCCCGTTTCAAGATGGCTCTGAACCGCAATTGTTCCACCCATCAACTCTACATATTTTGAAACAATATGCAGCCCGAGTCCGGTTCCTTGTATGTTGACCACATTTTTACCTCTAAAAAATCGCTCAAAAAGATGCTTCATGTCCTCCTCTGGAATACCCAAGCCTTCATCTTTGATTGTCAACGTAATTTCATTGTCTAAACACCTACTATCCACCCAAATGGTTGCATCCTCTGGAGAAAACTTAATAGCGTTTGAGACTAAATTTATAATGATGTTTCTTAACAGAGAGGTATCAAGGTTGACTTGGGTAAAACCTTCATGGGTATACTTGATGAATTGTCCTTTTTTTAAAATGGGACCAATCTCACTAATTATTAATTGAACCTGCTCTTTAATATTGAAAATGGATAAATGAACTTGAATCTTCCCTTCTTCAATTTTTCCAAGAGACAAAAACTCATTTAGAATGTCGGTTAAGTTATTTACTGCCGACCTGATTCTTAAAATATGCTTATCACGTTTATCTTGTTCATTCGACTCAGTATACTTTCCAATTAGGGATACAGATGAAAGAATAGTACTCAAGGGGGTACGGAATTCATGAGAAGCCATAGACACAAAACGCGATTTCAAATCGCTCAACTCTCTCTCCTTACTCAATGCTTTTGACAGCTCATGTGTCCTAACTTCAACCTTATGTTCTAACTCCTCATTTAGTTTTTCCATCTGCTTATTGACAGACTCTACTTCTTCTTTTTGGGTTCTTAGTAAATTTTCAAAAGCTTGGCGGGTAGTGATATCTACTATAAATGCAATGACATAAGGTTCATTGTCGATTAAATAATGCCCAAGACTTATCTCGACAGGAAATTCTGTCCCATCTTTCTTTAAAGCAACAAGCTTCATCCCTCTTCCCATAGGACGATTCTCAGGCTTTGTTTCATAACGCTGCCTATGCTGCTCATGATTACCACGAAACCGCATAGGAATCAGGTGTTCAACCTTGACTTTTGTGATTTCATTTTGCTTATACCCAAACAGATTAAGCGCCTGGTCATTGGCTAGAATGATATCGCCATCTTTATTGACCAAAATGATGGGCATTGTTGCATACTGGAATAATGCCTCAAATTTTTTTACTTCCTTGAATAAGTTTTCAGAAAATATCCGCTGCGCATCTATATTGATTATACGCTGGAGATAAAACTTTTTTGCTTCAAACTCAAATGCGGTAATGTCTAATCGACATAAAAAAGATGTTCCATTTTTTTTGACCATCATCACTTCCTCGGTCCAGCTTCCCGCCTTTATTAAAGTATCCATCACCAACGACTGAATTTCTTCACCTAGGGGATGTCTACGACAACCAAAAAATGAATAATGTCCAACAAATTCCTCCTTTGTCCCATAGCCAAAAAACTGCGTATAGGCGTCATTACAAAAATAGATTTGACTACAATCCTCATTCCATACAGCTATGAATTCATCTGAAAATGCCGACCAGGCCTGCAACATAGAGGCATGGAAGGAAGGAATACTGATTGGAGGATTCATAAACACACGTTAAAGTAAGTCACCCAGAAAGATCGGTGAAATATTCAGCCCCAATTTAACCAAAAAAATGCCCTTAAATAAATTCAGCAGCTAAGAATTGACCAAACTAAGAAAGACGAAAAACAAAAGTTGAGTAAAGAAAAGATAAACAGCAAATGGATTGCTTTTTTTAATCCCATTCCGATGGAAGAATAGGGCAATTAGAAATGAAACACCAAACCAGCATGCATAATTTAAAAATGGTATTTCAGATGTATGCCATTGCCAAAAATCTAGCTCAATGGCCACAGGCTCCATAATCCAATCAAAAACAGTCGCTAAAATGGCTGAAAGGAATGCAATACCTACTGCATTTAGTTGCCAAAGCTTTTGAAGCAACATCACTACTTGGTAAGCAGCAAAGACGATACAAAACCAATTCAATCCAATTAGAAAGGGAACACCAAATAGTTTTTCGCCAAACACATCACCATAATGATAGCTGCCAAATAAAAAACCTGTATTCACTCCAATCATCTCAGAAAGCAAACCAGCTACAAAGGCAAATAAAAATGCTTTAAAAAGACCAAGATTAAGCTCAGTTTCATTCCAAATGAGCAAAATGAACATCAAAAAGAGATTCAGTGGGGTATACCCTACAAAAAACGCTCTGTTGAAAAAGGCTATTCCAATTGCACCTGAAACATGCACCAACAATAGTAGGAAAACCGACAACCGTAACGACCATCTAGGGAGGAAATAACTCGGCAAAAATGATTGCAGGTTGGATGACATGCCTTAATAACCATCAAAGCGTTGAATAGTTGAGCTAAAAATCAGTTTTTGGCTAAACAATTAAATCCGTGACAATCTTTGCACTTTTCAGGCACAAAGGGATACCACCCCCTGGATGCACACTTCCACCAGTAAAATACAGTCCCTTTACCGCCGAAGAATAGTTGGCTTGTCGTAAAAATGCCGCCCACTTTGAATTAGAGCTTGTGCCATAGAGGGACCCTTTAAAAGATGCTGTTTGCCGTTCAATATCCAATGGCGACAAGACTTCTTCTACCTCAATCAGCTCATTGAGGTCGGTCGACAACATCCTATTCAGTTTAGCTATAACATGTTGTCTTAAAGCACTGCGTTGAACTTCCCAATCCATTTCAGTATGCGCTGGTGCATTGACCATCACAAACCAGTTTTCTGCTTGATCAGGTGCATGACCCTTTTCCATCTTGGAAGTGATGTTGATATAGATGGTGGGGTCATCATAAAATTGCTTCTTCACAAAAAGGTGATCAAACTCCTCTCTATAATTTTTACTAAAAAATATATTATGAAGATGCAGATTGGGAAACGACTGCTTTATCCCCCAGTAAAAAATATAGGCACTGCTGCTTCTCTCGTTCTTTAATACTTTTTTCGCTGCTAATTCATTCTTCAACAAATGCTTATAGGTAAAATAAGAATCTACATTACTCACTACCAAATCTGTTGCAATAAAACCATCAGTTGTACGAATTCCTTTAATTGTGTTTTGCTCTACAACAATTTCTTTCACCTCACTATTCAAAATAAAGTTCACACCTTTTTTCTTGGCCAAGGCGATGAGTGCATTGGGAATACTGATCATTCCTCCCTCAGGATAGAAGGTGCCTTGGTTTTGTTCTAGATGTGGAATCAAACTCAACATACCCGGAGCACTGTATGGATTACTTCCATTATAGGTAGCAAAACGATTGAAAATTTGAACCGCTTCCTCAGTTGAGAATTCTTTTTGGTTGAATTCATTTAATGTGCTGAACAGATAAGGTAACTTGACCGTAGACATAGCACTAAGCACCCGAGGATGCAGCCAAGTTGATGCCTTATGCAGTGAGTAATTGAGAAATATCTGACCAACATCCTCATATACGCGTTCAGCATTTTGTAGATAGCGTTCTACATTCTCTTTTGGTTCACCTAAGCTTGTTTCCATTTCAACTGCAAAAGCATCACTCGACGTATAAGCATTAACCAATTTCCCACTTTCAAAGAAATACCTACATGCCAATGGAAGTGAGCGGTATTGAAAATAATCATTGATGTCTTCACCTGCCAATTGAAATAACTCTTCGAGGTTAGCTGGCTGTGTAAACAAAGAAGGTCCTGCATCAAATTTATACCCTTGCTTTTCAATCAGATACATTTTTCCGCCAGCAACAGCATTCTTTTCATGTACCTCTACTTCAAATCCTTTGACTGCTAATCGAATAGCAGTTGCAATACCTGCAATACCCGCACCTATAACAATTGCTTTATTCTTATGCATGAACGATATGCTGATTTTCTTTCAGATAATTTTCAAGAAGTGGTAAAGCAATCTTAAACCATTCAGTATACTGACCTGGATGTTGATCAACATCTATTTTTAATTCATTCATGGAACGATAACAATAATCACCTACTTCATCTTCATTGATATGTATTTCTCCATCATAAGTGCCTATAAAAACATGGTCGTATTCGTGTTCAGTCAGCTCGTTATCCAATTCAGCCTTGTAAATAAACGTGAATGCAGGACTGATCGCTGTGACAAAACCCAGTTCTTCATGCAACCTTCTTTTTGCACCTACTTCGGGTGTCTCAGTTGGAAAAGGGTGACTACAACATGCATTTGTCCATAAACCCCCACTGTGGTATTTACTCAAAGCCCTACGTTGCAACAACATCTCGCCCTTGGAATTGAAAAGAAAAACACTAAAAGCCCTGTGCAATAAAGCCTTTCGGTGGGTTTCCATTTTTTCCATGGTACCTACCGCTTCATCCTGTTCATTGACAAGCACTAAAAATTGCTCTTGATGATCCATTAGTGATTAGGGTTTGGGTGTGTTTAGCACTTTTGTAAAATCATTGCCAAGCGGACTCACACCTGGATCAAAATAGCCAATTAATTTACCTTGTTCATCAATAACATACTTGGAGAAGTTCCATGACGGCGCTTGTTCATTCCAGCCATTTTGTTTTTGATCGGATAACCATTTAAAAATAGGATGCTGATCAGTAGATTTGACTACAGTCGTTTTCATAGCCAAAGGAAATTCAACACCATAATTCTTTTTACAAAAAGAAGCTATTTCTTCATTACTCCCTTTTTCCTGTTGTTTGAAATCATTTGCAGGAAACCCTACAATTACTATATCGTCTTTGCGTTGCTCGTATAATTTCTGCAACTCTTCATACTGTCCAGTATAACCACAATCACTTGCCGTATTGACTACAACAATTTTCTTTCCGCGATAAGCAGATAAATCTGCGGTATCACCATTGATAAGTTCAAATGGAATAGTATAAACCGATGTGACTGGATCTGAAACAGTTTTTGGCAAAACAACCTTACTGTTTACACCAAAAAATCTAGTAACACTCGTTAAGACCGGATAGAACGACTTCAACATATTTTGCCTTGTACTCATATTTTTCTGAGTTTTAGTTGTTGTGCAGGCATATACCAATACAGAAAGTACAGCAACTGCCAGAACTATTTTGAGGTAATTTTTCTTCATGGAATAACTTAAGTAAACTTGAAAATTTTTCTAAGCAACTCTGCTTTGCCCTTGTAAGGCGCATACCAGAGCGGAACATCGAACCACGACCTAGAATGCAATACTGCTTTTGGCCTGGTAAAGGTTTCAAATCCAAACTTGCCATGGTATTGTCCAGTTCCACTCGGACCAACACCACCGAATGGAAGATGTGGATTCGCCAAATGAATAATACCATTGTTGATTGCGCACCCACCAAATCGCACACTTGAGATAAAATAATCTTGCACTTTTTTATCCTCAGCATACACATAAAGAGAAAGCGGGAATGGATTTTTTTCTATCCACTCAATTACCTCTTCATTTGATTCATAAGTAATGATGGGAAGAACCGGACCAAATATTTCCTCTTGCATCACAGTATCCTTGATGGAAATATCTTCTATGATTGTTGGTTCAATATAACAATCTGCTTCATTGTGTCTTCCCCCAGTTACTATTTTTCCTTGTGAAAGATAAGATAGTATGCTCTTGTATCTTTTTGTATTGATAATTCGTCCAAAGTCCTCACTCTTTGATGGATCATCGCCAAGCATTTGCTTGAAGTTATGGGTAAGCTTTGCAACAAGTTGATCTTTGACTGAACGATGCACCAATACGTAATCTGGTGCAACACAAGTCTGTCCTGCATTCATCAACTTACTCCAAGCAATTTTCTTAGCTGCATAATCAAGTGCTGCCGACTGATCCACTATACATGGACTTTTACCACCAAGCTCTAAGGTGACTGGCACTAATTTCTTGGCTGCCATTTCCATGATTTTCTGTCCCACTCGTGTACTCCCTGTAAAAAACACATGATCAAAGCGAACCTCATTTAACATAGCAGGAATAACCTCACCTCCAATACCTTGAACTACATGGATATAGTTGGAAGAAAAAGTTGTTGAAATAATATCCTCAATAACCAGAGCTGTGTGAGCAGCTTCTTCTGAAGGCTTAATTATCGCGGTATTCCCTCCTGCAATAGCACTGACAAGTGGACTGATCGACAAGAAAAAAGGATAGTTCCAAGGGGCAATGATTAAAACTACACCTAATGGATCACGATGGATTTTACTAGTTGATGGGAAAAACATCAAAGGCGTAGCCACCCGCTTCGGAGATGCCCATGAAGGAAGGTTACGTATAGCAAAATCAATCTCTTTAATAACCTGACCAATTTCAGAGCCAAATGCCTCGTAAGTTGATTTTCTTAAATCTTTATATAAGGCGTCATAAATTGCTTGTTCATGCATCAGGATAGCCGACTTCAATTTCTTGAGTTGTTCTATTCGGAAGGCTACCGATTTTGTATGCTGGTCATTAAAAAAACCAACCTGCGATGCAAAGATTTCTTTGAAAGCTGGTTGGTCTTCTACCGACTCATGTCTAACTGATATTGTTGTAGCTGTTGAACCCATTTTACTGTATTGATGTAAAACAATCAACAAGTAAGATAGTTCATTTATAGGCTAGTACTAGGGATAGGAA
>Ga0079300_10000771_pt1 | contig 12284 bp, 6 predicted proteins | sample Wag4_2014_7_11_FD_74799 | JGI IMG/M metagenome (GOLD analysis project Ga0079300, IMG submission 74799) | Fresh water microbial communities from Ohio, USA - Utica-2 Time Series HT 2014_7_11 | ecosystem: Environmental > Aquatic > Freshwater > Water tank | place: USA: Ohio | collected 2014-07-11
GTAGCGCTGGCCGTCGATCACGGTCGAGGTCGAATGGAAGCTCAGCCCGGTCGCATCGCCCGCGGCCGGTCCCGCGAGGGCGAGCGCGGCGGCGGCGAGCGTCGCGCCCGCGCAGCGGTCCACGCCCGCGCAGCGTGTCACGCCGCCGAGGCTCGGCCAGCCGTGGTCGTGTCGGAGCGAGGATTCGGCGTGAAGGCGATGCGTCGGGGCGGTCATGGGTGGCTCCTCTATGCGGTCGGTTGCGGACATCGGCGAAGCGGGTGCGCGTCGGGTGTGCGAGGCCCGTCGATGCGGGCGCGTCCGGCAAAGGACGCGGCAACCGGTCCCGTGTGAGGTGCAATACGCAACTTTGCAGCGCTCATGATGCCAAATTCGGCGGCTTCGCGTGCGCGCTCGTCAGCTCTACGACCCTCCAGCCGTTTGGACTCCGAACAGCCCGATGGCATACTCTCGCGCATGACCCGTTCCGAAGTCCCGCATGAACCGAGCCCGGCGCCGCGCCTGACCGCCCGCGTCGCGGAAGCCCGCACGGCCACGACCCGCGCGGCGGTCCTGCTCGCCATCGGGGTGTGGTCTTCGTGCGTCGGCAGCGCGCTTGCCGCGCCCATCGCCGCGCCCCCGCGCTACCTCGCGGTGCCAGTGCCGGGTCGGCAGCACCTCTGCACGCCCTCGAATCCGCAGTCGGTCGCGCCGATTCACGGAACGGCGCTCGCCGACGACGGCCGCGTTGCGGGCGTCGCCGACTGCGGCAGCACCGTCGGCGGTTCGCGGCCGTTCGTGACCTACCCCGACGGCACGGTCCTCGACATCCCGCATGGCGACTTCGACTTCGCCACGCCGGCGGGATTCCTGAGCGACGGCCGCGTGCTGCTCGCCGGCGACGAGTGTCCGCCGCTGAACGGCGCATGCACGACCTCGATCGCGACCGCCGCGCCGTACTGGTCGCAGCCGGTCGTGCTGGGCACGTCGAGCGTCGCGGCGCCATCCGTGATCGAGACCCAGGACACGGGCTGGGCCGTCGGCTGGGGACCGATCGTCGCCAGCGATGCGTGGCGGCTGCGCGCCGATGGCACGCTCGAGGCTCTCGCCGTGCCGAAGGGCAGTGGCCTGATGCCCACCGGGATCTCGCGGAGCGGCGTGGTCTCCGGCAATGCCTGGATCGGCGGCACGGTGCGCGCGGTGCGCTGGAACGCCGCCGGCGTCGCGACCGTGCTTGCGTCGCTCGTCGAAGGCGAGCCCGCGAGCGCGGAGGCGATCGGCGACGATGGCAGCGCCGTCGGCACGAGCGGCGGTCGCGCGGTGTGGTGGATGGCGAACTCGTCGTCGGCGACGCCGCTGATGCCCGCGGGATCGGCGAGCGTCGCGCTCCGCATGGCGGGCAACCCCGCCGCGGCCAACCCGCTCGGCTTCGCGATCTTCGGCAGCCACGTGAATGGGACCCGCGTCTTCCGCGCGAACGGGCCGCTTGCCTGGAGCGACCTCGGGCCGATCGACGCGAGCGCGCAGTTCAGCGACTTCGCGATCCTCGCGGCGCCGCGTCCGGACTTCATGATCGCCACCGCGCGCACGCCGCTCTACCAGCGGGTGCCGTTCGTCTGGCAGCTCGGCGACGCGCTGCGCCGCCTTGAGTCGGTGATCGTGAATCCGATCGCGACCGTGCCCGGCGCGCCGCTCGAGGTCGTCGACGCCAACGCGATGGGCACGGTGCTCGTGAACGCCGGTCCGAGCCTCGCGCCGTACTGGCTGCTGCGCCTCGCGTCCGGCGACACCGACGGCGACGGGCTCGTGAACGCCGCCGATCTCGCCGCGCTGCTCGACGCGTGGGGCGCGGTGCCCGCGGGTCGCCGCGCGGCCGAGGACTTCGACGGCGACCAGGTCGTTGGTCCGTCCGACCTCGCGACGCTGCTCGCGGCGTGGAGCTGAACGGCGCGGCGTGGAGCTGAGCGCTGCGGCGTGGAGCTGAGCGCTCCGGCGTGGAGCTGAGCGCTGCGGCGTGGAGCTGAGCGCTGCGGCGTGGAGCTGAACGGCGCGCTCCGCCGCCTCTCGGACCTCGCGCCGCGCGCGCAGGCGCCGAGAACCACGCTCCCGCGCGGATTCCCGTCAACCCGCGCCGCTGCGGGGATCGGAAGCCGTCCTGCGCCCGAATGCGAGGCATAGTCTCGCTGTCCGCGGCGGCGTGCGTCCGACGCCGCGGACAGACATCACTGCGTCGCGCCCGCGTCGTCCGCGTGCGCGCAGAGGTTGCCCATGAAGATCCGTTCCGCGAAGTCGTCGTTGATCGCGCTCGCTGTCGCCGCCGTTCCGTGCGTCGCCATGCCCGCGTCCGCCCAGAGCGCCAACTGCCTCAAGCCGCACCCCGTGTCGCTGGGCGACACGCCGTTCGCGAACCTCGCGACCTACGCCGACCAGCTCTCGCAGTCGACCTCGGGCTTTGGCGAGGCCTACATCCACAAGGCGGGCTGGTTCGCCTTCACGCCAGACCAGACGGCGCAGTACGTGATCGGCGTGTGCGGCGCGAGCGTCGATACCAAGATGGCGCTCGCCGCCGAGTGCCCGCTCGGCCCGGATCTCGCGTGGGACGTGCTCGGCTACAACGACGACTTCTGCGCCTTCACCGGCGGCAGCGGACTGTGGGCGAGCAAGCTCTTCCCCGGCAACCCGGGGCGGCCCCTCAACGCGCAGCTCCACGCGGGCACGACCTACCTGATCGCGGTGGGTGGCTACGCCTTCGGCACCGCACCGGCGAGCGGCTCGCTCCACATCGAGATGGTCCCGCCTCCGGTCGACACCTGCGCGGCGCCCGTCGTCGGCGCGATCGGCGTGAACACGCTGCCGATGTTCGCGACCGCGCCGACCCTCTCGGTCGACTGCGGCGGCATCCTCTACGAGGTGAGCAAGACGAGCTACCTGAACTTCACCGCGCCGTACACGGGTGAGTTCATCGCCCACACCTGCGCCGGCACCACCGACACCGTGCTCGCGGTGCTCGGCAGCTGCGGCAACGGCAGCAGCTCGCTCGGCTGCTCCGACGACGCCTGCGGCAGCGGCTCCAGCGTGACCTTCAGCGCGACCGCCGGGCAGACGGTGTCGATCGGCGTCGGCCTCTACAGCCCGACCGCGGTGCCGCCTGCCACGCTCGCCGTGACGATCGAGGAGGCGGCGCCCCCGGTCGATCCGTGCGCCTCGATCCGCCCGCTGTCGCTCGGCACCGCCGCGGTGACGCTCGACTCGGCGATGCCCGACCTGATCGTCCCGAGCACGCCCGCGATCACGGTCTACAAGGTGAACTACTTCACCTTCACCGCGCCGCAGGCCGGCGTGTACCGGATCGACACCTGCGCCGACGCGGCGTTCGACAGCATCGTGCTCCGGGCCGGCGCCTGCGCGAACGGCTCGACCGTCACCGCGCTCAACGACGACGGCTGCGGCATCTCGGGAGGCCCCTCGCGGCTGCAGTTCCTGAGCGAGGCCGGCGAAACGCACGTGATCGGCATCGGCGCCTGGTCGGCGGTCGAGGCGCCGCCTGCGCAGACGACGGTCGCCACCACCTTCATCGCACCGCTCGAGGAGATGTGCGCTCCCGCGAACATCATCGAGGGCGTGGTCGGCGCCAACACCGTCCCGATGAACCTCGCCTACCGGGCGCTCGATCTCGCGGACCACTGCTCCCTCGGCGCGCAGGCCGGGAACGACCGCCTCGCGTGCGCGCGCATCATCCGCTTCACCGCGGCGGTCACCGGCGAGCACATCGTCGGCAACTGCTCCGACACCGATCCGTTCGGAACCAACCGCGCCGACGCCCGGATCGCGGTGCTCACCTCGTGCGGCGACCCCGCGTCGGCGATCGGCTGCGACGACGACGGCTGCACCAACGGCGCCGCGCCGTACACCAGCGAGCTCGCATTCGGCGCGACCGCGGGCGTGACCTACTACATCGCCGTCGGCGGGGTCGACGAGTCGGTGGCCGGACCCTTCCGCGTGCTCATCGAGGAGCCCGCCGCGAACCGGAATCCCTCCGACATCAACCGGGATGGCAGGGTCGACGCCGCCGACCTCGCCGAACTCCTCGGCAACTGGTGGGGAAACGGCGCCGCCGACATCAACCGCGACGGCATCGTGGACGGCGCCGACCTCTCGATCCTGCTGAACTCCTGGAGCTAAAAAACTCCGCCGAGAGGCCGCGCGACGGGGTCGAGAACCTCTCGACATAAGCAGCTTTGCCACTGAGATTTACGTCCACGCGCCCGTGGGGCTTCGCGGATCGCCTCCGCGGGAGCCCTCCCAAACCGCACAGGCGTTGCAGTTCCGTTTGGATTTCTGTGAAAACGCCGTAACTTCGTCGGAGCCGCCTCGAGCGAGCGCCGCGCGGATGGTCCGCGTTGCACCTCGGGCGAGCTGAGGTTGGGTCCAGCAGCGTTGGTTTCCGAGTGTGTCCCCGCGTTCGCAGTGTCGACGCATGGGTCGGAACCGTCGCCGCAGGCCCGTGAGTTGAAGAGGAGATCCCGATGAAGAGCAATCGTTCGTCCTCCGGCCTGGCCACGCGCCTTGGTCGGCACTTCGCCGTGTGCGCCACCGTCGCCGCGGCCGCTCCGTTCCTGGCTTCGGAGGATGCGTCGGCCGACGTCATCTACCGCGCCTACGGCACCGTCGTCCCGAACACCATCGACGGCCTGTACATCAACGTCGAGACCGGCCTCACCGGCTCGGCCGCGGGCGTCGTCGCCGGCTGGGACCTCAATCCCTACGGCACCTCGACCACCGCGATGAGCTGGTTCGGCGCCACCGGCGGCGGCTGCGTCACCGGCCTCGGCCAGGGCGGCACGACCGTTGCGGTCGCCAACCTGACCCCGGGCACCCTCGTCAGCAGCACCTCGACCTTCGCCAACACGGCGTCGAGCGTGACCGCGGGCGGCTGGCAGCTCAACGCCGTCAACAGCTTCGGCTTCCGCTTCGTCGGAGCCGACGGCGCGACCCGCTACGGCTGGGGCCGCATGCAGATCGGCGCCACCATGGGCGTCCGCACCCTGATCGACATCGGCTATGAGTCGAACGCCGGCGTCGCGATCGCCGTCGGTGACGAGGGCGGCCCGCCGCCGAACTACGATCCGTGCGCGACCTTCAACCCGTCGGCCGTGGTCGGCGCCAACAACCTCGGCGTGAACACCTCGACCGCCGCGGACCTCGACCTGACGGCGACCTGCGGCTCGGTGATCTACAAGGCGAACTACTACAAGTTCGTGGCTCCGGCGACCCGCAATTACGATTTCGATACGACCGGTGGCGGCAGCGATACCGTGCTCGCGATCCTCGATGGATGCATCGCCGGCTCGAACGTCCTCGACTGCAATGACGACGCCGGCGGACCTGGCTCGCGCGTCACCCTGTCGGCCGTCGCCGGCGCGACCTACTACGTCGTGCTCGGTAGCGCCGTCGCGGGTGTGGACCTGCCGTCGCCGTACGGCATCCAGTGCACCCCGTGGTACGACCCGTGCGACGCGGCCAACCCGTCGCTCGGCAACGCGACCAGCAACGTCGCGCTGAACCAGACCACCGCGGAGGACCTCACCCTCGGCACCAAGGGCTGCGGCTTCGTGATCTACAACGCGAACTACTTCAAGTACACGCCGACCGCGACCGGCTCGTACACCTTCAACACCTGCTCGAGCGCCGCGGACACCCGCATGGCCGTCCTCGACGGCTGCGGCGCCGGCTCCGGCATCCTCGGCTGCAACGATGACTTCTGCGGCACCTCGTCGTCGGTCACCGTCGACCTGATCGCGACCGTGCCCGTGTACGTCGCGATCGGCTCGTCGTCGGCGAAGTCGACCCTCCCGTCGCCGCTCGCGGTGACCGTGGTTCCGCCTCCGGTTCCGGAGTGCGTTGCCGCGGCCACGGCCGTGTTCGGTGACAACGTCTTCGACGACACCGCCTCGACCACCCCGCAGACCGTGAAGAGCAACGCCGCGGGCACCACCACCGCGACCGTGAACAAGTCGATGTGGTTCTCCTTCACCCCGGCCACCACCGGCGCCTACAGCATCAGCCTGTGCGGCGCGACCGGCGACACCATGCTCGCCATCGGCGACCAGTGCCCCGGCATCGGCAGCCGTTTCGAGGCGATCGCCTTCAACGACGACTCCTGCCTCGTCGCCGGAAGCACCACCAGCTTCCTCGCCAGCTTCATCGACGCCACCAACGGTGGCGCGACCGGAACCTTCGCCGGCTTCCCGCTCACGCAGGACCTCGTCGCTGGTACGGAGTACTTCATCCTCGCGGGCTCGTTCAGCGGCACCGTGAACATCACCGGCATCCTCAACATCAATGGTCCGGCCCAGGGCAACCCGGCCGACCTCAATGGTGACGGAACCGTCGGCGCGCCCGACCTCGCGATCCTCCTGGGCAACTGGGGCGGCAGCGGCGTCGGCGACCTCGACGGCGACGGCATCGTCGGCGCTCCCGACCTGGCCGCCGTGCTCGGTTCGTGGGGTTGATTCGACGGGGTTGATCCCCTCGGACCCCGCGTGACACACGCCTGAAACCCGCGGCTGCGTCGAGCGATCGACGCAGCCGCGGTCTTTTTTCGGGCGGTGCGTGTCGGCCTCGCGCCTTCCGCGCTCGCTCCTGCACCGTCGGCGTCCCTGAGGATGGATCCCCGAAGGCATGCGCTCTCTCGGCGCCGCGGTCGACTTCGGCGTCGGCGCCGCTACGGTCGAGCCGGAGGTCCTTCCATGATCCAGCTCGCGATGATCCAGCCCGCGCTTCTGCTGCATGCGCAGATCCCGTCCGACGGCGGCACCACCCGCGCCGAGTTCGTCGAGTGGTTCGTCGGCTGCGCGCTGTTCGTGGTTGGGTCGAGCCTGCTGCTGCGCCCGCGGGCGTGGATCACGGCGCTCGCCACCCTCGGGCAGCATCCCGCGGTGCCGCTCGTCGGCGGGCTGTACGCGCTGCTCATGGGTCTGCTGGTCGTGATCCTCCACAATGTGTGGGTGCAGGATGCGCGGGTGCTGGTCACGCTGGTCGGCTGGCTGGCGGTCGCGACCGGCGTCACGCTCCTGACGGCGCCCGAGGTCTACGCGCTGGTCATGCGCAAGTTCCCGATCACGCCGCAGCTGATCGCGCTGCGCGGGCTCGTGCGCATGGCGCTCGGGGGCGTGGTGCTCGGCTACCTGCTCTCGTGACGCCGCGCCGTTCCGGGTCCACGCGCCGCGCCGGCGGCGAGCGGTCGGGAGCCGTGGGACGGCAGGGGGCCAATCGCGGACATTTGTATCCGTGATACCGCTCCCGCGCGCGGTTTGGGGCTATCTTTGCCGATAGCAGGCTCTCCACCATGACCACCTTCGCCACCGGCTCCACCGTCGCAAACAAGATCGACATGCAGAACCGCCTCTTCGCGTCGCTGAGCGCGATGTTTGGCAAGGAGGTGCCGCTCTACGACAAGTCGCTCGCGGTCAACAAGGCCTGCAACCAGGCCGTCTGCGGGCTGCTCGCGTCGCTGCACCGGGGCTTCTCGATGAGCGACGAGGAGCTCGACCGCACCAGCGGCGAGCGGCACGGCGCGATCCGCATCGGCCGCCCCGACGAGTACCGGTGGATCGGCCGCCTGTTCGCCTGCTTCGCGATGGAGCCGCACAACTTCTACGACATGACCAACGTCGGCGCGAAGAGCCAGCCCATCATCGCGACCGCGTTCCGCTCGACGCTGCGGCCCGAGCACCGCGTGTTCAGCTCGGTGCTCATGACCGACTACTTCGACCCCGCCACCCGCGCCCGCATCGAGGGCCTGGTCGGCACGCGCACCGTGTTCAGCGACCGCGCCAAGCAGTTGATCGAGAAGAGCGAGAAGAACGGCGGCCTCGACTGGACCGACGCGGAGGCGCTCATCAAGGAGTGCACCGACCGGATCTTCAAGTGGACGGGCAAGGCGCGCGACCACGCGCTCTACAAGGAGCTCTCGGCCGCGGGCTTCAAGATCGCCGCCGACATCTCGTGCTTCCAGTCGCACCACCTGAACCACCTCACGCCGAACACGTTCTGCATGGACCTCTACACCGCGGCCATGAAGCACTGCCTCGGCGAGGTCGACGCCGCCTGGTTCGAGGCGCGTGCGAACACCGTGCTCGCGCGGCTGGTGGCGCAGGCCGACCACGACTTCATGAAGCTGCACTTCAAGCACGTGCCGCTCGAGGAGATCGCGGCGTACCAGCCCGGCCAGGTGTCGCCGCAGGACATCGCCCGCACCGCCGCCGCGCTCACCGCGACCTTCGCGGGCCCCGCGTTCGCCCTCGCGAAGCTCGCGCATGCGGGATTCAAGGACTTCACCGAAGGCCCGAGCGAGGACACGCCGGTGCTGCTCCGCCAGGACGCCTACAAGGCGCTCACCGAGCCGGTCGAGTTCACCGAGACCGACGGTTCGGTCGTGCAGTCCACCCACACCGCGCGCTTCGGCGAGATCGAGGAGCGCTTCTACGCCTGCACGCCCAAGGGCCGCAAGCTCTACGACGAGTGCCTCGCGGTCGCCGACGCCGCGCGCGAGAAGGATCCCGCGTGGCCGAAGCGCGACATGGCCGGCTACGAGGCGGCCTACGCCAAGCCGTTCGCTGCGTTCCCCAAGACGCTCGTCGGGCTGATCGAGGCGGGCATCGTCTACGCGCGCTTCGTCGCCACGCCGAAGGGCGTCGCCGCGCGCAATGCCGGCACGCTCGGTGCGACCACCGACCTGCTCGCCCTCGTGCGTGCAGGCCACGCCGACTACGAGGGGCTCCGCTACGAGGACTTCCTGCCGGTGAGCGCCGCGGGCATCTTCGCCTCGAACCTGCAGCAGTACGGCACCAAGTCGACCGCCGCGGTCAAGCCGACCTACACGCAGGGGCAGCTCGAGGAGATCCTCGGCAAGCGCATCATCGACGCGACCGTCGTCTACGCGGGCGTCGAGGCGGAGTCGAAGCTCGACACCTACGAGAAGCTCGGCCTCGCCGCGCGCGTGCCCGCCGCGGAGCGCGCCGAGCTCGAGCGCGCGGTCGCGGCGTACCGCGCGGTCTGACGCGCGCCGCGCGTCGTCGTGAGGAGTTCCCGCGGTCGGGGATGCATTCCCCCTGATCGCCCCATCGGGCGCCTCTACGGTGGATCCGTGCAGCGTCGAGGAGCGCGTCCGCGCTCCCTGCACCGCTCGGATCTCTCGGAGAGGGAACAACCATGCAGTGTCGTATTCGTCAGGCCGGGGTCGCGCGGACCTCGGGAGTCGTCGCATCGCTCGCAGCATCGCTCGTGACGGCGGTGGCCGCCGCGGGAGGCGCGGAGTGGCAGCGTGTGGTGAACAACGGACAGACCATGCCGGGCTCGGACAAGCTCTTCAACAGCTACAACCAGCCGTCGATCAACGCGCGCGGGCTCATCGTGTTCCGCGCGCGGAGCAAGGGGCCCGAGCAGCCGGTGCGCGGCATCTACACGCTCGACCTGCTGGCGAAGTCGCCCGCGATCGGCGTCGTCGCGACCGTGTCGGGCGAGGTCCCGCAGCCCAACAACATCGAGTACCCGCCGGGCAGCGGCGAACTCGCCACCTTCCGCGAGTTCCCATCGTTCCCGCGCATCGACCGCGGCAGCGACATGATCGCGACCCGCGGGCAGTCGCAGCCGGTGTGGAACTACCTGCTGCCCGACGCGACGGAGACGCGCGTCGGCACCGCGGGCGTGTACGCGACCGTCGACGCCGCGCTCGTGACCGGCGCGTCCCTGCTCGGCGCGGTCGCCGATGCGGGCACCGGTGCGCTGGTGTTCCCGTGGTGGCAGGTGCCGGGGACGGCGCCGGGCACGCGGTTCGACCAGTTCCCGGGTTCGGCCGCCGCGTGCGACGGCGAGTTCATCGCGTTCAAGGGCAACTACACGGAGATCGCGACCGGCCTCGGCCGCACGGGCGTCTACTACCGCAGCGTCCGCGACGACGGCGGCGAGGCGCCGGTGGTGCTCATCGCCGACTCGAACATGCCGATCCCGAACCAGACGTCGAAGTCGCCGGTGAACTTCGGCTCGACCGCGCCGCCGAGCGCGGCCGGCGGGCGGATGGTGTTCGTCGGCCTCGACAACGAGGACGCGCCGACGATGGGTGGCATCTACCTCGCGCCGCTCGCGCCCAGCCCGGAGCTCACGGCGCTCATCGAGATCGGCAGCCCGGTGCCGGGCGAGGCCGAGACCGAGCGGTTCAACCGGATCGGCGAGGCGCTCTCCTTCGACGGACGCTGGCTCGCCTTCTGGGGCGCCTGGGGCGACGAGACGCGCGACCTGCTGCTGACCTGCCCCGAGGATGGACAGGCCGACGTGATCGCCTACTGCAACGAGCAGTATCCCGACGGCTTCACCGCGCAGGTGCCGGTGCATCAGGGCATGTTCGCCATCGACACGCAGAGCGGTCGGATCGTGACCATCGCCAAGACCGGCGCCGGGATCGACGACTTCCTGTTCTGGAACTTCTCGGGAAGCCCGCCGGAGAAGGGCGGTGAGGAGGAGGGTGGCGAGCAGGAGCCGCCGCGCTGGCGGTCCACCGCGTTCGTCGCCATCGACGGCACCGAGCGCGGCGCGTTCCGCGCGGCCTACAAGGCGCAGCTCGGGTCGGCCGACGCGATCATGCTCCGCGTCGGTCCCGCCGACGGTGATGGCGAGATCGTGGTCTCGACGGCCACCGCCGGCACCGAGCTCGACGCCGCCGCACCGGCTGGGTCGCTGGTCAGCACCGTCGGCATCGAGCGCGACGGGCTGCGCAACGGCCGCCTTGCGCTCACCGCCAGCATGCTCGATGCGGCGACCACCGAGTCGTGGGCCGGCATCTACGCACGCGAGCTTCCGCCGATCCCGACCTGCGAGGGCGACCTGAACGGCGACGGCGCGGTCGACGCGGTCGACCTCGCGACGCTGCTCGTCGCGTGGGGCGACTGCCGCGACTGCTTCGCGGACGTGGACGGCGACGGAGTGGTCGACGGGCGCGATCTCGCGGCCGTCCTCAACGCCTGGGGCCGCTGCGACTGAGGCCCGCGGGCGCCTGCACAGATCACCGAAACCGACGGACCGTCCCGGTGAACCCGGGGCGGTCCGTTGCCGTTCGTCCCGATTGTGCGCCGATCGACTGCGGGCGCCGATAGAGTCCCTTCTGCGGGGTTCGGCGCTTCCAGCACGGGCGCCCCGCGGGAACCCGCCGAAAGGAATGCCATGGCCGTGCGTGAGACTCCTGCTGCCAAGATCACCCGCCTTCTCCAGTCCGGGGACAACGCCGGGGCGCTGCAGGCCGCGAACGACTTCCTCAAGCAGTCGCCGAACAGCTTCCTCGCGCGGCTCGGGCGCGCGCGCGCGAACATGCGCATGGCGAACTACGTCGAAGCCGAGACCGACATCACGATTGCGCTCAAGCTGTCGCCGAACGACCAGGATGCACGCCTGGTGCGCGCCAACATGGACCTTCGGCTGGGCAAGACCGACGAGTGCCTCTCCCACCTGCGCTTCGTCGCCGCCGCGCGGGGGCCGAACGCGGTCGAGGCGTCGATCAGCATCCTGCTGACGCTCCATGGCGCGGGACGGGAGGAGGAGTTCCTTCGGACGGCGAAGGAACCGGGCGCCTGGACCAAGGACCCGCGGGCGGAGCTGATCTTCGCGCGCGTCACCGCGATCGAGGACAAGGAGCGCGGCATCGAGCAGCTCAAGACCGTGTTCCGCTCGAAGCACCACTGGGCGCTGCGGCGGTTCGCCGGCTTCGAGGCCGTCGGCCTGCTCGACAAGCTCAAGCGCTACCGCGAGGCGTTCGACCTGGCGAGCGAGGTGCACAAGGCGACCACCGCGCCCCTCGACATGGACACCTGGATCGATCCGCTCGAGCTCCAGCTCAAGCTGCTCGACCGAACGCCGAAGTGGTACGCGCCGCGCGCCGAGCCAGTGAACGGGATCGCGTTCATCGCCGCGATGCCGCGATCGGGCACGACGCTGCTCGAGCAGATGCTCGATCGTCATCCCGCGATCGGTGGCATCGGGGAGTTCGACGGGCTCGATCACGTGTGCCGCACGCTGTTCGGCCAGGGGATCTGGCCGCGATCCGCACCGTCGGTTCCGACGGCGCTGTTCGCCGACCTCCAGAAGCGGTACATCGACGGTGCGGCGCAGATCAAGAAGGCCGGCGCGACCTGGACCTTCGACAAGACGCTGCGCGGGTGGCGTGCGCTTCCCGAGATCGCGGCGGTCTTCCCCGGTGCGGTCTGCATCAACGTCGAGCGCGACCCGCGCGACATGGCGACCAGCATCTTCCTCTC
>Ga0079300_10000776_pt1 | contig 12260 bp, 10 predicted proteins | sample Wag4_2014_7_11_FD_74799 | JGI IMG/M metagenome (GOLD analysis project Ga0079300, IMG submission 74799) | Fresh water microbial communities from Ohio, USA - Utica-2 Time Series HT 2014_7_11 | ecosystem: Environmental > Aquatic > Freshwater > Water tank | place: USA: Ohio | collected 2014-07-11
AGTTCAGATGATTGGATGTTCGAAGCACTTTCGGCACTGAGTTATACGCCTGAGACAGGACCAGGGAGTTTTGGTTTTTGGCCACCTGCAGATACGATTGACGGCCTTAATAAAGCTACTCAATGGAGCAACTTAGCCCTTGGCTGGAGTTTGTTGCGCTTGGGTATCGCAACGGATTTGAGTGGGGAGGAGCTTCAATCTGGAATCAACGTACTTCCAGTTCAACTACAACGATTTGGTTTTGAGTCGGGCGAGGTGGAAGTAGCACTCTCGGTTCTTTCAAGCGAGGTAGTATCCGTTTCACCTGCATCTATTCCAGTTGACTTGGCTTTTGGTCAAGATACGGTGGTGTACTTTACCGTGGAGATGGCAGCTAATGCCCCATCCAACACCCTAATTCCGGTAGAAATTGCTGTAGACAATGGAGGGTTCACCCTTCGGGATACCGTAGAAAAAGTACTCGTTGATGGAACGCGGGTGTCTCTTTATTCTGAGTCTTTTGAAACGGCATCCAATTGGACGGGGGATTGGGGAATCACTTCAGAGTATTTTGTTAGTCCGCCTACTAGTTTTACAGATTCTCCCTTCTCGGATTACCCCAACAACAGCGAAATAAGTACCGTGCTAACAGCCCCCATCACCGTTCCCGAGGGAGTACTTCGACCGAGGGTAGAGATGGAAGCTCGGTGGGAGATAGAAGCCAATTACGATTGGTTAGTGATAGAGGCCATTGATATCCAAACAGGTGCTGCTACTCCATTGTGTGGTCGCTTTTCACACCTGGGATCTCCATTTCAACCGCCGAGTACTCCATTGTGGGATGGGGTTCAGAACCAGTGGGTGAAAGAGTCCTTGGTACTAGACGATTTTATTGGAAAAACCATACAACTTCGGTTTACACTTTATTCCGATGCAGAAATAATGGCCGATGGTTTTTATTTTGATGACCTAGAATTGACCGCAGTAACCTCTGCAAGTGCTTACCAGTTACCTTTAGGTACTGCATCTTCCTTTCACATTCAACCCAACCCTGTGGGTGACGTACTGACTGTGGTTATGCAGGGGAGAACCGAGCAAGGTAAGTTTATCATATTCAATAGTGTGGGACAAGAGGTTTACTCCTCAACTTCCTTTGCTGAGGGAGCATCTTCTATCACCGTGTCAACCTCCTCATGGCCGGCGGGTATATATTTTTATCAGTGGCGGGGTGCCTCAAGCAACATTTCCAGCGCTCGAGGTATCTTTCTCAAAAAATAATTTATTGGGCTACAACTGGTCTTCTTATTCCAATTTCGGGTGCTGGTTGTAGCGTCATTTACCTTATTAAATCAATTCATGCCTTCTCTTTTTATTGCCCCCATTTTGTTCTTTTTTTTGCTGTTCGGGCCACTTGCGTCCGCACAAACTGGTCCCAGGCTTTTTTTGGATTTCCCAAGTGTGTTCTTGGTTACCACAGATGCGCAACGCTTATCTTCCAATGTTGGTCTTGGTAGTGATTTATCTATGAATATCGCCACGCACCATTCGGTGCTACGGTTTAAGGGTGGGAGCACCTTTACCCTCGATCCTCAAAATACGGATTTATTAGCTTCTCTCAACAGTGTTCCATTTTTGTCGATGGAAGCCGGGGTAGGAAGGTATCGGTCCAATGGTAATAAATGTGCTCGGACGCATAGGCCGGCCTTTACTGCCATAGCAAAGGCTGGGGTAAGCCATTTCTTTTTTCCTCCGGTGGTCACGGCGGACCATCCCAGATCAACCGATTACTACCTCGGGGTGGAGCTAGGCTATTTCTACATACGAGATATCATTCGCAACTCAGAAGTGTTTGCTAGTGGAAACTACTACCTTAATAACAATTTAATCCAAGTGGAGCTTGGTTTCCGCAATTTCTTCAATTTACGTGGGCGGCGTAGGTAGCATGTTTAGGGAGTAATCACCTTACCAGTAACGGGCACCATCAGCCAATTCTCCGTATCGAAATTAGTTCCAATGCTGACGATACGATAGAATTCACCGACTTCTGCTGCATCGTGGAGGACAGATATGGAGGCCGTTTCTCCGGGTGCAATTCCTGATTTGGGCCAGTCAATCGTCAAGCAGTGGCAGCTGCCTTTGGCCTCGAGGATAAATAACGGTTCGTTGCTGTTGTTTTTGAATTTGATTTCCATTGCTTGTGGCTGACCTTGATGCAGCTCCTTAAATTCAATTACACGATTGAACCATTCTACTTTTCCAGCATTTTTCGTTGGATCGGCTGGAACCAGTCGTTTGGGGGCTTCTCCGCGTTTTGGTGGTGGGCCTAATTGAAGCGCGTGGGAGGATGGATTTTCTTGAGTTGTTTGCGCACTCAAAGGGAAATTTGCCGCGCCAAGAAAAAGCGCTACCAACAGACTTTGTACTTGTTTTGTATTTAAATTTTGTATCATTTGTTGCACTATTATTGCTAAGCTTTGTATGAAACGCCTATTCGCAGAAATGCACTGGGTTTCTTTATTAGCTGCAAAGATCATCCTGCTTAGTATACATTTACAAGGTTTGAGGTGAGCAATTTAACTACATTATGAACAAAGTGAGTAAAAACCTCGTTTCTAAATGGAGTATAAAAGTAAACGCCCTAAAAAAATCGTACATTGCAGCGTTTAATATCCTTCAGATGCGTGATTTTTTTCAGTCCAAACCTAAGTTGCTTTGGATTCTACTTTCCGGCCTTTTTGTTTCCAATACCTTAATTGCGGAGTTTATGGGAGTTAAATTGTTTTCCTTGGAGAAAACATTTGGCTATCCTGAAGTGAACTGGACCTTGCTAGGTCAGCCCAACTTGAATTTCACCTTATCGGCTGGTGTTTTACTTTGGCCAGTGGTGTTCATTATGACCGATATAATCAATGAGTATTACGGTCGTCGTGGGGTAAAAATATTAACTTATATGACGGCTGGGTTAATTACCTACGGTTTTGTCATGCTCACTTTTGCCATGGAGCTTTCACCGGCAGAGTTTTGGCGAACAGCTCATATTTCTCCCTCTTTGTCCGATGCGGAGCGGAAGGCTGCCCTCTTGCAAGTTGGGGATTACAACCAAGCGTATAACTTAGTCTTTGGTCAAAGTCGATGGATTATTTTTGGGTCCATTGTTGCCTTTTTAATCAGTCAGATTGTGGATGTTCGTGTTTTTCACTCTATAAAAAGCAGGACAGGAGAAGGAAAGATATGGCTTCGTTCAACGGGCAGCACCTTGGTTTCACAGCTCATCGACACCTTTGTGGTAGGGATAATTGCACTTCATTTCGGGTTGCACATTCCGCTCGCGCAAGTTATTGCTACTTGTATCATGGGTTATTTGTACAAGGGTAGCGTAGCGTTGCTTCTTACTCCTATAATCTATGCGCTACATGGGGCGATTGATACTTATCTAGGTCACTCGCAAGCAGAAGAGATGAAAATTGAAGCGGCTTTGTAGTTTTTAGACTGATTTTTGGAAGGATGCCCCTAGTTCTTTGGCATGGACCGCCTCAAGGATTGCCGTTGCAACCTCTAATGGCGATTTATGGGTGGTGTCAATAATTAGATCATAATTGTCTAAATCGGAGCAATTTACCCCATATTTTACTAAAAAACGCGCATTTTCACTGGCTTTTCTTGCCTTTATTTTGGCGACTGCTTCGTCTGCAGATTCGTATTGTTCGCTGTTTCTGCTTGGGTCGGTAACAATTCGATTGGCCGCTACGATGGGGTCAACTGCCAAGTACACTTTAAAGGAGTTGGGCAAAAAGTGCCAAGCGAGCCGGCTGTCTACAATATAGCCCTCCTCTGTTTGGTTTAATTCGATAAAGACACTATCGATTTTTTCATCGATAGAAGCGTCCGTATCGGCTCTTTTATTCATTTCAAGCGTATCAATACCCATTTCAGCTGCCAGTTTTCGTTGAATTTGCCCAGTAGAGAGGTAAGAAAATCCAGTTTTTTCACAAAGAATTTTTGAGGTGGCGCTCTTTCCGCTTCCCAGGTCACCTGTAAGGGTAATTTTAGTGATCGCTTGCATGCTGCTTAATTGATAGTTGAAAAAAGTGCGCAAAAGTACTAGAATCGATTACTTTCGCGTAAAAATTTAGCATTAAATGAAAAACAAACATCTGCTCTTGCTTTTTGTGGCGGTCCTCCTCCTAGGTTGGATCAGTAGATGGATTCCAATCGGGATGTCGCAGGCTCCTCTTCGCCTTTTTCGGACAGGCTTGATGGAGGCGGATGCATTGCGTTTCCTATCTTCCGATACCATTTTATTGTATCGCGTTGATTCCAGCTGGATCCAACAATCCAATGGTCTTTTGGATGAACCAGTACTAGATTCAGCTGTTTCCCAATTTCTTACCGTACTTTCAAATTTGGAAGCTATCGTACTGTTAAAAACAGATCAGCCAGATTCTATTGGATTGGCCGGAGAATCGATTCCAACAATCCTATTGTCCTCATCCAATTTCCCTCGAATGGAGCGGATTCGAGTGGGGAAATCGTATGATGCAGGAGCTGAAAAATTGACATGGATACGATTAAATGACCACCCCCAGTGTTACCTCGTTAACGCAGATCTCCACTCCTTTTTTACAAAAAATTGGAAGAGGCTACCATCTACTCTCCAGCTGCAGCTAGATACTACTTCCTTAACAAATCTACAGCTTATTCGGAATGGTGATACGCTCGAATACCAGTTGTCCACGGAAGATTTGGAGGGTGTTTTCCCAAGTAAACGAGGCATAAAAGCATTATTTAAACAGGCCGTTCCAGCGACAATGGTGGACCCAAGTGGCCATCGGGAAACTATTTGGGGAGAATTATTGTTTAAGCACCATGACAGTTTGATTCCGCCGTTGAGATTTCGATTATTTTACTTGAACCGACCTGAATTGCCGGATGATCCGGATAAAAGACGTTATTTTCGCCCTATTAATGCGCAGTTTTTGGTTGAATCTGCCGCTCAACCTGGACTGTATTTTTCCATCACTGACACGTTAGCCATTAATCGGCTGTTTTATGTCCATAAAAAAGAAAAAAAGTAACCACAAGCGTTCCGCTGCCGTTCTTCAACAAGATTTACTTCAGTTTTTACTTTCCAATACCAAAAAACAATTTACTGCCAGGCAGTTAATTGGTATTCTTAAAATCGATAACAACAAGGATTCTGTTACCCATGCTTTGAAGGCATTGGAGGAAATAGGTGCCGTAACAGAGTGGAAGGAAGGTAAGTTTGGAGCAGTGGTACATCGATTAACCAGCTCATCTCCTCCTGAGGAGGTGGGCAAAGATTCCCCCATTATGAAAAAGAAAACAAAATCAACCCACTCAACAACAAAACCTAAAGGCATCCGTGATCGATCGGACCTGAAGAGAAATGTCACTTCCCGAAAAATTATTGAAGGAACGGTGGATATGACCCGTTCGGGCTCGGCCTATATTTTGAATGAAACCTTGAGCTCCGACGTTTACGTATCACAGCGATCCCTCGGCGGTGCCTTGCACGGCGATACCGTTTCGGTATTGGTCTACCCTCAGCGTATGCGAAGGGGAACGCAGGAAGCGCGAAAACCGGAGGGTGAGGTGGTAAAAGTACTAAAGCGCGCTACCGAATTTTTTATCGGCACCCTGCGTAAAAGTAAGAAATACGCGATTTTAATGCCGGATAATCTGAATATGCTGATCGATATTTTGGTTCCACTCGATCAATGTGGGGACGCCAAAGACGGGGACAAAGTGGTCGTTCGCATCACAGATTGGCAAGAGGGACAAGATAGGTCGCCTATTGGAAAAGTGACACAGTCCTTGGGAGCTGCAGGAGGAACCGATTTTGAGATGAAAAAAATCCTAATTTCTCAAGGCTTTGAACTCAGCCACTCCGAAGAAGCACTTGCGGAAGCAGCAGCTATACCCGACCAGATATCGCCACTCGAAATAGAGCGTCGACGTGATTTCAGGGAAGTATTAACTGTTACGATTGACCCTCTGGATGCCAAAGACTTTGATGATGCATTGAGTTATCGAATACTAGAAAATGGAAACATGGAAGTGGGTGTCCATATTGCTGACGTTACTCATTTTCTAAAACCAGACACCCCGCTGGACCGAGAAGCCTACAAACGCAGCACGTCTGTGTATCTAGTAGATAGAGCATTGCCAATGCTACCCGAAAAATTGTCAAATAATCTTTGTTCGTTGGTTCCACACCAAGATAGACTCACCTTCTCCGCTGTATTTGAATGGGACAATGCCGGAAAAATCGTCAAGAGATGGTTCGGAAAAACGGTTATTCATTCCGACCAACGATTAACGTACGAAGAGGCGCAGACGGTATTGGATAAGCAACCAGCGGAGCGCTTGCTCGCGCTTTCTAATTTCAGCGCCTTAGAAACGGCGTTGTTCGCTTTGCAAACGAAAGCGGCTGAAATGCGGAACGAACGGGAAAAAAATGGAGCACTTGGGTTTGAAACGGATGAAATCAGATTTAGGCTGGATGAGGCAGGAAATCCTATTGATGCGTATGTAAAGGACCGAAAAGAAGCACATTTGTTAATTGAAGATTTTATGCTTTTGGCCAATAAAGAGGTCGCTTTTTATATCGATCAGCTCGGGCAGTCGGCAAAAGAGATCCCCTTTGTTTACCGAGTACACGATCAGCCTGATATGGACCGAGTAGCAGAGTTGTCTAGGTTTGCGCATGAAATGGGTTACAAATTAAAATCGGATACTCCAAAGCAATTAGCTTTTGCGCTCAATCAGTTGACGAAGGCAGCCCGTACAGATGAACGTTTGAAGCTATTAGAGCCATTGGCTATTCGGACGATGGCAAAAGCCGTCTATTCTACCGATAATATTGGCCACTACGGGTTGGCTTTTACCCACTACAGCCACTTTACATCCCCAATCAGAAGGTACTCTGATGTGTTGGCCCACCGAATTTTGGAGGCGAATTTGAATGGTCGGATAGAGCGAGTTGACAAGACGAAACTAGAGGAGCGATGCAAGCACATAAGTAATCAAGAGCGAAAAGCTGCCGATGCGGAACGGGAAAGTGTCAAGTATATGCAAACGTTGCTAATGTCAAAACATATTGGGGAGGTCTTTGAAGGGCGCATCTCCGGTATGATTGACAAAGGAATGTTTGTACAATTGGCGCACACCCATGCCGAAGGCTTGGTTGATTTCCGGTATTTACCTGATATTTTTACACTGGATGAGAGCAAATTGCGGGCACAATCACGCAGGGGAGGAGCCGTGTACAAGGTAGGGGATAAGCTGAATGTTCGTGTGATTGCAGCAGATCCAGTCCGCAGGCAAATAGAGATGGAGCTGGCAACGGAAGAGGACTAAAAAAACAAGTCCCTCCACCCATTGCGGCGAGGGACTCTAACCCAAACAAATAAACACAAAAACTACTTGGTGCAATTTTAAAGCAAATCTTTTAAATCTGCACCAATTCACTAAAAATAAATTTACTTTCAGTATATAAGTTTTTTATTATCAAGAAAATAAAAATTTAATTGGCTTAGCGTGCGCTCCAAATTTAAAGCGAAAAGGTATGTTTAAGGCAGGCAAAGTGCCTTCAGTCTCGCACTATCTCCGCTAAAGACATTAAAATCTACTTTTTCTTGGATACCATTTACTCGCCCCCGGTCGCTGTGTTGCCAGAAGTGCCATGTGGACGCATCGGGCATATTCAGCTCATCTACATGATAATGGGCAATCCATAAAAGATAAGGCTTGAACTCAGGCTGGTCTGCGAAGTACTTTTTGTAGAAAGATCGGTTAGTGTACAGGATTGGTTTAATTTTGTAATGTGCTTCCAACAATTCCATAAATTGCTTCGTGCCTTTTCGGATTTGTGAGGCTGACATCCCAAAGGTTTCCTCCACATCAATGACTGGAGGCAGATCACCACTTTTTAACTTTACGGTTCGGATAAAATGTTTTGCTTGGTGTTCGGCATTCAGGTGGGGTATGAAAAAATGGTAAGCACCCCGAATTAGGCCGTTTTTTCTACTGTTTTCCCAATTGGATTTGAAATGCGGATCCACCATCCAGGTGCCTTCTGTCGCTTTAATGAACGCAAAGTCAAAATCGACATCCCCGACATTCATATTTTTGACACGTTTCCAATCAATTTTACGTTGCCACCGGCTTACATCTATCCCATGTACCTGGTAATCCCCGGGTATCCGAATATCAAAATTTTTATACTCGGCATAATGGATGGGGTATTCAAAAATGGACCTCAACCAAAATCGAGCAGTTGGGTTAGAGATCAATAGAGACCCAATTACTATTAAGGCTACACCAAGTGTAATTTTGTGTTTTCGTCGGATGTAAAAACGCGCTGTAGCGGGCTTTTCCATATTTTATTCCCCTTTGAACGAGGGTGCTCTTTTTTCTAAAAAAGCGGCTACACCTTCCTTGTAGTCGAAGGAGTTGCCTGCAAGTGTTTGCAATTGTTCCTCCACCAGTAATTGTTGCTCAAAGGTGGTCGTCATTGCTTGCTGAAGCGCCCGCTTGGTCATTCCAAGCGCCCGCGTTGGCATTTGAGCTAATTTTTGTGCGATTTGGAGGCTCGCCTCTTGAAAAGAATCATCGGGGAGTACTCTCCAAATCATACCAATGTCTGCTGCTTCCGTCGCGCTTATTTTATCCGAGAGCATCATAAGCGCAGCTGCTCGTTGAAGGCCAACCAGACGGGGAAGGGTCCAGGTGCCTCCGGAGTCGGGTACCAGTCCAATTTTTGAAAAAGCTTGTGTAAAGCTTGCGGAGGCGGTTGCAATGGTGAGGTCGCAGGCTAACGCAATATTGGCACCGGCACCTGCAGCTACTCCATTTACGGCAGCAACCACTGGTTTTTCGATGGATCGAATCAGTTGAACGATCGGATTGTAGCCTTCCGATAAGATTTTATCCATAGACGGGCCGTTGGGGTCCACCACTTCCTGTAGATCTTGGCCAGCACAGAAGGCTTTTCCGGTGCCCGTGATGTAAACCGACCGAACTTGCGGATCTTGTGTGCATTGCTTCAGCGCTTCAATAAACTCGAGCCGCATGGCGCGGTGCATGGAGTTGTAGACCTGTGGTCGGTTAAAGACGACACTTGCTACACCTTGCTCAATTGAAAATAAGATATGTTCCATAACGGGCGCAAAGGTATGGAAAACCATGACTTCTAACTAACTTTGTCCCTCGATCTTCTTGAACGGAGAAGGGTTGTTTTTGTTTTTTGGGCATTGTTCATTGGTTGTCGACAAACCTGCTTGTCGTTGCTGAAATGGCATGCCGGACTTTGTAATTACACATGGAATCGGTTTTTTCAACTAGTATTGGGAAAGGAGTGGGGGAAGCTGCCGACTGGCTAGAGCGAGGTTTTTGTGTGGGCATACCCACAGAAACGGTGTATGGGCTTGCGGCGAATGCCTTAGATCCTTCGGCGGTGGTACAGATTTTTTCGATAAAAAATAGACCTACTTTCGATCCGTTGATTGTCCACGTGGCAGGGATGGAAGCAGTAGATAACTATGTGGAGTCGTTTCCGTCTCCTCTTAGACGGTTGGCAGAGCATTTTTGGCCAGGCCCGCTCACCTTATTACTCCCCAAAAAAACGATAATACCGGATTTGGTTACCTCCGGACTTGATCGAGTTGCCATTCGAGTCCCTAACCATGCGCTTGCACTCCAATTATTGGACCGCTTATCCTTTCCCCTAGCAGCTCCAAGTGCTAATCCCTTTGGTTATATCAGTCCCACCAGACCCGATCACGTGCTGCAACAATTGGGAGGAAAGGTTCCGTATATTTTGGATGGAGGGCCTTGCGTGGTAGGACTGGAGAGCACGATTGTGGGAATGGAGGGCAATCAAGTAACGGTTTACCGACTAGGGGGCCTATCTGTGGAGGCTATCGAAGCGGTGGTAGGATTGGTTCAGATTCAGCTCAACCAAAGCAGCAATCCTGCTGCACCGGGCATGTTAAAGTCGCATTACGCCCCCAGAAAACCCTTATTGTTGGGAGATGTACCGGCTTTGATAGCGGCGCATCCAAATAAGCGGATCGGAGTGGTTTCCTACCGAGGAGTACAGGGAATCGATGTGGTAAAGGAATTCGTTTTGTCGCAATCAGGGGATCTGGTGGAAGCGGCCCAACGGCTGTTTTTAGCGCTTAGGGAGTTAGACAACTCAGAGGTGGATTTATTGGTGGCGGAGTACTTACCGGAGGTTGGTTTAGGGAGAGCCATCAATGATCGCTTGCGTCGGGCTGCTGTGCAAACGGTTAAATAAAAAATCGGCGCTGCGAGTTGCGCAGCGCCGATTACCAATATTCCTTCTTTACGATTTTTTGCCTGGAGTCTTTTTGGGTGCAATGATTACTTGCATTTTCTTCCCTTCTAGTTTCGGCATCTGTTCAGGAGCACCACTTTCCTCTAATTCCTTAATAAATCGGAGGAGTAGTAATTCACCTCGGTCTTTGAACACAATGGCTCTTCCACGGAACTGTACATAAGCTTTTACCTTATTACCTTCTTCTAGGAAGGATTTTGCATGTCGGAGCTTGAATTCAAAGTCGTGTTCTCCCGTTTCTGGGCCAAAGCGTATTTCTTTAAGCTGTTGTTTAAAGGTATTTGCTTTGAGTTCCTTTTCCTTCTTTTTCTTTTGGTATAGAAATTTATTGTAATCGACGATTCTCGCGACTGGAGGTGCGGCATTAGGGGAAATTTCGACCAAATCGAGGCCGCATTCTTCGGACCATTCTCGAAGTTGAACGGTATCATAAATACCGGGTTCTATGGTTTTACCCAGCAATTCGCTGATTTCGTCCATATTGTCACCAATAAGACGCATTTCTGCAACTCCGCGGATGAAATCATTAATACGATGTTCTGCAACTACCTGCCGTGGGCCTTGGCGCATTCTACCGCCAGGACCGGAAGGTTTAGGTCCGGTGCCGGTTGGAGGGCGATAGGGGCCTCCAGGACGAGCGCCTGCTGGGCCACCTGGCCTGCTGGGGCCCGAGTTACCTCCTGGCCGACTGGAGTTATTGCCGCCGCCGGGACGATTGTTGCTGTTGGTGTTGTTGGGCTTGTTGTTGGAATTGCCCGGCTTAGACGAGGATGGAAAATCTGCCAATAGAAAATTAAATTTGAATGATCAGATCTTGCTTATGATGGTGAAGCAAGTTTATGTAAAAATTGGATGCAAAAATAACCCCTTTTACCTGTAATGCGAAACATAGCAATAAATTATTTTTCAATACTTAATTTCTATTTGTAAGTTATCTTTGCCAACTATGCACTATGCTGAGATAATTCTTCCTTTAGCGCTCCCTCGTCACACGTACACCTATGCAGTCCCTGAGGACTTACTTCCTCAGCTGCAGGTGGGGCAGCGAGTGGAGGTGCCCTTTGGGAAAAGCAAACTATACAGTGGGGTAGTGGAGCGCATTCATACGGATCCGCCAGACCATTCTGTTAGGGCCATACTTTGTATTTTAGAGGAATTAGTCTTAATTTCTCCGCATCAACTTCAATTATGGGATTGGATTGCGAGTTATTATGCGTGCACCCTAGGGGAGGTGATGTCGGCCGCCTTACCCGGAAATATGAAATTAGCCAGCGAGACGCGGTTGGTTGTCCGGTCGGAGTTTGGGGATGATTTTAGTGAATTAAATGCAGAGGAATACCTTATTGCGGAGGCCTTACAGCTGCAGCAAGAAATCAGTATTGAAGATGCCCGGAAAATATTAAATAAGAAAACAGTATTGCCCATTATTCAACGCTTGTTGTACCGCGGGGTCCTACAATTAAGAGAGGACATGCGAGAGAAATACACAGCCAAAAAAGTAATGGCTGTTCGTTGGGCCCAAGTCTACAGGGAGGAAGCTGCAAAGATTGCCACTGCTTTTGAATTGGCGAAATCAGCGCCTCAGCAACGCTTGTTGATGGCTTTAATTCAACTTAGCCGCAGTAAACCCTATGTTACTCGAAAGGAGCTATTAAAAGTGGCTGAAGTATCGGATTCTCCTCTGAATTCTCTGGTAAAGCTGGAGATTTTGGAGCTCTATGAGCGTGAAGTAAGTCGTACAGCTGATTACCAAAACGAGTTAAGTAATTCAGGCGTCCTGTCCGATGCGCAAAGAGAGGCATTGCGTTCTATTCATCAACAGTTTACAAGTGGAAAACAGGTGGTGTTGCTGCATGGGATTACGGGATCTGGTAAGACCCAGCTTTACATGGAGTTGATG
>Ga0079300_10000780_pt1 | contig 12225 bp, 9 predicted proteins | sample Wag4_2014_7_11_FD_74799 | JGI IMG/M metagenome (GOLD analysis project Ga0079300, IMG submission 74799) | Fresh water microbial communities from Ohio, USA - Utica-2 Time Series HT 2014_7_11 | ecosystem: Environmental > Aquatic > Freshwater > Water tank | place: USA: Ohio | collected 2014-07-11
CGTGCCGGATCTGCTGGTGCTGGATGAACTGCTGCCGAACCAGCGGGGCACCGATGTGCTCGTGCATCTGCGCCAGCGCCATCCCCAGCTGCCCGTGCTGATGCTCTCGGCCCTGGGAGCGCCGAGCCACCGGGTGGCGGGTCTGGAGGCGGGCGCCAACGACTACCTGGGCAAACCCTTCCTGTTCCGCGAGCTGCAGCTGCGGGTGGAGCGCCTGCTCGGCACGACCGCCACCGCTGCCGAAATCGCGCCCGCAACCAACCCAGAGCCGGTCAATCCGCAGATGTGGCAGCTGGCCGGGCTGGTGCTTGATCCCGAGCGCCTGTGGCTGGGCCGGCCGGATGGCAGCGGGATGGAGCTGTCGCGGGGGGAGCTCGCTTTGCTGCAGCTGCTCTGCAACAGGGCCGGCGCGGTGGTGAGCCGCCAGGAGCTGGGGCAGGCCAGCGGCAGCCTGGTGGATGCGCAGACCAGCCGCAGCATCGATGTGCGGCTGTCCCGGCTCAGGCGGTTGCTGGAGCATCTGCGGCCCGGTGAGCCGATGATCGAAACCGTGCGCGGCCAGGGCTATCGGCTGGTGGCGCCCGTGGAGCGCCTGAGCAGCACCGGCCGGCCCGGCCCCCGGGGGACGGGGTGATGGCTCCGCAGCCCGGACCCCGACTGGCCGGCCGCGACTGGCTGCTGCTGCTCGTGTCTGTGGTGCTGGGCGGAACCGCCGGCTCTCTGGCCCTGTTGCTGGCGATGCGACTGCTGCTGGAGCCGAGCATCGTGGAGGAGACCGCGCTGCGCCTGAGCAAACAGGTGGAACTGGTGGAGCAGGTGCTCCGCCAGGTGGAGCCCGAGGAGCTGCCCGCCGGCGTGCTGGTGCGCCACGAACCGCCACCGGCCATCCAGCGGCCAGGGCCCCTCAGCCGCTTCGATCGGCTGGTGCACGACGCGATGCGGCGGGAATTCGGGCTGACGCGGGAGCTGCGGCGCGACCAACCGCCTCTGCAGGACGTGTGGGGCGGCCACTGGGTGCGGCTGCAGCTCAGCCCGGCCGCCGCGCGCGGCCCCCTCTGGCTGTATCAGTCGGAGCGGCTGAGCAACAGCCTGTGGTACCTGCCGCTGCTGCGCATCCTGGCGATCCTGATCGGTGTGCTGGCCGGCCTGGTGCTGTTCCTGCGGCGGCAGATCGAGCGCCCGCTGGCACGGCTGCTGCGCCAGCTCGAGCGGCAGGGCGCCTCCCAGTCGCTCACCCTGCTGCCGGAGCTGGGCATCGCACCGATCCGCCTGCTCAGCCTGCTGATCAACCGGCTGCTGGAGCGCATCAACAGCACCGCGCGGGCCCGGCGCCAGCTGCTGCAGGGGCTCACCCACGATCTGGGCGGGCCGCACGGGCGGCTGATGCTGCGCACGGAGCTGCTGTGCGAACGGCTGCAGGGGGAGCACCGCCAGCTGGCCCTGGCGATGGCACGGGATCTGGAGCGCCTGCGCAGCCTCACCGACCAGCTCGCCCTGCTGGGGGAGCAGGAGCTGCCCGCCGGCTCCCGCCAGGTCTGCGCCCTCGATGATCTCTGCGGCCGCATCGCCGCCAGCCAGCCGCCAGGCGTGGTGCAGCTGCAGGTGCCGCGCCTGCTGGTGTGCCTGGATCCCGAGGGCCTGGAGCGGGCCCTGAACAACCTGATCGACAACGCGCTGGAGTACGGGGCGCCACCGGTGGCGCTGAGCGCCAGCCGCCGCGGCCAGGAGCTGCGCCTGCGGGTGGACGACCACGGCCCGGGCATCCCCACCGACACCCTGCTGGCCATGCCGGGCCCCAGCCGCAGCAACGACCGGCACCGGCAGAGACACCGGGGGCTTGGCCTGGCGATCGTCGAACGCTTCTGCCTGGATCACCAGGGGCGCCTTCACCTTCTGGAGGCCCCCGGCGGCGGACTGCGGGCCGAACTGCGACTGCCCGTGCTGCGCCAGCCGGAGTCGCCCAGCCCCGGGTAAACAGTTTTACAAACTCGCGTAAATCTGTTTACATCAGTCACACGGAGGCCTGCAGCCCTCGCCCGCGTGTTCCCTCGTGACCCTGCTCAGCTGCCGCCACTGCGGCTCCTCACTGCACCATGACGTGATCGATCTCGGGCATCAGCCGCCCAGCAACGCCTATCTGAGGGCCGAGCAGCTGGGCCAGCCCGAGATCACCTACCCCCTGAAGGTGTACGTGTGCACCAGCTGCTGGCTGATGCAGCTGCCCGCCCACGCCCCGGCCGAAACCCTGTTCTCCGCCGACTACGCCTACGTCTCGAGCGTGTCCACCAGCTGGTGCGCCCACGCCGAGCGCTATGTCGATGCAACGGTCGAACGCCTCGGCCTCGATGCCGGCTCGATGGTGGTGGAGCTGGCCAGCAATGACGGCTACCTGCTGCGCCACGTGCTGAAGCGGGGCATCCCGTGCCTCGGCATCGAACCCACCCGATCCACCGCCCAGCTGGCCATCGAGCAGGGCGTTCCCACCCTGGAGCGGTTCTTCAGCCTGGCCCTGGCCGAGGAACTGGTGGGCCGGGACGGCCCCGTGGCCGGTGGGGCCGATCTGGTGGTGGCCAACAACGTGATCGCCCACGTGCCGGACATCAACGATGTCTTCGCCGGCATCGCCCGCCTGCTCAAGCCCACCGGTCAGGTGTCGATTGAATGCCCCCACCTGCTGCAGCTGCTGGCCGGCAACCAGTTCGACACGCTCTACCACGAGCACTACAGCTACCTGAGCCTGGCCGTGCTGCAGGCCATCGCCGCGAGCGTGGGCCTGACCGTGGTGGATGTGGAGGAGCTGCCCACCCATGGCGGCAGCCTGCGCGTGTGGCTGTCCCGGGGCGATGCGGTGGCGCCGACCGCCCGCGTGGAGGCGGTGCTGGCGGCTGAGCGGGCGGCGGGCCTCAACACCATCGAGGCCTATCAGGGCTTTCAGAAGCGTGCCGAGACGGCCAAGCACGACCTGCTGGGTTTCCTGCTCAGGGCAAAGCAGCGGGGCCAGCAGGTGTGTGCTTACGGCGCCGCCGCCAAGGGCAACACCCTGCTCAACTACGCCGGCGTGAAGGGTGATCTTCTCGGGGCCGTGGCGGATCGCTCCAGCAGCAAGATCGGCAGGTTTCTGCCCGCCAGCCACATCCCGGTGATCGCACCGGAGGAGCTGGCGGCGCGCCGGCCCGATGCCCTGCTGGTGCTGCCCTGGAACATCGCCGCCGAAGTGCAGCAGCAATGGCGTCAGGCCGGTCACGGCACCCAGCCCTTCTATCGGGCCATCCCCACGGTCGAGAGGCTCTCCTGAGCTGCGGCCGTGAGGGGGTAAAGGGATTTACACTCCAGCACACCCGGATCCCCGTCAGGCGGCGCCTGCCCGTTGATGCTGTTTGAACCCCTGGCGATCGCGGGAGCCTTCCTGGTCAGCCCTGAACCGATCGGTGACGAGCGCGGCTGGTTTGCCCGTGCCTTCTGCGAGCGCGAGTTCCGGGAGCAGGGGATCGATTTCCAGGTGCGCCAGGCCAACCGGTCGTACAACGCCAGGGCCGGCACCCTCAGAGGTTTTCACGGCCAGTACCCACCCCACGCCGAACAGAAGCTGCTGCGCTGCGTGCAGGGATCCCTGGTGGATGTGCTGGTGGATCTCCGGCCGGAATCGCCCACCTTTCTGCAGACGGTGGAGGTGGAGCTGAGCGCCGCGAACCAGCGGAGCCTGCTGATCCCCGAGCGCTGCTGTCACGCGTTGCAGACCCAGACTGACGCCACCGAAATCCTCTACCTCGTGAGCGCGTTCTATGCCCCTGAAGCCGAGTTCGGCCTCCGCTGGAACGATCCCGGCCTCGGCATCAGCTGGCCGCTGCCGGTGAGCGAGATCTCGGCCAAGGATGCCGCCTGGCCGCTGCTGAGCGACAACCTCCCCACGATCCGCGCACGCATGGCCACGGCCGGAGGTCCCAGCCTGTGATCCTGGTCGACAGAGCTCTGGAGCAGCGGGAACAGGAAGGCCGCCCGGTGCGGGTCGGGGTGATCGGTGCGGGGGCGATGGCCCGCCCCACCGTGGCCCTGATCACCAACCAGGTGCCGGGCATGGTGGTGGCGGCGATCGCCAACCGCACCCTGCAGCGCGCTGAGGCGGTCTACGCCGAAGCCGGTCGACCCGGAGCCCGGAGCGTGGAGACGCTGGCGGCGCTCGACCAGGCGATCGCGGGCGACCAGCCGGTGATCACCGACGATCCCGGGCTGCTGGCCCGATCGGCCGGGATCGATTGCCTGATCGACATGACCGGTGCGGTCAACCACGGGGCGGCGATCGCCCTGGAGGCGATCCGCCAGGGCAAACCCCTGGTGCTGATGAACGCGGAGGTGGATGCCACCGTCGGCCCGCTCCTGCATGAGCGGGCCCGCCAGGCCGGCGTGCTGTTCACCTGCTGTGACGGCGACCAGCCGGGAGTGCAGATGAACCTCTGGCGCAAGGTGAAGGGCATGGGGCTGATCCCGAGGGTGCTGGGCAACATCAAGGGCCTGCAGGACGAGTACCGCAACCCCACCACCCAGCAGGGGTTCGCGGACCGGTGGAACCAGGACGTGACGATGGTGACCTCGTTCGCCGATGGCTCCAAGGTGAACTTCGAGCAGTGCATCGTGGCCAACGCCACCGGCTTCACGGTGGCCCGGCGCGGCATGGGCCGGATGGAGCACCGGGCGCCTGTGGAGGATCTCACGGGTCACTACGACCTCGATCAGCTGCGCGAGCTGGGGGGCGTGGTGGATTACGTGGTGGGAGCCCAGCCCCTGCCCGGGGTGTACTGCATGGCGGAACTGGCCGACCGCCGCCACGCTCCCCTGCTGGCGGCCAAGGGTCTGGGGGATGGACCGTTGTACTGCTTCTACGAGCCGTATCACCTGGTGCACCTGGATACGCCGATGAGCCTGGCCAGGGCCGTGCTGTTCGGTGATGTGGTGGGCCAGCCGGTCGGCGCCCCGGTGGTGGAGGTGGTGGCGATCGCCAAACGGGACCTGCAGGCCGGCGAGACCCTGGATTCCTATGGCCGCTACATGACCTACGGCCAGGCGGAGAAGGCCAGCGTGGTGCGCGCCGAAGGGCTGGTGCCCGAGGGTCTGGTGGAAGGCTGCCGGCTGCTGCGCGCCATCGCCAAAGACCAACCCATCCACTGGAGTGATGTGGAGGCGCCCAGCCACGAGCTGGGCCATCAGCTCTATGCCGAGCAGCAGGCCAGGTGGGGTAGCGTCTGACCACTCTCAGCTAGCGCATGATTCTGGTCGACACAGCCCTGCGCCAACGCGAGAGCGAAGGGCGTCCGGTGCGGGTCGGCGTGTTCGGCGCGGGGGCGATGGCCAAAGGCTTTGTCGCCCAGGTGACGGCCCTGGTGCCGGGCATGGATGTGGTGGCGATCAGCAACCGAACCCTTCAGCGTGCCGCTGACGCCTATGCCTACGCGGGCCGGGGCGAGGCCGAGGCTGTCGACAGCCTGGCTGCGCTCGACCAGGGCATCGCCGCCGGCCGGCCGGTGATCACCGATGACCCCGACCTGCTGACCCGCTCAGCCGGAATCGACTGCCTGATCGACATGACGGGCGCCGTGGACCACGGCGCCACACTGGCGCTGGCGGCCATTCAGCAGGGCAAGCCCCTCGTGCTGATGAACGCTGAGCTGGATGCCACCATCGGGCCGATCCTGCACGAGCGGGCCCGCAACGCGGGTGTGCTGCTCAGCTGCTGTGACGGCGACCAGCCGGGGGTGCAGCTGAACCTCTGGCGCTATGTGCAGGGTCTGGGCCTGGTGCCGCGCGTGCTGGGCAACATCAAGGGCCTCCAGGACGAATCGCGCACGCCCACCACCCAGCAGGGTTTCGCGGAGCAATGGAACCAGAACGTGACCATGGTCACCTCCTTCGCGGATGGCTCCAAGGTGAACGTGGAGCAGGCGATCGTGGCCAACGCCACCGGTTTCACGGTGACGCAGCGGGGCATGAGCCGGCGGGAGCACCGGGGCCATGTGGATGAACTCACGGCGGTCTACGACCTGGAGCAGCTACGCGAACTGGGCGGCGTGGTGGATTTCGTGATCGGCGCGCGCCCCTCCCCCGGGGTGTTCTGCCTGGCGGAGATGCCGGATGCGCGGCACGTGCCCTATCTGGAGCTCTACAAACTGGGCACCGGCCCCCTCTACAGCTTCTATCAGCCTTACCACCTCTGCTATCTGGAGGCTCCGATGAGCGTGGCCCGGGCGGTGCTGTTCGGCGACGTGGTGGGCCGGCCCCTCGGGGCACCGGTGGTGGAGGTGGTGGCCATCGCCAAACGGAATCTGCAGGCGGGTGAAACCCTCGATGCCTTCGGCGGCCATCTCACCTACGGCCAGGCTGAACGGGCCACCGTGGTGCGCGGCGAGGACCTGCTGCCCGCAGGGCTAGCGGAGGGCTGCCGGCTGCTGCGGCCCATCGCCCAGGGCGAGGCGATCCGCTGGAGCGATGTGCAGGCGCCCGGAGAGCAGCTCGCCCACCGGCTCTACGCGGAGCAGCGGGCCCGATGGGGTGACGACGGCGCCGCTCCTCCTGGGGCCTGAGGCCGGAGCGGGCACGCGTCAACCAGCGCGGTAAGCCTCCAGGTCCGCCAGGCTGGTGGCCAGCGGTGAAGCCCCTTCAGCCACCCGGCGGTACCAACCGGCCGTGCGGGCCACGGTGGTGGCGAAGTCCCAGCGGGGCTGCCAGCCGAGACGGTCGGCAGCCTTGTCGATCACCAGATGGAGCAGACCGGCCTCATGGGGGGCGGCGGGGTCGCTGAGATCGCGCCACTCACCGGGCCAGTGCTGATGCAGGGCCTCCACCAGCTCGGCCACCGAACGGTTCGCCTCCCGCAGCGGACCGAAGTTCCAGGCCTCGGCATGGTGCTGCGGCTGCTGCCACAACCCCTCGGCCAGCTGCAGATAGCCCGAGAGGGGCTCAAGCACGTGCTGCCAGGGACGGGTGGCCCGGGGGTGGCGCAGCGCAAGCAGGTCGGCCGCGGCGCAGGCCCGCATGGCATCGGGCACGATGCGGTCGGCCGCCCAGTCGCCGCCGCCGATCACGTTGCCGGCCCGGGCGGTGGCGATGGCGAGATGGGGCGTCTGGTGGGGAGCCGCTCCGCAGAAACTGGCCCGCCAGGAGGCGATCGCCAGCTCGGCCGCCGCCTTGCTGGCGCTGTAGGGGTCATGACCGCCGAGGCGGTCGTTCTCCCTGTAGCCGTAGCACCATTCACGGTTCGCGTACACCTTGTCGGTGGTGACCATCACCACCGCGCATGGATGGGCGAGGGGCCGCAGGGCCTCCAGCAGATGCAGGCTCCCCTGCACATTGGCAGCCCAGGTGCCGAGGGGATCGCTGTAGCTGCGCCGCACCAGGGGCTGGGCTGCCAGGTGCAGCACCACCTCGGGATCCGCGGCGGTCACCAGCTCGGCCAACGCCCCGGCGTCGCGGATGTCGCAGCGGTGGTCGCGGAGCGTTCCCGGCCCCAGGGTTTCCGCTGCCCCCGGCTCGCCCGCGGCCGCCAGCCCCAGGGATGTGAACAGACTGGGGGTGGTCTCCGGGGCGAGGGCCACGCCGCTCACCTGGGCGCCGAGCCGCAGCAACCAGAGCGTGAGCCAGCTGCCCTTGAAACCGGTGTGGCCGGTGAGCAGCACGCGCCTGCCGGACCAGAAGGCGGGATCCGGGTTCCTGACGACGGAGGGGCTGCCCATCAGCTCCAGAGCTTCCAGGGGGCGGACCCGGACTCCCAGAGGCTCTCCAGGCGGCTCCGCTCCCGCAGGGTATCCATCGACTGCCAGAAGCCCTGATGGCGGTAGGCCCCCAGCTCACCGCGCCGGGCCAGCTCAGCGAGCACGTCGGCTTCGAACAGGCAGGCATCCGAATGGATCAGATCGCACACCGAAGGCTCCAGCACCAGGAAGCCGCCGTTGATCCAGGCCTGCTCACCATCGGCTTTCTCCTGAAAGTTGCCGACCCGATCGCCCTCGAGATGGAGCGCTCCGTAACGGCCGGGGGGCTGCACCGCCGTGAGCGTGGCCTGGAGGCCCTGCTGGCGGTGGTGGGCGATCAGGGCCGAGAGATCCACGTTCGAGACGCCATCGCCGTAGGTGAAGCAGAAGGGCTCATCGCCGAGAAACGCGCGCACGCGACCCAGCCGGCCACCCGTTTCGGTCTTGTCACCGGTGTCGATCAGGGTGACCTTCCAGGGCTCGGTGGTGCGCTGATGCACCTCCATGTGATTACCCACATCCATGTGGAAGGTCACATCGCTGGTGTGCAGAAAATAATTGGCGAAATATTCCTTGATCATGTAGCCCTTGTAGCCACAACAGATGATGAAATCGTTGATCCCGAAAGAGCTGTAGATCTTCAGGATGTGCCAGAGGATGGGCATGCCGCCAACCTCCACCAGGGGCTTGGGGCGGACCACGGTCTCTTCAGCCAGGCGGGTGCCGCGACCGCCAGCGAGAATGACAGCTTTCAAGGTCGCCCGCTCAATCAATAATGGGCTGAACCTTAGCAGCAGCAAGAGAGTCGATCGAGCAAGCGGGATGCACTCCCGGCCCATCAATCCCGCGCCCCGGATACAGGCAATTCAGCCTGGGCAGGTGGGTCGGCTGGGGCCGTCGGCTCAGCCGGGGTCACCACCGATCAGCCGTGCCTCACAGGGCCCACGTCTCCTCCGGCTTGCCCATGTAAGCGAGCATCCGCCGGGCATCCGGGCCGACCTCCTCGAGCACGCTCCGCCGCAGTCGTTCGCTCCAGGCAGGGGCAGCCACCAGGGCGCGCCCTTTGTCTCCGGCCTCGTTCACCCTGGGCAGACGTCCATCATCCAGCAGCAGATCCAGGTGCTGATCGGCTGTGGAGGCGCCCAGAAACTGCAACAGTTCCGTCAGGCTTGCCCGCGGCTCACGGATCAGATCTTCAAAGGTGAGGCAATGAATCTGATGATCGGGGAAGAAAGCGCGAAAGGCCTGAATCCGCTCGTAATAAAGGGAACAGCCCACCACCAGCTTGCGCAGATGCCGTGACTCCATCAGCCCTTCAAACGCCCGGGTGCGGCTCTGGCGACCGCGCCGATGTCGCCAATGCGACACGATGCGCTCCAGCGGATCGCGCACCACATAAACGAGCTTGAGATCGGGCAGATAGCGATGCATCAGCTCCGGGGTATGGCGATAGCTGCTGAGGGCGCTGGCGTACATGGTGCTGCCTTCGCCCCGCAGGGGAAAGGAGCGACCTTCGCGGAAGAGGCGTCCGTACCAGCTCCAGCCTTTGTTGTAACGGCGGCCAAAGAACTTGGGCTCCTTCGGCCGGCTGATGAAGAAATCAGGATGCCTGGGAAGAATCGTGGTGAGGGTGGTGGTCGCCGATTTGGCAGCACCGATGATGATGAAATTGGGCAGCCGACGGCCCAGCTGATCCACCTCGGCCTGATGATCTCCCCTCAGTCCCGCATCAATGGCCTTGCGCAGCTGGCGGTTGAGACCCAAGGGGAACTCCGCGGGAAGGAATCGGTGGCGCATGCTACGCCAGCTCCCTGGGGACAGGATCACGGCTGCAGCACCTGGTCCTTGCGCTCCAGGGGGGGAGAGACTGCACTCAGCTGTCCCGCAGCCAGCCGCTCCAGATCCTGGTCCCCATAGAACAGCTCCACATCCTGCCGGTAGCGCTGCAGGGCAAGCTCCACGAGGCGTGGATGGCAGAAATGGCCGCTCAGATCGGTATCACCCGCACGCCGCACGTTCTTGCTGGGCAGCCTGCCGAGGGCCGGCAAGCCGAACTGCCGCATCCGACGCCGCAACAGCTGCCAGTGATCGGCCATGGCTTCCATTCGCCCGATGAAACCCGGAACAGGCGCCCCATCCACGCAGAGAATCGCTGACTGGGGCAGGAGATGCACATCGAGATCAGCATCCTGCGTTGCAGCGAGAACATCCAGAAAGCGCTCAAACGGCATATGGCGCTCCAGGCCCATCCGCTGCATCGCGGTGGAGAGATGATCATTCTCCACCAGCTTGTTGTTGTAAGCCGAAACCAGGCGATCAAAAGGATTGCGCACAAAGCTGAAAATGAAATGACTGCTGCGCCGCTCCCGCGCAGCCCGGGCATCCACCATGCGGGTTTCACCATGGGTACCGCGCCGCCACATCACATCGGCCGTGGTGCGATAGCCCTCCTCGGGAGGTTGCTCCAGCAGACGGGTGAGTGCCGCCTTCACGGAGGAATTCGCCACTTTCGGCACCCGGGCATAGATCAGCGGGATCCGCTCGAACAGGATGTAATGCTCCTGCTGAGGAGGCTGAGCGCTGCTGCCGGAAACCACCATCATGCGGCCAGGAGAGTGCCGCGGCCAGCCACGGAACGCTGATGCTGCTCCAGGCGCTCCAGAGCCAGCCAGGCCCCTTCTCCGTTGTTCTTGTGGCCCTGCCAGATCTCGGGAATGAACGATGCCTGAGGCGCGAGCTGGGCCAGCAGCTGGAACACATCGGGCCAATCCACACCGCCTTCATCGATCTGCAGGCCTTCGCCGTCAACCCCCTCCGCATCGGCCAGATGGAGATGGGCGGTGTAGGGGAGAATGCGCTTCAGGAAGGTGGAAAAGGGGGTCTGCAGATGGTTGCAGGCCAGCTTGGAATGCGACACATCCAGGCAGACCCGCAGCCCCTGAGCCCGACAGAAGCTTTCAATGCTGTCGGCATCGACGAACAGATTGTGGTAGCGCTGGCCTCCGAAATGCCATGGATAGGGAGGCATCGTCTGGGGAATCAGCTCCACCCCCTCACAGCGCAGCTCGCTGAGGCTGTGCACCAGCCGTTCCAGCAGAGGCTCCCGTTCCGCTGCCGCAAGGTGGCGATTGGCTGAGAAACCGCCCACGTTGGTCACCAGCAGCACAGTATCGCTGCAGGCGAAGCGCCCGGCCAGACGGGCTGAGAGATCGATCACCCGCTGCAGCTCGGCCACGGAGTGACGCCTGTAATCGGCATCCAGACTGCAGAGATCCAGGGTGTGGTCCCCGGCGAACAGCTCGGGGGCATGCACCACCAGCCCAAGGGGTGTGTGCTCCGGCAGCACCGCATCAACATCCACTTCAACATCCTTGTAGCTCAGATGGATCTCGACCAGATCGAGATTGCTGACCGAGCAGAATGCATCGAGATCGTGATAGCGCACCGGCACGCCGAAGCGGTTGCCGAAGTGATAGGGGCGCGGCGTGGCGGCCGGCCGTTTCAGGTCGGATTCGAAGAACACATCCCCTTCCGCCTTGGCACTGCTGAGGCTGCGACCGATCAGATCGTTGAGCCGGTAGGGCTGAAGGCCCTGACCCGGGCTCTGAATGCGCACCATCTCGCGACGGATCGGAGTGCCGGCGGGAATCGGGCAGGCGGCGACCAGGCTCTTGGCCAGCACCTCCCGGTTCATCAGCTCGCCCTGGCTGAGGCTGCGGGCCGCCTCGGACCCCATCGATTCCTGCACGGCCCGGATACCGGCCACCATGGCCGCGAATTCGTCGGGCAGCAGGCTCACCTTGTGATCGTTGCCTTCCATGCCGCGGTCGAGGGTGATGTGCTTCTCGATCACGCTGGCTCCCAGTGCCACGGCAGCGATCGGCACGGCCGTGCCCCGCTCGTGACCTGAGTACCCCACCGGCGCCTCGGCCAGCTCCGCCAGCCGGCGCAGGTAGCGCAGGTTCACGTCCTTGAACGGAGTGGGATAGGTGGAATTGCAGTGGAGCAGGGCATAGGCAGCTCCCCGTTCGCGCAGGTGGCGAATGCCGGCGCTGATCTCCTGCTCGGTGGCCATGCCGGTCGAGGCGATCAGCGGCTTGCCGGTGGCCGCGATGGCGCTGAGCAGGGCATGGTTGGTGAAGTCGGCCGAGGCCACCTTGAACCCGGCCATGCCCCAGCGATCGAGCTTGGCCAGGCTGGTTTCATCCCAGGGGGTGCAGAGGGGGATCAGACCACAGCGTTCGGTGTGCTCGAAACAGCGGTAGAGATCGTCGTCGCTGAGCTGGAAGCGCTGCAGGAGATCCAGGGTGTACTGGGTGCCCAGATCCGACGCCATGTCATTGCTGTCGCCCGCATTGCCGTAGAGCCTGCCCAGATCACGCATCTGAAACTTGGCGCAATCGGCACCGGCGGCCGCGGCGGCGTCGATCAACCTCAGGGCCAGATCCAGGCTGCCGTTGTGGTTGTTGCCGATCTCGGCGATCAC
>Ga0079300_10000781_pt1 | contig 12223 bp, 11 predicted proteins | sample Wag4_2014_7_11_FD_74799 | JGI IMG/M metagenome (GOLD analysis project Ga0079300, IMG submission 74799) | Fresh water microbial communities from Ohio, USA - Utica-2 Time Series HT 2014_7_11 | ecosystem: Environmental > Aquatic > Freshwater > Water tank | place: USA: Ohio | collected 2014-07-11
CGTTATTATAAAAAGGATACTCACTCAGCGGTTCCACATTGCCCTTGATCCAGCCAAATCCCGCGCCCCCCCCCTCCCGAAGAAAGCCGCAGAGGAGTTGAGCTCCGAGACAAATTCCCAAAATCGGCCGGCCAACTGCGTGCCGCTCCCGCAGCGCTTCAGCCATCCCAGAAGCTTCTAATCGTTCCATAGCCATGCCGGCAGCACCCACACCTGGCAGGACGAGCAGATCGGGCTGTGCGATTTTCTCTGGTTCACGCACCACCTCAGCGTAGATACCCAGCGCCTCGAAAACCGCAACCAAGGATCCCAGATTGCCCGTGCCGTAGTCAACTATACCAAGAAGCTTCATCAGACAATCCCCGCTCCCACCTTGAACTTTTTCACCGGACGACCCGATGACCAGTCAAATAACTCCGGATGCGAAAACTTCCGCACCGTCTTCCAGAATTCCTTCTCCGTGAGTCCGACATACCGGCAGAACGATTCGATGTATTCAGGCGCACACGCCTCGTCGTATTTCTCGGCAAAAGGGATGCCCTCCTCCCTGGTGATCTCGCGACTTCGGATCAGTACATTGGCGTGCTCCGTGCCTCGCGAAAAACCTAATTTGTAAAACTTCAGAAGAAAATTCACGATGGTCCAATCCTCATCAACCATATTTGTTCCCAAGAGGTCGCCGGTGTCCTCCGGCTTTCCTCCGCGAAACCGGAGACCATGAGTCAAGGCCACCCGCGAATTCGTCTCGGCCGACCAATCCTTCCATGCCGGACCAAGAAAAATGGTGTTGATCTTGTGTTTTCGGAGCTCAGACTTTTTCGGAAATTCGTAAAACAAGAGCCTTCGTTCGCATCCAGCTACCTGCTGGAACCACCCGAGCTCTCCGCCAGCGAGGGTGTTCGAGTTCACCAAATTGTTGCCATCCCAAATCGACTCGCCGAGCGTTCCCATGTCACCAACCTGCAGGGCCGGATTTTCTCCCCAAAAAATTAGAGGAATTTTTCGGTCCACAGCGATACGCGGCACTCCAGCAAAGAGAGCCATTTCCGTTGCCTTGCACCAGTTGCAAAAACGCAGAAAGGCCTCGCGCACAAGTTCACGCGACAAACGCGGGGCTGGCCCCAGCATTAACACATCGAAGCCAAGGCGGACTAGGTTGGAAAGATTGTCCACACCATTGTAGGAAATTTGCCTAGGCGGGTATGCCACCGAAACCAGCAGCGGCGTCATACCCAATTTTTCCCGCACCCACAATGCCTGACGCGTGCTATCTTTTCCCCCGCTCACGCCGACGATGCAATCCCAGCGAACCTGCTTGCGGCCCCTCAAAATTTTGCCAACCAACCGCTGCAATTCGTCGAGCCGCTTTTCATAGTTTTCGTCGTGGCTGTGAGCGGAAAACTCGCAAGCCGAGCAAATGCCCTCCGCATTAAAAACGCTCAACGGCCTCGTATCCGGGCTCAGACATGTTTTGCAATATCTCATTCCAAAATGGTGGCACTGAGCTTGGAGGCGACAATGCCATGCTCCGCCCGCAGCATCGGAATCCCGCGCAACACCGGATAGGCCAGCCCAACCTCTGAAGCATAAAAAAACTCGCTCCCCGTTTTGAGTTCCACCCCGGTCATCGGACAACGCCAGATATCGACGCGCGATTCGACTCCCCCACACTCGGCAATCCCAGCTTTCCTGAGGCAAAGAACACCGCTCGGGTTGAGCGGATTCGGAGCGTAATCCAGCAAGCGGTAATCGACCACCTCTGCTCCTAACTTCTCCGCAGTCTCCCGCAGACCCTCGACATACCCGTGGTGCCTCATCCTTGCTTGGGCCTCGGCGGATGCCAGTTCATAGACGGGCTCCACCAACACCACCGCTTTCCGCGCCACGCGCAGGCATTCCCTCAAGGCCTCTTCCTCCTTGCCACGGTTCGGCTCCAGAGAATGCGAGCTGTAAACCACATCCACCGAACCACCCTCCAGCGGAATGTTTAGCAAATCCGCCACAAACAAGCTCGCTTTTTCGCCAGTTTCCGCTAACCATTTTCGCCCCTCAGCCACTCGCGACCAACTCACATCAAAACCGAACGCCAAACCCATCTTAGCACCAGTTTCCGTCAGCACTCCTGCAAGCGTCGTGGCCTCACCCACGCCCACTTCCATAATTGAATCCCCCTCGTCGAGCACCCCTGCGAGCAATTCCGCAAGCTGCCTGCACCAGCGTCGGTTGTTCTCCCGGTGGGCACGGGCCGCAGAAATATAGGAACCTGCCTGCAGATCGTAGGCAACAAGGGTTGCGAGAAGATTGTTCCCCTCTACCGTTTTTGGCATAGTCCGAAAATAATCGCGACACCACTCCATGGCATTCCCACCCCTTGAATAGGCTTGCCGCATTCCTGTAATTACATGACTAAGCTCTTTTGCTTCGGCTTTCATACTTATGTCTTCTTTAAGACCACTTGGTCATTCAGCATCTCCAAGCTCAAAGCGGTGCCACGCTTAACATCCCGCAATATTTCCATCCCCAATAACTGTTTTAGATGCTTGGGGGGTAGGCCAAGGCCGGGTCGAATGGCGCGGACATTTTCTTTGGTTAGCACATCACCTGCCTTCAGGTCTTTGACGATGTAAAGGGATCTCCGGAATGCAATTGAAGGCCTTTCGGCTTCTGTCGGACCAACAAAGACTTTGCCCAGAGATTGCCACGCACGCTCCGTTTCTTCGACCAGCTCCTTCATTTCGGCCGGTTCCATGGAAAATGCGCTATCCACTCCTCCATCCGCCCGTTTTAAGGTAAAATGTTTTTCAATGACGGTCGCGCCTAGCGCAATGCTGGCCACGGCCACCCCAATCCCGAGGGTATGGTCGGAAAGGCCGACCTCGCAACCATATCGTTCCCTGAAATAGGGTATGATTAAGAGATTACTATTTTCAGGTGAAGCCGGATAAGTGCTCGTGCATTTAAGTAGCGTCAAATCCTTGCAGCCTGCTTTTCGTGCGGCATCTACCGATTCGTCCAGTTCTTCCTGCGTTGCCATCCCAGTCGAAATAATTAGGGGCTTACCCGTAGCCGCTACTCGCTGAATCAAGGGGATGTCAGTGTTTTCAAAAGAAGCTATTTTGTATGCAGGAACCCCCAGTTTCTCCAAGAACTCTACCGCCGTTTCATCAAAAGGTGTGCTGAAGCAGATGAGCCCGAGTTTTTTCGCATGATCAAAGATGGGCTTATGCCAATCCCACGGGGTATGCGCGATTTTATAAAGGTCATAGAGGCTTTGCCCTTTCCAGGGGCTCTTCCCGTCTAAAATAAGAAATTCACGCTCGTTTAAGTCGAGCGTCATGGTGTCTGCAGTATATGTCTGAATCTTGATCGCCTGTGCCCCTGTTTTAGCGGCGGCCTCCACAATCTCCAGCGCCCGCTCAAGGGATTGGTTATGATTGCCAGACATCTCGGCAATAATAAAGGGCGGATGATTAATCCCAATTAGTTGTGCGCCGATTTTCACTTAGGAATATAGATTAGTCTGGTTTCTGAATCGTTTGGCACACTTTGTTTCTCTATTTGGAATCCTACCTTTGCAAGAACCCTTAAAGAAGCCACATTGTCATTTTTTACTTTGGCAGTTATTCGTGATTTGGGCTCTTTTCGTAAAAAGACTTCGAGACCAACATTTATTAGCCTCACCCCAAGCTTTTGCCCGCGGTAATGTGAGTCCACTGAAAAATGAATTTCCCAATCATCCTTATCGCTTCTACTAAAACGAACCTGCCCACAGGGTCTTGTTTCGTGATTTTCTAAGATAAACAGCTGCTGATTGTTGTGATCTGCAAGAATATTGGAAAACCATTTATCATGTTCTTCTTTGGTTATTTTTCTTGTTATAAAACTCTGTTTCCGTATTTCTTTATCGTTGGCCCATACGAATACCTGAGCCTGATCTTTCAACGTTGCGTGCCGAGCCTTTAGCTTCAACGGGCTAGCTCCTGGTTAGCTTTTTCATCAGTCGCGAGATTTGGCCGTCTTGGCTATTGATTTTCTTCATGCATCGCAACGCTTTTTCTGGGTTTCCCTCAAAAGCGATTCTCAATATGTCCATCCAGTTAATGTTGTTCTTGGTGCGGACTTTTTCAATTTCGTCGATGATTTTTAAATAGTATTTTGTTGGCTTTAGTTTCATGTCTGTTTCCTCATTAGTTTAGTCATCTAAAAGCCGAATAGCAGATTGGTCCATGGAGCAGGGTTTTGATATCGCATCCTTCTTCGCACTGCTTGACGAGCAAAAATACTGAACCGAGGTCGTCAAAGAACTTTTCGAGAAGCGCCGTTTTGTGTTCAATACAGCTGTAAACACAGTTCCCAGCCCGATACCCCTTTTTTAGCATCTCTTGCGTGATCAGCGTTTTGTAGGCAAGCACATTCGGACTTTTAAATGTAAAACCCGCCAGGGCCGGAATACCCCACTGTTCTATTTCAAGCCCATATGTATCCGCCAAACTTTGCCACCCTTTACAAATCGTTGCACCAGTCTGGGTGATTTGTTCCCACGACTTTTCCCTTTTCATCACCTCCAGTGTCTTTAAGGCAGCGGCAGGGCCTATCCTCTCGGTCCAAAAGGTACTGCCGATAGAGCTTTTTTTCATCGGCAACTACGCATGCCTATTAAGGCCTCTGCTTTTTCCCAATCGTCTAGAGTATCAATATCTACCGCCCTAAAACGCGGTATTTTCAGCCCCACTGACGAACTGTGTATCAGCCGGCTGTTTAGCCAGGCTTTTTTGCTTCCCCAATAAAATTGCCCTGCGTCGTGGTATGCCCGCTCCAGATCTTGCGTTCGAGATAACTCAAATTCTGGATAAAAAGGAGATACTTGGTTTCCTAATCCCAATTTCAATGCTCTTTGAATGGGCGAAGAATATTCAGTAACTGGGAACGAGTATTCAGAGTTTCCTTTCTTCAAGAGCGATAATGCTTTTTTTAAATCTTTCTCCTCAATGAAAGGTACGCAGGGATAAATACAGCAGACATAGCTCAAGTTGACCCCATTTGCCTCTAATGCGCCTATGGCATGGGCAATGACCGGCATGGTCGGGGTGTGATCATCTGACAGCTCAGCAGGACGCAGGAAGGGCACCTCAGCACCAATTTTGCGGGAGATCTTCGCCACCTCATCATCATCAGTAGAGACAACAATCCGGCTGAATAGGCCGGATTTTTGGGCTGCTTCTATCGCGTAGCCAATCATCGGTTTGCCCGCAAAGAATCGGATATTTTTTCGAGGGATTCGTTTGCTTCCACCTCGGGCAGGGATGATGGCTATGTTCATTTTATTTTTTTCCTAGCACGTCCCCGACCCTTTTCTGGCATTTACCCGAAAGATTGGGATAGATAGGGATGCTAATCGCGCGACGGGCGTAGTCTTGGGCAAGGGGACAAAGTGAAAACTTGTTCCGGTTTCTTGCCTTTTTTTTATAATAATGAAAGTCTTGCACGGGAAGATAGTGCAGATTTGCCTTTATTCCCGATGCATGAAGCTTTTGAATTAAAGCGTCCCGACCCTTCATCGTTTGATTTTGGGGTGTCGCAACCACGTAAAGGTGCCAAGCAGAGTTGGCTCCTTTCGTGAGTGCGGGAAGAAAAAGAGGGCTCTTCTTTAGCTGTGCGCTGTAAGTTTTGGCGATTTGACGGCGTTTCCTCAGGAACTGTCCGATCCTTCTCAGCTGACTCCTTCCAAGAGCAGCCTGAATGTCGGTCATCCGGTAGTGATTTCCCAACTCCAGCTTCTCGTAATACCAAGGATGGCGCATAGAAAAAGGTCTCATCTTAGTGTCTCGTGTAATCCCATGGGTGCGTATTCTGAGCAGTTTTTCGTACAGCTCGCGGGAGTTAGTCGTAACCATTCCCCCCTCACCTGTAGTAATAATTTTTACCGCATGAAAACTGAAAACACATAGATCCGACCACCTGCATGATCCCACTTTTTCGCCTTCGAATGCCGCCCCAACAGCATGAGCAGCGTCTTCCACCACCTTGAATCCATACTTTTTTCGCAGTTTATCCAAAAACTTCATGTTCACGGGATTGCCGGCAAAATGGACTGGAGCCACCACCTTGGGGACATTGCCTTTCTTTGAAGCTTTTTTGAGCATTTTCTCCAAAAGATGCAGATCCATATTGTATGTGCCCCACTCGATATCCACAAAATCCACCTCGGCACCGCATCGAAGAGCGGCGTCGGCCGTGGCGCAGAATGTATTGGGAGAAGTCCACCAGAGGTCGCCAGGCCCCATTCCCAGTACCATGGCAGACATATGGAGTCCTGCGGTGGCAGAGCTGCAGGCAACAGCATATTTCGCACCACAGAATTTTGCAAAGTCCCGCTCAAAAGCCTCGATTTCAGGACCTTGGGTGAGGAAGTCGCTTCTCAGGACCCGCGTAACAGCACGGATGTCCGATGCGTCGATCGATTGACGCGCGTAGGGGATGCTCTGCCTTTTCAAATTGGGCGGAACGATGGATCGAGGTGCTTTTTGATCAAATTCTGGATTTCCGGAATGGTGAGAAATTGGGGATTGTCGCCAGAGTTATAACAAAATCCGGCAGGCACTTTTTTGGCCGTCTCCATCTTCGCATACAGATCGGCTGACTTCCCTCCACTCGTATTCAGAATCGCGTAATATTGGCCAAGATCGATTGTGTTAAAGCTATCGCTGGAGGTGATCATCTCCTCGTGGATTTTTTCGCCAGGACGAATCCCGGTGATTGGCTTTTTACAGCTGGGCCCGATGGCTTCGGCCAGATCCGTAATCTTGTAGGAGGGAATTTTTGGAACGAAAATTTCGCCCCCCAAGGCGTTCTCCAAAGCCCAAAGAACCATGTCCACACCTTCCTGAAGAGAAATGTTGAACCGGGTCATTGCGGGATCGGTAATGGGCAGAACCCCCTCTTTGGCCTGCTTCAGGAAAAAGGGCATGACCGACCCCCTCGAGCCCATGACATTGCCGTACCGGACGACGGACAGAACTGTATCCCTGCCCACATAGTTGTTGGCGGCAACAAAAAGCTTGTCGCTACAGAGCTTGGTCGCTCCGTAAAGGTTGATGGGGGCGGCCGCCTTGTCGGTGGATAAAGCAACCACCCTCTTCACGCCAGTGTCCATACATCCTTCGATGAGGTTTTCGGCTCCAATCACATTGGTATGAATAAATTCCATCGGGTTGTACTCGGCAGCAGGCACATGTTTCAAAGCGGCGGCATGGATGACCGTATCTATGCCTTCGAGAGCTCTTTTCAGGCGGGAGCGGTCACGGACATCGCCGATGAAGTAGCGCAAGGCTGGATACTGCTGAGCACTGAATTTCTGAGCCATTTCGTACTGTTTGAGCTCGTCTCGGCTAAAAATGACGAGTCGGTGAATCTTGGGGAGCCGTTTCAGGATTTCAGCCGTGAGGGCGTGACCAAGGCTGCCGGTTCCTCCAGTGATAAGAATCGAGTTCATGCTATCTTTGCTTCTTGTAAAGAGAGCTCAAAGGATTGTCCAATTTTTCCGAAAGCGCGATCTTTCTTTTAAGTGTGGCCAGTTCCTTCGGCCTAGTCTCTCTTTGCATATTCAAGACTTGGCTCAGAATGGAAGTGGGCGAACTTCCCTCTGTGGTATAGGGCGGTTGCGAGGTGAGATTCGCAACAAACAGCCCATGCCGCTGCTGGAAATAATAATGCATGAACAAATATTCACATATCTCTTTTTTCGAAATCCGCATTCGCAACCTATCAGCCCGCTGAATCAAGCCCCCCAACTGTTTCTCGGTCTTGGCATGATGATTAAAATCAAAACCGATATGAGGATGATCTCCACACGTGACGACCGGAACTCCACTCCAAGCCATTTCATGCGCCACGGTTCCATACATCGTAAACGCCGAGGCTGGGCGAAGCTGCAAAAGGGCAGTGTTGGAGATCTTTTCCGAAATAAAGTTTAACCGGGGATAACTTTGTCGTAGCTTTTCAACGCATGTTTGGCTGAGTTTTTTCATTCTATCCCGGCCAAGAAGGTTCGTTGCAGGATGCGGTTTGAGAATCCAGCAAAAGTCGGTTTTTGATGCCTCCCGGCACAGAAAGTTGATCCACTCCCAGAAGTCGCTGAAGACTGTTGAACGGTACCAGTGAACCGCGTCGTTGAACTCATGCATGAACACCAGAACAACGGGCCGGTTGGCTTTGCGGTATGGGGCAAGTTCGAACTCCCGACATTCTCCATAAGCAGAAATTCCCGGCAGAATCTTATCATCCAGCCCGCCCTTCAACCGTTTCTTGATCGACTGTTCCGCCATCCTTAAGCCGGCTTCTTTTTCTTTGGAGGACAGCTTTTTCAAGGCAGCAGGGTAAAGCCAATAGGGATTGTGGCTTGATCCACTTTGTTCCTTGCTCCACATCACTTTTCCCAATCCCACCGCCTCCCTGTCTGCATAGTTAAAAACCGGGATGCCCAAGTTGGCAAGATGCCGCCCGAGGATCCCATGATAAATATAGACCCCTTGGTGATCTTGGATTAATCCCCGGATCTTCTTCTCTTTGGCCGTTTTTTTTGCCCATTCATGCAAAACAACCGAATCTTCAATATATCGCAAAAAATGAGGCCCCGATAATTCCTCATCCGCTATCGTGGCCACAAAGTTTTCTCGCAGAAAAGTGTCATAGATAAGGTCTCCCACCAGGACTTTGCCAATTTTCAGGCGAAGCAAATCTTTTTTTGTTTTAATTCCTGCTGCCAATTCTTTGGCAAATTTCTTAATCTCTTCAGGTCTTTCCGCTTTGGGCTTAGTCCATAAAATCGGAATTCCCAAGGCCCCGTAAATTGATCGCACGAGAAAGGGTGGTTGTTCGAACTGCAGGTTGAATCCCGCCGTGCTTGCCCCTAACTTTTGGCCGGCCAGTCGGGCGATGATCGATAAATAAAAAGGACTCCAAGCTGAATATAGTTGAACCTCACAAAGGAGTATTCCTTGCAAAGGCCCCGCGGCTGGCTCGAGATTTGCATCTAGCCATTTTCGAAGCGAACACAGCTCGGGATGTATTCGCCCCCAGAGAGACGCGACCAAAGATAGAAATCGGTTGCGAAAAGTCACCATGCCAAGCCCTGCATTATTCCCGCCACCCATAAACCGGCATCAGGTGTCGGATCTTGTTGTTGCAATGACGAATGGTGGCCGGGGCCAGCTTCCGGGCGTGGTCACCCGGTGTGACTTGGCGTTTATGACTCAGGGTATCCTCCCTTTCCAATCCGAAATCTTCCTTGGCAAATAATTTTTTCCTGTCTGCTGGAAGCCCCAGAAAGGTTGCCATCCGGTTCTCGGCAGCTTCAGGAGAAGTCACCATTTCTTCATAGGTAATGTGACAAACCTGCGGATTTTTTAAATATTCCTGATACCGTTCGAGCCGGTCCACCATGGCCTCAAGCTGGCCAGATTGAAGTACAAATTCGTCTATAGCGATTGTCTCCATTTTACTTTTTCGACTCCGATCGGCTTCCTTCAAAATCACATGGCTGTGTTTGAAGGAAAAATACATCGAGGTCATAATATCCCGCGGATCCCTGGTCACCAGAATGATCCTGGTTTCTCCAAGCCAATCGGGATTCACTGGCCTGCGGATCGCTTTATGAAAAACTCCCTTTTTCGAAAAAAGGGCACGGCAGGCTGATTCCTGCTCCAGAAGAGTGAATAACTTTCCCGGGTCCTGCCGGCAGTGATAGCTAAGATCCGCAACATCATATTTTCGTTGTTTCAGCAACAGGGCCAGTCTTTCCGAAAGAAACGTGGAGCCGGCTTTGTGCAGTGTGAAAAGGGCGACGCTTGGCTGATCTAGTTTTTCGCGATACGTCCCTGCCAACAGGTCTTCCTCAACAGATCGGGTCGCACTTCGGAAGATTCCCCCGAAAATCCTGCTTTTGAGGCTCATTCAAGGCCATTCTAGCCATTTCCAGAGCCCTTTGAAAGAATTCGCCACAAAGTCTTTTCTTTTTTAGTATTCTAGCGTGCAACAACTTATAAAGATCTGGCGGTTCGGCACCCCTTTTCTTAGACCTTACCTCCCGCGTTTTGTTTTTGGGGTTGTTCTTGGAGTCATTTTTGGATTATCCAACGGCCTATTCGTCTTGGCCGTCAATGGTTTGTTCAATCGCCTTGCTCCTGCCGAGTCGGTCTCCGCAACGCCCCATCACTCTTCAAATAAGATCTTCAACCTTTCGTCTGAAGAGGCCTCCTCTTCTCCCTGGCGGGTTGGCATTCGGAATACCGTGGAAGCCGCCAAATCCTTTGCGGACCGGTGGCTTCCCGCCACCGGCCAGGCTTTCACATGGCAACGGGCCTTGGGTGGATTTTTTTTATTGCCGCTGATTGTCGGCCTTCGCGCTCTCACGAATTATCTGAGCACGTATTGCCTGACTTGGGTCAGCGCACGGGTGATCCGGGACATGCAATTAGCCGCCCTCCGCAAGGTCCAAGAGCTTTCGATTGCCTTTTACCAGAAACGCACCGTTTCTGATCTCTACGCCCGCATCAGCACCGACACTAAGGTGATCTACGACTCGATGACGAACGGATTCATCGACACCATCCGGGAGCCTTTCGCTCTCCTGAGTATTTTGGGAAGCATGTTGTGGGTGGATTGGAAACTGACCCTGATCTCTGTGGGCATGCTGCCCCTCGTTGCCTGGCCGATTGTGAGTAGCGGCCGCAGGCTAAAGGCCCTAACGAAGCGTTTTTCCCAACAAACCGTCCAACAAACGGGCGGCCTGCTGGAGGCACTCTCCGCCGTTCGCATCGTCAAGGCCTACTCCATGGAACTGGCCCAACAAAAAAGCTTCCGGGAATTGGCGAACCATGCCGTCACCCTTAGCGTGAAACGCGCCCAAATCAGAAATATTCTAAATCCGCTCATCGAAACGCTGTCGATGTTTGGAGTCGGATTTCTGATTTTATTTGTTTTCTATACTGCCGCCTCACCCAACAGCCTTGTGACTTTTTTGGCCGCTCTCCTGCTGACTCCATTGTCGATCAAGCGATTGGCCGATCTTCATCTAACCCTCCAGAGCGCAAGCGTGAGCTCGGAACGACTGGAAGAACTTTTTGCCGAAACCCCCACCGTGGTCGAGCCCGCTCACCCCCTTCCCCTCGCCAAATTCAATCAGGGCATCCGGGTCGATGGCGTCACCTTCTCCTATGGCCATACGGATGTTCTGCATGAGATCTCCTTGGAAATTCCCAAGGGGAAGAAAGTCGGCCTCGCCGGCGAAAGCGGCTCGGGGAAAAGCACGCTGATCAATCTGTTGATGCGTTTCTACGATCCGACAAAAGGAAGGATCCTGTTCGATGGCCACGATCTAAGGGAATATGCCACCAAGGACCTCTTGGGCCAGATGGCCTTGGTCAGTCAGGATGTGGTCCTCTTCAACCTTCCGGTCTCCACCAATATTGGGTTCGGACATGAGGGGGCAACCCAAGCAGAGATTGAGCAGGCCGCAAAACGGGCCTACGCACACGACTTCATCATGCAGATGCCCGCAGGGTACGATTCGTCCTGCGGCGAAAGAGGACAGCTTCTTTCGGGAGGCCAGAAGGCACGCGTGGCAATTGCTAGGGCTTTCGTCCGCAACGCCCCGATCTTGGTGCTCGACGAGCCGACCGCTGCTTTGGATTCCCGGGCGGAAAAAGAGATTCAAAGCGCCATCGATTCTCTCGAGGAGGGCCGAACGGTCATCTGCATCGCGCATCGTCTCTCCACTCTGGCAAACATGGATGAGATCATTGTCCTCGACCACGGACGGATTGTGGAGCGAGGAACCTTTGAAGAACTTCTCATGGCGAAGGGTCATTTCGCGAAGATGGCAGAGCAGCAGAGACTGACGGCAGCCAGCTGAAAAGTGCCTACGGAAAATGATTTTGAAATTCGGAATTCGAAATTCGGAAAGCGAAAAGCGACCTGCGGTTTCGGGATCCCGCATGAGCGGGAGATTCGGAAAGTGGAACTATCGTGAAATCTGAATTGGAGGGCAGACCCAAAAGGTTTTCTTATCCGTGTGCGATCATCTGCCGTTGATGAATCTCCACAAACGAACTTTCACAAAAAGTCTTTGGCAGGCCAGATCAGGCCGACTCCCTACTCCCGCTTAGCACAAAACCTGCCTGGACGAAATGCGCATCGTCTGCGATCGCTTCCCGGCAACCCCGGG
>Ga0079300_10000784_pt1 | contig 12204 bp, 8 predicted proteins | sample Wag4_2014_7_11_FD_74799 | JGI IMG/M metagenome (GOLD analysis project Ga0079300, IMG submission 74799) | Fresh water microbial communities from Ohio, USA - Utica-2 Time Series HT 2014_7_11 | ecosystem: Environmental > Aquatic > Freshwater > Water tank | place: USA: Ohio | collected 2014-07-11
GGGTGATGCCGCCGGAAGGCCGATTTTTCTTAAACCATGATGCTGCCCGTGCCCGCCGCTATGTATTGATTGCCGGAGGCAGCGGAATTACCCCTATGATAAGTATTTTGCGCAGCGCCTTGCAGGCCGAGCCTCAATCTACTTTTTTGCTGTTGTACGCCAACCGAAATCGGGAATCCATCATTTTTGAATCGAAGTTGGATGATTTACTGCAGGGGTATCCCCACCGCGTGCAGGTTCAGCACTTTTTAGACGCGGGAGCCCAAGGGAGTTATCAGCAAGGCCCATTGAACGCGGAAGTGCTTTCCAGGGCTCTGCAACAGGAATTGTGGACCGAAAACAGCCATGCCTTTATTTGCGGCCCCGGGCCAATGATGGAACAAGCAAAAGAAGCCGTACAAAACGCGGGCTTGGCTCCTGAGCACATTTACATTGAGTACTTTTCTGCCCCTGTGGCTACAGAGAAGGTCTCGGCGCCGGCAGAACCGGTTGCTGCGCCCGCGGACGGAAGCAGGGTGATTATTACCTTGTACGGAGAAACCACGGAGGTGTTAATAAAAGACAACACCACCATTTTGAAGGCGGCAACAAAAGCAGGCCTAGATGCTCCGTTTAGCTGCGAAGCAGGCATTTGTTCGACCTGTATGGCAAGAATAATTGAAGGCAGCGCAAGCATGGACGAAAACAACATTTTGAGTGCCGATGAGGTAAAGCAGGGCTATGTGTTAACCTGCCAATCGCATCCAACCTCGGCAGTGGTTCGGTTGGAGTACCTAGATTGATGCATTGAGACATGGAAACGCCTCCGGGGGCTTGGGTTAACAATGCAGAGGAATTGCGGGCGGAACTGTCGAAAAGAGAGGTCGATGAGGCTTCAACCATCAAAAAGCGGCTAAAGGAACTGGGTTCCGAAGGGGTTGATGCGCGGGTAGCTGCCATCGGGCCAAAGGTTGAGGCGGCCATAGATTGCACCCAATGTGCAGCCTGCTGCAAGGTTTTAGAGCCAGAATTGAGCCAAGAAGACTTGAGGCGCATGCCGGCCATTGAGGGTTTAGGCTTGGCTGAATTTGCCCAAACTCGGACCGATGCATCGAACAGCGGGAAGGTATTTCTAAAAGCGGGCCCTTGTGCACATTTAAAGGGCGGCTGTTGTTCTATTTACGCCCAGCGGCCAGAATCCTGTGCCGACTTCCCCCATTTATACCGCCCTCATTTTATGTACCGCCGTTTGATTTGGGAACATTACACCTTGTGTCCCATTGTTTTTAACGTGGTGCAGTGCTTAATTGAAGAATTGAATGGAAAATTAGAGGGAGAGCCTGATTTTGGCAAGCTCAGCCCTTCTGCATAACCGCTTTAATTGTTAAATTTGCATCATGGCGGACGAAGATCCCGAATTTGACGAAGAGGTAAACAAGATCCACAATGAAGGCGGGGGATTTAGTCCTCAATCCTTTATATCAGGGATGTATCAGGAGTATTTTCTGGATTATGCCTCGTATGTCATTTTGGAACGGGCGGTACCCGCCTTAGAAGATGGATTAAAGCCTGTTCAGCGCCGCATTTTGCATTCCATGATGGAATTGGAGGACGGCAGGTACAACAAGGTGGCCAATGTGATTGGAAACACCATGAAGTATCACCCCCATGGCGACATGTCGATTACCGATGCCATGGTGCAATTGGGCCAAAAAGAAATTCTAATTGATACCCAAGGAAACTGGGGGAACATTATGACTGGCGACAGTGCCGCGGCCTCACGGTACATAGAAGCTCGCCTCACGGCTTTTGCCAAAGAAGTGGTTTTTAATCCCAAAACCACCGAATGGAACTTAAGTTACGACGGCAGAAACAGAGAGCCCGTTACCCTGCCCGTTAAATTCCCCTTGCTCTTAGCTCAAGGGGTAGAAGGCATTGCCGTTGGTTTGGCTTGTAAAATAATGCCCCACAATTTTAATGAGCTGATTGATGCAAGCATTCAAGTTTTAAAGGGGAAGCCGGTGGAATTGTATCCGGATTTTCCCACGGCAGGCATGGTAGATGTGTCCAAATACAATTCTGGACTTCGGGGTGGGAAGCTCCGCATTCGGGCGCGCATATCCATTCAGGACCCTCGCACCCTATGTGTTACGGAAATTCCGTTTGGAACCACTACTGGAAGTTTGATTGACAGCGTTATTTCGGCCAACGAAAAAGGAAAAATCAAGGTTAAGAAAATAGAAGACAACACTGCCCAAGATGTTGAGATTCTAATTCATTTGCATCCGGGCACATCGCCCGACCAGACTTTGGATGCCTTGTATGCCTTTACCGATTGCGAGATCAGTGTTTCGCCAAACTCTACTGTCATTTACAATCAGCGTCCGGAATTTATTTCGGTGGAAGAGATACTTACCCGAAATACAGCCCATACCAAGCGTTTGCTCGAAATGGAGCTGAACATCCGCGAAGGGGAATTGCAAGAGGACATTTTATACACCTCCTTAGAGAAAATCTTCATTGAAAATCGGATTTACCGAGATATAGAAGAATGCGAAACCTGGGATGCCATTTTGGAGGTGATTGACCAAGGATTAAGTCCATTTAAGCCTTTGTTTTACCGGGAAATTACCGTTGAAGATATTGCGAAGCTGACCGAAATTCGCATCAAGCGGATTTCAAAGTTCGATGGGTTTAAGGCCGACGAAAAGTTGCGCAGGCTAAACGAAGAGTTGGAGCAGGTTCGGGCCAATTTGGCAACCCTTACCGATTATGCCATTGAATGGTACAAGGAACTAAAAAGAAAGTACGGAAAAGGCCGAGAGCGTAAAACTGAAATTCGCTCCTTTGAATCTATTGAGGCCACCAAGGTGGTGGCACGCACCGAAAAACTCTACTTTGACCAGGAGAATGGGTTTGCAGGCTATGGTTTAAAAAATGCGAATTTCATTTCAGAATGTTCAGACATTGACGACATTGTGGTGATTCGAGAGGACGGCACCATGATGGTTACCAGGGTTAGCGAAAAAAGCCATGTAGGAAAAGGTTTGTTGCACATTGCCGTTTGGAACCGAGACGACGACAGAACCGTGTACCACATGTTGTACCGCGACGGGAAGAATGGGCCCGTGTACATGAAGCGCTTTCAGGTGAGCGGCATTACCCGCGACAAAGAATACGATTTAACCAAGGGTTCCAAAGATTCAGCGGTGGTCTATTTCAGCGTTAATCCAAATGGAGAATCTGAAACCTTAACCATATACCTGAAGCCCCGCCCCAAATTGCGCAAGCAGGTGTTTGACATCAATTTGGGCGAATTGGCGGTGAAAGGCAGGGCCGCTCAAGGTAATTTGGTCTCTAAATCGCCCATACGCCGGATTGTGGCCAAAGAACGTGGGGAATCAACCTTAGGTGCCCTTAAGTTTTGGCTTGATGAAGAAACGCGGCGGTTGAATGCCGATGAACGAGGTCGATTCCTAGGCGGCTTTAATCCGGGCGACCGCCTTATTGAAATCAGTAAATCGGGAAACTACCGCCTGCTTAAGCCCGACTTAAGCCTGCATTTTGAAGACGATGCTTTTTTGATTGAACGCTACGAAAAAGACCAAGTTGTAACTCTGGTGTATTTTGATGCCGAAAAGACCTGGTATATGGTAAAGCGTTTTTTGCCGGAAACCGAAGACAAACCCGTTGGATTGATTGGCGACCACCCCAAATCGTACATCGAAACCGCCAGCTTAGAGGTACGGCCCGTTTTGCAATTGAGTTACTTAAAGGGGGTTGCAAAAGATAAAACCAGTGTTGAGCTTCCCGCCGAAGATTTGGTGGCCCCCCGCGGAGAAAAGGCCAAAGGAAACAAATTGGCCTTCGACAACATTAAAAAGATATCTTGGGGGCAAGCTTTGGCTGTTCAGGAAATAGAACAAGCTGCCGAGCAAGAAGTATCTAAAGAAACCGAAAAGGATGCTCCGGGCAGTTCCGATGAAAGCACAGGATATAGCCCCGGAACGGTTATTGATTTCGGGGACGATCAGCCCACTTTATTTTAGCCTCGCTCTTCTTTTGGGGTTTAGAACCACGTTGGCACTCCTGTTCAGCGAAATTGCACAAAGGCTCTATGCACCACCCCAATGCCATTCATGATTTTATAATCGCAACTGGCTCCCACCCTAAGGCCGCACAGATTCGCACGCTGGCTTGAATGGCATCCTCAAGGCAAGCCAAGCCGAAATCAATTCAACACGCCTTGGGGATTTTACGCCTTTTTCTTGTTTAAAATTGGAAATAGATAAACGATTGTACCTGGGCGTTCATGAATTGGTAGAACACAAATACGGCCAGAACCATGGCTGGAATTTGAGCCCTTAGAGGCATTTGCTTCCAGGCATTTTTATATGCCTCTTTCCAATTTGAAGGCAGCCAATGCACCAGCATTCCCAAGGCGAAAATGCTCCATATCCAACCAAAAGTCGATGCCACATCTTGCAAATGGGTCCAATTCCAACCTTGGCTCATCCACATTCTGTTCCACAGGGATTCAACCAATTCCCATTTGTCGTTGGGGTTTTTTATGTCGCCCGACCTAAAAAACAGTCGGGTGAACGAAATAAAAATAAAGGTGAGGAACACCTTCCAAGCAATGACCAGGGGGTGGGTTGATTTTTCGTAGGGCGAAATGCGTTTCCAGCCTTTGTACACCAACAAGCCCAATCCGTTTAGTCCGCCCCAAATCAAAAAGTTCCAGCTTGCACCATGCCACAATCCCCCAATCAGCATGGTGAGCAGCATGTTGATGTTCGCCACCATTCCCTGCCAAATTTCAGGTTTCCAACGCCCCAGCGCGTAAGCAAGGCCCAGCACTACCGGCAGCAGTGCGAGCAGCCACCAAAACCCACTTATTCCGGCTGCGACGCCCACCAAAATGCTTGTCCACACCCAAGTGCCTAGGGTTGCTTTTCGGTTTCCGCCCAATGGGATATACAGGTAATCTTTTAGCCAGCTGCTTAGGGATATGTGCCAGCGTCTCCAAAATTCGGCGACGTTGCGTGCTTTGTAGGGAGAGTCAAAATTGATGTGCAGGGTAAAGCCCATCAATAAAGCCACACCAATGGAAATGTCGGTATAGCCAGAAAAGTCGGCATACACTTGCAGCGAATACACCAGCAATCCCATCACCATATCAAATCCCATAAATTGGTCGGGCGTAGCAAAAACCTTATCGACAAACTGCACCGCCAGGTAATCGGCCAAAATCAGCTTTTTAGCCAAACCATTAAAAATCAAGAAGGTAGCTTGGCCCCATTCGGCTTTGCTTAACCGAAATGGTTGGTAGAGCTGAGGAATGAATTCGGAGGCTCGAACAATGGGTCCGGCTACCAATTGAGGGAAAAAGGAAACGTAAAAGCCAAAGTCAAGGACGTTTTTTACGGGCTTTAAATTCCCTCGGTACACATCAATGGCATACGACATGGTTTGAAAGGTGAAAAAGGAAACTCCGACAGGCAGGGCTATTGAGTCAATTGAAAAGCCAGGATTTAGGCTTGAGGGGCTAAACTGATTGGCCCAGACACCAAGCCAGTTAATGACTGCAAACGGGGTTTCGGGGTTAAAAAATTTGTTGGCTGCATCGGTGAAGAAATAGGCATATTTAAAGTAAGAAAGCGCTCCTAAATTCAAGAATATACTAAGGGCCAGCCAAGCCTTTCGTTTCCAAGGTGTTTTTGCTCCTTCGATTTTGAATGCAATGCTGTAATCGGTCAGGGTTGAAAAGACCAACAGCAGCCAAAACAAACCGCTGGTTTTAAAATAAAAAAACAGGCTAATGCCACATAAAAAGGCATTTCGCATAGAAATTCGGCGGTGCAGTGCCGAAAATCCAAGCATTACCACCAAAAAAAACAACCAGAATTCCCATTGGGTGAAAATCAGGGGGTGTGATTTATCAAAAACCGACAGCCATTGCCAAAGCTGTGCAGGAAGCTCCGTTAAAATCTGGTTCATTTAAAGCGTTTCTTAAGGTAATATTGGTAGTCGGTAAGCAACGCTTCAAAGAGCATATCGCCGAGCAGTCTGTAGCCTTTAAAGGTGAAGTGTACTTTGTCGTGTTGGGCCAAGCCATGGTCTTCCCAGGTTTTGGCCGATCCAAGACCCCCCATTATCTCGAATAAATCCCAAACGGCCACTCCTTCGCTTTCGGCCAATTCAAACATGGCTTTCCGAACTACTTCTCCGTTTGGGTTGGGACTGTAACTTCGGCGTCGCCGCACTCGGTAGGGGCGGTACGAATCGTTGTTTGTGAGCAATAGAATGGCCGCTTGGGGATTTGTAGCCCGAACCTGTCGGATTAAATTTCGGTAGTTTGATTTGAAGGCCGCTACATCTAGTTCCCCTTTGGCTGCATCGTTGATTCCCAAGCCAAACAGCACCAAGTCGGGCTTTATTTCGGCCAGCTGTGCTCCCAACAAACTGCATTTCAGATAGGAGCTTGTGCTTGCTCCGTTTACCCCAAAGCTATGGTAGGTAATTCCGGGGTCTTCGTTTTCCAGTTGAATTCCATACAACACATAGGGTCCTTCTGTTGAGTCCTTGGGCAAAATGGTAATTTTGAGGCTCTTTTCGTGTTTATCAAGAAAAAATTCACGGATTTGGGTTTCTGGGTGTCGAAACTCCCTATAGGTAGTCGGAACGCTGTCTTCTCCCTGAAAAATCACCCGATAAGGAGCAGATTCTTTTCCTTCGTAGAGTCGAACCAAATTAAAGTCGCTGCTCATTTTTACATGCGTCGGAAATTCAATTCGGAGGCTGGCACCGCTATCGCTGGTAAATACGGCCATTCCTGTAAGGCCGAGCGGAACGGCGGGACTTGCTTGAACGTTTTTGGCATAGTTCCAGTTGCCGGTATGTTTTACGATGTAATTTCCTGGATTGTTGGTTTTAGCAATAGAGTAGGGGAATAGCAATCCGCGGCTTCCAAGGTTTCCTGGGTAAAAGGACTGAAGCCGTTCCCTCAAGCGTCCTGAAATGATGTCGGCCTGTACATGGGAGCCGCCAAAATGAACCACATTGATTCGCCCCAACCCTTTAAACATCAATCGGTCTAAGGAAGCATAAAACGAAAACAATGCCGCGCTGCCTTTGGGCTGTATGCTGTTTTTTTCCCATTTCACAAACGGATAGCTCGCCTTTGGCAGGGCTGTTTGCCCCCAGAGTAGGGGAGCAAGTCCCAAAAACAGCACCGCCAACAAGACGCAGTTTTTCATTTCTTTTGAATGGTTTTAACCCGCTTTTTTAACTGGTATAGTTGGTATTCTTTCATCAGGGCAGCATGAAATATCTGTCCCATTTTTCGAGCTCCCCGATTTGAGAAGTGGATGTAGTCTCCAACAGCAAGCTGGGGCGATGCCTTAACCCAGGCCAGCATCGATTGGGAGCCGCCCATGGCCGCCATCATATCGAAGTAAACAGCTCCATGGGCCAAAACGGTGTCTTTCAAAATCTGCACAAACTGGGGCAATAAAGGATGGGTTTGCCAATTTCCTGCTTTAAAGATAGCCATGTCGCTGGGTCCCATAAAAACGATGGGCAGGTTTCGGCTGTTTCGTTTCAAAAAATCTATTTGTTTGCCCATGGTTGCGGCGTATTGCTGTGCCGAGTACTCGCCCGAAAGCGAAGGAATCATATTGCCCCCGAATTCCATCAGCAGAACATCGGCATCCAAGGCCTTTAGGCCTTGAGCCATAGATGCGGCATCGGTTCCTGTAAAAATGGTTCCCGAGCAGCCTCGCATCGGGAGGTTGTCAACAACAACTCCGCTGCTTCCTGTTAATGAAATCCCATACAACACGGCTCCGGAGTCGCTTTGCAGGGAAATGCTAATTTGTTTTAGGGGTTCGCCGGTTTTGATTGCAGCGGACTGAAGTCCTGGTCCTGCGGGCAGCGTTTGGCTAAACCCTGTAGAGGCCGAAACCTGCAAATCGCTGTTTCTGTGTCCGGTCAGCAATACCACTTTGCTAAAGGTACCTGAGGCGGCCGTGGCGCTCATTCCCTTTGAAAATCTCAACTCCACACGGCCAGAATCCATTTTTGAAAAACTCAAAAGCGGGCCGTAGCTTCGGTGTGCGGCATGCCGGCCTGAGGGCGGGCCCCACAATAAATATCGCCGTAAGGAGCCATTTTCGGTTTGCCCAACGGTGGCGGTAGGAATGGTTTGTTGAATGGGCAGCAGCCCGGGGCCGATTCCCCCAAATCGGGCTTGCAACTCATTGCGCAACACGTCTGAAATGCGGTCAATTTCAATTTGCGAATCGCCCCAATGCATAATCCGAACAAAAGGAGCGGGCCTTTGGCCTTTCTCCAGCGAATCCAATTGCTGAAAAAAAGCATTCAGCACATCTGGTTTTTTTTGGGGTATATGCAGTTGTGCGGGGTCTTTGGCTTTTAATTCAAGCACTAAGTTCAGGCTGTCTTGGGCACCTTGCAAAGAGGACAGCCGAATGCTGTCGGCCACCCGTTCTTTTTCCATGGCTGCCAAATCCACTTCGGACAGGGTATCCTTTTGCCAAAGTGCATTCCAGCTTTTCCATTTTATTTCCCAAGAACCTATTTGGGGGTTGCGTTCTGGCCACAGGGCCGTTAGTGCCCCCATCGCCAATAATACTACGGCTACCACGCCCGCTACTTTGAGGGGGGAATCAAAATCGGGTTTTGACGGCCTTATCTTCATTTGGGGATTTTTATTTTTTGGCCAGGTTGAATGATGTCTTTGTTTCCCATGCGATTTGCCTTTTGAATGTCGAGGTGAGAAACCCCCGGGTATTTTTGGGCAATCGACCATAAGGTTTCGCCCGACCGAACGGTGTGGTACCGCCCTTTAATTTGAGGCACTGTTTTTGGTTTTTGAGGCTCTCGGGTGGGCAAAAACAGCGGGATTTCTTCGGGAATGGCTGCGGGGGAAACCGAGATCGGAGCCAGGGGCAGGAGCATTGTTTCATTGCCATGAAGAAGGGCGGGTTCAATTCCGTTCAATTCAAACCAAAGTTCCGGGTCGATTTTCATTTGCAGCATGGCCGCCAATAAACTGTCTGGCTTGGCGCGAAGGCGTTGAAAACCAAAACGGAGAAGCGGGTCCTGGTCCAGCGGTTTTCTGGGCAGTTCAGACTTAGAATACACCCGGGCGCCCAAAGGGATTACCTCGCCAATCAAATGGGGATTCTGACGTTGGAATGAAACAGAATCTTCTTTCAACCAAGCGATGTAGGCCCTTTTTGGTTCTGCTTGCTGCAGCCTGTGGTGCCGCATTTTATTGGGAGGGGTTAAGGCTTGGCCCGGAATAATTTCTTTGTGGTAGGCGTACACATACACGGTTGCAAGAAAACGGTGGTAAAGCTGCATGGTGGCGGCCTCCATGCCTTCAAAAACAGATCGGCAGGATAAGGCATCGCAGCTTCGGTATTGGGCTTGCCGAACGGTGGACGGCGAGGATAAAAAGGCCAGTATCGCCAAGCTGTTCGGCTCAAAATCTGCCCATAAATCCCGAAGTTGGTTCAATGCCACATCGACACTTAATTCGGGGTCAAAACGTTCGTCTATGTGCGAATTTATCAAAAGGCCATACTTTGCTGCCACGGAAGAGTGCATCTGCCAAGCCCCATTCCGAAGGTCTTCTTGACCTAAAAGCGCCTCTGAAACGCCCAACGATGCAGGCAAATAACACAAAGATCCCGGAAGGCCAATGGCATTAAGCCCGGCCGAAAGCCCGTGTGTTTCTGATATCTCGATTGCCCATTGGCCTAGCTTGTTGCGGTGATTTGCCAAAAGGTCTATGACCTCCTTACGGACGGCCTCGCTCGAAACCCATTCAAATTGAGGCGCTGCTTTTTTTAAATTGGCAGAAAATTCGGAATCCGCTAAGCCCTGACCTGCAAGTCCAAAATGGAGGGTACAGGTCATAAGCAAAAACAAACCGCCCAATCTGCCTTGCCAGCGTTTCTTCCATAGCCTTGCTATTGGCACTGCTTCTGCACAACCCAATCTGAGGCTTTCTGCCCAATGTTTTATTTTTTCTAAAACTAGCATGCGAATTCTTGATCCTCCTCTGTTTCCTTCTGAGTTTTGTCAAAAATCAACCTTGATTTCCCCAACAATATAGACCAACAAGCATTTGTTGCGATTCAGAACGGCCTCTTTCATAAAGTAAAGTTAATAAGTTTCATGCAATTATTGGGGGCACTTAGCTTGCCCCTTTATTTCTTCAAGATGGGTTCGGGCGGCGAACGGTTGTTGATTCTATTTCAAATGCCTGCTCGTTTTGGATTCTCTGTTTTAATTGGCTTGTGGGTTCGGGAAGTCATATGTTCTTGTTTTATTGGGAATACCCCAACAACTCCTTTTTTGCTTGAAGTCTTAGCCGGTGCAAAATCGGAGGAGGTTAGGGGTGAAAGCCTGCAGCCGTTGAAAGAACAAAACGGCAACAACCTAAAATTTCGATTTAGGGGGCGTTCCAATAGCAAAGTTCGACCTGTCCCTGTTGAATTTTGAGGTAGCTGAAGTGGCTGAGCCAGTCGCCGGTATTGATGTAGCGGCAGCCGTGCGGCAGGGGGTGAATGCTTGGCAAATGTCTGTGGCCAAAGACGAAGTCGGTGCCGGGGAAGGCGCTGCTTTGCTGCAATGCGTACTGGTAGAGCCATTCGCGGTCTTCGCCCAGAAAATGGCGTTCGGACTCGGCATGGGCTGCGCGGCTGCGTCGGCTTAAATATTGAGCCAGTGCAAAGGAGAAATTGGGGTGCAGCCGGCTAAAACACCAGCGAAAAAAGGAACTGCGAAAAATGCGTTTGAAGATTTTGTAGGAATGGTCGCCGGGGCCAAGTCCATCGCCGTGGGCCAGAAAAAACGTACGTCCGCCTAAATTCCAGAATTCGCCTTGATGATGTACTTGCAAACCGCATTCCGTGGCCAAATATCCGTAGGTCCACATATCGTGGTTTCCTGGGAAAAAATGAATGGGCAAGCCTTGGTCGGTCCAATGCGAAAGGCAGCCCAGCAAGCGGGAATAGCCCCGGGGCACTGCTTGTTTTAACTCGTACCAAAAATCGAACACATCGCCCAGCAGAACAATGGCTTGAGCCTGAGGAGCCACCGTGTTGATCCAGTGCACCAACTGTTTTTCGCGCTCCAGACTCTGGGCGGGACCGGGCACCCCCAAGTGGGCATCAGACACGACAAACACCGTGCCTTGGTGGTAGGTTTTAAGGCAGATGTTGTTCAATGGCCTTATTCAGTTCGGGGCCGCGCAGGTTTGAGGCTAAAATTACCCCGTTTGCGTCGAGCAAAAAGTTAGCGGGAATGCTGTTGATGCCGTACAAACGGGCGGCTTCAGAATTGAAATAACCCAAGTCTGACAGCTGAGGCCAGCTGAGTTTGTCATCTTTAATGCCTCTGAGCCAGGCTTCTTTGTTTTGGTCAAGACTAACCCCAACAATTTCAAGTCCCTTGGCCTTGAATTTAGAATAAGCGGCCCTCAGGTTCGGATTTTCGGCCCGGCAGGGTGCGCACCAGGAGGCCCAGAAATCGATCAAAATCAGGGTATGTTTGCCGTAAAAATCCGACAGAGAAAGGGTGTCGTCTTTGGAGGTAGGCAGGGTAAAGTTGGGAGCGGTTTTTCCGGGAGCCAAGGCCAGTTTCATGCTGACCTGAGTGTTGAAATTTTCAACCCTAAAATTATTGGGAAACCGGGGCATCAAAGCATCTAAGACCTCTTTGAACAGGCCTAGGTTGTTCAGGTCGTCAACGTCAAGGTAGTAAATGGCTTGCAGGGTAGAAAAGGCGCCCAAATGAGCACGGACCCAGGCAATGATTTCCATTCGATACTGTTCCCATGCGCGTTGGTTCTGCTCCATCGTGGCCTGGTTCGAGAGGCTGGAATTCTGCATTTGCTGGCTTAAGGAGTCTTGAATGCGCGAAAAGGAATCTGCCAGGCGAAAGACCTCATTGAGCAGGGCGGTTTCGGGGCTGCCTTCAACGCGAATGGGGCGGGCCATGAATCGGGGGTCGATTTCGAGGAATATTTTCTCGGTCGAGTCGGTAATGATGGGGCAAATGTTGGAGGGCATTTGCATGGGCGAGGCGGGCTGATTGGGCCCCAACCGAAGCTGGTAAAAGTTAACTCCCCCGGCGGGTTTGGTAATGCAAAAGCCGTCGTTGGCATCAATCACAACGCTGTCGATGAGT
>Ga0079300_10000787_pt1 | contig 12184 bp, 10 predicted proteins | sample Wag4_2014_7_11_FD_74799 | JGI IMG/M metagenome (GOLD analysis project Ga0079300, IMG submission 74799) | Fresh water microbial communities from Ohio, USA - Utica-2 Time Series HT 2014_7_11 | ecosystem: Environmental > Aquatic > Freshwater > Water tank | place: USA: Ohio | collected 2014-07-11
GCGTGAGAACTTACTTCCATAAAAACATGGGTACAACCTTCTGCCGACATTTTAGCAAATAACTTATGCAGACTCACTACGTCTGGTGTGGTATGCGTGCTTGGATAAACTTCTGAGCCAATTCTGTACTCTACTGTAGATATGAGACCACATTTATAACCTAAATGGGTAAATAAATCAAACAATAGGGTAGTTACGGTAGTCTTGCCGTTTGTGCCTGTGCATCCAACAACGATGAGGTCTTCTATTACTCGGTCAAAGAAATTTACAGCGATATTTCCAAGCGCAACAGTCGTATTCTCAACTTGGATGTAAGTAATTTCGTCGTTAAGCGATGATGGTAAATTCTGACATAATATTACAGATGCCCCATTTTCAATGGCCGAATCAATAAATTGATGTCCATCAACCTGAGTGCCTTTTATGGCAGAGTATAATGTGTTCTTTTCAACGTTTCTGCTATCAATGCTCAGGTTTGAAACCAATGCTTCCAACGACCCCTTGATTTCCAGAGTTTTTACGTCTTCTAGAAGTTCACTAATTGATTTACTCATCATGGATTTAGTTTTAGATAAATGGTGAGAGGTTGAGTAAAACGGGTTTTCGGGGAAATGCTCTGTTGCGATACTTTTCCATGACCCTCAAAACGTACTTTCAGATTGAATGTATTAGCAAGTGCTATAGCATCTTTGATTCCCATGCCTCTGAAATCAGGTACTTGGTTATTTTCGCCATTTATAACCTTCAATTCCACAGATTTTTCCTTTTTTATGGCTTTTACCATCTGTTGGCCGCCACTAATATTGCTGTGTGATGAAATGCCTAATTCATTTAAAACCAATTTTGTTTGTTCTAGGTCTCCATTTAAGACATAGGGTACTACATCAGTTGAAAAACCTTTGAATTCTGGTTGAGTTTTTAGCCTTGTGCTGTAGATCTTATTGGCAATTTCTTTAAAAACAGGTGCCGCAACACTGGATCCATAGATATCACCCGAGCCTGGTTCGCTAATTACTACGATGATGCTAAATTGAGGTTGATTAGCTGGAAAATATCCTACAAAAGAAGCCCGGTGTTTATTGGTGTATTTATTGCCAGCTGAAATTCTTGCTGTACCTGTTTTTCCTGAAACAGCAAATTGGCAATCATCAAAAGTATTTTCAGCTGTGCCCTCAGCCACTACGCTTCTGAGCATTTTTTGCAACTCGATTACAGTTCTTTCACTGCAAATCTTTTTGTTGATTACTTTAGGTTCTATGGTTTCCAATGTTTTACCATCTTGTCTTATTTCCTTCACCAAATACGGATTCATCATAATACCCCTATTGGCAATGGCATTGTAAAGCATAAGGGTTTGTAAAGGAGATATTTGGGTTGAATATCCAATACTCATTGATGGCAGTGTTACGCCTGACCAAGAAGAACTTCCGGGTTCAAGAATGGTGGGGTGATTGGAACTGGGAATGTCGAAATTGGGTTTCAAGTGCAACCCTAATTCTTGAATGTGTTCTAAGTAATTTTCGGGTTTTTTTGAATAATTATTGTAAATGAATTGCGAAATCCCCACATTAGATGAACGAGAAATGCACTCACTTAGAGTTATATAAGTGGGTAGAGGTCCACCGTGCAGATCATCTGTGAAGTCCTTGTCAAAGTATCTCACTTTACCCTTTTTTGTAGGGACAGAATCGGTTGGCTGAACCTTTTTATCTTCTAAAAGTGCTAATGCCGACATGATTTTGAAGGTAGACCCAGGTTCGCTGTATTCATCGACAGCGTAATTCATGGTTTCAAAATATTTGCCGTTTCCACCTTTGGTCAAGTTTGCCATAGCTACAATAGCTCCTGTTTGTACTTCCATAACCATTACGCAACCATGGTGTGCTGAATGTTTTATTAGCGCTTTATTCAAGGCGTATTGCGCAATGTCTTGTATATCTACGTCTAGTGTGGTGACAATGTCCTTGCCGTTTTCAGCAGTTTCCCCATTGCCAATACTAACTGGCCTCCAAATGTTCCCAGGCATACGCTGTTCCATGATTTGGACCGATTTGCCGCTCAATAAAGAATCAAACGCACCTTCCAATCCAATCCGTTTTCCATTCAGCGTATTTCCAATGGTTCTTTTTGCAAGCTCACCCATGAAATACATGCGTTTACCTTTTTCTTCAAACCAGAAGCCCGCTTTGAATCGACCTTTTCTTATAAGTGGCCATTTTTTAATCATTTTGACTTGGTCGAAATTCAAGTCTGATCCTAGTTTAGCATACCGATTTCCCGTTTTTCGAAGTTTTGATAACTTGTTTTTCCAAGCAACAAAGCTGTAAGGAGCAAAATGTTTGGAAAACATGAGTGACAAGCTGTCTATCTTCAATTCATAATCGCTCTTGGTCAAACCAGCCACATTCGCATCCCAAATAAGATCGTATGTTGGAACGGATGTAGCTAGAAGACTGCCATTATACGCATAGATATTTCCGCGCATTCCGTAAGCGGTTTTAATGCGGGTGTTTTTCTTTTGTTGCTCTAATGAAAATTCTTCTTCGAATCCGTTTTGAAGTCTTACAATAGAAACTATTAGAAACAATGCAAAGGCAGCAATGCAGGCAAATACTACCCTTGAACGGGTCAGTATTTGTTTTCTGGTATTTACTTTTTGAGTGTCTGCCATATTAATCCTTTTTCTCTCTAACTATTTTAATTGGCGGATCTGATAATTCCTTAAGGCCTGTTTCTTTTAACTTTTCAGCGATTTCAGACTGTTTGCTAGATTGAGTTATTTCGCTTTCCAAGCTGATTCTCTCACTATGAAGTTCTTTTAATTGCTTACTCAACTCATCTTTCTTTTTAATAGCTTTAGTTGTGTGTAGAGAATTGTAGATGTAAAACACCAAAAAAGGGAAAAGATAGATCATCCATTTTACCAATTTCCAAGTGGTAATGGGATTGTCTTGGTTCTCTGACTGTGGGATATTTTGAGTTTCTTCGGTCATGATTTTCTAACTCCTATTCTCATTTTAGCACTTCTTGAACGTTTGTTTACCAGTAATTCCTCTTCGTTAGGGGTGATTGCTTTAGATGGTTTACAATCAAAAGGTTGGCTGCTCCATCCATACATGTCGGTCTGTTTTTTTCCCTCTAAATTTCCGCTGTTTAGATAGTTTTTTACCAATCTATCTTCCAGTGAATGATAAGAAATTAGCACCAATTTCCCCCCTGCATTGATGATGTGCTCTGAATCAAGAAGAAGGGTTTGAAGGTCTTTCATTTCTTGGTTCACTTCAATTCTAAGTGCTTGGAAAACTTGCGATAGGTATTTTGCAGGTTCACCTTTGGGGATGCATATTTCTATAGAATGTTTAAACTCGTCTACGGTGTTTAATGGGCCATTGTAAGCCTTTATAGTTTTCACCAATTTGTAGGCGTTTTTAATTTCTCCGTAGTTATTGAATACGTAAAGCAATTCTTTTTCGCTGTATTTTTTGAGGATTTCAGCCGCTGTTTTGCCCGACTGTTGATCCATTCTCATATCGAGAGGACCATCCGCGCGGTGCGCAAATCCACGGTCATTGTAGTCAATTTGGAAAGAAGAAATACCCAAATCGCCTAATATTCCATCTATACCGTTGGGTTCTAATTGGCTGATGAAGGATTTTATGTATCTGAAGTTGTGATTGATGAGGGTGAATCGATCATCGTTGATGGCATTTGCGTTTTGTACAGCGTGTTGATCTTTATCAAAAGAGTACAATTTCCCAGTTGGGCCCAGTCTAGATAAGATTTCGCGCGAGTGTCCGCCACCACCAAAGGTAACATCCACATAAACCCCATTTGGGTTTGTGACCAAGGCGTCAACGCTTGGCTTTAGTAATACGGGTATGTGGTATGCAGTGTTCATTGGCAATCATTTTGCCAGCAGGATGCACCACTTTCTATGCTCCAGGATTGGATCGGTGTTGATGGAAGTTCTTAGCCAATTCGCTCAACTCATCAGACTGAACATCTAGTTCAGACTCATAAAGCTCTTTGCTCCAAATTTCCACCTTGTTACCGAAGGCACTTAAAACAACTTCATCTTCTAATGCGGCGTATTCTAGCAACTTTTTGGGGAGTAGAATGCGTTGCGCATTATCAATTGGAAGAATGTTCGCACCGTTGGTGAAAATACGCTTGAATCGGCGAATTTCGGGACTCATAAAGTCGTCAACGGCATTGAGCTTTTCGGTTTCTTTTAACCAATCTTCTTTGGTGTACAGAACGAGGCACTTTTCAAATCCCCGGTTGATAACCAATGTATTGCCTGCCGCCTCAGAAAACTGAGAACGAAGACGCGAAGGAAGCGATAGGCGCCCCTTGGTGTCAAGCTTGCAATAGTACTCACCGATTAATCCGGACATTTTTCTTGCTGGTTTCTGACTGCTAAATAACTACAGATCCTCCCACTTTTTCCCACAATCTACCAATTTTAGCCACCACTTTTCCACATATCTCCACAAATTGAGGTTTTTCGCTGTTTTTGGACAATTGAGTTGTTAGGAGGGGGTGGCAAAAATAGAATAAATTCCTTGAAAAACAAGGGTTTTGAAGCTTGTGGGAGAAAGTGGGTATTTTAAATGAGTATTTTTTCATTTCTCATTCTCGGTGGGAAATCTTAAATTTGATTGAATGCAAGCAAGGTTTCCACATTTATTGCTGGTTTTATTTATGTTCTCGAGCAATGCTCAGAAATACTTGTTTGCGCAAATTCAACATTCTTATTACGGCGAAGTTCAACTGAGAAACTACGGTTACGATTTTGGATTTTACAGAAGTACAGCCAAATTCAACCATCCTATCCAAAGAGAAATTGGATTTCAGATTGGATCGTTAGTACATCCTAAAGAAGTGTTCGTGTTGAATTCAGGTTTGCCCGGTAGCAGGATTTTTAAAATTGATAAAGTAAATTATGCATGGGTTTTTAGGCCCAAAGTGACCTATAGTTATCCGCTAGCTAAGCGCGCATCGAGGTTTGAGATGGGGCTTAGTGTTTTCGGGGGATTTCAAATTCCCATAGTGTATTCCTGGCCTGTATATGTGTGGCTTTACCAAGGAAATGTTCCTTTTGACGGATATTCAGACGAAAGGTATGACCCGAGCATACATGAACCTCAATACATTGGGGGAAATGCATCTTTTTCTCGCGGTATAAAAGATGGAAGTATTATTCCAGGAGTTGGAGTTCATGCAGGGTTGTCTCTGGAATGGGGTAACTACAGAAGCTTAAGCAATGAGCTAAGCTTTGGAGTGAGCACAGAGTATTTTGTTAAAGAAATACCAATAATGCACTCCAATAATGTCAATCTGCAGTTCTATCCGGCAGTATTCATTAAATTTGCGGTTGGATACATCCCTTAACTTTTGCAACGTGATTGAATTACCTATAGTAAAGAAAGAACGTCCCTCGGCACAAAAGCCGAAGTGGCTAAAAATTGACATCCCCATTGGCGAAAATTACACGCGTGTTAAACGAATTGTAAAAGAGCATAAACTCCATACCATTTGCGAAGATGGCCGTTGTCCAAATATGGGAGAATGTTGGGGAGCGGGTACTGCTACGTTCATGATTCTGGGAAATGTATGCACCCGCAGTTGTTCGTTTTGCGCTGTGGCCACCGGAAGGCCCGGCAGTTATGATACTGACGAACCCCGTAGAGTCGCAGAAGCGGTAAAACTCATGGGAGTTCAGCATTGTGTAATTACTTCGGTAAATAGAGACGAATTGCGAGATAAGGGCGCAACTGTTTGGGCAGAAACCATCCGCGAAGTCAAAAAAGAGTCCCCAGAAACAACCATAGAAACCCTTATTCCTGATTTTAAATCAGAATGGGACTTATTATACATGGTTTTAGATGCTCGTCCCGATGTGGTGAGCCACAACATGGAAACCGTTGAAGAACTTTATAGATTGGTGCGTCCACAAGCCAAGTATCAACGCAGTTTAGAGCAAATTAAGCGCACCAAAGAATACGGAATGCGCACCAAAAGTGGTGCTATGTTGGGTTGCGGTGAAACAGATGATCAAGTGAAGAAATTGATCAATGATTTGAGAAATCACGGGTGTGATGTTTTGACTCTTGGCCAATATCTTCAACCAACTAAAATGCATTTACCCGTAGCCGATTACATTCACCCTGATAAATTCAAATTTTGGGAAGAATACGGCCTATCTTTGGGATTTAGATTCGTGGAAAGTGGCCCGTTGGTGCGAAGTTCTTATCACGCTGAAAAGCACATACACTAAGCCTCATTTAGGTCGAGTTCACGCTTGACACAAAAATGATACAGAATACGAGTGGTTCTTTGCAAAACCGCATACATTTCGTTTTATTTGCATAATATAGAGTTTAAACCACATTCAGAAAAATGAGAATGAATAGAATTATACCATTTACCTTATCAGCGGGACTGCTTGCCGTAGTTGCTGTTGGTGGGTTCAAACAAGGACTTCCCGGTTTTAAAAATGCTGAATTGAAAAATGAAGCTTCGGGCGCCGAGCAACACATTCGTGGTGCTATTGAATCGATCTACAGTCTTCGTTTCAATGAAAAAACTGGTGATTTGAATCCCCAATGGATGGCCGATGCAGTTCAACAAGCTGACAATCTTAAGTCTATCGCAAAACGATTGAACAAAAAGATTGAATGGACAAATATGGGTCCTGACAACGTAGGAGGAAGAATTCGTGCATTTTTGGTTTCAAATAAAGATCAAAAGGTTTGGTTTGCTGGCGGTGTGAGTGGCGGTTTGTTCCGTTCAAGCACTTCAGGTCAAAGCTGGGCACCCATTAACGACATGCAAGAGAATTTAAATGTTACTTGTATTGCTCAAACTCCAGACGGTAAAATTTATTACGGAACAGGTGAGGGTGGATTTACCAACCTTGGTGGTACTAGAAATGGTTCTCCCGCATTTTACGGAAATGGTATATACGTTAGTTCAGATGAAAAAGGTACAGCCTTTTCTTTGATGAACGAAGCTAAAGATAACCGCTTCTTCGAGTGCAACGGTATGGCAGCACATCCAACTCAAAATAAATTTTACGTCGCTTCTGAAAGCGGACTTTACGAATTTGATATGACAGCGGCAACCGCTAAGGTTACTCGTTTAACTGCAGGTTCAGTAAAAGAAGTAAAATTAGACAGTAAAGGTGTTATCTGGGCTACAACTTCTAATGGTTCTGTTTACAAGAAAGAAGATGGACAAGCCATTAAAATTGTTAACCAAAATTTCAGTTCTGGTGGAAGAACCGCAATCGCAATTTCTCCAGATGATGATAACTACGTTTACACCATGGGAGCCGGCGGTGCCGGTGCAAATTACGGTCGCTTGGTAGGTGTATATCGCACTACCAATGGTGGTGCAACATGGGAGCAAATCATTGTAGGAAACTCAAACAACAATATCTTCTCTTCAAACAACCAAGGTTGGTATGATAACGTGATTGGTGTTGTTCCTGGTAAGAAAGACGAAGTGATTTTAGGTGGTGTAACTTTGGCAAGATGGGATAAAACAAACGGTTATCGCGAATTCGCATCAACTTTCGGTGCACCTTGGAACTCTGAGTATGTTCATGCCGATAAGCACATGATTACTTGGAACATGAATACCAAACCTGCTACTTGTATTGTTGGTTGTGACGGTGGGTTGTTCGCTAGCCAAGATTACCAAACTTGGACACCCTTGAATCGTGGTTTTACAACCTTACAACTATATAATGTTGCGGCAAACTCACTCGGGCATATTGTGGGTGGTTCACAAGATAATGGTACTCAATTGATCAACTTCTCTGGGAACTCATTCAACGGCATTCCTTCTAAAACAGCCATTTCAATCTTCGGTGGTGATGGATTTGATGTTGAATTCAGCAAATATGACCCACGAGTAGTTTTCATGTCTATTTATTACGGTACTGTTGTTAGATCAAACAACTCTGGTCAATCATCTTCTACATTTTGGGATGACAGACAAGAGGGTACTATACAAACTGATTTTAACACAACCTACAACCTTTGGGAGAAAAACGAGAAAGAGTCAAGATTATTCTTGGCTAAAAACAACCAAGTTTGGATGGCTACCAACCCAACAGATTTTGCAAATCCTGTAAATTGGTTTTTGGTGGGTGATGCTTTAGGTAACAGCCGAATCATTGAAATGGATTATACCACAGACGGTAATCATTTGTTCATAGCAAAGGCGGGTGCATTGTTCCGTTTAGACGGATTAAATGACGCTATATTTACTTTAGATGCGAATCCAGTAGCAACTCAAGTTCCGTCTGGTATTTCGCAGAAGCAATTGAGTTTAGGTGCTGCTGCGGGCAGAACGGTTACATCTGTGAATGTGAATCCTGAGAACTCCAATCACGTTGTAATTACTTTGGGTGGATACGGAAACTCAACATATGTTTATGAAACAGAAAATGCGTTAGATGATGCTCCAACTTGGAAGAACATCACCGGTAACTTGCCAAGCATGCCAGTTTACGATGCAGTGATTGACGTGGATGATCCAGATAGAATCATCTTAGGAACAGACCTAGGTGTTTGGGTTACTGAAAACGGTGGTACCAAATGGGAAGAGGCTAACGACGGTATGGCTCGAGTGCCTGTATTCGAAATTCGTGGTTATGAGTGGAAGCCTTGGGAAGGTATGCGTTTGTACATCGGTACTCACGGTCGTGGATATTATCAGAGCTCAAACTTGTTGACTTCAACAAAGAAAATAGCAAAGAGCGCTTTTGATATGACGCTTTCTCCAAATCCATCAAAAGACTTCGCAAATGTTAGCTTCCGTTCTAACGGTGGAAAAGCAACAATTAAAGTGGTAAGCATGGAAGGTAAAACGGTAATCAATCAAAACATAAATGCCCAAGTAGGAGATAATCAAACACGCTTGGATGTGTCAAACTTGAAATCAGGATACTATTTCGTTCAAGTCGTGTTGGCAAACGGCGCAAGCACTACACAGAAATTGATGGTTCAATAACGTTAGTAAAGTCCGTTAAAAACAAATTCAGCGGGTCCGTTCAACCAAATGTTGACGAACCCGCTTTTTTTATGTTCAAAATTTACAGAGAGATTTCCTCCACGAGTAGAAACAAACACTTCACCGATTTCCATATTCTTATTTATGGCATAAGAAAGCACAGCCGCTGTAACACCCGTTCCGCAGCTATAAGTTTCATCTTCTACGCCACGCTCATAAGTACGCATGATTAATGAGTCTTCAGCACTTATTTCAACTCTGTTCACATTGATACCAACTTCTTTATACTCGTCAGAATATCGAATGTCTTTAGCCCAAGTTACTAAGTCAAAATCCTTTAAAGGCTCATTTGATTGAGATGAATTGAATTTTACGTAGTGTGGAGACCCTGTATTCATGCAAATGACCTCCTGCGATTTGATTTCCCAATCACTCACATCAATCATCTTTAGCTTTACCCAATTATCTTCTACAATGGCTTCATGCGGACCATCCGGTGCATAAAACGATAACTTTCCTCGGTTTCCTAGTCCCAATGTATGAGCCCAATGCGCAATGCATCTTCCACCGTTGCCGCACATACTGCTTAAATTGCCATCAGAATTGTAGTAGATCATCTCAAAATCATAAGATTCTGTTTGTTTTAGAATCATCAAACCGTCTGCGCCAATACCAAACCGTCTGTCGCACATTTTTGCTACATCAAGTGTATATTCGGTATATCTACCGTCAATTAAAATGAAGTCATTCCCCGTTCCTTGGTATTTGACAAAGGGAATTTTTTCCGAATTTAAGATCATTTCGGTTGAATCTTTTCTATGATTTTTTTGTCGGTAATGGGTTTGGGTTTTTCAACTCTCGCCACATTTAACTTTATACTTATAATATTTTTGGGGCCCAATTCTAAGTAAAAGTTCCCGTCGATTTCATACATAAGTGGGCTTTCGCTGCCCATATTTATCAAGAAAATGTTATTGCCTTGGCATTCAATTGCAGGTTTTTCATTGCGCGCTTCTTGCTGAATGATGGTGAATCTAGCAGGATTAACCTTTTGAGTGTTAGAGGGCATGCTTTTTCCAAGAGGGGCAACATTTTCAGACAAGCCGGGCAAATGAATGGCCACTACACGTGATGTACTGATGGTACGTCTTGTTAATTCAACGGTATCAGAGGCCAAACTCTTTTTTGATTTTTCGCGTGAAGCACTCGGCCTTGCCATCACTGGGGCAGCCGACTCACCCTCTGAAACTGACATTCGAGAGTTCATTTGGTATGTACCCTTATCTTGATCATCTGAGGCTACTTCATAATCGGGGTTGGTTGTTTCAATATTCGTCTCATCAGCGTCAACTTCTGCTTGAGTTTCTACGTTGGGTTCACTGTAGACGGCCAAGAGACTATCTGTCCAATGGTTTTCGGCATTGGTAGAATCGCTTTTATTACCAAAGAGAATATCAGGAAGAATGCTCTTTCCCAGTTTTTTGTTTTTCCAGAATTTTACGCGGTCTGACTTTTCATCTTTTAGGGTTATGTAATCAGCCGATTCTTTGAAACTGCCGGTTTCAACGTATTTGTAGATGGCGAAATAACCGAGTAATAGAACAGTAACTGATGCTGCTGCATAAAACCACAAATTGGTTTGAGTTGTGGTGCTTTGCTCGTCCACTCGAGATTTTATGTATTCCTTAAGCTCTTCTCGTCCCTCAGAGCGAATACCTTCAATGACTAAACTATAAAGGTCAAACTGAGTTTTAAGTTCGGAATTCAATTCTAGTTCGCGCAAAAAATCTTCCCTCTCATTTTCTGAGAGTTCAAAGTCAAAATACCGCTCTATCCTTGGGTCAAACTCCATAAAAATCTGTAGAGGTGAATTTTGATTTTACTTTTGACGCTAGTTCCTTTAAACATTGATGTTTCTTAGATTTCGCAACATCTGAATTAGCTAAATTATTTGCTTTTGCGATGGTTTTCATATCAAATCCATCGAAATAAAACATCAGTAAAATTTGCTGACAAACTTCTCCCATTTCTCCAAGCATGTTTCGAACCAAAGCTAAATCCATGTCATTGTTGATGGGCGTTTCTGAGTGCTGATGTGGCTTGATGTATTCTTCGGAAACCACGCGCTTTCTTTTGTCAAGTTGTTTGAGCCAAAGGTTTTTTACCACAGCGTAAATATACGTTGATGGCTTAGATTCTAACTTAAAATCTGGCTTACGAGAATTCTGCCAAAGAACCACCAATGCATCTTGAAGAAGATCTTCGGCGTCTTCGTCTTTACCGTTGTTTTCTCTCACAAATTTCTTAATCATATCTTCATGTTCTTTGTACAAATCAATCAACACTTCACGATCTCCTTTATGGAGACGGTCAATGATTTCATCATTTAGGGTGTTGTTTAATTGCATTTCACGGACCATGAATACGATTTTATCGAAAAAGGTAAACGAATTCTTGTGCAAAATAAATCAAGTATTGCATTTTTGCGTTAGGTTACACTTGAATTTTACAAACATTGATGAATATGAGAAAGATTTTTGAAAATCACAAAATTGCTACCGCGGTTTTCGCCGGTGTAATGGGTGGAGTTGTTACTTTGGTTGGAATGTATGCTTTCGCTCCCAATGTATTCAGAGCCAACAATATAGAAGATCTTCAGTCTTCTTCGAAGCAATTGGCTCGTTATGCGAGTTTGAATACTCAGATTGGATTTGATTTTACCGGTGTTTCTGAAATTGCTAATCCAGCGGTGGTCCACATCAAAACTACCATGAGCGGTGGGTCTGGGTCTAAGAGCATGCCTCAAGATATGCCTTTCAACCCGTTTGATTTTTTCGGGGGACCCGGGGGACCCGAATTCAGGTTTGAGCAACCAGGTCCTCAAATGGCAACCGGTTCGGGAGTCATCATTTCTGATGACGGATATATTGTCACCAACAACCACGTAATTGACAATGCCAACAAAATTGAAGTGGTGCTCAACGATAAACGCACTTACATCGCAGAATTGGTTGGGGCAGATAAAAACACAGATTTGGCTTTGTTGCGCATCGGGGAGAATAGTTTGCCCTTTTTGAAACTGGGAAATTCAGATCAAGTAAAAGTAGGTCAGTGGGTTGTGGCAGTTGGTAATCCATTCAATTTGAACAGTACTGTTACA
>Ga0079300_10000791_pt1 | contig 12165 bp, 12 predicted proteins | sample Wag4_2014_7_11_FD_74799 | JGI IMG/M metagenome (GOLD analysis project Ga0079300, IMG submission 74799) | Fresh water microbial communities from Ohio, USA - Utica-2 Time Series HT 2014_7_11 | ecosystem: Environmental > Aquatic > Freshwater > Water tank | place: USA: Ohio | collected 2014-07-11
GGATGTAAGTACTTTAATATTGCGGGCCCAGATGGAGAGCGACTAGAGTTCAATCAAATTTTGTAGGCGCGCTTTTTTGGAAACATCTTCTCTTTCACTTCAACTTTTAAATAATGATTTTCCGAACATTTTTCATTCCCACTTTTACACTTTGTCTTGCCTTTCTATTATCGGCTTGTACCCAACCGAAGACGGAGGGGGCATTGGTTACTCCACCCACTCAGTTGCAGGTTCCTTTTACGGTTGCGGAGCGCTATTTCATCAAAAATGAGGTGGAACAGGTCCCCTTGGAACTGAAAACGCAAGCAGAATTCGATGCTATTTTTGGAGCTGCTGCGGTGATGGGGGCGGATGGACGGCCAACGCCCATTGATTTCGAGCAACAGATGGTGCTAGCGCTCGCGGAGCCCGAAAGCACGGTGGCTACCAGATTGGAACCTATATCTTTGGAAAAAAATCCCAGTGGAGAGCTGGTTTTGACGTACCGTGTACAGCGGGGTGCAACGCAGTCTTTCACCTCTAGGGCGAGTTTGGCGCTCCTAATTCCTAAATCAGCGGCAGGTCCGGTGATTTTGCAACAGAAATAAATAGGAGCTAGATCAAATCGTAATTTTTATATTCTCCGGGTCTCCAGCCGATGGTTTGTTCCAGCCAGTTGGAGACCCGGTCTTTCAGGCTGCGTCGGACTCGAGTGGGGTCGGTTTCAAAATGCCAGTTGACGGCCTGAATGCGGGGCTGCATGACAGCGGGGTGGCTGCCTTCGAATCGTTGCAGGGGTTCTGTGCCATCGTATGGATACTGTTCTTGAAGTCCAAATCGATCCTGCACCCAATCATCAGGGTGCCAGAGTTTGTTAAAATTAAGTTGTTTGCTTAATTGTTGAGCTGGATGCTTTACCCAGCCATAATGATGGATCCACGCATCAACGGCTTTTACCCGAAGTTTTCTGGCTTTTTGCCCGGGGAGTTGGATCCGAAATCCCTGTGCATCTTTGTAGGATCGGATGGCTTTGTTGTTTTTTATGATACGAATTTCTTTTCGGTACCAGCGCCGAGAGCTGCCTATATAGTCATACGAGCCATAAAAATGGTGGTAATGGAACAACAGTCCCTCTACTTCAGGTTGTTGGAGCTGTTGCTCCATAGATTGGCGCAGTAGTGCATGGTCTTGCTCGTGCATCACCTCATCCCCCTGGATGTACACGCACCAATCGTAGTCAGGTGGGATTGCCTGAAATGCTTTGTCAGTTTCCACTGCCAGTACCTGTCCTCCTTCGCGGAGGTGATCGTCCCAAACGGTTTCGATGATTTTTATTTTGGGGTCGTTTATTTGCTGGATAAGTTCAAGGGTAGTATCCTCCGATTTCCCAACAGCTACTACTACCATTTCACAAAGCGGCAGGATAGAGCGGATGGCTTCCACAATGGGGTAATCGTACAAAACGGCATTTCGAATGAAGGTAAAACCTGCGACGCGCATGATACTAGTCTTTAATATGGTATTGTCGAAGTTCAGGAGAACGCCACCAGGTGATGGCGGCAACGAGCACGGTCATGGTACTTCCGAAAATGACCGAGGGGACGGTCCCAAGTAAACTAGCTGCCAGACCACTTTCAAACGCCCCTATTTCATTGGAAGAGGTGACGAAAATGGCATTGACAGAGGATACCCTTCCCATTAATTGCGGAGGCGTATGTCGTTGTACTAAGGATTGGCGAAGGAAAACGCTTACTTCATCAAAGACACCGGCAAAAAACAAACAGACAAAAGAGAGCCAGAACCAATTTGAGAGTCCGAAGAGAAGGTTACACAGGCCAAAGGCTGCCACACTCCAAATCATGGTGCGGCCCGCATTAGTTTGGAGGGGTCGATGTGCCAGTACCATTCCGGTTAAGATCGCTCCAAGAGCCATGCCTGCCCTCAAATAGCCTACGCCTTCAGGACCAGTAAACAAAATATCTTTAGCAAATACAGGTAAAAGGGCGGTGACACCTCCAAATAACACCGCAAATAGGTCGAGCGCAATAGCACTCAAGATTAGCTTTCGACTGAACACAAATCGAAGTCCTTCTTTTATTCGTTGGATGGCAGGTTCTGACAAGTTGGTGTCGAGTACCGGTTGTGGGGTAATTTGAAAGGCAAAAAAGAGCGCCCCTGCCATTAAAAAGCACATGGTGAGGAACGTCCAATCCACTCCAATGAAGCCGTATAACAACCCACCTACCCCCAGTCCTGTAATACTGGCGACATGCCAGGTACTGCTGTTCCAGGAAATGGCGTTGCTCCAGTGGTCTTTCTTCACCAGTTGGGGGAGCAGAGCAAAATTGGTAGGGCTTAAAAAGCCCCTGGCGATTCCCGTCAAGAAAATAACGGAAAACAACCCTGTAATAAGATGTGATGTGCCAATCGAATTGACTTGCCAAACAAGGCTGAAGAGCGCGATACTGCACAACAGCAAGGCACCTAGGCAGCTTAGCAAGATCGTTTTTCGGTTGTGTTTATCTACCAAGTGGCCGGCAATCAGACTCACCCCAATGGCGGGAATGGCCTCTGTTAGTCCGATGTAGCCGAGCATGAGTTTGCTGTTGGTAAGCTCATACATCAGGTATCCAACGGATACCGACATAATTTGAATGGCAAGGGTGGTCATCAGGCGCATTCCGACAAATCGTCGGAAGTTAGGGGTCTGAAATGCCACATAAGCGGTTGATTTCAATAGTTCGAGTTGTTTTTTTCCGAAATATGTAAATGATTAACCATTTTTGCGGGACAAAGATGATTTAAATAAACGAAAAATACGGTTATGACTTTACTTGCAGGAAAAGTAGCGCTCATTACGGGCGGTTCGCGCGGCATTGGAGAAGCCATTGTACGCGGTTTTGTAGCCCAGGGCGCCTCGGTTGCCTTTACCTATGTATCAGATGGATCGGCAGCTCGTTCAGAGGCGCTTGCTCAGGAGCTGGGTGCGCAGGTGCGTGCCTACAAGAGTGATGCTGCCAATTTTGACCAAGCAGCAGAATTAATCACCAAGGTAGTGGCTGATTTTGGCAGGTTGGATATCGTGGTCAACAACGCGGGGATTACCCGTGACACCTTAATGCTTCGCATGACTGAACAACAATGGGATGAAGTGATCAATACCAACTTAAAGTCGGTGTTTAATATGACCAAGCAAGCACTTCGGCACCTCATGAAAGCGGGAGGCGGAAGCATCATTAATATGAGTTCGGTGGTGGGCGTATTTGGTCAGGCAGGACAAGCGAACTATGCGGCATCAAAAGCTGGAATCATTGGTTTTACGAAGTCTATTGCAAAAGAGTATGGTTCACGCGGCATCCGTTGCAACGCGATTGCCCCTGGCTTTATTGAGACCGAAATGACGGCTGTATTGGAGGAGGCTACGAAAGAAAAATATATGAGCTCCATTCCATTGGGCCGGTTGGGAGCAGGGGAGGATATTGCGAATGCCTGTATTTATTTAGCGTCCGACATGGGCAAATACGTTTCCGGCCAGACCTTATCGGTTTGTGGTGGATTGAATATGTAAACACATTATGGCAAGAAAACAGTTGGTGCTTCCTGCGGTTCCTTTTCATGGAATTGCTGATCGGGGCAAGGCCGTGGGGCGTACAGAAGATGGTATGGTGGTATTCGCGGAAGGAGTTGTTCCGGGGGATATAGCGGATATTTTTGTTCAAAAAAAGAAAGGAGGTTTTGCGGAGGGACGCGTGGAGCGTTTGGTTCAGCCATCCTCCGATCGGATTGAGCCATTTTGCGCTCATTTTTCCATTTGTGGAGGTTGCAAATGGCAAAACTTGGATTATGCGACCCAGTTGAGGCATAAGCATCAAAGTGTGGTAGATGCTTTTGATCGCATTGCTAAAGTGCCGGTGGGTGAGATGCTTCCAATTTTAGGGGCTCCTGAGACGGTTTTTTACCGAAATAAACTAGAATTTGCATTTGCGAATAAGCGATGGCTGCTACAGGAGGAGCTGAATACAGGTATTGTTGCGGGTAGTGGATTAGGCTTTCACAAAGCGGGAGCCTTTGACAAAGTGATTGATATTGAAAAATGTTGGTTGCAAACAGATCCTTCCAATGCACTGCGGAATGCGGCCCGGGAAATTGCCCTAGAGCAAGGGTTGGAATTTTATGACGTGCGCCGTCACGCTGGTTTTTTGCGCAATATGATGGTCCGGCTCTGTACTACGGGTGAGACGATGGTCTTGTTTAGTTTTGCGTACGATGACCAAGAAGCCATTCCTGCGTATTTGAGTGCCTTTTTGGAGCGTTTTCCGGAGTTGACTACGATTGTTTATTGTATCAATGAGAAGCTGAACGATACCGTTTTTGATCGGGAAATGATTGCTTGGCACGGTAAAGGATACGTAATCGAGCAGCTTGGAGCGTTGCGTTTCAAGATTGGACCGAAGTCTTTTTTCCAAACCAACAGCAAACAGGCCAAGGTGTTATACGATACGGCTCGTGAATTTGCTGGGCTTACTGGGAAGGAGCGCGTTTTCGATTTGTATACGGGCACGGGTAGCATTGCCCTATACGTGGCAGATCTGTGTAAAGAGGTAATTGGGATTGAGGAGATTCCGGAGGCCATTGAAGATGCGAAGGAGAATCAAGTATTAAATAATATTGGTAATGCGGTTTTTTATGCAGGGGATGTTCGTCGGGTATTATCTCCCGAATTCATAGAAAAACACGGGAAGCCAGATGTGGTGATAACGGATCCGCCGCGAGCAGGTATGCATGAGAAGGCCATTTTGTTTTTACTCGAACTAGCGGCCCCACGGATTGTTTATGTGAGTTGCAATCCTGCCACGCAGGCAAGGGACATCCAACTGTTGTCGGAACTTTACCGAGTGGTAAAAGTTAGGCCGGTAGATATGTTTCCGCACACCCATCACATTGAAAATGTTGCCCTACTTGAATTAAAATAATTGGACAATGCGAGATGTTATTGATTTGATAGGACGAATTTTCCTGTCTGCCATTTTTATATTTGAGGCGTGGGATACTATTTGGTATTTTGAAAAGACCAGGGATACCATGACTGCTTATGGATTAGACAACAACCAAGATGCGTTTTTATACGGGGCTATTTTTTTGTTGACTGTTGGAGGTTTGATGGTACTGACAGGCTATCGTGCTACGTTTGGGAGTGTGCTTTTACTTTGTTATTGGCTGCCCGTAACGTTTATCGTGCACGATTTCTGGAATGCGCCCAAGGAACAGCTTCGGTTAGAAAGTATCCTTTTTATGAAGGATATGGCAATTATTGGTGGCTTGCTGATGCTAATGGGTAAAGGGAGTGGTCGATACAGCATCAAAAAAGTGCTGGCCACCACTCGGGTTTAAGTGTAATTCAAGCAGGCAGGTCAAGACGGATCAGCTAGCACTGCAGAAACATCCATTTGATAGGCTTTCCAAGCAGGGAGTAGTGCTGCTAAGATACCTACTAATAAGCTGCCGAGTAGTACCCAGCCCTCGGAGGGCGTCCAATTGTAATGAAATGAAAAGTGAAATTCGTTGGAGGCTTGGTTGACATAGGCCAGTCCGATTTTGCTGAGTAATTGCCCTCCGGCAAAGCCAAGAGCAGCGAGTAGAAACCCTTCAGAGACTAAAAGGAAGAAGAGTTGGCCTTTTCCGCATCCCAACGAACGTAATAGCGCTAGCTCGTATCTCCGTTCCTTCAGACGGTTGTACAGAGTAATAAACACGCTGAACCCAGAGATGACCAAAATGGCAAGGGCTAATGCTTGCAGTGCAGCTGTGCCGATGCCCATCAGGCCCATGAGCCGGTTAATTTCTAAGGCTGGTACAGCAGCTTGCATCTGGGTCGTTTCGTTGATCATTCTTGGTACGGTCATTATTCCCATTGGGGAGCGAAATTTTACTAAAAGGGCTGTGAGTTCCTCCTGAGATCCTTCGTGATCGTGCTCCTCGTGTCCTTCGTGATCGTGTTCTTCGTGATCGTGTCCAGCGTGCTCAGAGGCCAGTTCGGATTCTGTGTCGTGGGGTTGGTGAATTGCCCAGACACTGCTCACTGTACAAAGTACCAGCTGATCTAATACCGTATTGGTGGCTTCCAAAATACCGACTACCACATAGTCATGGTGTTCGTGGATTTCTCCTTGTTCGGCTTCGCCATGGGTACTGTGGAAGGTTTGTCCAAGCTTGAGACCAGTTTTGGCAGCTACTGCAGCCCCTACGACTACCTCCAAGTCGTCCTGAAAAAGACGGCCGTTTTTTAGTTTTGCTTCGTATTTATGGAGGTAGGAGGAGTCGGTTCCTACAATTCGGAAAGAGGCATAGCTATCACCGTAGGCAAGTGGGATTGTCTGTTTGACCATCGGGTGTTTTTTAACTTTTTCTACCTCTGCCATAGAGATATTGCCGGTGGGGGCATCCAAGTGGTAAACGGCCGATAAGACCAGTTGCAAAGGACTGCCTTTGGCGCCCAGTACCAAATCAATTTCCTGCAAGTCGCGCTCTAGCTTTTGCTCTATTTGTGTTTGCATAGACAAGAGCAGAGCGATGATCCCGGTGCTAAGCGCTAGGAGTGCTACGCTCAACGTTGTATGGAGGGGTTTGTGGCGGAGGTTGCCCAAGATGATTTTTACGAGCACGGTGATGGTTGTTGTACAGTAAAAGGAGGTTAATGAATCTGGATTTGGCGTTGCACTCTGGATTTTAAGCGGTTATCATGTGTGACGATAAGGAGACTTGCTCCATTTTTTAGGGCCTGTTCTTGAAGGAGTTCGAACACTCGTCCGCCATTTTCATCATCAAGTGCACTCGTGGGTTCATCAGCCAATAGAATTGGTGGGGTATTGACCAAAGCCCTCGCGATCCCCACGCGCTGCTGTTCACCGAGGCTAAGTTGGGCTGGTTTTTTCTGGAGGGTGTGTTCAATACCGAGTTGCTCAGCCAATGCATTTAAATGTTCGGGGGCACTCTTCGTTTTCCCAAAGAAGGTCGGAAGTAACAGATTGTCAAGCACTGACAGGGAGGCTACGAAGTGTGGTTTTTGGTAGACTAGCCCAATTTGCTGGCTTCTAAATCGATCTAGTGCACTTCCACGTAGCTTTACCATTTCGGTTCCATCGATCCATACAGTACCCTTAGAGGGCTGGAGGATGCCGGCCAATAAATGGAGTAGGGTGGTTTTTCCGCTACCGGATTTTCCGGTAATCAGCAGGGTTTCGCCCTTGCTGCACTGAAAGTCAGGAAAGACAAACGATTTGCCATCCGGGTATTCAAACTGAAGTTGATTGGTTGAGAGCATTGTTTAAGAGTGGCAGGTGCAAAGTTGGTTGCTAGCGGCTTTTTCAAAACACTCCTTTCCCTCTTTGACGGAGAAAATGAGTAATCCGACGGTGCCCAGAATGTCGGCATAAGGGAATCCAGTTAAGGTATAAATGGCACTAGAGGCTAATAAAATACCAGACATCCACATACAAACGCGGGCGCACTGAGCATCAGCGAGTATAGCCTCTGATCCAAGGGCTTTACCGGTTTTTTCTTTTTGCCAAATAAGCATCCACATGATGCTTATGGAGATCAAAGCAATTATTATTCCCCAAACGGTGGTTTCTGGGCGGTGCCCGCGCCAAAGGTTCCAAACGACGGTAGCCAATAAGCCTGCTGCCAGTGCATAGAATGCGAATCCTGTGATTCGGAGGGCGGTTCGCTCAAAATCATCTCTTTTTTCGGTGGGATTGGAGCGACTTCGCCACACCAAATGAGCGATGCCTAGGCCAGAAATACACTCGATAAAGCTGTCCAATCCGAAACCGAACAACGTGAAACTTTCGTCTTCGTAACCTAGGTAGGTGGAAATGACCCCTTCGGCTAGGTTGTAAAAAATAGTAGCCAATGCCAACCACCAGGCAATCCGGTAGAGTTGTTTCACGCGCGCATCACTTGGGCCGGTCGTCGAATTGGAGGCAGAATAGGTTGTCATTACAAATTATTTAGAAGCAGGATAGGCAAAGTTATTGAAACAACTTGACGGAAAAAAGTTTAATCCACACTGGATCTTGTTTTTCATGTTATTGGATGCCTGCTCTTGACCTCGGCGCGGAAGGATCTATCCGGCAGGGACTTGGGTCGCTTTGTCAGATCAATTCCCATCTTACTGCCATTCAGTGTGACAACCTGACAAACCGTCAGGTTTTTTTTCAGTGGCATAGCGATTGATAAGGAAGGAGAAACATCCAAAACCATTTTAACTTAAAAAATTTATCAATATCCAATATGGGAAAAATTATCGGCATTGACTTAGGTACCACCAACTCCTGTGTGTCGGTCATGATGGGTAACGAACCAGTCGTGATCGCCAACGATGAAGGCGCACGCACAACACCTTCCGTAATTGCATTCCTCGATAATGGCGAACGCAAGGTAGGCGCGCCAGCAAAACGTCAGGCAGTTACCAATCCACAGCGCACCGTAGCTTCTATCAAGCGTTTTATGGGAATGCGCCACAGTGAAGTGGGAAAAGAAATTGACCGCGTACCCTATAAAGTGGTACGTGGCGATAACGACACGATTCGTGTAGAGATCGATGGTCGTTTGTACACACCGCAGGAAATTTCAGCAATGACCCTGCAAAAAATGAAAAAGATTGCGGAAGACTATCTCGGGGAAGAGGTAACAGAAGCGGTTATTACCGTTCCTGCCTACTTCAACGATTCGCAGCGTCAGGCTACCAAAGAAGCTGGTGCAATTGCTGGTCTGGACGTAAAACGTATCGTTAACGAGCCTACCGCCGCAGCCTTGGCCTATGGTCTTGACAAAGGCGACCGCGATATGAAAATCGCAGTGTATGACCTAGGAGGTGGTACATTCGATATCTCTATCCTCGAATTAGGTGGTGGTGTATTTGAAGTGAAATCAACCAACGGGGATACCCACCTTGGTGGTGATGACTTTGACCAAGTCATTATCGAGTGGTTGGCTGACGAATTTAAGCGTACGGAGAATATGGACCTTCGCAAGGATCCAATGGCCTTACAGCGGCTTAAAGAGGCAGCGGAGAAGGCGAAAATCGAACTTTCTAGCGGTTCGGAAACGGAAATCAATCTTCCCTATATCACCGCTGTAGATGGTGTTCCAAAACACTTGGTTACGAAGTTGACCCGCGCTCGTTTTGAGCAAATGGTGGATTCTTTGGTACAACGCACGTTGGAGCCTTGCCGCCAAGCGTTAAAAGATGCCGGAATGGCTGCCTCTGAAGTAGACGAAGTCATCTTGGTAGGTGGTTCTACGCGTATCCCTAGGATCCAAGAAGAGGTAGAGAAGTTCTTTGGTAAAAAGCCCAACCGTTCGGTGAACCCTGATGAGGTGGTAGCGATCGGTGCTTCTGTACAAGGTGGGGTGTTGAGTGGCAATGTAAGTGGTGTACTTCTATTAGATGTGACGCCTCTGTCCATGGGTATCGAAACCATGGGTAACATGTATGACATTGTCATTGAAGCCAACTCTACGATTCCGATTAAGAAGTCAAAGGTTTATTCCACGGCGTCCGATAATCAACCGCAGGTTGAAATTCATATCCTTCAGGGCGAGCGCCCGATGGCGCGCGACAACCGCACCGTAGGACGGTTCATTTTGGATGGAATTCCTCCAGCGCCTCGCGGCGTGCCTCAAATTGAGGTTACGTTTGATATGGATGCCAATGGTATCCTTTCCGTAACCGCTATGGATAAAGGTACCGGCAAAAAACAAAATGTACGGATCGAGGCCAGTACGGGATTATCAAAAGAAGAAATTGAGCGCATGAAGGCAGAAGCTGCGGCCAACGCAGAATCGGACCGCCAGGCCCGCGAACGAGCCGAAAAGCTGAATGCTGCGGATTCTATGATTTTCCAAACGGAAAAGCAACTCCGCGAATACGGTGAGAAGGTTCCGGCAGAGCACCGAACTACGATTGATAGCGCTTTGAATGAGCTAAAGGATGCCCACAAGGCAGAAGATTTGGCTAGGATTGATACTGCCCTGGAGCAACTCAACCAAGCGTGGGGTGCCGCAAGTCAGCACATCTATGCGGCTACTCAAGAAGGGCCCGACGCAGGAGCAGGTCCCACAGGAGGCGGTGCAGGAGCATCCTCCGGAGGTGGCCAAGCCCAAGACGTCGAATTCGAAGAAGTCAAGTAGCGCCAGATTGAATCTGGCGGAATCCACGCGAATATCATGCGCCAGATGCAATCTGGCGCTACGTGATCGCATCTGGCGAACGCGCTGAAACAACAAACCGCCCCAACCATCCTTGGGGCGGTTTTTTTTGGTGTATTTTGCAGAGAGGACAACGGTCAGTTACCTTTGCATCCTGCTATTTTGAGCCTGCACAGTTTGATTGTTGAGTGTGCCTCACTGGACATCCTTACGCACCCAGCGCCTCAGCTCCGAACTGCCTCTAATCATGTTACTATTTTGATCAGCTAATTATGCCAGCTACGCTAACAGATACCCATGCCCACTTGTATTCCTCCAAGTTTAGTGCTGATCGCCACGAGATGGTGGAGCGCGCTATTGCCGCAGGGGTTCATAAAATATATTTACCCAATATCGATGCAGAGAGTATTGAGCCGATGTTGGAACTAGAGGCTGCTTTCCCCGAGTTTTGTTTTGCCATGATGGGGTTGCATCCCTGTTCTGTTACGGCTGATTACGAGCGGGAGTTGGCGGTAGTGGAGCACTACCTCTCCCAACGAAAATGGGCTGGAGTAGGGGAAACCGGTATTGATTTGTACTGGGATAAAACATTCTTTAAAGAGCAACAAATCGCTTTTGCCCGACAAATTGAATGGGCGAAAGAGCTCGATCTTCCAATTATTATTCATTCTCGAGAAAGCAATGAGGAATGCCTGGAACTTGTAAAAGCAGGCCAGGATGGCCGACTCCGTGGTATCTTCCATTGTTTCTCAGGGACGCTTGAGCAGGCCCAACGTATGATTGACCTAGGTTTTCTGCTGGGTATTGGCGGTACGGTGACCTACCCAAAATCAGAGTTGCCAGCTATTTTGAAGCAGATTCCATTAGAACATATTGTTCTGGAAACAGATGCGCCTTACTTGCCTCCAGTGCCACATCGAGGCAAACGAAATGAAAGTGCGTATATCCGGCTGGTAGCCGAAATGATTTCTGAAATCAAAGTGCTCCCACTCGCGACGGTTATTCAAACGACTTCGGCCAATGCAGCGCGCGTTTTTCCATTCTAAACGATGACTGAAACTTTTTTTGCTCGGCGTCATTTTACCCATCAGGTCCTTGGGGCGGTTGGTTTTGACTGCTCTGCTGGAAATGCGGGGGATTTTGAGGTTGCCTTACCGGATGGGTTGGAAAAAATAGTGGCATCCCTGATGCAACAGGTTGCCTTGCTTCGTCTATCTTCCATTGAACGGCTTTTATTACATTCAAACCATTCTTTGTTGCGTACTTGTTGGGAGGTGTGCCAGCTGCCTGTCGCAAATTGGCTAGAAAATACGGCGGAGCTTGGTTGGGATATAGTGGATTGGTGGATAGAGCAGGCACCAAAAATGGTCCAGCTGGATACAGCTGCCGAGCTAGAGAACGATGAGCTCTGGTTTCTTCAAAAAACGAGCGAAAAAGTACGCATCCATCCTGCGTTATTGACGTCCTTCCTAGAGGTTCTTTTGGACTGTCCTGTTTTTTACTCTTCCTTGTCTGTTGCCCAAGGTGTTACTCCGGCCGATGTGGAGGTGGAGCAATTGTTTGCTCATGGTCCACAAGTTCGTTGGAAGGAACTTTCGTGTTCCCCGGAGAAGGCAACAGAGCTTGTCCGAGCTGGCAAGTTGCGCTGGATTTTACCAACCACGGCTTCGGACCCAAGTTGGGCAAGCAAGTTATATCAATACCTTGGATTTTTGGAAGGAGGAAGCCGTGAGCCCCTCATTACGGAGACAGCTTTCTTACTGCAATGGTTACGGACAGCAGTTAGGACCCTTCCTTTTCAAGAACTTCCTGTTGCAATAGAGACAATGGAGGAGATAGAGCGGCAACTAAAGGCTTATTTTGAGCGAAACCAAAAGGTTCCACCGACTGTCAAAACGGAAGAGTGGCTGTTGCCCAACTCATTTAAAATAGCAGAGAACGACCTTTTTTTAAAACTTCTGAACGAATTACGAG
>Ga0079300_10000792_pt1 | contig 12119 bp, 13 predicted proteins | sample Wag4_2014_7_11_FD_74799 | JGI IMG/M metagenome (GOLD analysis project Ga0079300, IMG submission 74799) | Fresh water microbial communities from Ohio, USA - Utica-2 Time Series HT 2014_7_11 | ecosystem: Environmental > Aquatic > Freshwater > Water tank | place: USA: Ohio | collected 2014-07-11
GGCCAATCTGCTAAGATGCCCAGGGTGGTTGGGTTGGCCAGTTCCAGATACTCCACAGAAATATCGGGCAGGGTAGAGCAGAGCTTTACAATCCCCTTTTTCCATTCGGCGAAAGTCTGCGTTTTTTGACCTATGCCGGCCTGATTTATGGCTTTAGCTACCTTGACGGCTTGAAGATATTCAGAGGGGCTTAGGCGTTGGTTTCTAGAACTCATGGCCAAACCTTGTTCGTCGCGCAAGGTCGGTGCCCCTTCAATTTTAATGTGTGGGAAGAACCTCCGGCTCAATTCTTTCACTACCATGTATTGTTGGTAGTCTTTTAATCCTAAAATTACTTTTTGCGGCTGAACATCCGAGAACAGTCGGTAAAGAACCTTGGCAACGCCCTGAAAATGCCCTGGGCGAAAGTTGCCTTCAAAACTTGACTCTAAAGCGCCAAATTCAAACAAATGGGGGATGGGCTCTGAATACACGTCCTGGTATTGAGGCATGTACACAGCATTGCAGGCGGTTTTCTTGAGCAAATCAAGGTCTAGTTCCGGTGTTTTTGGATACTGGTTTAGGTCTTGAGGGTTGTTGAACTGAAGCGGGTTTATGAAAATGGAAGCTAAGATTTGATTGTTTGAGGCTAGGCCCTGATGAATTAAACTGAGGTGTCCTTGATGCAGGGCTCCCATGGTTGGGACAAAAGTTAGTCCTTCATTTTTGGTCTTCAAAGAAGACCTCCATTCCAACAGGTGGTTTCGACTGCTTATGATTTCCACAGGTTTGAATCTGTTTTGCCCGTTCTATAATCAAAAAAAATTAGCAATAGTGTTGGCAAAGAAACGTAAAGGCTTTCAATCCCAGCTTTTTTTTCGTTAATTTTGTATTTGAATTCAACCTTTTGGTTTTGGATGTGGCTTTAATCCGCCATCAACCGGCCGCTAAATTGCCTTATGGATAAGAAAAAAGTTCTTTTCATTTCGCAAGAAATGACACCCTACCTCGCCACAGGGCGTACCATCTCAGAAGTTTCAAGAAGCTTGCCTCAAGCTGTTATGGACAACGGATACGAAATTCGAAATTTCATGCCCCGATTTGGTTGCATTAATGAGCGAAGACATCAATTGCATGAGGTAATACGCTTGTCGGGAATGAATATTGTGGTCAACGAAATGGATCAACCCTTAATCATTAAGGTAGCGTCTATTCCTTCGGCCCGAACTCAAGTTTACTTTATTGACAACGAAGAGTATTTTAAGCGCAAACATACTACCCAAGACGATAAAGGGGTATGTTTTTCTGACAACGATGAACGCGCCATCTTTTTTGCTCGTGGTGTTTTCGAAACCGTAAAGAAACTGGGCTGGAGTCCCGATATCATTCATTGCCATGGATGGATGACCTCATTGATTCCGGTATATTTAAAAAATCTGTACAAAGAAGACCCTTTGTTTCAACACACAAAGGTGGTTCAATCTTTGTATTCTACGGATGTTTTTTCAGAGCCCTTGGATGTAAATTTCCCTAAAAAGGTTTTGGTTGAAAACATGAATCAAGCCCTGTACGAGCCTTCAGATACGGGCTATGAAGCCATTATTAAAGAAAGCCTTCGGTATACCGACGCTGTTGTTTCTGGTTTAGAGCCTATATCCAGCAGCCTACTTGAAGCCGTTGACAATGCGGTGAACGTGAATCACCTTCGGGTAACCAATGCGGCCAACTTGGCAGAATCCGTTATGGCTTTGTACGAAGAAATTCTTGAGAATACCTTTGTAGGACATTGAATCGACACATTTCGAGAATAGGTATGCAAAAAGTGAGAGGTCGATGTAGGCCCTATGTTGCAATTGGGATGTTTATCAGTTCGCTGATGTTCTACTCCTGTGGTACCCAGGAAGAATACGGCACCGATTTGATTCCTTCTGAGTGGAACGATGCGCTTCAAATGACAGACACCTTAAGTGTGGGCGCATACTGCACCGAAGACGATACCTTGAAGATGAATGGGGTTGATTTTGGTGTAATTGGTCAATTTAATGATCCTGTTTTCGGGCAAACAAATGCTCTTTTCTATTCTAATTTGTCGGTAGCCTCGCCGGTTCAAAGTTATGGTCCTGAACCCATCATTGATTCGGTGGTTTTGTTCCTGAAATTTGCAGATTACTACGGAAAAAACACCAAGCTGCGCAGTTTGATGCGTTTTGAGGTGTTTGAACTGAGCAATGAAATGCCTGAGCCACCGGCCGAGGGATATACGGTTTACAACACACAGTTCCCAGTTCATTCTCAGGCACTGGGTTCGATTGAAACAGCTCCGCTGTTTCCTATTGCAGGAACCGAAGGGGCTGTACTTAAGATTCGACTGGACCCCGCCTTGGGAACTCGATTTTTGCAGGCAGATAGTTTAAATGCAAGCAACATTCGGTCAATTATCAAAGGGATTATGGTTCGGGCAACCTGCCTTAGCCCCGGAACTGGGAATGGAGCGTTAATGCGGTTTCAGCTCAATTCAACGGTTTCAGGAATCCGAATTTATTACCGTACGGCAAATCAAGCGGGACAGGTGGTTCGCACCACCACAGCCAGCTCAACAGCTCTGCATGTAAATTCGGTGAGCTACGACCGAAACCTAGCGAATCCCGATTTGGTTCAAAAACTTCAAAATCCTCAGTTTGATTACACCTTGGCTCCCAATTTATATATTCAGCCCTTTCAGGGGGTTCGAGTCGCTTTAACCATTCCGGGGCTTGATTCTTTGCAAAAAATGGGGCCAAAAGTGGTGAATCGCGCCGAATTGATTGTTCCGGTGGCCGAGGAGTCCCCTGAATTCGGCAGGCCTAATTCGTTGATTCTGTATATGCTTAATGAACAAGGGCAATTTCAATTGCTGCCAGATGTCTTGTTTGCCGACCAATATAATTTATCCTTGTCCACTTTTTTCGGTGGATTTTACGACGCCAGCAAGAAAGAATACCGCTTTCGTATTACTCGGCACATTCATGAAATACTAAATGGAAGTCAACCCAACAAAACCCTTTGGCTGGATTATTCTATATCCAATAAAAACAGCAGTTTACCTCGGGTCGTTTTACGGGGTCCCAAAGACCCGCAAAATAAACTGCGGATTGAATTATCTTTGACCGCTATTCAAGACTAAAAGAAATAAATCGTATGTGTGGAATTGTAGGCTATTTAGGTCACCAACCCGCTTATCCCATATTAATTAAGGGTTTAACCCGATTGGAATACCGCGGGTATGACAGTGCTGGTGTGGCATTGATCAACAACCAAAAAATATCATTGTACAAATGCAAAGGAAAGGTCGCCGAGTTGGAAGCCTTTGCCGCCCAATTTGATGTGGGAGGAAATATCGGAATCGGTCATACCCGTTGGGCGACCCACGGCGCCCCCAATGATGCCAATGCACACCCCCATTTTTCTCAGTCGGAAGATTTGGTGATCATTCACAACGGCATCATCGAAAACTACTCTACGCTTAAAAAGGGGCTTGAAAAAAGAGGCTATGTTTTTCGGTCAGAAACCGATACAGAGGTTTTGGCCTACCTGATTGAAGACATTCAAAAGGAGATTGGCACCAATTTGGAGGAGTCGGTTCGATTGGCCTTAAATGAAGTGATTGGAGCCTATGCCATTTTGGTGATGCACCGGGACGAGCCCCACAAACTTATTGCCGCGAAAAAGGGCAGCCCCTTGGTTATTGGTATTGGAAAGGATGATTTTTTTATTGCTTCGGATGCCACACCCATTGTAGAGTACACCCGGAATGTTATTTATTTGGAAGACGAAGAAATTGCCTTAATTCGTTTGGGCCAAGACATCGTTATTCGAACCATTGCCGATAAAGAAATCAAGCCGTATATCCATGAGCTTCAGATTGAGTTGGAACAATTGGAGAAAGGAGGGTTTGAGCATTTTATGTTGAAAGAAATCCATGAACAGCCTCGGTCTATTTATGATTCGTTGAGGGGCCGGTTGGATTCATCAACCGGACGTGTTTCCATGAGCGTGATTCGAGATTTTGAGGCAAAAATTTTAGCGGCAGATCGCTTTATTATAGTGGCTTGCGGCACCAGTTGGCATGCTGGTTTGGTTGCCGAGTACCTTTTTGAGGATTTTGCTCGGATTCCTGTTGAGGTGGAATATGCCTCGGAATTTCGATACCGCAACCCGATTCTAAGCGAGAAAGACATCGTTATTGCTATTTCTCAATCGGGCGAAACGGCCGATACCCTTGCCGCCATTCAATTGGCCAAACAACGCGGCGCTACCATATTAGGAATTTGCAATGTGGTTGGATCTAGCATTCCTCGTGCAACCCATGGCGGGGCCTATACCCACGCCGGACCTGAAATCGGAGTTGCATCTACAAAGGCGTTTACGGCTCAAGTGGCCGTTTTAACTTTGATGGCCATTGTTATTGGTAAAAAACGCGGACATTTAAACGAGTCTAAATTTCGTCAGTTGCTCTATGAACTGGAACGCATTCCAGAGTACATCACTCAGGCTTTGACCACAGATTCCCATATTCAGACGCTGGCCGAACGGTTTAAAGACGCACGAAATTTCTTATACCTAGGTCGGGGTTACAACTTCCCCGTGGCCCTAGAAGGTGCATTGAAACTAAAAGAGATCAGTTACATCCATGCCGAAGGATATCCAGCTGCTGAAATGAAACACGGCCCTATTGCTTTGATTGATGAGGAAATGCCGGTGGTGGTTATTGCCACGCAAGGCGATTCGTACGAAAAAATAGTTTCTAACATTCAAGAGGTTAAAGCCCGTGGGGGTAAAATCATCTCCGTTGTAACTTCGGGCGACGTCGAAGTAGCTGCCATCAGCGATTATGTGGTTGAAGTCCCCGCTGTTTCAGAGGCTTTGTCGCCCATGGTGAACTCCATTCCCCTGCAGCTATTAAGTTACCACATTGCCGTTCTAAGAGGCTGCAATGTGGACCAACCCCGTAATTTGGCGAAGTCGGTAACGGTGGAGTAGAGACAAGGCATGCCTTGTCTCATGGAATTTTGATATTGTCGCCCCCCGATCCGGTTTTTGAGACAAGGCATGCCTTGTCTCTACCGGCATATATTATTTCAAAAAACGTTTTTTTTCGTTCTAAAATGAAACCTTAATTCTAAAATTCCGTATAAGGGTTGAGATGTTACAATGCATCGAAACCTTGGGAATGAATGAGAAATACAAAAACAAATACCGAATTGCTTCTGCCCGCGCTGCATGGTGGGATTATGGATGGGCGGGCGCTTATTTTATTACCATTATCACCCGCAATAGGGTTCATTGTTTCGGAAACATAAAAAATCAATGCATGATTTTATCTCCGGTAGGGGTTTTGGCCAACGTGTTTTGGCATGAAATTCCGAATCATGCACCGAATGTGGATCTAGGGGCCTTTGTGGTGATGCCCGACCATTTCCATGGAATTTTGATCTTGTCGCCCCCCGATCCCGTCGTAGAGACAAGGCATGCCTTGCCTCTACAAAAACCGGCGGAAAATCGATTTCAAAATCAGGGCAAAAACACGGTTTCATCTTTGGTCGGTTCCTATAAATCGGCGGTTACACGGCATGCAAATCGCCTTGGTTTGGAATTTGCTTGGCAACCCCGATTTCATGACCATATCATTCAAAACGATGCAGAATACCAACGAATAAACGATTACATCGAAAACAACCCGTTGAAATGGATGGGCCCGTAGAGACAAGGCATGCCTTGTCTCAACTCAACAACGACAAGGCAGGAATTTTAAGAAATGAAATCCGTTCAATTCAACGAGGCATTGCGGGCCGGATTGAGCAAGGTTGCCCGCAAGGTTGGCGGGGCCTGGCCCGCGAGGTGCGGAGGCGACCTTGGGAGCCCCCGCAAACCCGCTGGGCCAGCCCCCGCCAAACGCGGACTACCTGCGAAAGCCGGATTGCCCGCCCACCCAAAAAACACCTAAATCAAAGAAAAAAAAAGGGGGCCGAAGCCCCCTAATAAAATCTGTTTCGATTAATTCGATTTAATGACTTTATGAATAGACCGTTCTTCGTTGCGGTTTACCACATGGACAAAATAGGTTCCAGAAGCCACATTTATGAAGTGCTGATCCAAAGCAACGGTGTGGTTGCCTTGATTCATCATCACAAATGGAAGGCTGGCCAAATTGCGTCCCAACATGTCTTTGATTTCAATGGCATATTCCGAAGAAACAGGCAGGGCAAAATCTACCACTACGTTTGACTGGAATGGATTCGGATACACTGCAATGTGGGTTCCATTGGCAAAGGATGCCAACGAAGTACTGTTAATAACCACTTTGGTGGTAAAGGTGTCAGAACCACAAGAGTTGATTACAATCAACACAACATCGTAGGTTCCAGGGTTTGCATAGGTGTGAGCGGTGGTGGCTCCATTTCCGGTGTTTCCATCTCCAAAATTCCAATTGTAGGTAACTCCATACTGCGATATGCTGCCATCAAAGTTGTAGGTCAATTGGCCCACTTGCTGAAGGGTAACTGTGCCATTTGCTACTGGAATGTCGTTCACAACAACTTGCATGGTGTCGGTATCTGTACAGCCATTCACGGTTACAGTATAATACACATCGTAGTTTCCGCCGCCCGCTGCGGGGTCAAAGGTGTTGTTAATTACACCGCCGGAACCGCTAAACACGCCGCCTCCAGTTGTTGGGGTAAGGTTAACCGGATTGTCGGTAACGCAAAGGGGAGAAGTTACAGTAAAGCTTGGGTCTGGAGCGGGATTTACCAAAACATCTAAGGTATCTGTGTCGGTGCACTGCCCAAGGGTTGCGGTATAGGTTACGAGAATGAGACCAGGACCTGAAATGGCAGGATTGAATGTGCCGGCCGATGGACTAGTTACCCCTGTTCCAGCCCATGTTCCACCTGTGGGCGTTGCCGATAAGGTAATTATTGGACTGTTATCGCACACTGCGTTTTGGCTTGCAATTTGGACGTTGGGGGCTGCATTTACAACAATGCTGTTGGTAGAGGTGCTTGTACAACCGTTGTTGTTGGCTGTGTAAGTGATTTGGTAGGTGCCGGGAGTAAGCAGGGTGGCATCAAAGGTGCCTAGGGTACCATTCGAAACACCAGGACCTGTCCATGTTCCACCAGGGGTTGTAGGGGTAAATTGAACCAAAGCCGCATTGTTGCAGACGCTAGCAGGAGAGGTGAAGGCGGCATTAGGAAGGGCATTAACCGTAACCGGAACAGTATCAATTTTTGTACAGTTGAAGTTGTTGCTTACCGTGTAAATGGCATTGAAGGTTCCAACTCCAGAAATGCTTGGGTTAAAGAAACCCGTAGACGGATTTGAAATTCCTGTTCCACTCCAAGTACCACCGGCAGGTGTTACCGGCAGAATAGCGGCTTGGCCGCCTTGGCAGAAGGTGGGTATAGTTCCAAAAGCAATTACAGGAGATGGGTTTACTTGAATGTTGTTGGTGGCTGAGTTGGTGCAACCGTTTTGAGTGATGGTGTAGGTTACTGGAATGGAGCCTGAACCCGAGGTGCTGGGGTTGAACTGGCTGCCTGTTACTCCGCTTCCAGAAAAAGCTCCACCATTAACAACGGGTATTAGGTTCGCAATAGCATTGTTGTCGCACAATACACTTGGGAAGGTGAAGTTGGCGTTGGGTAAGGTATTTACCGTGATGTTTTCGTTGTCGGTTGAAGTACAACCGTTGACCGTTACAGTGTATGTAACTTGGAAAGTGCCTGTTCCAGAAACGTTGGGATTGAATGTTCCTGCCAACGCATTGGTAATTCCAGTTCCCGACCATGTTCCGCCAGGAGTAGCTGAGGTCAAATTGCTTGAATTGCCCCCTGCGCAAAGTATTCCGGGAGGAGTTATCGTAGCGTTTGGATTGGGGTTAACCGTAACCGTTACGGAGGCCGAGGTGTCAACACACACTCCGTTGCTGCCTATCAATTGGTAAATGCCTGATGTGGAAGCGTAAATGGTGGAGGTGTTTTGTCCAACACCCGGAATTGGGTTTCCGTTTAGCAACCAGTTGTAACTTACATGGCTAAAGTTGGAAGACAACCCCACCGAGTCTCCTTGGCAAAGGGTTGTAGAAGACAAAGGAGTAATTCCGCTTGGAATGGTGTTGATGGTTAGGGCGGTTGGGGTGTTGGTGAAATTTGCAACACTTGTGTTAACGTAGCTCAACTGGGGAGAAACGTTTGAGGTCACCGTAGAAGTGTTGGGCACCGTCCATCCTGATTGGGGATAGTTCGCCATTCCGGTAAATAAGGTGTCTGTTGTACCGTCAAAACCAATAGCCAGGGTTGCGGCATTGTTGCCGGCCAACCTTGCCACTTTGTGATACCACTTGTTGTTCACATAGCATGCAGGGGCATTGGCGTTGCTGGTTAAAAAACCATCGATTGTAGGGTTGTTGTTGATAAAGCCAATTCCAAATTGGTGTGCAGAAGCGGTAGAAGGAGAAACCTCGATGGGCCGATACCGAACGGTGCCTACAGGGCTACCCATAGGAAAAAGGTACGCCGAAGTAGTGTTTGTAGCGCGAACAAAGGCTCCGTTTAATCCATTTGAAATATATCCGATGGAACGTGTCAATGAATTGGCTACGGGGTTAGAAAGGTAAAGGGTGTCGTTCGCCAAAGCGACCTCTGAGCTATCGATCATTAGAAAATCTGTTACTCGAGTATTAACCGAAATGGTCTTTACCGAGGCATTTTTCATAGAAAGCCGTGCAAAATGGGTAGAACCTGTACCCTGAATGGTTTGGGTGCTTCCTTCTAAAACAACCAAACCGGTATCGCCGGGGGTAAATACGGTATTGCTGGCATTGTTTTCCCAATCGCCAGTTAGCGTAATTGTTCCATCGCTGCTCACCTGACCACTCCCCTGATTCGTAAATCCGCCCTGAATATAAATGTGAGCGCCAGCTTGAACGTGGACCGAGGCCCCATTGTAAAAAACTTGCTGAGCTGAGGAAAGGCTGGGAAGAAGACCTAAACTAAAAAACAAAATGAAACGGGAAAACGTAGCAGTATTCATAGGGTTGATTTTCGGAATGGATGAACGTTTGACGTTAGGAATTTATAATGGTACTGAGCAAATTTACATTTTATTGTCCAATTTGAAACTCCATAATTTCAAAAGTGTAAATAATTTCTGTTTGGTCTTCCGTAAGAAGAGCGGCTTCGGCTGAAAATGAAGGTGTTTTCAGGGTTTCCCCGGGGTTTAATACACTTGGGAAAGGAATAGATTTAACCAAAATTTGATATTCACCCAATCCTGCCGAACAGGTTGCCTTGCGAATTTTCCATTGTTTTCCTGCTGGAACCTGAAACGAGGTTCCCACAAATCCGCTCATGGTTTTCATTTCTGCCCCAGGTCCATTGCTGGCCTGAATGCCCATCTCAGAGGCGGGGGTATTCTTTAACTCGTCTTGCGCCTTTCGAATGCGCAGGTTCCAATTTTCCAAAACAGCCGGATCAATGCTCTCGCCCTTGGAAACGCGTTCGGTTATCCAAGATTGCAAACTGTCGATTTTGGCTTGCACCTCAGGATGTACGCCTTGGGCGCTCAAGGGGGCAAAAGCCATCATTAAAAGAAAGAAAATCAGTGGTTTTGGCAGCATATTGTTTGAAATCTTAGGGAATAATGTTGAATTCAATAATACTAGCTAAAATGGAGTTGGGCACCACCCCGGCGTTGATTGCTCCGGCGCATTCGTAATAGGCAACTCCCGATCCAGTCACATCATAAACATAATAGGGAGTATTTGACGATATGTTTGGACTCAATGTATTAACACAGGGTGTGGTGGAAATGGCAAGGGTTGTTCCAGCAGGAAGCCATAAGGGGCCACTGGCTGCCATATTTGATTTTGTACCATTGATAACCAGTACGTTGTTTGCTGTTGGGCAAAGTCTTTTTCTTAAATAGCGGACCGTGTTTGAGCCGCTGGTTGCTCCTGTACAGGGGTGGGGGTTTGTTATGCTCCAGTTTCCGGTAACGTCCGACGAATAGTTATCGTACCAAATTCCCCCGCTGGTTCCCTGGCTGGTGATTTTCCAAACTTTGTTCGCGGGTACCGTGAGCTGCCCAGAAGCCGAGGTTGCAATCAATACCTGATTGAATTGAAGGCTGCCTTGGGAGTAAGCAGCCAACCCCCCAAAAACCAAAAATAGAAGTGAAACGGCTTTTTTCATGGTTATGGTATTATATTGAATTCAAGAACAGAAATCATGCGCGTGTCAGCGGTTGAGAAGGGCAAGGAAACCACCGTCCCTGCCGGTAACCACAAAGGAAGGCGGAGTTGGAAACGGCCTTGGTCGCTGCTTATGCTGGGCATTAACAAATAAGATACTCCATTAATAGAAATGGATAGATAAGCGCTGCTTGAGGTACTTACCCCAGCGGTTTCTACTTTCCACACTTTATTCGCCGGTACAGTAAAGGTCGTATTGTTGGATGTGGCCGTTAATAGTTTTACGTCGTTAAACTGCAGACTCCCTTGTGCCCTCAGGCTTGCAAATAAAGAACCGAAAATTAGGACAAGCAGAAAAGGCCTCATGGTACGATGGTAAATTCAATGACAGAAACAGACAGTACTCCCGTTGAGGCGGCCAGGGTGCTGCCGGCTTGCAACCACATTGGCCATGCCATTTCCCAAACAAAACCCGCCGCGTGGTAATACCCCCCGCCTGAGCGGCTGGAACGAACCGCAACCGACTGATTGTTCACAAGGATATAGGCGTCAGAGTTCGAATAGGTGCCCGAGCCGGAACCGGAACTCACAATTCCAGAAAGCAGGGCATTGTAAAAGCACCCATTTAGTTTCCAAACCTTGTTTGCCGGAACAGTTTCAGCTTGACTTATCGTTTTTACCTGGCTGAAAGCCAAGCTTTGAGCCGCAATCCTACCTTGTGAAAGGAGAACAACCGCGATAAAAACCCAAAAAAGACTGCTTTTCATAGGCTAAAGTTAGGGAAGAACATTGAATTCGATGCCCCAGAAGGCAGCATTTCTGTTGCTGCCCAAATTGGAAAATCCTAAAATACTACCGGCAGGTAGCCATAGGGGAAAAATAAGGTGTACATCAAACCCTAAACCCTGGCAAGCTTGATTTGCAATATATCCCAATTCTTTGTTATTTACCCATAAGCGAACAGCACTGCCTGAATTTCCAGAGGCTGAAGTTATTTTCCATACTTTGCCCGCGGGTACTGTCCAGCAGCTGGTGCATGATGAGGCCGAAGATTCAAGCAGCAAAGCCTGGTTAAACTGCAGACTGCCTTGGGCATGCGCCAAGCCGAACCCAATCCAAACTGCGATGAGAGCAAAAAGGCTTTTCATGGGATTACATTAAATTCTAGGACAAAAAAGGTGATGGCCTGGTTGTTGGACATTCCGTTGTAGCCGAAGGTCGCTCCAGCAGGCAACCACATGGGAAATGGGTTTATATACCTTGGGTCGACACCCGCATAGCCCAAACCAGCCAAAAATCCCAACTGCCTGTTGTTCACAACATAATAAATGGTGTTTCCACTGTTGCAAGTAACCGATCCAATTTTCCAAACCTTCCCCGCAGGAACGGTCCAACACGTTGGGCAGGTTCCTTGGCTGCCTTCCAACAGCCGAGCCTGATTAAATTGAAGAGTCCCCTGACCTTTTATGTACAACGAAAGACAGAAAAAAGCGAGCAGGGTAATTCTTGTTTTCATAGGATTTAGGATTATGGAATCACATTAAACTCAATGCCCGTAAACGCAATGTTGCAACTAGAACACATTCCCGTAAATCCAAACGTAGCTCCAGCAGGCAACCACAACGGAAACATTTGAACAGGGTATAAAATATTCGCGCTGTTGTTGGAATTGCTGCCCAAATACGAAAGCGTTTTATTGTTTATTACAATTTGAGGGAAACCACTGTTTGGCCCCCCAGCAACGGCATTGATTTTCCAAACTTTGTTCGCGGGAACAGTCCAGCATTGAAAGCAGTTTTGCTGGCTGTTCTCCAACAACAATACCTGATTAAACTGAAGGCTGCCTTGGGCCGATGCGGCCTTAGAAAAGAAGGGCAACAGGGCCCCAATGAATAAAAGGAAACGCATA
>Ga0079300_10000797_pt1 | contig 12093 bp, 9 predicted proteins | sample Wag4_2014_7_11_FD_74799 | JGI IMG/M metagenome (GOLD analysis project Ga0079300, IMG submission 74799) | Fresh water microbial communities from Ohio, USA - Utica-2 Time Series HT 2014_7_11 | ecosystem: Environmental > Aquatic > Freshwater > Water tank | place: USA: Ohio | collected 2014-07-11
GGCTTGGCACCCTTTAATTGGGCACAAAAATAGACAAAACTTCATCAAATCAAAGCACAATCAGGCCCTCAAACATCTTTTTCAATCCAACCCTTTTATTTTTTTTAACAAAATGAGGCTGCTCCCAATTTATTATACTAAGTTTGTCGGCTTTTAAACTACCTACCATGAGCAAATCTCCTTTAGATTTTATTGCAACAAAAACTCCGTCCGCAGGACGCAAATACGTTGCCGGGAAAAAAATTCCATTCTCTGAATTTATCCACGATTACGCCAACGGCGAAGTGGATATTGAAGGGGATTTCATTGAGTTTATGAATTGCCGAAACGAGGTGTTCGACTACCGTCTAACTTGGAAGCACATTAAATTCTTCTTCACCCGCATGATTCCCGAAGTGGCTAGCCACTCTAAAAGTCAGGACGAACGAATTGTGCGCGACCACTACGACCGCGGCAACGACTTTTTCTCCTCTTTCCTTGGACCACGTATGATTTATACCTCTGGTTTTTGGAACGATGTGCCCAACGAAACGCTAGAGCAGGCGCAAGACCGCAAAATGACCATGGTCTGCGACAAACTGCTAATGAAACCCGGAAACAAGCACCTAGACATCGGTTGCGGTTGGGGTACTTTGGTGGCTTACGCCGCTAAATACTATGGCACCGATTCCACCGGCATTACCCTTGCTCAAGATGGCACCGACCACGGCAACAAGCAAATTGCCGCACACGGCGTTGCCGACCGTGCCCGAATCTTGCGCATGGATTACCGCGACATGATTACCCCAGGTAAAAACAATGAAATTTTCAACCACATTACTTGCTTGGAAATGGGCGAGCACGTGGGCATCCGAAAATTCGGACGGTTTATCAAAAACATTTACGATAAACTAGACGACGACGGTACCTTCTACTTGCAACAAGCCGGTCTTCGTGCAAACCCTGGCATTCTTGCCCGCGGTGAACACTGGGAAGATTTGGTTTGGGGTTTGTTTATGAATGAATTTATTTTCAGCGGCGCCGATGCCTCTACCCCGCTGGCCTTCTTGGTGCAAACCCTGCAAGACGCAAACTTCGAGGTGCAAAGCGTTGAAAACATTGGCATTCATTACTCGCATACCATGACTTGCTGGTACCACAACTGGGAAGCCAACAAAGAGTACATCATTCAGCATTACGGCGAATGGTGGTTCCGCACCTGGAGGGTTTTCCTCTACTGGTCTGTCATTATTGCCAGCCAAGGCTCCTCTACTTGCTGGAGCATCATTGCGCACAAAAACTACAACCGTGTGGACCGCAACCGCTACATCGGTCGCTCCAACTTGGGCGAACGCATGGAAATGGGCAACGTTCGAATCTTCGAATAAACACATTCGTTCACGTTATAAACCCTCGGCATTTGTCGGGGGTTTTTTTTTGGGCGGGCTCCGGGCTTTCGGAGGTAGTCCTCGGTTGCTGCCCAGGGGCCCAGCGGCTTTACGCGGGCTCCTAAAGTCGCCTGCGCAGCTCGCGGGCCCCAGGCCAGACAACCTGTGGGCTACCTACCTCAATCCCGCCCGCAGGTCAATCCTCCCCTAATTCCATCCATTTACCAAAACCCTTTCTTTTCTCCCGAAACCGCCCCATTCCCAACCTGATCCCTGAATTTGTTGAACCAAGTTGTTTGACGCCGGGCATACTGCCGGGTATGTGCATTGATGCTCGCTTCTATTTCTTCATCGCTCTCCGTTGTCTGTACATACCATTCTCGGTATCCAACCGTATTCATGGCCGGTAAATTTCGGTATTCAATCAAGCCCAGCGCCTCTGCTTTTAGCCCCGTGTTTAGCATGGCTTTCGTTCGCTTTGCTATCCTTTCATGCAGTTCTTTGCGCTCTGGGTTTTGAATGCATAGGTGCATTTCTGCATCCCAACGCCATTGCTTGCACTCCAATCCGGATTTCCGAAAGGCCGACCAAGGTTTTTTGCTCGCCAACCAAACTTCCAATGCCCTTCTGAGCCGAGCCAAATTTTGAATGTCCGTTTCCCGGTAATAATCCGGGTCCACAACCGACACCTGCTCCTGCAATTCAAGCAAGGAATATTGGTTCACCTGCTGGCGAATGGAATCAGAAATCGGAGGCATTTCGTCTAAATCAAACAGCAAGGCCTGCAGGTAGAAGCCCGAACCGCCCACCAAAACGACGTTTTTTCGCTTTGCTAATATGGATTCCAGAATCGGACGGGCTTGCAGCGCAAACGAAACGGCATCCAAGGGTTGGCTTAGGCTGTGGCTGCCCATAAAATGATGCTCAACTCCCCCGTATTCCTCAGGCAGAAGCCGGGCCGTTCCAATTTGCATTTCTTGATAAAACTGCCTAGAATCAAACGATATAATTTCGGTGTTCAAGGCCTTAGCCATTTCAATGCTTCGCTCGGTTTTACCCGAAGCGGTAGGTCCACCCACCACGAAAATTTTGGGTTTGCTCATGCCTTGGGCATTTCCAATCCCAGCTCCACACCCAGTTCAACCATCAACGACCATGCGGCTTCCCGCTGGTTTGGAATCCGCCCCTCCAATATAGATTCTTTGATGCTGCTTTTTATTTGGCCAACCACGGGCCCCGGAGAAATACCAAAGTAGCCTATAATTTCTTCGCCCGATATGGGGGGTTGAAAGTTCCGGATGTGGTCTTTTGCCTCTACTTCTTGCAGTTTTTCTTTTACCACTTCATAATTCCGTAGGTAGCGCGATACCCGGCCTGGGTTTTTTGAGGTGATGTCCGCTTGGCACAACAGCAATAGGTCTTCCAAGTCTTCATCGGCATCCATAAGCAATCGACGCAGGGCCGAGTCGGTTATTTCATGCTTTGCCAATACAATGGGACGCAAATGCAGCCGCACCATTTTTTGTACAAATTTCATTTTTTCATTGCTGGGCAAACCTAGTTTTTTAAAAAGTTTGGGAACCATGCGGGCTCCCAAGTCTTCATGCCCATGAAAGGTCCAGCCATGTCCAGGTTCAAAACGCTTGGTTTGGGGTTTGGCGATGTCGTGCATCACAGCTGCCCAGCGCAACCACAGATTATTTGAAAGCAGGGCTAGATTGTTTAATACCTCTATGGTATGGTAAAAGTTGTCTTTGTGCCCCAAGCCATTTACTTTTTCTACGCCTTTAAGCAAGCAGAATTCAGGAAACAAAACGGGCAGCAGCCCCCCTTTATCCAGCATCGAAAACAGCCGGCCCGGTTCATCGCAGGCCATCATTTTGTTCAATTCATCGGCAATCCGCTCCTTGGCTACAATTTCCATGCGTTGGGCCAGCCCAGGCATGCTGTCCCACAATTCCGGATGGATTTCAAAATTCAACTGCATGGCAAATCGAATGGCCCTGAGCATGCGCAAGGGGTCGTCGTCAAAGGTCTTTTGGGCATCTACGGGAGTGCGAATCAGCCCTGAGTTTAAATCGGCAATCCCATTAAAGGTGTCGATTAAAGCGCCATACTTATTCTTGTTCAGGCAGATGGCCAAGGTGTTGATGGTAAAATCTCGACGGTTTAGGTCGTCTTTAAAATCACCTTGACTTACCTCTGGATTGCGCGAATCGCGCCGATAGCTTTCTTTTCGGGCTCCAACAAATTCGATGTCTAAATCTTCCCAAACAAAATGCGCGGTTCCAAAATTCTTAAAAACGGTCAGTTGTTCGCTTCTGCCCAATTTCTGAGCTACCCGTTCAGCCAGTTGCAACCCGTTCCCCACGCACATAAAATCAATGTCTTTGCATGGCCGGCCCAACAGCAAATCCCGAACAAAGCCGCCAATGACATAGCATTCCAGGCCCAAGTCATCGGCTTCTGCGCCAATTAGCTGAAAAATCGGCCGGTTCAGTTCCAAAAATGCCATGGGCAAAAATAGGGCTAATTCCCGTTTGCTACAAGGGAATACAAACCTAGCCAGGCAGGAATAAGCCGTTCAGGGCTGAATTTCTGCAAATGGCTTTGGCATTCTTCCGCGTTCAACGGCATTGGATTTTCTAAAATGCGAATCAGAGTCTCTGCCCATTCCTCTGGCCGATATGGAGATGCATAATAAACGCAATCTCCACCGGCTTCTTCCATCGCCGTCCCCGAACTCGTAATAACGGGCTTTTGGGCCATTAACCCCTCCAGCACAGGAAGTCCAAATCCCTCCATAACCGAGGGGTAAACCAAGGCATCGCAATGCTGAATCCAACCGTTTTTCTCCCCTTCTGAAATTTCTCCAGTTAGGTGAACACGCCCCGTTAACCCCATGTTTTTTATAAAACCCATTAGGCTTGAACGCATGCCTAAATCTTTCCCAACCAACACCAAATGGTGGGGAACACGCTTCCGAATCAGCAGAAAGGCCTCAAGCAGCATTCCAATGTTTTTTCGGGCTTCTAAATTCCCAACGTACAGAAAATAGGGCTGAATTGACTTGATTGGGGCGGTGGCAGGAATTAAACTGGGCTGGAATACTGGCGGCAAGACTTCGACTGTTTTTCCCATTAATGCGGATTGGTCTTGCAGCCGCCCAGCCGTATAACGACTCACACTCACAACCATCGATGCCCGCCTCAGTGCATGACGTGTTTTGAATCGATACAATATTGCATTCCAAAACGAATGGTAGGCAGGAACATCAAAGGCAATGGCATCGTGTACGGTAACAATGGACGGAACATCTAAATCAAAGGGAAGTTCGGGCGACAAGGCATGAAATACAGAAACGCCCTGCCTTTTTACCTCTTTGCCCATGTCCAGTGTCCTCCAAGTCCCTGAAGGGGAGCTTGGACTCACAATCCGTATGCCCGCTGCACGCATTTCGTCCCTAAAATCCAAACGATCCAGGCATGGACTAAACAGCACAATTCGTTCGGCCGGTAAGGCCCTAGCCAGCATCCGAATGTGGTTGCGGGCATAATGCCCCAATCCCGACGCATTCGAAAATGCCCTTTTGGCGTCAAATCCGACAACAAATTCCTGATTCATCTTGGCAGCTTGGGCCACAAAGTAACGGCTTAAGCAACGAATCGCCAAACCTACCTGAACATCACGCATTCGAATCGCATGGCATTTTTGTACTTTCGTTGGGTGTCTGATTTTTTCGAAGTTTTGAGGGTTCAAAATCCATACGCTGCTGCCTCAGTTCAGCTCATTAAAGCCATGAAATCGCAGGCAGGCCAGGTCGATTCCGCTTTGATTTCGGCCTTAACTCTTGCCTCTGCTTTGTCCAATTTTGCCCAGAACAATCCGCAAACAGCCATACAGGGGCAAAGAACTTTCCCCCTAAAAGGCATGCGCCCACTCCAGCGTTATATTATATGAAGTGGCTGGCATTTTTGGTTAGAGGCGAGGCCTGGCGCAACGTTCTTTTGCTCTTCCTTGCAACGGTTTTTTTGTCTTTGTTTCTAAGCAACCTGCGAAGCACGGCAAGGCATAAAGTCACAAGTACCTTAAACGTCCGTGAAGCCCTGTATGCCAAAGAAGACCAGCTTTCACTTATCATGGATTCGGTTCTTGGCAACATGCTTAAGGATCCAAGCTCTAGGTTGATGGTTCATACCGAATCGAATCTGGCCTATTTCGTTTATCAAGACGACTCTTTGGTGTATTGGAATTCGGCAGCCGTCCCTGTTCCCTTTCGCCGCTTTGATGAAGAGTTTTTACAGCCTGTGATGCAGCTAAGAAATGGCTGGTACAGAATACTTCGCCGCGACAGTGCAGGGGTGTCTATTGTAGGAATGGTGAGGCTGAAGCAAGAGTTTTTTATTAAAAACGAATTTTTGCAAGATGCTTTTTCATCCGACTTCGGGCTTGAAAGCCAAATTAAAATAAGTTTGAATCCTGAAGATTCCGATTTTCATATTGCCGACCGTCAGGGATATTTTTTATGCGCCCTGGTTTTCCCCCAAACCCAAAAGGCTCCCTTGCGTTTTCCTGTGCTGGCAGGTTTGGCCTATTTTCTAGCCTTACTTTTAGGGTTGTATTTGTTGTATGACCTACGTAGGCTCCGCGTTTTTCGCAAACGCCCCGCCCTTCATTTGAGCCTTTTTACCTTATTTGTGCTCACCGTCCGGGTCATCAACATTCATTTTAGGTTTCCTGTCGTTTTATACGAGTTGCCCCTGTTTTCGCCTTTGTATTTTGCCAGCAGCGATTGGTTGCCAAGTTTGGGCGATTTTATGGTTCATGCCCTTTTAATGACCGCCCTATTGGCCTTGATTTTTTCCAATTACAGCAAATATAAATACCCCGACGTACACGGCCCTCGGCTTATTCTGTGGATGTTGTTTTTTGGATTTATGGTGGCCGGCTTTAGTTACGCCCTGCTTCATCTGCTCCGCACTCTGGTTTTTGATTCCTCTATTTCGTTTGACCTATCCAATGTTTTGGAGTTAAATGCCTATAGCTTTTGGGGCTTTACGCTGTTGGCCTTGTTGCTGGCTAATTTTTTGCTGATTTCGCATTTCTGCTCTAAAATGTTGGCCCGAAGTCCACATTTACGGTGGTGGAAAGCCGCTTTGTGGACGCTAATCCCTTACCTCGTAATCTCTTTGCTTACCCATTGGTGGGACGGGCTAGACCCCCTTAGTATTTGGTTAACATATCCCATTCATCTGGCCATTTTATGGGTGCACATGAAAAACAAGCAGGTGATTGGGTTTTATTCTTTGGCACCCACCCTGATTTTGTTTGCCGGGTATGCAACCTACATGCTTTCAAACTTAAACGCCGAAAAAGAACAAGAAGCTCGGCAAGTTTTAGCCCTTAAAATTGCAGAAGAACAAGACCATGTGGCTGAGTTTTTATTTGACCAGGCTGTTAAAGGAATACAATCCGACGCCGCCATTCGGTATTTTTTGCAAGAGTACTCCTATTCTTTTCCCTATGAATTTTTTGAACGCATCGCTCAACGCTATTTCGGTGGGTATTGGTCAAAATATGCCTTGGTTATCGTTCCTTTTTCGGCCAGCGAAGTGGAATTGTACGCCTCCCATCCGGAATGGGCCGACCCCGATGTTCAGCATTATGAAACCTCTATCCAAACGCAAGGCAGGCCAACCGCCAGCCCATACTTGTTTTATCTGGACAACAATTATGGCAAAGTAAATTACTTAGGTCGGATTCCTGTTTCTGTCGTTGCGGGGAAAGACAGCAGCCAACACTTTATATACTTGGAGTTTATTTCAAAAATGGTAACCCAAGTAACCGGTTTTCCAGAGTTGTTGCTAGACCAAAGCATAACCCGTCCGGTTAATCTGAAGGGGTACAGCTATGCCAGCTACAAACGGGGCGAATTAAATGTAGCCGCCGGCGATTTTGCATATCCCTTGAATTCAGACCTTTGGAAGGCCGACACCAACCAAATTAACCTGCGCCGCTTCAAGGGTTTTAGCCATTTGTTGCTCAGGCAGAACCCTCCCGACCTAATGGTGGTGTCAAAGCCCATACCTAGGCTTTTGGATTCCTTGAATCCCTTTGCATATCTGCTGCTCTATTTCAGTGCTTTGCTCTTTCTGTATTATGTTTATCAATACTATTTTGGCGAGGCAGCAGAACGATTGCGGTTTACCCTGAAAAGCCGAATACAACTTACCATTTTGCTGGTTTTATTGATCTCTTTACTCATGGTCGGTTTGGGTATTAACGACTACATAAACACCACCTTCAACCGCAAAAACCGCCTTACCATTGAAGAGAAAATGAATTCCATTGTTTCAGAATTGAAAACCGAGGTTGAAAACCGCCCGGGAATACTTCAAAATCGAGAGGAACTGAATTTCTTGCTTACTCGATATTCCGGCATTTTCTTCTCAGACATCAATTTGTTCAGGCCTTCCGGTATTCTTTTGGCCAGTTCACGCGAAGCCATGTACAACGAGGGGCTGATTGGTCGGCAAATGCACCCACAGGCATTTCAAGCATTGATCCAGGAACAGCAGCCCCACTTTTTGCATAAGGAATGGGTCGGCAACTTTGAATACCTTTCGGGATACACCGTTTTTCGCAACAGATCGGGCGAGGTTTTAGGCTATTTAAATCTGCCCTACTTTTTAAGACAAAAAGATTTAAAAGAAGAACTATCCAGTTCTCTTTTGGCCCTTATCAATATTTATTCTTTGCTCATTGTTGCTTCCATGCTCATTAGCCTTCTTATTGCCAATCAGCTAACGGGGCCCTTGTCGCTGCTCCAGCAAAAACTCGGCAAAATACGGCTTGGCCGAAAAAATGAAACCATTGAGTACCGGGGCAACGATGAGGTTGCCAGCCTGGTGAACGAATACAACAGAATGGTTCAAGAATTGGAGGCCTCGGCACAGCTCCTCGCTGTTTCAGAACGGGAAAACGCCTGGAAAGAAATGGCCCGGCAAGTCGCCCATGAGGTGAAAAACCCCCTAACCCCCATGAAACTCAATGTTCAATATTTGCTAAAGGCCTGGGAAGACGGTAGGCCCGATTTCCCAGAACGAATTCAACGTTTTAAAGAGGCTATGCTGGAGCAAATTGAAACCCTTTCTGCGATTGCCAGCGAATTTAGTTCTTTTGCAAAATTGCCTGAAATTTCGCTCCAACCCTTAAATCTATCTCAGGCGTTGAAATCGGTCCTAGATTTTTATTCCAACAACGAAGAAGAGGTCAAGCTCATTTGGAATCCCGAATCGTTGAACAATGCCATTGTCCTTGCCGACGGCGACCAGTTGCTCAGGGTCTTTAATAACCTCTTTAGAAATGCCATTCAGGCCATTCCCGAAGGGCGAATGGGTGAGGTTCACGTTCAATTGCTGCGCCTAGGCCCCAATGCAGTTGTTGAAGTCAGAGACAACGGCATGGGAATACCCGAACAGAACCGAGAACGTATTTTCACGCCCAATTTTACCACAAAAGGCTCCGGAATGGGACTTGGTTTGGCCATGGCGAAAACAATTATAGAAAGCATGCATGGCGAAATCTATTTTCAAACCGAAACGGGCTTAGGAACTTCCTTTTTTCTGCGGCTACCTTTGCTGGAATCCGAGTCCGATTAAGATGCAGTTTGTTTGGTCGAAGAAATAGCCAATTCATCCGCCAAATGTGCTATTCTTGGGTTCATGATTTTAAACCAAATTGGCGGAATCAATGAAAGCACCATAGAGCCAGGGTAGCCCAAGGGCAAAGCAGGTGCCTCAGCACGGTGCTGAAGCAATTGATAGGGTTTGCTTGCTTTGTAATGGTGGTCTGAATGCCGGGTTAGATCGTACAGCACCGCTCTGCCCAACCGATGATCGCTGTTCCAAGAATGCCAAGGTTTAACGGTTTCATAATGCCCCGAGGCAAGCAACCGCCGCTTCAATCCATAGTGCTCGATGTAATTCACGGTTTCCAACAATAAAATACCCGTGAGTCCGGTGCTCAGCCCAAAGATCAAAGCCCAAGGCCCACCATACCACAGCAAACCAGCAGCATACAACAGGTAAGCCAAACTAAACCACAACATACGGTTGTAAACCGATATTCTTCTTCGGTTTTTTCGCAGCAGTTGCTCCTGCTCCAAAGCCCAGGCCGAACGCCATGAACCCCACATAGAACGGAGCCAAAAGGCATATACGGTTTCGTTGAACCGAGCCGTTGCCGGGTCCCGCTCCGTACTAACATATCGATGGTGTCCCCAATTGTGCTCAATAAAAAAGTGAATGTAAAAAGAAGGCCAAAGCAGTACCCAGGCCGCAATCCTAGATTTGGTGTCAGACCGATGCCCCAGTTCATGGGCTACATTTATTCCATTTACCCCTAACACAATTCCTGTACTCAACAAAATTCCCAATCCAGAAGCCCAATGCCCCTCAAAATTCAACCAACGGATTAAGCCAAGAACCAAAATCCCAAAAACCAAGGGCACATTTAAAAACAAAAACAAATCAAAAACAAACCGCCCCCCCATTTCTTCATCCACATTTGCCCTTGACCTAGGAAGAACCTGTTCTAACAAAGGAATGAAACAAAAAGCAACCAATGGGCCTAACCAATAACCCATTAGGTTGTATTTAAGATCCAAAAAAATCAGAGTAGGCAACAAAAAACTAAAAAGATAACGCAGCATTTCTTTAAACATAATGGTCTACGCTTTAAAATGATTCAAAAGACGATATAAATTTACGAATTTCGCGTTCACAAATCAATCCAACAGCACCAAGCAAATCATCATGGGAAGAAGACCGGTAAATAAATTTAGAAGGGAAGACGATGAATTAAAAATTGAGTGGCTCGCCATCATTGCCCCAAAGTTGTTTCAAGAGGGCTTTCGCCAATATTCCATGGACGAAATCATTCAATGGGTAGGGGTATCTAAAGCTACTTTTTACAAATACTTCAGTTCACGCGAAATGTTGGTTGAAGAAATGCTCACCCTGAAATTAACTGAAATCACGGCGTTTAAAGACATCTTATTTGAGTTTGGAAGGCCATATCGCCAACGGTATCAAGCCTCTATGGATCTGCTGGAAGTTTCGCTAAACCCCGTTTCTCAGAAATTTTTAGAAGACGTTCAACACAGCTACCCAGAGCAACTAAATCAAATTCACCAATTTATTGAATTTAGCCTGCAATGGCTGGAACAGTTTTATGTTGAAGGAATGCGCGATCATGGATTGCGAAAGGTGAACCCCAAACTGCTGCTGATGTCCGATGGAGCATTCTTAACCGCCCTGGTTTCATCGCCGCGGTTCAGAAAAACGGGTCTTTATGTTGGGGAAGCCCTACGCCAGTATTTTGATTTGCGTTCGCTTGGCCTTCAACAATTAACAAAAGAAAAAGACCTTAATCTTTCCTAAATCCCGTTTGGGCAGCTTCTTTTCTAACTTGGTTTTTTTAGATTTGAAGAATGAAGTCCAATACCCTCTCTGTTTTTGCTATAGGCGTTGCGGTTTTTCTTATTGTTTTGCCCTTAACCCGGCCTTATTGGTATTTGCTGCGAAAACGCGTCTTGAAAACCGAAACCGATGTAGCCATTCATAAGGGCGATTGCACCTATTCTGGACCCGGCGTGGCAATGCCCGCTCATTTTCAATTGATGGGAATCGATGTGTCGCACCACCAGGGCCTGATTGATTGGAAAAAGGTTAAATCGAGCTACATTAAAGCCCGCCCGCTCTCGTTTGTGTTTGTTCGTGCTTCCTACGGCCGTTGGAAAAACGACAAATACTTTACGTACAATTGGAAGGCTACTCGGCAGGTCGGTATTTTACGCGGAGCCTACCATTATTATCTGCCCAACCAATCTGCAAAAGCTCAAGCAGATAAGTTTATTGGTCGGGTGTGTGGCCCCGACGGCAAATACCAAGGGGATTTGCCCCCAGTTTTGGACATTGAAGAATCTCCGCCCGGAACAAACATCAGCGATTTTCACCAGGGCATTCAAATCTGGTTGGACGAAGTCGAGAATAAAACGGGACTTCGCCCCATTATTTATTCCGGAGCCAAATTTTACAAGGTGAGATTGTATCCTGCCTTTAAGAAATATCCTTTGTGGGTAGCCCATTACAAAGCCGCAAGTCCTTCTATTCCAAGCACGCAAACCTGGGATTTGTGGCAGTTTACCGATAAAGCCAGAATCAACGGAATTTGCGGCCCTGTCGATTTAAATGTCAGTGCCGATGTGCCCGCTTTTTTCCCACAAAGCCTGCTCAGCCAGCCCCTTGTTTTAAATTGAGGGAAAAAGCCTACAATTAAAGGTAGTATAGCTTTTCTTATCTTTGTTCTTGGCCTAGAATTTACATTTTAACGGATTGGCACATGCGTTTTTACCTGATTGATTTGCCTTCGATTCAAGCCCATTTGTGGCCATTTACCTTATCTAGAAGTGCTGCGGATATTCCCGTAGGCATCTTCAGTTTGCGGCAAAAATGGGAGGCTATTCTGCCGAATCGGATTCAAGGCCATATTCCTGCACCTGAATCCCTTTGGAGTTCTTTTGATTTGGACTTGCCCGCACAACATTTCCCGCTGCTTGCCATTGCATCGCATTGCTTTCCATCTAAGGAACTTGTCGAAAGGATTCAAAAAATGGTGGCAGGACAAAGCCTTTGGCAGGGCGATGCCCTTTTGGCTGTTTTTG
>Ga0079300_10000800_pt1 | contig 12088 bp, 3 predicted proteins | sample Wag4_2014_7_11_FD_74799 | JGI IMG/M metagenome (GOLD analysis project Ga0079300, IMG submission 74799) | Fresh water microbial communities from Ohio, USA - Utica-2 Time Series HT 2014_7_11 | ecosystem: Environmental > Aquatic > Freshwater > Water tank | place: USA: Ohio | collected 2014-07-11
TCAATTCGACCTGCGATTCGGTGGCAAAGGTGCGATTCTGAATGATTTTCCCGCCCAACCACCAACCAGAACTGTGCAATCCGCCACCTAGGTTATACCCGTTGTAAAACTCAGGCAAGGATCCGGCATTTCGCTGTTCCCATTCCAAACTACCAAAAAATTCGTTACCCTGAGCCGCAACCGCTGCCGTCCGTAAAGTGAACCAAAGGCCCACCAAGCAGAACAGGGAACCCTGCAGCGACCAAGCGTGACGAAAATTTGCCATCAGGCAGAGGATACTAAAGAGCCGTGCTCACCGATGCATGATCCGAAACAACGTCGGATGGTGGCGCATCGTACCGGGCATAGGCCGGGCATCGCCGATGGCAAGATGCTCCTAACAGGCCCAAAGCAATCAGGGAAAACCAAATTTTTCGCATACCCAAATCTAAAGCCTACCAAGCACAAAGCCACCCCGGGGGGTGGCTTTGCAACTTGATTAAGTACGCTATGGAGCTTAGTGCGCCTTTTGAACCGGAACGCGGGTGCGGTAGGTCCGACCGTTGGCCTCCAATTCAACCTGCAGTTCGTAACGACCGTTGGCCAAGTGACTCAAGTCCAAATTCAAATCGGTGTTCAATGAAGTCGCACGCATATTCATGCTAGCAACCGTTTTGCCAAGAACATCGACCGCACGAACACGCACTTCACCTGCAATGGGCAAACTCAAGCTGAGCTTGCTCAAACCGTTGGTTGGGTTGGGATAAACCCCGGCAACAAGATCTTCGTTCAAACCACGCACGGAGGGAATACGCAGACCGACCATGTCATAGACCTGAGCCAAAGGATTGGCCATTTCGCTTCCCTCACCAACCAACCAAGCCTTGGCAGGTACCGATGCATCGGTAGCGATTCGCATCCGGAACAAGGATTGTCCGCTTTCAAGGTTGACACCATTGACATCAAACCAGGTCAAACGCAGTTGACCGTTGTGGATATTGTAATCAAAGCGACCACCGGATAGATTGGAAACCACTTGCTCGATCTGAACTCCGGTAGGAATATCCAAGACCAAGGAGAGAGCTCCCAATTCAATGCTACGATCCACACGGACATCCACCCATTCGCCGTCTTTGGCTGATTGAACGCCGTTTTCACTGAGATTCAACCCGATGAATTGACGACCTGCAGCCGGTGCGTAGGAATTGTTAACATCACCCAAGCAAATACCAAACAAGTCGGTGGTCACTTCGCTGAGGTTCAAGTTGTAATTCTTGGAATCAAACTTCCAGTCACCGGCAGGGAAACTGTTTCGGGTTCCATTGAAACGGTTGATAATCATCAAGGCATCCGTGGCATTTACCAAATTGCTCAGGTTCACATCAGCCGCAGCCAAATTCAAACCTGTGACCAAGCCAATTCCTTGGTAGTGACGCGTCGTGGCCAAGGCATCGGTAGCTGTAATGCCACCCCAAGGCTTGTTGGTGCTGGCCGTTAACGAAACAGCACCGTTTCCAAGGCCTGTCATCGAGAAGGCGCCGTTGGCACCAGTCGTTGTTGAAGCGGTTACCGCACCACTGATGGACACCGTACTGTTATCTAGAACCGATGCACCGCCTTGGTAACGTAGGACACCGCTGATTTCGCTTGTAGTAAGCTCCAAAGACCAATCATCGATGCCGATATAACCCGCATTAGCGACGGAGTAAGCACGAATACCCAGGTAGTAAACACCGGAGGTAGTAGGTGTAAAGCGAGCCGACCTGGACTGCCAACCAGCAGCCTGTAATGCTGAGTCATTATAGATCCGAGAACCAGCCAACATGACTGTTGAAGTTCTTGCTGTACCGAGGTAAACACCCAAACGCTCACGGTTTGGTCCATTGCCTGGAGCACGCACTTTGAAACGGAGGGTGTACGTGGTACCGCCCACCAGATTGTAACCAGTCGTATACGCCCAATCATTCTTGGCGGTTGTTACCGTGGGGAAAGACGCCAAAATATTATCGCCAGAGGTACTACCAATGTTTGAACCGGTCAAAGCGAATACCCTCCAAGCAGAGCTGGTGGATGTACCATTCGTACGGGTCCAGCATGGAGGAACAGCTGTACCGGTATTGGCCGTACCACCCGTAGCGGTATAGCTATCAAAGTTCTCGGTATTCGGAACATTGGACTCCAAACATGTGGTGGTAAAGGATACAGGGCCTACCCATGAAGACGAACCCACAGAACAAGCCGAACGTACCCAAACATTGTACACCGTGGAAGGCATCAAACCTGTCAAAGAAGCCGGAGAAGCTGGTGAGCTCACGCTTGGTGCCGACCCGGCATCAGGTGCAGTCGATGTGGTGCTCACAAACAATTGATACCCGTTTGCAGGCACCGTCGTTGGGGCTGTCCAAGAAATAGAGGCCGTCGATGAACCAATACTTCCGGCTACAACCGCAGGGGCTGTAGGAGCGGAACATGGAGGAGGATTCGCAACACGGATGTTATCCAGATACAAATTGTTACCATACTCTGAGATACCCTTGAAAGAAATCCGGTTGGTATTGGCAGGCAGATTGACCGTCTTCAGACCCCATTGCGCTGAAGTCGGCACAAAGGAAGCCGTCGTGGTACCACCCGTATTAAGAGGACCGCTTGGTCCACCGTTCATGATTTCTAGGCTAGAATAGGTGGCGCCACCATCGGTGGAAGCCAAAATTTCCAACTTATCAATTTCAGCAGCAGAGTAAGCGGCATACGCATAGTTAAAGGTCAAGATAGCCCCAACTGGATTCGCCGTAAAGGTTGGGGTATTCAAACTATAACTACCCGATACGATGCTGTAGAACGGAATACGCATGGCAAACGTGTCAGGCAGAGCAGGCGTTTGGTTGGACGGTGCCGAACCAGCCGAGAGGCGGATGTACTGCCAGCCCGGTGTGCTACCAGCGGCAAAATTCCCGCTCCAACATGAAACCGTTCCCTGGGCCGTTTCGAAACTTTCAAAGAAGGGAAGATTGAAGACAGAGCAGAGGGTCCGGAAACTAATCGGCCCGATCCAATTCGACTTGTCCGTTGGACTGCATACAGCCCGCAAATAAACATAGTGAATGGTATTTGATGCCAAACCAGTTGCGGTGTAAGGATTGGTCGTAATCGACGTGCCATTACCCGTTGGAACACCCACGGCGGTTTGAATAGCAATTTCCCATTCCGTTTCTGTTCCACCCGCAGTCCAAGCGAACGTAGCACCTGTCGTGGTTACACCCGAGGATGCCAACGCGGATGGCACAGAGCAAGGAGGAGGCAGGATGGTTAAGTTGAGCGTAACGATGGAGTCACAACCATTGACAGATGCACCTGGACAAACATTGATATAGGTGCCGGTTGCATTGTAAGTCTGTCCACAAATCGTTAGGGATGTGCCAAACGGAATCGACTGATTCACGGTTGCCGTTGCTGCTCCTAGGGAAACAGATCCATTGTTGAACGTGGCACCGGCAAAAGGAATCGCATCAAAGTCCGCAATTTCACAATTACCAGGTGTTGCCAAATCGAAGGTCAAGGTAGAAGCTGTGGTAGCCACAAAACGCATGCTAAACATCAACCCAGAGAGATCAATCGCGCTGCTTGTTGCATACCAACCGGCACGAACTTGGGTAGCCCCACCAAAGGCAGCTGCGTTAACCAACATCGTTGAAAGCGCTGGGTTAATATTCACGGCATCAACAAAGGTCAGTTGGGTGGTATCGTAATTGATAGCCAACGAAATCGCACCAATACCCCTTCCAAAGGACATATTCACAGGTACCAACACCGTATCACCAACTGCACAAGCATTGCGGTTTCCGATGGTAACACTTACAGGAGGTTCTACGGTCAAATTCAAGGTCACCACCGAATCACAACCGTTGGCAGCTGTGCAAATCTTGGTGTAAGTTCCTGTAGCATTATAAACCTCGCCACAAACGGTAAAGGAACCTCCATTAGGAATGGTTTCCGTTATCGTTGAGCTTGCGCTTGGATTAACATTCAAGGTTAAGCTCACCACGGAATCGCAACCGTTGGTGGCCACGAAGGTTTGGTTGTAAACGCCGGCTGCGGAAAGGGTTTGTGTACCAAAACTGTACGACTGTCCCTGACAGATTGAAGCCGTTACCGCGACAGAAGTGGAAGAACATGGTGTTACGGAAACATTGTCTAGGTAAAGGTTGTTGCCATAACCGGAACGACCTAGGAAAGAAACTTTATTGGTACCTATTGGTAATACAATGGTTCTTGTTCCCCACTGAGTGGCATTTGGAACAAACGAAGCAGAAACTGCACCGCCCGTATTCAATGACCCTGAATTGCCACCAAGCATAAGGGCCATCGATGTGTACGATGTTCCGCCATTGTTCGAGGCAAGAATTTCTAATGAATCCTCTTCACCAAAGGTGTAGGTTGCGTAGGCATAATTGAAACGCAAAACAGAAGGAACGGTTGTCGCTGCAAATGTTGGGGTGTTTAAAGGATATGCGTTGCCTGTTGTAATGCCATAAAATGGAACTCGCATCGCCATTGTATCAGGTAATGAGGGATTTTGGTTTGATGGGGCCGAACCGCTAGGTAATCGCAACCACTGCCAACCTGCCGCGCTTCCAGCAGGGGCAAATGTTCCGCTCCAACAGAATACAGTATTTTGGGTGGTTTCAAAGCTTTCAAATAATGGCAAAGTCAACACATCACAAAGAGTACGGAATGTAATTGGTCCCAACCAAGCAGATTTGTTATTGGGTGAACAAACAGCTCTTACGTAAACCTGGTAGGTGGTGTTCGGAACTAAACCAGTTGCCACATAGGGATTTGCTGTTACAGCCGTTCCATTATTTGTTGGCTCACCAAGGCCAGGCGCCTGTATCGAAACTTCCCAATTTGTTTCGGTTCCACCATTGGTCCATCCCAGGGTTACACCAGATGCTGTAACTGCGCTGGCTGTCAAGGCTGCGGGGGCATTGCACGCTGGAGGGGTACAGCTAGAGGTAAACGAACCGAATAAGGTAGGTAAAGGTGTCGTAGCGGTGGCCAAGGAATAAACTTGAGCTCCAAAAGGACTTAAGATGGTAAATCGCTTTTCTTCCGGATACAAACCAGCATTCACCAAGACAATTTCCGTGTTCAGACCCGGACACAAGGCGATCGTAGCCGTTGCTGATCCCCCAGTAGTGAAACCGGAACCACCAAAGGTGCCCACCAAGATGCCACTTTGGCGCAATCCAATCACCGTACCATCCCAACCATCACCATATGAGTCGGTCATGTTGATGGTATAGTTACAGGTTGACGAAGAGGCACAAACAGCGGTTGAAAATGCGAAAGGACCTGCCCATGAGCTATTAGCTCCTGAACATACCGTCCTAACATAATATTCATAATTGGTCGCTGCATTCAAACCGGTAGCGGCATACGATGTGCCCGAAACGGAGACACCACCACCTACAGGCACACCAGCACCAGCAGCCTGAATAGCGACCTCATAGTTGTTGGATGAAGCCGAAGCCGTCCAGCTAAGAGATGCGCTGTTGTTGGTGATGGCAGATGCTGCTAATGCAGTCGGGTATTGACAAGATGGGGTTTCCTCGTAAACAACATCATCCCAATAATGAGACTCAGTGCTAACCCCAAGATTGGCAATCGCCAACCTAGAACCATAAGGAATATTGGCGGGAATATTAACAAACGTTTCGGATCCATAGGTTGTGTTGGTGAGAACTATATTGGAAATCAAGACAAAACTGGACGGGACTATCGATGTGGTAGGAAAGTACCCAACCGCAAGTTGACCGGATGCTGTGGCCGTTCTTGCTTTGAATTTCAAACGATAACTACTATTGCCTAAGTGAAACTGATAAGCAATTTGAGGCAAAACCACGTAACTAACGTTCCCTGGGCTGCTAGACTGCCAAATGTTCCTGGTTCCAGAAGCTGGAGATGTGGAAGATATGGTTTGAGAGGCCGATCCTACAACAATACGATCCCAACAAAATGGCACTATGTTTCCTGTTCCGTACGAATCAAAATTTTCGTTAATTAAGGCAACTGAAGAACATAAACTTTCACTTCCAATACCCATCACAAATCCATTGGAAGAAGTGAGCTGGGCAGTTGTTAAACCAGTCCTTTGAGCTCCGGGGGTTCCTGTTCCTGCTTGATGGGTACCAACAAAGGTTCCTCCGTTGACCATCAGTCTTGAATTCGAATTCGATGGCGAGAAAAGGAAAGGAGCGATTGCCGTGAGCGTATGGGTACCGGAGGCATATACATACCCCGAGGCAGTTGTGATGGTCCAAGTTCCTTCCCAATAATCGCTCACACCGTAGGAGCCATCGACAAAAGCGTTGCCACTAAAACGAGTATTTCCTAAAGTGTACGTAGCGAGAACTTCGCCTGCCGTATTTCCGGTTGAAGAGGATGATGAACGGGTCACCCAGCATCGACGAGCGGAACTGCCATTCGTCGACAATAAGGGAAATTGAGATGTCGTGTTTGAAGGGTCGGTTCCTGCCGTAATGGCCGTACCCGTCGAAGTGGTTGTCCACCAATGCCCATAAGTTCCATTATAAACACCGCCATTGCCATTGACAGTCAATGAACCGGCCGCATAGTTACCGCGAATCCATGTAGCGGTATTAAGGTTAGTGGCACCCGTCAATGTTAGAGTTCCACGGATACGAAGTGTGCCTCCCATCGTATAGTTCACACAGGGAACGGCGCTCGATGTATTGGTTATTGAAAGAGAGCCAATAACTCCAACTTCGTTTGTTGTTCCAACAGCAGATACGGTACCTCCCCACACACCTGTTCCGGATACCGTTTGTGTAGCCGTGCCGTTGAGATTCAATGTGCTATTGCTAGTACCAGCAAGAGTATTGATACGGCCATTGTTAACCAGATTACCACTAACGCGTAATGTCTTGGAGCTGGTTCCCGCAAATATGTCCACCAAGCCGCCGGTTTCAACGGTCAAATCCTTGGCCTGCAACTCGGTAGGGGTCGCGCCAAAAGTCAAGGACCCCGCAATAGTAAGACTTTGTGCTCCTTGACCAATGGCATCTATGGTTACCGTATGACCGGCTGCTATAACTGCATTATCAGCAAGGCTTGGGGTTGAACCACCCCAAGTGGCGGGGTCGCTCCAGTTACCAGTCGCAACAGATGTGAATGTGGCAGTCGCTTGAGAACTAACAGAAATATTATCAAAGGATGCACCAGGAGTCGTTCCACCACTTCCATCGTTTTTCCAATGGAAAACAAGACGGTAAGAACCAGCCGGCAGATAAGCGGCGCCACTGAATGTCTGAACTGCGGCAGACTGAAGATTGGAACCCGCTACAAAAACAGCACCAGGAAGAGAACTAGGTATCGCAGAAAGCCCAGAACCCGGATAGGTCGTACTTCCAGCAGGTGTTGTAGAATTGGGGACAAAGAATACTTGCCAGAGATCCCATGTACTTTCTCCGCCAGAAAGCCAGTTAAAGGAAACATTGACCCGCTCTTGGCCGGCAGGCACGACAACGTCTCTCCAAAAGAAATTGGAGGCGGCAGCCGTGTTCAAGTAACCGGGCGTTGAGCCATCGGTAGAGATATAGGCTGAATTCCCGGCAAAGGGGGCCGTGGTATTGGCCTGGCCCAAAATCCATGGATTGTTGGCGCTGTTGGCCACGGTCCAACCGTTGGAGGCAAAGTCAGTTCCCAAGTTGAAGCCACCAGCACCGGCTGGATCGACCAAAACGGTCTGCGCCTGAACAGAAAGCAAACCTGTTACAAAGAAACATAGCCCTACGAATAAGGCCCATACGGCCTTGGGAAGGCGATTCGTAGCGCTCTTGGGAGAGCCAAAAAGAGTTGTCAAGGATGTATTCATGCCTTTACGATTTAGTTAGGTGGATAAATTTAGCAATAATTTTTGATTATTAAACAATAAAGCAAAAAAAATTGACCCGCCCCTGACCAGGTCCGAGGGTATCCTTAGGTCAAACCAAGCAGGCAGGGCAGGGTATAACCGGGCAAGGGGCCTGCCTTGGGGCCCGCCAAGCCCTTCCAGTCCCTGGCAAAACCCTGCCAAAGGATGTTTCCGCCCCCGGCACCCCCTTCGGGACCCAAATCCACCAGGTAATCAGCGGCTCGGAGCAGGTCCACCTGGTGCTCAATCACCAAAACGGTATGGCCTTTGTCCACCAGGGCCTGCAAAAGCTCGACCAGAACCCGAATATCCTCCATGTGAAGGCCGGTGGTGGGTTCATCCAGGATGTAAAGGGTCTGTCCCCCTTCCCGTCGGCCCAATTCTGCGGCCAATTTGAGGCGCTGCGCCTCGCCTCCGGACAAAGTTGTTGCTGGCTGACCCAGCTGGAGGTAGCCCAAGCCCACCTTCTCGAGGGTAGCCAGGCGCTTTCGGAGGTGGGGCAGGCCGTCAAAAAACGGAACCGCCTCGTGAATCGACATCGAGAGGACTTCGTGAATATTGCGGCCCTTGTAGCGGACCTCGAGGGTATCCCGCTGGTAACGCTTGCCCCCGCAGTTCTCGCAAGGCAATTCGACATCGGGCAAAAAATTCATCTCCAGAACCCGTACCCCTGCTCCACCGCAGGCCTCGCAACGCCCCCCTGATACATTAAAAGAAAAGCGACCCGGGGTGTAGCCTCGGATTTTGGATAATGGCATTTCTGCAAAAAGCTGCCGTATGTCAGTAAACAGGCCCGTATAGGTTGCAGGATTGGAGCGAGGGGTCCGGCCAATCGGGGATTGATCAATCTCAATGACTTTGTCCAGATGCTCCCATCCTTCCAAACCTTTGAATGGCAAATGAAAGCGACGGGTACCGGTAATTTGATTGGTGAGAGCCGGGACGAGGGTTTCGTTAATCAACGAAGATTTACCGGAACCGGAAACCCCCGAGATACCGATTAGACAACCGAGGGGCACCCGAAGGTCCACCCTGCGCAGGTTGTGACCTGCTGCTCCTGTCAAAGTCAGAAGATGCCCGTTTCCGGGGCGGTCCTTGGAGGCCCCTACCTGACGGACCCCGGATAAATAATCCGCCGTGAGGCCGCCACTGCGACTCAAAGCCTCCGGTGGTCCCTCCGATACCAATCGACCCCCCTCGCTGCCGGCCCCCGGTCCCAAATCGACCACCCAGTCCGCAGCGCGAATCATCTCTTCGTCGTGTTCCACCACCAAAACAGTATTCCCCAAGTCCCGAAGATTCCGCAAGGCCCCTATCAAACGCCGGTTATCGCGGGGGTGCAATCCGATACTGGGTTCGTCCAAAATGTACAAAACACCGCTAAGCCCTGAGCCCAACTGACTGGCCAGCCGAATCCGCTGGGACTCGCCACCGGACAAAGTAGCCGTGCTTCGGTGCAAATGCAGGTAACCGAGGCCCACATCCAACAAAAACTGCAGACGAATTCGCAATTCTTTGAGAATTTCATCGGCTACCCTCGCTTTGTTTCCTTTGAACGACCCCTCCAATCCCCCCAGCCACTCCTGCAAGGTCTGTAGTTCCATACAGCAGAGATCAGCAATGCTCTTGCCCTCGATCCAAAAATGCAAAGCCTCTTTCTTGAGGCGTCCTCCACCGCATTCGGTGCAGGGCTTTTGACGGACGAATCGCTGCACCCATTCCTGCATGGCCGCCGTCCCCCATTCATCCTGCCGGGTAATCAACGCCATTAACCCATCAAAGGAGTGGTATTCCATCCCTCGATCCTTGCCCATATCCACCGCCACGGGTTCTTTTTGGCCATACAAAAGCAAGTGCTTTTGGTCCGAAGTCAATTGCGAAACACGTGTTTGGAGACCAAACTTGTTTTTCTTGCCCAATGCCAGGATAACCCGAAAAATCCAATTGTCTTTGTATTCCCCCAACGGAGCCAAACCCCCGTTGCCCAAGGTGAGCTCCTCGTCCCCAAAAACCAATTCAGGGTCCGCCTCCATTTTGGAGCCTAGACCTTGGCAACGAGGGCAGGCCCCGTACGGTAGGTTAAACGAAAAGGTGTTGGGTTGGGGCTCGTCGTAGGCCAAACCGTTCTCCGGATCGGTCAATAATTTGCTGAAGTACCGCCAATTCCAAGACCCGGAACTGTCGTCCGAGGGGGTGCCGCATAACAAAACTCCCTTGCCCAATCGTGTAGCCAATTCCACGCTGGTTTTGAGACGGTGTGCTGAATCCTGACCGGGTACCAAAACGTCCACCACCAATTCGATATCATGAACTTTGTAGCGGTCGACCTGCATACGGGGAGAGAGGTCCGTGACCTCGCCATCGATCCGCACTTTGGTAAAACCTTGTTTGCGCCATTGTTCAAAAAGTTCGCGGTAGTGTCCTTTGCGGCTGCGGATCAGCGGAGCCAATAACATCAGATCACGGTCCTTGTAATCCTGGAGCAGGCTTTCCATAATCTGGGCCTGACTAAACTGTTGCATCGCTTTACCCGAAACCCAGGAATGGGCTTGGCCAATGCGCGCAAAGAGCAGCCTCAAAAAATCATAAATCTCCGTGGTGGTTCCCACCGTAGATCGGGGATTGCGGGAGGTTGTTTTTTGTTCAATGGCAATGACAGGGCTCAAGCCATCGATCCGATCCACCGCCGGCCTTTCCAGCTTGCCCATGAACTGACGGGCATAGGCCGAAAAAGACTCCAAATACCGTCGCTGGCCCTCGGCATACAGGGTTGCAAAAGCCAGGGAGGACTTGCCGCTTCCGCTGGGTCCCGTAACAACCACCAAAGAATCCCGGGGAATGGTTAGGTCCAGATCCCGGAGATTGTGCTCGCGGGCACCCTCGATGCGAAGAACTTCTTTCATGGCAGCCCCAATCCCCATTCGGCCACCGGAACCAGAGACCAGCGCGATGCCTTGTCCGAAAATGATTGGGTAGGCTTGCGCAGCGTATAGGTGTTACGGTCCGGATTGCGCAAAGAGGTCTTGCGAATCCAGGGATTAAAAATTTTGAGCTCGCGGTAACTCATTCCGTGTTCCCTGGCATAGTTGGCCCAATTCGTCACCGGCTCGTTCAGCGTCCACTGCTCTGTTTCGAAGGGCAAATAAACCTGCGATGCAGTCAAATGAAAACCGTAACGCTCGGGGTGTTCCATGATGGTTTTGATAGCGAGAATCCGGGGAAGGTAGCGGGATGTTTCGTTGTTAAGATGAAGTTCCGGGTAGCGATCCTTGCCTTGGTAGTCGGCCTGCTGCCTCAAACCTGCCGTGCCCATGTTGTAGGAGGCAGCAACCATGGACCAATTTCCAAATTGATCGTGCGCTCTGCGCAGGTACCTGCACGCCGCCTGCGTTGAAAGCCAGGGGTCGTAGCGTTGATCGACTTCTTCGTTGACCTGCAGTCCGTGTTGCCGAGCCGTGCCTGCCAAAAACTGCCAATAACCGACTGCATCAGCCGACGAAATAGCATTGGCCAAACCGCTCTCGGCCACCGCCAAGTATTTGAAATCTTCAGGAATTCCGTTTTGTTTTAACACATTTTCGATCATGGGAAACCAGCGAGCTGCGCGCTTGATATACAGCAGCATGGTCGCCTGCCCATAGGCATTTTGAAGTAATTCCCTTTCGACCCGTTCGCGAAATTCAAAATCCCACAAAGGAACTTTTTCGCCTGCAAAATGCATGCCCTCTGGAACAGGCACGGAATAGACCCGGTAATTGGACCAAAATTTCTGGCGATAGGCTTTTTCTTCTTCTGTCTTGTAGGCGCTGTTAAGAAACCAACCCGCCGACAAGGGCACAAAGATGCCTACCAACCAAGCGATTGTTTTGGAGCGCTTTGCCCAACCACCATGTCCCCAGGATATCATAAATTTCGTTCAGGTCTTTCCCAAAATTACGCCACAAACGAGCGGCGTTTGTAAATCGGAAAAGCCGAACAGGGTTCACCGTAAAAGAGACTCTGAACCACCCCCATCAAGCGTTGGGTCAAGGCCAGGTACAGGGCCGGTGTCCATTCCGCCCTGGAACAAGCCTTGATCATCAAACGAGCATCGCGGTACAGTTCCGTATCCAATTGCTGAATACGCGCCAAAGCCAATTGACGCTGCACCTGACCCGGGGTTCCATATTCGATGCC
>Ga0079300_10000802_pt1 | contig 12079 bp, 11 predicted proteins | sample Wag4_2014_7_11_FD_74799 | JGI IMG/M metagenome (GOLD analysis project Ga0079300, IMG submission 74799) | Fresh water microbial communities from Ohio, USA - Utica-2 Time Series HT 2014_7_11 | ecosystem: Environmental > Aquatic > Freshwater > Water tank | place: USA: Ohio | collected 2014-07-11
AAAACTGAATAAGCAGGTCTCTTTGCTGGTCTTGGAAACTCTGTAGTTGAAACTGGGATGACTCGTGAAATATCGGCCCCTGCAATTGAGAAAATTGCTTGAGCAAACTCAAACCATGTTGCCTGGCCGCTATTGGTGCCGTGATAAATTCCTACTGCTTCCTCGGATAATACTAATTCGACAATTTGTTCTGCTAAATCCCCCGCAAATGTTGGTTGTCCAATCTGATCATTTACAACTCTGGCTTCGCCTTTTTGGTTCAACGCTAAACTTGTCATTGTCTTTGCAAAATTCTTTCCTATAGACGAGTACAACCAAGCGGTGCGAACAACATTGGAATTTGATGGAAGAGTTGTTAGAACTAAATTTTCACCCTCACTCTTTGTTGCGCCATAAACCGATTGAGGATTGTGAGGGGCCCTTTCACTCCAAGGTGAAGACCTCTGTCCCGAAAAGACGTAGTCAGTTGAAATATGTACTAATCGAGCACCGGCCTTGTTTGCCGCGATTGCAAGATTCTGCGGCCCTAAAGCATTTACTGAATAAGCAGCAGATTCATTTGATTCTGCACCATCGACATCTGTCCATGCAGCGGCATTGATCATGACGTTTGGCTTAATCAAATCAACCATCTCATTAACAATCAATGGCTTTGTTATATCCAGTTCGGATGAATTTGCGCCGACAAAATCTATTCCACGTTGCGTGAGCTCTTCTTGTAATGCCGAACCAAGTTGACCTGAAGCGCCTGTAATTAACCACTTCATGAATTAACGATTCTTAAGTGGCTTCCACCACGCTTCGTTTTCGCGGTACCAATTAATTGTTTCCTTTAGCCCATCTTCAAACTTAACTTGTGGTTCATAACCTAATTCACGATTTATCTTTGTCCAGTCAACACTATATCTGAGATCATGACCTTTTCTATCTTCTACATACTCGATTGAAGATTCGTTGGCTTCCATAGCATTGAGAATCAAACTTGTAATTTCATTATTAGTTAACTCGCGCCCGCCGCCAATGTTGTAAACCTCACCGGATTTTCCCTTCATTAACACGGCATAAATCCCACGGCAGTGATCATCGACATGTAACCAGTCTCGAACATTTAGCCCTGTTCCATAGACAGGGACTTTCTTTCCTTCAATAAGGTTTGTGATAAAGAGCGGAATCAGTTTTTCTGGAAAATGATGTGTTCCGTAATTGTTGCTACAGCGGGTAATCACCACATCCATGCCATGCGTTCTGTTATAAGAACGGGCTAACAATTCTCCACTTGCTTTACTCGCTGAATATGGGGAGTTTGGTTGCAATGGCCACTCCTCAGTCCATGAACCTGATTCGATTGATCCGTACACCTCATCTGTTGATACTTGTAAAAATCTAATCTTTCTTCCTGAAGCTTTGATTGCATCCAACAAAACTTGAACTCCAACGATGTTTGTTTGGACAAAATCCGATGCACTGCTGATAGATCTATCCACATGAGACTCAGCAGCAAAGTTGATGACAGCGTCCACTTCATTGAGTAACTCAGAAACGACCAGCGAGTCACAAATATCGCCTTGAACAAACTTATAACTAGTTAAATTGGCGGCGGAGTCAAGGTTTCCTTTCACGCCTGCATACGTGAGCTTGTCCAAGACCTTCACTCCAGAAATGCGAACTAGTTCACCGGATGCGATCATTCGAACAAAATTTGAGCCAATAAAGCCGGCGGCGCCCGTCACAAGTATATTCAATTGACCGCTCCCATCTTGTGCTGTATGTAACCCTACCCTCTAGAATTCCACAATGAAGGGAATCGTCCTCGCAGGTGGCACTGGCTCAAGGCTTTGGCCAATAACTCGTTCAGTAAGTAAGCAACTCTTGCCGGTGTATGACAAGCCGATGATTTACTACCCAATTTCCACCTTGATGCTCGCCGGCATTCGAGAAATTCTAATAATTACAACCCCACATGACCAGTCTCAGTTCAAAGAACTTCTTGGAGATGGGTCTGATTTTGGTGTCTCTTTTCAATATGCACAACAGCCTGAACCAAAAGGTTTAGCTCAGGCTTTCACAATTGGTGAGGATTTCTTAGCAGGGGATTCCTGTTTGATGATTCTTGGCGACAACATCTTTCATGGTGCAGGGCTCGGCCGAGACCTAACTCACGAAATTCCAAGTTCTGGTGCTCATATATTCACTTACGAAGTTTCAAACCCAAGCGATTATGGGATTCTGGAAGTCGACCAGAATGCAAAACCAATATCAATTACGGAAAAACCAAGCAACTACATCTCAAACATGGCTGTTACCGGACTTTATTTTTTTGATGGAAAAGTATCTTCTGTCGCTAAAGAAGTACGTCCAAGCGGTCGAGGTGAGTTAGAAATAACCTCGGTGATTGATTATTACTTGAAGTCTGGAACTTTATCTTTCACTCAACTTTCCAGAGGATCTGCTTGGCTTGATACCGGAAATCCAGATTCACTAAACGACGCTGCAGCTTATGTAAAAATCATTGAAGATAGGACCGGACTTAAAATTGCCTGTCTAGAAGAAATTTCCTTCCTTCAAGGTTGGATAACAGAGACAAATCTTCAATCAAGAATTGAACAATATAAAATGAATTCCTATGCCAAGTATCTCCAGCGACTCATCAACTAAAGAACTGGATCTCCCCGAGGTCGAAGTTTTGCTAGCAACCTTTAATGGTGGGCTCTATTTATCAGAATTTTTGGATTCACTTTGTAATCAGCGGGGAGTTAGAATTCATCTACGTGTTTCAGATGATGGCTCTACTGACGATACTTTATCAATTATTAATTTATTCAAAAATAAATTCGTATCTTGCGAAATATTTAGTGGACCTCAAAAAGGTCCTAGTGCTAATTTTTTCTCCTTAGTAGAAATAGCTAGTTACGACTATGTAGCACTCGCAGATCAAGATGATATTTGGCTCCCAAATCATCTAATCTCATCCTTGGACCGGTTATCTGAAACGCCGAACATACCTTCATTGACATTTTCATCCGTGTCTGAGTTTGGAAAAGATTTAAAGTCTGAATCAATCTGGCCAAATCGCTTTCCTGGCAAAGATATCAGAACTACACTGACAGAAAATTTGGCACGTGGTTGCACTTTTGTACTTAATTCAAAAGCGATCAATCTCATTAAATTACATAAACCTGAAGATGCAGTTATGCATGATTGGTGGATTATTCTTGTTGTATATTCATCAGGAAGAGTAACTTGGTCAACGGTTCCTGAAGTCAATTATAGAATTCACGAAGATAATGCGATAGGTGGCATTCCGAATTTTAGAATTCGATTAGATAGATTTTTTAAGAATGTTAAGAATCGCAATTGGAGAGTCTTTAACCAAGCAGAAGAATTATTGGAAAGTTACAGGTGGTCAATGTCCAGTCAAAAGAGGCATGCAATCGGAACTTTTGTACGGGATCTTAGCGCGCCCCTGCTGGCTGGCCGTTTTGCCTTGGTACTCTGGCCTCACAGGTTTCGCTCAGCGTTAATTGATGAAATTGCATTGCGCTTAACTTTTTTGATCATGAAGGGAAGAAAAAGGGGTGTGAGCTCAATGGGGATATTCGTTTACCATCGGTTAAAGAAATTAATTGCACAATCTACATTCTTCATTGCCACTATAGGAATAAGAGTAAAAACCTTCCTTGATTACCGAATAACTAAGAATTTTTATAAATTCAAGGTAGTAAAGAAATTTGAAAAACTTTCCACGGGTGGCCTTGCGATTATTGCGCTGTACCCTCGACCTAGAATTCTTAAATCTGTCAATCGGCTAATCGATTCACTCATCGATTCAAATTACTCAGTTCTTGTTGTCGTCAATCAAAGTCCCTTCTCAAAGGAATGGCTAAATTCATTTTCAAGTAAACCCATAGAAATCCTTACTCGCCCTAATATTGGCCGTGATTTTGGCGCATACAAAATTGGATTTGCCCACGCTGAAAAAAATGGATACTTGGCGGAGGTAGATCGTCTTTTATTCGCAAATGACAGTGTTCTATACGGCCCTCAATCAACAAGTTTTGTCCAATCCATGCTCAAAGTTGAGCTGCCTTGGAATGCTATGTTTGTAAATTATCAATTTCATACTCACGCCCAAAGTTTTTTTCAAGTGTTCAACAAGGATGTTTTCCAGAAAAAGAGTTTCTCGGAATTTTGGAACAAATACTATCCTTCGGAGCTTCGACATCTTGCAATCAATAAGGGAGAGGTGGGCTTAAGTTCAACTTGTCTTCGATTAGGTTTTTCACCTAATTCATATGTATCGGCAAAATCTATTTTAGAAAGTCCAGAATTCAAAGACTTCACTGTCGATGAAAAATTTGGAATTTGGAGTAACCATGGGGACGCATTCCTGAATGGCAAACTTTCAACTTTTGAAAATTCGGTATTCCTAATGAGAAGACAGTATCTCGAAAACAACATTACCCACCATCAAGGATTATTGGCATCTCGTGTGCTCAAGGCGCCTCTCAAGCTTGATATTTTTAAATCTGGACAAACCACGATTGATGGGCTTCGAGATACATTGATTTCTTTGGGTTCAGATCAAGTTGAGGCAGAAGAAATTTTGGCAATTATGACTTTGGGTGGCACACACGCATCCCGCCGTGGTTTCCAAAAACTTTGGGGTTCATTCGGTTTTGTTTAAAGTTTTTTTAAAACCACGCAAAACTCCAAATCATTATTAGGTGTATCGAAAACTTGTACAATTTCAAAATCGATATAGTCCAATACGTATAGAGCTTTCAGAATTACTTTCAGGGAGTCAGGCGTAAACTGCCAGCAATGAACATCAATATATGAATCATTTGCAATGAAATGTTCGTTCACAGCGTCATGCCATCGTTGTTTGAGATTAGCTAAGGCATCGCCCGAGTCCCCATTCCAATGTCTTTCGGGATCGTTATGAGTCGTTAATGCCCGGTGTTCGATAACATTCCAAATATCGGGTTTCTTTTTACCTTCGGAATATGCTTTCAAGATAGCGGTAAGCGTACTCGTCGAAATATAATGATCGAAGCAATACCTCGCATCTGGAACAATAAACGCATAAGTTCCTTTTTCTTTCAAAAGTTTTGAAACATTTTGTAAATGTCGGATAAAATCAGGCTGATGTTCTAATACATGGGAACTTACAATTAGGTCGAAGTAAGCATTAATTCCAGAAATATCGCCATTGGGGTCAAAAAAATCTATTTCAGGCACTGTTAATGGATCGAGACCTTCTTTACTAGCTTTTGCTCTAAGTTCAGTTCCTGGGAGCAGGTCAAAATGTTTAACATTTGAGCCGACCATCAAAGGTCTATTTAGTGGTCCGATTTCTAAGATTTCATCAAAATTGCAATCAACCAAGTTTTTTATGAAATCTGAGCGATTCTTGAAATTATCCACGGACTTATTTTCCTACTTTGCATGGCTTTAATGTCCATTTCGCAATAATACCCATTTGATTTACAACGTATAAATCAACGTTTGAAGATAAATCTGGAGTCGCAAATTTTAATTCAATACCATTATACAAACCTGCACCGGGAACAAGTCGTAAAACATCTGGTCGGAAGGTCCGAATGGCTGATAAAGGTTTCCACATTTTTGGATAGTAAATTTGCAACTCCTCCCCAACATCCTTTGATTTTACCCAGCCGACCAAACTGCATTGATTGTCACTAAAGTTTACTCGATCAATGTGATTAGGTGTAATGACCCTATCTACATCTGTCAAGAGATCGTTTCGATACTGAAATAAGTTTAGCAACGAAACCGTACTTGCAAAGTTCTGTGCGGTTGAAATAGGAATTGTTACTAAATTTGCTTGGACAAGATTAGGTTTATCTATGAATTGATCTGGTTCAATCCTGATTTCCGCAGCTCTGTTGAAGATCAAATCGAACTCATTTTTTTTCAGTTTTGGAAATATTGACCGCAAAGTTTCAAGGTCAGGAATATCGAGCCTGTCAGTCATACTTGCAAACCCTGAAGCATTTAATATTTTCCCTGGAAATCCGTAAACTGCAATCTTCCCACTTAGGCTTGATGATTCAATTTCACGTAAAGCTGCAATTTCAGGGCTTTTTATTGGCTCAAAGAAAACCCTGCTTGAAGCAACAGGATTCCAGTGGGCTGAAACTAACCACATGGGCAAGGATATGCACACTACTATTTTCAGATATTCTATTTTCTTAAAATCTGACATCAATAAATAGATAGCTACTAAAATTATTGAAACTATTAGGAACACATCAGATCGATGAAACTCAGATACCAAATTAGTTCCATGTCTTATTTTGGAAAACACAGGCGGTAACGCGAACAACAGAACAAGACTAACAACGAGTATTAGAATCCTTTTTAAGGTTACTTTTTGGATTCGATGTTCCAATTGTTGAAGGGCAATGAAAGTTATTAACAAACCGGACAAGAATAAACTCCGATTCGCGGGTACTCGGTCCAGCAGAGTGATTTTTCCCAAAAAATCTAACTGTGGAATTATTTGGAACATAGAGACCATTATCAGTGACAAGTAAACAACGGTTAATTTGCGATTTATCGATAGGGTTTTTTTTCCATGTGTTAAAGTTAAAATTACGATTATGAGTATTGAAGCAAAAGTGGCGCTTTCTAATTCGTTTGAAGGCGCAAATTGAGTAACGTAACTCTGTCCATATCCGATAGGCAGAAATTGAGTCAAAAAAGATTCTATGGGTAATAAACCACTTTCTACTTTTCGCAATCCAGGATATAACGTAGATCCATACGGTTTCCAAATGGACCAATTAATGAATATGTAAAAAATACCGGCAAGTATGTAGCCAATCAATGCGGGCAGATAATTTGTGAGATTCTTTTTGAAATTTCTGCGAAATACAATAACAATTATTGCAAAATGTAAAGAAAGTATGGTTTCAGGTGGATAAAACGTGTGTTCTAAATATACAACACCAATCCAGAATGAAATAAACAATTTTAATAAAGGAAATTTCATTTTCTTGAAAATTACATAAAGAAGTAGGGGAAGTAACCCATAAATTCCTGGTCTGTGTGTATACCAACCAATTACGAAGGGGCTAAACATGATGCTTAGTCCACCGATTAGTGAAATATTCCTTCTTAGTCCCAATTGTCTCAATGTTGCTGGCCAAAAAAGGATTCCTATCAAGAAACTGGCCGTAAAATAAATTGAGTAACCTAGCGCAGGTTCAGCGAGAAATCCCCAACTAAACGGTTGAAAAATCACCCGTAAGTTTTTGTGTGGTAACGGATCATCAAGAATATTTGAATATATGTTGTAAAACGAATTTACATTCGGATTTGTAGTTCTTGCAATTATGTCCGGAGTGACCGTAGTCCACTCATCAGATTTGATGGGTCTTGGTGAGCCGAACAGTAAGCCATCATTCTTTGCACCTAATAGTTGCAATGCCAAACTAAAACTTGAAGGAGCGAGTCTGAAGAGTACATAAACGCTCCAGAAGGTTATTGAAAAAACTTCGAATTTATATTTTCTTATAAGAGATCCCAAATTACTACTCGAAAAAATCAACTGGTTATGCACTCTAAATTTCATCTTTTTCCTAAAAAAAAACATTTATTGCCTATATTCATAAGTTATCTTCGAATTTTGGTAGCAGTCCCCCAGCTATAGCCGATTCAAGAAATACAGCAGCTGAATCTTTTTCCGAAGTAACAGGCTTGGATGTTTTCCAATCAATCCCCAATTTTGGATCAAAGGGATTTATATCGAATTCTAGACTGGGTTGATAATGTGAGGACATGAGGTAAATGACCGTTGCCATTTCAGATAATACTGAGAATCCGTGTGCAAGACCCGATTTTATTAAAACTGCCTTATCGCCATCTGAAGATAGTTCTATTTGAAGATGTTCGCCGAAAGTTGCTGAGCCGATGCGAACATCTAAAATTGTGTCTAGGATTTTTCCAGAGCCAACGGTGATTAATTTATCTTGTTTTTCGTCAGCTAAACTATAGTGGAGACCTCTAACTACATCTTTTCGCGAAGAAGATAGGTTAATCTGTGCGGGATCAAAAAAATACTTATCGTTTTCTTTGTCTCCAGAATTACGGAAAATTTCCATAAATGATCCACGTACATCCGTGAATTTATCAAATTGGATCAAATATACTCCTGGAATTCTCTGTTCAGAAATTCTTATCAATTGATTGCGCCTTTTCTTTCTGAACTATGATTTATGAGAAAAACTTCCAGGTATTCTTCAAAATTTCGGATGTAATCACTTTCAGAAAAAATCTCACTGGTTAACACTGTTACGATGGAATTTCTCGGACAACTTAATTTTACCCAATTCATTGGAGGTACAACTAAAATTGAAGTCAGTGGCAATAATTGATATTTGTTTTGAACGTGTCCGAAATTTGCAACTATCTCCACTTGATGGGTCATTGGCAAAATAATTTGCCAACATTCTTTATGCGCATGATTTCCGCGAATTGTATCTTCTTTCATTTTGATTGAAAAAACTCGCGGGATTTTGATTTCAACGGGAATATTCAACACTGAGATATCAGCTAGATCGTCTGGAAAAACGTTTGTGTTTATCAGATATGAGGGATCCATATTTTACACCTTTCCGTTAATTGCTGAAGTGAATAGGTAAGTAACTATTTATTGCGGTGGCCCAAAAAAAAGGTTTTGCTAACTCTAAACTAGTCTCTTTTGCGAAAGTTAAAAATTTTCTATCCTGATAAAGTCTATTGAGTAACTCGGCGAATTTCAGAGGATCGTCTGAAGGCAACATAAAACTTTCCCCAAGTTCTCCAAAAACAGCTGAATTTCCAGGGTTTTTAGCGACTATGGCAGGAATTCCAAAAGATAAGGCTTGTACGAGCGCCACAGAGATTCCCTCATTGTGCCCTGTGAATAGGTAAGCGTTACTCATAGAAATTAACTCTGGTAGCTCATCCTCATTGATGAAACCCTTAAAATCTATCTGATTTTCGACCCCTAATTCTTTTGCCATATTTTGTAAATTTGATTTCTCTGGCCCATCTCCAACTATTACTAACCGTGCAGGTACGCCTTTTTGTATCAAATTACTTAATATATTGATTGTGAGAGAAATATTTTTTCGTTTTACAAGTCTTGCAATTGTAAGTATCACAAATTCTTCTTGCTTCGATTTATGAAAGGTGATTTTTGATGGAGGGGATATTCCTGCGGCAACTGAAATATACGAATATTCACAAAAAGATTCGAATTCGTTTTCAAGACCTCGGATTAAAAGTATTTGACTTGCATATTTAAGTGTTCGGCGAACAAGAATGCGCAGAAATCTGCTCGATCTCAAAGGACTATTTTCCACACCAGGCAAATCAATTGCGTCGACAATCACAATTTTTTTGACTGAGAGCCCGAAGGTTGCAAGATACACCAGAAATCCAGATGGGAAGGCGAAAATCGAATACACATGAGTAATTTTATCTTTCTTAATTTTCTGGCGCAGGGAAAATGTTCCAAAGACAAATAATTTTATCAATTCAAACTTGGTTATGCCGCCAACTGAATTTCTCGTGACTCTAAGTCTTTTACATGTTGATGATTCGAAGTCACTACTGTGTTTGAATTTCGGGAGATATGTCATGATTCCCAATTTATTTTTCTGAAATTCTTTTGTTAAATCGTTCAACAGAGTTACACCGCCAGATTTGATGGGAAATCCTTCATGAGAAACAAATGCAATTCTCAATTTGCTTACCCCAGCTTTACTAATTGAAGAGTTTTTTGAGAGATAATTCTTGTGGAGCGAATTGAATCACCAAGAATTCCAAGTACTAAGAACAATGGTGAAGATCCTAATGCTACTGCACTAAAAATAACAAGTTGTATATGTTGATTTGGTTGATTTGTAATCTTTGCGAACGCAAATGGAGCCAGGAGCGCAAAACCAAGAAGCAAACAGAAAACTGAGATGCCCGCAAAGAATCTAAGCGATCGGTATTGAATCCAAACACGTATTAGCGTCCCCCCGTTTTTTATCACATATTGAAATGGTGATTTAAAAAGTCGCGACGGCCGATCTACTTTATTTCGACCTACGATTTGATTCGCAATTCGAAAATTTCCCTGAGAAAGTTGGACTAGAGACTCTAGTGTGTAGGTATATTTAGTAGTCATGTGTAACCAAGCAGCTGAGTCCCTACTATATGCTCTGAACCCAGTTGCTGCGTCATTTATTTCAACATTGCAAAGCTTGCTAGCGGTCCAAGAACCTAGGCTTTGAAACAAACGTTTCATGAAAGAAAAATCGGTTGAGCGACTAGTTTCACGGTCCCCAAGAACTACATCGGCGCTTCCATCCAATATCGGTTGAATAAGTTCGGGAATCCGATTTGCTGGATATTGGCCGTCTCCATCAGTATTTACAATTATGTCTGCACCCAGAGTGAGTGAGTGGTCAATCCCTCTTTGAAAAGCATTTGCCAAGCCTTGATTCTTTGGAATTCTTAAAACATGATCAACTTGAATGTGCTCAAGTATTTCTAAAGTTCGATCTGTTGAGCCATCATCTATAACTAAAATTTCGATTTTCTTATCCATGGATTTGATTACATATTTGATTTCAGACAAAGTAGATGCAATATTTTCTTCTTCGTTGAAACATGGAATTTGAATCACAATTTTCATTTGACCCCCAATGCAATTAGTAAACCAGGAATAAAGCACAAAATGGCAACAAGTCGCCAAAAACTCATGGGTTCATTTAATACTAAAAAAGCATACAAAAAAGCAAATATATAAAAAAGGCTTTGACTTAATAAGAATTGCACAAAAGTCATATTCCTATAGCACCAGAATGTCATTACGAGGGATGCTCCTGATGCGATTCCAATTTGTAATAGGGAAAACATATATCTTCCAATATTCTGTGCAAAACTTAGACCGCGGGTAGACGAGGCTGCATGTTGCATCACAATTTGAGCTATCAAAGCCACGAGTGCCCATCCTATAATTAATAATAAACGCAACAGCAAATCCTGTTTCACAATAAATTTCCCGATCTGTCTAACATCATTCTCCGATTAGCAACTAAGAGATCTAGATCTTGTTCGATTCTTCGCTTCGGAGTCCAGTTAGGTATTAATTCTCCACTCATCCAAGTTTGCGCTACATCGAAATGCGATCTCGAACTGATGCTTTTTGATTTCCTTAATGACCGTCCAACACTAGACTCTAGTAGTGTAATCAAATCCGAAAGTTTCACACTTCTCGATGGTGAAATTCTATAGATTTTTAAATCTTCAAGAGAACTAATTTTTGAAGCAATTTCTATGAGGGCATCTGCCACGTCATTCACTTCGACATAATTTAGTTCTAAATCCGCCGCCGGCAATGTTATCTCTGTATCAGTTAAAAGAGCATCTATGATCCTATATAGAAGTTTTGGACGTTTATCATCGTAACCATAACTTTCGTAAATTCTCGTGGTTGCACATTTCAATCCCTGAGATTTAACAAGATAGTCAGCCACAATTTCTACAGCGTTTTTAAATGATGCATATAAAGTCATTGAGTTAAAGTCCTGGCCATTAGCATTTTGTGTATAACTTCCAGTGAGTAAAATCGGTATCGAGTGTGCATTGGCATCAAAAATTAATTTAGCACTAAGCTGGACGTTAGATTTAAACATTTCATTAAAAGTTGCGATATCAGAATTTGGACTATAAACCGCAGCTAAATGAAATATTAAATCAATTTTACCAAAATCCGTAAAAGGAATTTTCTCCTCGACATAGGCTGTTGAAGAAAAAATCTGTTCTTCAGTTATTGCCTTTCGATTTAGTTGTACGACTTCAGCACCTAGATCTTTCAAAGTTTGGACTAAATGTTTTGCTATGAATCCTGCCCCACCAGTGACAAGCACGCGATTACTCTGAAGGGAGTGCTCTTTCATCACTTAACCTCCGCATTAGGTTGAGGCTGTAAAAAATTCAATGTTTTTTCAATGTTTAATTCCAAATAATCATGAAATTCAAAACCATATCCCTTGGCCTTGGAATTTGATACAGC
>Ga0079300_10000804_pt1 | contig 12063 bp, 10 predicted proteins | sample Wag4_2014_7_11_FD_74799 | JGI IMG/M metagenome (GOLD analysis project Ga0079300, IMG submission 74799) | Fresh water microbial communities from Ohio, USA - Utica-2 Time Series HT 2014_7_11 | ecosystem: Environmental > Aquatic > Freshwater > Water tank | place: USA: Ohio | collected 2014-07-11
TCACCGTCCTGCCCGAGATTGCGGTAGCAAGGATCCGGCCTGACGCCCCCTTCGACAAGGCCTGCTACATCGGTTGCGGGGTGACGACCGGGGTCGGGGCCGTGGTCAACACAGCCGGCGTCGAGGCCGGGTCCACCGTCATCGTCTTCGGCCTGGGCGGGATCGGCCTCAACGTCATCCAGGGCGCGCGCCTGGTCGGGGCCGGACAGGTCATCGGCGTGGATATCAACCCTGACCGGGAGGCTTGGGGTCGTCGGTTCGGCATGACCGATTTCGTGAACCCGAAAGCGGTCGCGGGCGATCTTGTGCAGCACCTGGTGGCCCTGACAGACGGTGGGGCCGACTACACCTTCGACTGCACGGGCAATACCGACGTCATGCGCCAGGCGCTCGAGGCCTGTCATCGTGGCTGGGGCGAGAGCATCATCATCGGCGTGGCCGAGGCGGGCCGGGAGATCTCCACCCGGCCCTTCCAGCTCGTGACCGGACGCGTCTGGAAGGGCACGGCCTTCGGCGGCGCCCGAGGCCGGACCGACGTCCCGACAATTGTCGACTGGTACATGGAGGGCAAGATCCAGATCGACCCCATGATCACCCATGTCCTGCCGCTCGACGAGATCAACCGAGCCTTCGACCTCATGCACGCCGGGGAGAGCATCCGCAGCGTCGTCGTCTTCTGAGCCGGGGGGCCGCCGGCCCCTCGGTCATTTCTGTCCACTTTGTTTGGGGGGGCCAGGATCCCCCGGGGGAATTCCCATGATCAAGACCCGCATCACCGACATGCTCGGCATCCAGTATCCCATCATCCAGGCCCCCATGGGGTGGATCGCCCGGTCGGCCCTTGCCTCCGCGGTCTCCAATGCCGGCGGGATGGGGATCATCGAGACCTCGTCAGGAGACCTGCCTGCCGTCCGCGGGGAGATCGAGAAGATGAAGGGGCTCACCGACAAGCCCTTTGGCGTCAACATCGCCCAGGCCTATGTCCGCGACCCCGACATCGTTTCCTTCGTCGTCGACCAAGGGGTGAAGTTCGTCACCACCTCCGCAGGGGACCCGAACCGCTACTGCGCCGCCCTCAAGGCGGCCGGACTGACGGTCTTCCACGTGGTGCCGTCCTTGGCGGCGGCCATCAAGGCCATCGATGCTGGCGTCGACGGCCTGGTGGTCGAGGGCGGCGAGGGCGGCGGCTTCAAGAGTTCCCGGGAGGTTTCCACCATGGTCCTCCTGCCCTTGGTCTGCTCCAGGCTAGATGTGCCCATCGTGGCGGCGGGCGGGATTTCAGACGGACGCAGCATGGCGGCGGCCTTCGCCCTGGGCGCCGAGGGCGTTCAGATGGGCACCCGGATGGTCTCGGCCGCCGAGAGCCCTGTGCACCAGAACTGGAAGACCGCCGTCGTCGAGGCGAAGGAGACCGATACGGTCTTCCTCAACCGCTTCGGCCCCGGCCCCGCCTGCCGGGCGCTCCGCACCGAAAAGACGACCCTCCTGGAGAAGGAGCCCGGCGAAAACGGTGTCGCCCCGGAGTTCCGGCGCTCCCAGGAGCTCTACTTCGGCGGCGACATGGAGGCCTCCATCGCCTTGTCGGGCCAGGTGGCCGGCCGCATCGATTCCGTGAAGCCGGTCGCCGAGATCATCTCGGAGATGGTGGAGGAGTTTGAGACCATCATGGACGGCCTGTCCTCGCGGTACGCCCGGGCTCGCGCCTGAGGCGGGGCCGACTGCCTCAGGCCGCCAGGGCGGCCCGGGGCGCAGGCGCCTCGGCATAGCTGGCTTCGTCCCAAAGGGCGTCCCACTCGGCCCACCGGACCGAGGCCTCGCGCAGGCGGGCATCATCCCGGACCAGGATCACCTGGCCCTGGCCCTCGTCCCAGACCACCGTCAGGTCGCAGAGGCGAAGGTCGGTGTCCTCAAGGCGTCCCTGGCGCACCAGGTCCTGCGCCATCGCCACCGAAAGCCTTAGCCGTAGCCGGCCTCCGGACAGACGTTCTGCGCAGTCTGCGTGCCGGATCACCTCGTCGATCATGGCGGGAGTCGCCGGTCGCAGGGGCCGTCGGGCGCCGAAACGGAAGGCGAGGTCGGAGCGGGCGGGGCGGATCGACTGGACATTCTGCATCTGAGGGACCTTTCCATGGGGTCGCGCCGGGGTACGAATTGAGAATGGAGTGGCGCTACGCCAGAAACGGACGTAAGTTTCGGGTCTGTTCTCATTTTTTGCGGGGGTGGTATGCGACACGAAAAGGCGGCCCGGCTTCTTGAGCTGGCACGGCGGCTCGCCGCGTCTGCGGAAGGCCTGACCCTGGACGAGATGGCGGCGGCCATGCAGGTCTCCCGACGGACCGTTGAGCGCATGCGCGACGCCGTCCGCGAGGCCTTTCCCCAGATGGAAGAGATCGCCGATCCGCCGACTGTCCGGTTCCGCATTCCCTCGGGGTTGGACGGTATCTTCCAGGCCCCGACCGCCGAGGAGTTCGCCGCCCTCCGGGCTGCGGCCGACCACTTCCGCCAGTCCGGTGCCACTGCCCGGGCCGGCGCCCTCGCCGCCCTGGAGACCAAGGTCCTGTCGGCCATGCGGGCCGGGGTTCGCCGTCGGCTGGCGCCGGACATGGAGGCCCTGCTCGAGGCCGAGACCATGGCCGTGCACCCGGGCCCGCGTCCCTTCGAGGACGAGGCGGTGCTGGGGGCCGTCCGGGAGGCGATCGTCTCCCTGCAACGGCTGCGCTTCCTCTACGATGGCGGCTCCACCCCCGGCCGGGAGCGGGAAGTGACGCCCTACGGCCTCCTCTTCGGGCGCTCGAACTACCTGGTCGCGGCGGAGGGTGCGGGGGGCGAGCCCCGGAACTGGCGGCTGGACCGTGTCCGCGACATCCGGGTTGTCCAGATTCCAGGCACGCGACCGGCCGACTTTTCCCTGGCGGCCTATGCTTCACGCAGCTTCGGCATCTACCAGGACGCGGTCGAGGACGTGGTTCTGCACATCCTGCCCCATGGGGCGGAGGAGGCCCTCGGCTGGCGCTTCCACGCCACCCAGGTCCTCGAGCCCCAGGCGGACGGCTCGGTCATCGCGCGTTTCCGCGCCGCCGGCATGCGCGAGCTGGCCTGGCACCTCTTCACCTGGGGGGACAGCGTTCGTATCCTGGCCCCGGAGAGATTACGGACGCAGATGGCCGAGGAGCTGTCAGCGGCCGCCAGGGCGCACGGCGCGCCCTGACGTCCCCCCTCAGGCGGACTTCAGGGCTGCCAGCACCCGAAGAGGCTGACCAGGTCGCCGACCCAGGCCTTCACGGCGTCCTTCTTGTCGGTCGATGTGCGGCCGTGGCGCACCACGACAAGGTCCAGGTCTGGCACAAGGACGGTGAACTGGCCCTCATGCCCATTGGCGGAGAAGGAGCCCGGCCCGCCCAGGTCCAGCCACCAATGGGCACCGTAGCGACCGTCGGTGACACCGGGCTGCTGGAAGGTCGGTGTGCGGGCATAGTCCACCCAGCCCGGGGGAAGGACCCGCTGCCCGTCCCAGACTCCATCGCGCAGGTAGAGGAGGCCGAAGCGTGCGAAGTCCCGGGCGCTCGTAAAACAGAAGGACGAGCCGATGAAGGTCCCGGCCGGATCGAACTTGGGGATCGGTGTCTTCATGCCGAGGGGTTGGAAGAGTCGCTCGCGCATGAAGTCGCCGAAGGCCTCTCCCCTGAGGCCGGTCATGTCAGCGAGGATCCTGCAGATGATGTTCGTCGTCCCCGAGGAATAGCTGAAGAAGGTCCCGGGCGGATGGATCAGGGGCTGGTCTGCAGCGTAGTGGGCGACGCTGTCCTTCCCGGAGCCCCACATCATCTCGATGGTGTCCGAGGGCTTGCCCACCTCGTAGACCTCGTCGAACTTCAGGCCGCTCGACATGCGCAACAGCTGGTCCGTCGTGATTGCGCCCCGGGGATCGCCGGGTATCCGCCATTCTGCGACGGGGGCCGGGTCGGAAATGTCCAGCCGGCCGTCCCCGACCACGATGCCCACCAGGGCATGGGTGAGGCTCTTGGCCTTGGACCAGGACATGCAGGTGGCCTCTGGGCCGTGCTCAGGCCCGTAGCGCTCCAGCAGGAGCCGGCCGCCCTGGACCACCACGACCGCATGGGTCTCGTCAAAGTCCTGGAATCCGCGTTCGAGGTGGGCTTCGAGGCGCTCGCGGTCCACGGACCCGGGAAGTTCGTCCTGCGGCCAGTCTGCTGTTGGCCAGGGTACGCCTGCGGGCTGGGACGGAAGCGGGGGTAGGGCACCCGCCCGGGCCTGGCCGCTCACGAGATCAGGGCCCGGACTTCCACCACCTCCTCGGGGGTGAGGATCCACTCGGCACAGCGCGCATTCGCCTGGACCTGCTCCGGGGTCGTCGCCCCGGCAATGACCGAGCTCACCGCCGGGTGCCCGAGGAGCCAGGCGAAGGCCAGGTCGAGGATCCGCCGTCCGCGCTGCTCGGCCCAGGCTTCCAGCGCCTCGAGCCTGTCGAAGTTCCGGTCGCTGAGGGCGGCTGCGCCCCGCGCGCCCCAGGCCGCCAGGCGGGTGCCCTGCCGGGGCGGCTCGCCGCGCTGATACTTGCCGGTGAGGAAGCCGCTGGCGAGGGGGAAGAAGGGCAGGAGGCCAAGGCCGAAGCGCTCGCAGGCCGGCAGGATCTCGCGCTCCACGCCCCGCTCCAGCAGGCTGAAATTGTTCTGGGCGGAGACGAAGCGCTCGAGCCCCCCGGCCCGCGCGGTCCAGTCCGCGTCGGCGATCTGCCAACCCGAGAAGTTGGAATTGCCGATGTAGAGCACCTTGCCGGAACGGACGAGGTCGTCCAGGGCCCGCAGGGTCTCGTCGATGGGCGTGTCCGCATCCGGCACGTGCATCTGGTAGAGGTCGATATGGTCCGTGTGCAGGCGCTTCAGGCTGTCCTCGACGGCCTTGACGATGTAGCGCCGGGCACCGCCGCGCAGATAGGCGCCCTCACCCATCGGGTTGGCGAACTTGGTGGCCAGAACGGCCTTGTCCCGCCGGCCCTTCAGGGCGTCGCCGAGGAAGACCTCTGACTTCGAGCCGCCGTAGATATCAGCCGTGTCGAAGAAGTTGACGCCGCAATCCAGTGCCGCATCGACCACCATCCGGGTCTGCGCCTGGTCGATGCGCATGCCGAAGTTGTTGCAGCCCAGCCCAATGATGCTGACCTTGAGGCCGCTTGCCCCCAGATTGCGAAGTTGCATTCCGTCCTCCCGAAACTGCCTCACATGCCGTTGATGCTAGGCCAGCCTTAAGCCCTGCGCCAGCAGGCGCGCCGGGTTGCTTCCCGACGACGAGGGAGCCGGGGGTGGGGCCCCGACAACGGGAGGATGGGCGTCCGGCGTCAGATCGCGCGGATCAGCCTCAGGGTCTCGGCGCTCTCGATGGCGGCGCGGCGAAGATTGACGGCCTCGAAGTCGACGGCGGAGTCGACTTCACGACCGCCAAAGGCGTTGTCTTCTTCCTCGGTTTCGAGGGGAGCGAACCAGGGCCGGTAATTCATGGCGACCTCCTTCACGTGACGACAGCACAAGTTAAGGGCCGTTAACCTTTTCCCGCCAAGCCCCGGGGCAGGACTCTCACGCAGAGTTGAACGGGGGGCCTTCGCGACGGTGTCCGGCCAATTCGCGCATGGCGCTTGAAGACGTCTGGTCTTGCCCGTCTCGCCTCACTAAGAATGGACTCAACGCCCAGAAAGGGGGACGGCGCAGGCCTCGGATCCGGAATCGGACCGGGCTCCGTCCATCCGGGCGACCTGGGAGGAAACGGGTCTTGCAGCCAACGCGTACCGAGGGTCCCGACTACTATCACAAAGTAGTCGACTGCCAGTGGGCCTGTCCCGCTCACACACCCGTACCGGAGTACATCCGCCTGATCGCCGATGGCCGGTACGATGACGCCTACATGATCAACTGGAAGTCGAACGTCTTCCCCGGCGTTCTCGGCCGCACCTGCGACCGCCCCTGCGAGCCCGCCTGCCGCCGTGGCCGGGTGGAGGACGAACCCGTCGCCATCTGCCGGCTGAAGCGCGTGGCCGCCGACAACAAGGTCGACGTCGGACCCCTGATGCCGCCCGTCGCGGCCAAGCGGAATGGCAAGCGTGTGGCCCTCATCGGCAGCGGCCCCGCCTCGCTCACGGTGGCGCGGGACCTCGCCCCCCTAGGTTACGAACTCGTCCTGTTCGACGGCGAGCCCCGTTCGGGCGGTATGATCCGCAGCCAGATCCCCCGTTTCCGCCTCCCCGAGGAGGTGATTGACGAGGAGGTGGGCTACGTCACCCGCCTCGGGGGAGTCGAGCTTCGCCTTGGTCAGCGGATTGACAGCCTCAAGGCCCTTCTTGCGGAGGGCTACGATGCAGTGTTCGTCGGCTCCGGCGCGCCGCGCGGCCGGGACCTCGACATCCCGGGCCGTAAGGAGACTGCCGCCAACGTCCATATCGGAATCGACTGGCTGTCGAGCGTGTCCTTCGGCCACATCGAGAAAATCGGCCGGCGGGTCATCGTCCTCGGCGGCGGCAACACCGCCATGGATTGCTGCCGCACCTCGCGCCGCCTGGGCGGCGAGGAGGTCAAGGTCGTCGTCCGGTCGGGCTTCGAGGAAATGAAGGCCAGCCCCTGGGAAAAGGAAGACGCGATCCACGAGGACATCCCGATCCTCAACTTCCGCGTCCCCAAGGCCTTCACCCATGAAAACGGCCGCCTGACCGGCGTGACCTTCGAGATCGTCCGGGCCGAGTACGACGACAAGGGCCGCCGCAACCTCGTGCCCTCGGGCGAGCCCGACGAGCACCATGAATGCGATGACGTCCTGGTCGCCGTCGGCCAGGAGAACGCCTTCCCCTGGATCGAGCGTGACATCGGGCTGGACTTCGACCGCTGGGACATGCCCCAGGTCGATCCGGTCACCTTCGAAGCCACCCGCAAGGGCGTGTTCTTCGGGGGCGATGCCGCCTTCGGGCCCAAGAACATCATCTGGGCTGTGGCGCACGGCCACGACGCCGCGGTGTCCATCCATCGCCACTGCATGGGCGAGGACGTCCATGACCGGCCGCCACCGGGTTTCTCCCTCGTCTCCCAGAAGATGGGCATCCACGAGTGGAGCTACGACAACGACATCTCCCTCGATCACCGGCATCGGGTGCCCATGCTCGACAAGGCTGCGGCGCTGAAGGACGTGCGGGTCGAAGTCGAGCTCGGATTCGATCCCCGGCTTGGCCTTGCCGAGGCCCAGAGGTGCCTGAACTGCGATGTGCAGACGGTGTTCGCCGACGACCTGTGCATCGAGTGCGACGCCTGCGTCGACATCTGCCCCGTCGACTGCATCACCTTTACCGATGATGGCGAGGAGCCCGACCTTCGGCAGCGGCTGAAGGCGCCGGCCCTCAACCTCGACCAGGATCTCCTGGTGTCCGGCGGCCTGCCGACCGGGCGGGTCATGGTCAAGGACGAGGATGTCTGCCTGCACTGCGGCCTATGCGCCGAGCGGTGTCCGACCGGGGCCTGGGACATGCAGCGGTTCACGTTGGAGATGACCCACGCCGATCAGATGGGAGGCGCCGCATGACTGCTCCTCTCGCCGCCATCAACGACTTCGTCGTCAAGTTCGCCAACGTCAACGGATCGGGTTCGGCCAGCGCCAACTCCATGTTCGCCAAGGCGGTCCTGCGGATGGGTGTGCCGGTCGCGGTACGCAACATCTTCCCCTCGAACATCCAGGGCCTGCCCACCTGGTACGAGGTCCGGGTGACCGAGGCCGACCACCTTGGCCGCCGGGGTGGCGTCGATCTCATGGTCGCGATGAATCCCCAGACCTGGGACAAGGATGTCGCCGAGATCGAGCCGGGCGGCTACCTGTTCTACGATTCCACCAAGCCCATGCCGGCCTCCAGGTTCCGGACCGACATCACGGTGGTGGGCGTGCCCCTGACCGCCATCTGCAACGCCGCCTACACGGCCGCGCGCGAGCGGCAACTGTTCAAGAACATCATCTATGTCGGCGCCCTCGCCTCCCTGCTGGGCATCGAGATCGGCGTGATCGAGACCCTGCTCGCAGAGCAATTCGAAGGCCGGGACCGGCTGATCAAGGCCAATGTCGCCGCCCTGCACATGGGTCGGGACTGGGTGGCCGACAACATGGGTCCCCTGGGCCTCCAGGTCCGAAGGGCCGACGCGGTCGGCGACCGGATCTTCATCGAAGGCAACCAGGCTGCCGGTCTCGGCGCCGTCTATGGCGGCGCCACGGTCTGCGCCTGGTATCCGATCACGCCTTCGACCTCCCTGGCCGAGGCCTTCACCAGCTACTGCCAGGACCTGCGGGTCGATCCGGAGAGCGGCAAGGCCAACTTCGCCATCGTCCAGGCCGAGGATGAGATCGCCTCCATCGGGGTGGTCATCGGCGCGGGGTGGAACGGTGCCCGCGCCTTTACCTGTACCTCAGGCCCGGGCATCTCTCTGATGACCGAGTTCATCGGCCTGTCCTACTTCGCCGAGATCCCTGCGGTGATCTTCGACGTCCAGCGGGGAGGTCCCTCAACAGGCATGCCGACCCGCACCCAGCAGGCGGACCTGATCGGTGCCGCCTATGCCAGCCATGGTGACACCAAGCACCCCATGTTGCTGCCGATGGACCCGGGCGAGTGTTTCACCTTCGGTGCCCTGGCCTTCGACCTGGCGGACCGCCTGCAGACCACGGTCTTCGTCATGCTCGACCTCGACATGGGCATGAACGAATGGCTGACCGAGCCCTTCCGCTGGGATGACGCGCGTCGGATGGATCGCGGCAAGGTCATGACCCATGACGAACTTGAGGCGGGCCGGGACTTTGGCCGCTACCTCGACGTGGACGGCGACGGGATCCCCTACCGGACCTATCCCGGCGTCCACCCGACCAAGGGCGGCTATTTCACCCGCGGCACATCCCGCAATCCCTACGCCCGGTACTCGGAAGAGGGATCGGTCTATGTCGACAACGTCCAGCGTCTGCTGCGCAAGTTCGAGACCGCCAAGTCCCTGATCCCGGCGCCCGAGCTGCGTCCTGCCAGCGCCCCCACGCGGGACGGGGTGATCTATTACGGTTCCACCGGCCCGGCCATGCACGAGGCTCTCGGCCTGTTCGAGAGCCAGGGCCGCCGGCTGGACGCCCTTCGCGTCCGCGGGTTCCCCTTCTCCTCGGAGGTGGACGACTTTCTGGCCTCGCATGACCGCATCTTCGTGATCGAGCAGAACCGCGACGCCCAGCTGCGCACCCTGCTGATGGCGGAGAACGGGGGCGATCCCTACCGGCTCGTCCCGATCCTGCACTATGACGGCACGCCGATCACCGCCCGCTTCATCGTCGCCTCCATCTCCAGCCTGATGGATGCAACCCAACCGCCGGGCTCGCGCCCGCTCCGGGAGGCCGCAGAATGACCTACATCGCCAAGCCCAAGCTGCATCACCCGGCCCTGGCACCCAATGCCCTCGGCTACCTGCGCAGGGACTACGAGGGATCGGTCTCGACCCTCTGCGCCGGTTGCGGCCACGACTCCATTTCGTCGGCCATCATCCAGGCGGCCTACGAGCTCGACCTGCCACCCCACCGGGTGGCCAAGTTGTCCGGCATCGGATGCTCCTCCAAGACGCCGGATTACTTCCTGGGCAATTCACATGGATTCAACACGGTCCATGGCCGGATGCCCTCGGTCCTGACCGGCGCCAACCTCGCCAATCGCGAGCTGATCTACCTGGGCGTCTCCGGTGACGGCGACTCCGCCTCCATCGGCCTCGGCCAGTTCGCCCACGCCATCCGGCGTGGGGTGAACATGACCTACATCGTCGAGAACAACGGCGTATACGGACTAACCAAGGGCCAGTTCTCGGCCACCTCAGACCGCGGGTCCAAGTCCAAGCGCGGTGTGGTCAATCATGACTCCGCCATCGACATGGTCAGCCTCGCCCTGCAGCTGGGCGCGACCTTCGTGGGCCGGTCCTTCTCCGGTGACAAGGCCCAGCTGGTGCCCCTGATCAAGGCCGCCATCCGGCATCCCGGCCCGGCCTTCATCGACACCCTCAGCCCCTGCGTCCAGTTCAACAACCACGCGGGCTCAACCAAGAGCTACGACTATGTCCGCGAGCACAACGAGGCCGTGAACCGGCTCGACGTGATTGCTGACCGCAAGCCCATCGAGGTCGACTACGAGCCCGGCACGACCATCTCGGTGACCCAGCACGACGGTTCGGTCCTGTCCCTGCACAAGCTGTCCGAGCATTACGATCCCACCGACCGCATCGCGGCCCTGTCCTATTTGGCCGAACGCCAGGCCGCGGGCGAGATCGTGACCGGCCTCTTGTATGTGAACCCGGAGCCCGGCGACCTGCACGGTGCCCTGGGCACCACCGACCGTCCGCTGAACAGCCTTTCCGACGCCGAGCTGGTGCCGGGACAGTCGGCGCTCGACCGGATCAACGCGGGTCTGCGCTAGTCGGGGTCGAAGACGGGGAGGGCGGACATGCTCAGCTGGCGGATTGGCGACGTGACGGTGACCCGGGTCGTCGAGATGGAGATGCCGGTTCCCTACAACCCGAAGCGAGCCTTCCTGAGGGAGGCCACTCCCGAGGCCCTGGCGGCCATCCCCTGGCTAGCGCCTCACTACGTGACGCCAGAGGGCCACCTTCGCCTGTCCATCCACGCCCTCCTGGTTGAGGCGCCCAGCCTGCGACTGGTGGTCGACACCTGCATCGGGAATGATCGCCCGCGCAGCCTTGTCGGTGGCCAGGCCCTGTCCACGGATTTCCTGGAATCCTTCGAGGCGACCGGCTGGACCCGCGAGAGCGTCAACGCCGTCGTCTGCACCCACCTGCACGTCGACCATGTCGGCTGGAACACGATGCGCGACGGCGACCGCTGGGTCCCGACCTTCCCAAAGGCCCGCTACCTGATTGGTCGCCGGGAATATGACCACTGGAGCGCGGAAGGGGACGCCGAGCAGCAGGTCATCCTGTCCGACTCCATCCGCCCGGTGTTCGACGCCGGCCTGGTCGACCTGGTCGAGATGGATCACGTCATCTCGCCGGAGGTCCGGCTGGTCCCTACCCCTGGCCACACGCCCGGCCATGTCAGCGTCAGGATCGAGTCCGCCGGCGAGGTGGGCCTGATCACCGGCGACATGGTCCACCACCCTTGCCAGCTTGCGCATCCGGAGTGGTCGCCGCCCTTCGACAGCGACCCCGCGGCCTCGGCCGTCATGCGCCGTAGTGTCTTCGAAAGCACGGCGGAGCAGCCCGTCCTCGTCATCGGCACCCATTTCGCCGCGCCAACAGCGGGTCTTGTCCGCAGGGAAGGGGACGCCTTCCGCTTCGAGGGTGCCCCCTCGGAACCCCCGGTCGCCTGACAGGCTGGCCCCCGGACGGCCTGAGCCCCATATTCCTCGGGCGATTCGCGTGCAGAACCCCCGGGGGATCCGATGAGCCAGACACTGGCCCACATCGCCGGCAGGCCCATCGGGCCCGGCCATCCGCCCTATGTGGTGGCCGAGATGTCGGGCAACCATAATGGCGACATCAGACGCGCCCTGGACCTGATCACGGCGGCGGCCGAGGCGGGCGCCGACGCCGTCAAGATCCAGACCTACACCGCCGACACGATCACACTCGACCATGACGGGCCCGGATTCCGCATCGAGGGCGGCCTGTGGGATGGCCGTCGCCTCCACGAGCTTTACGCGGAGGCGCATACGCCCTGGAACTGGCACGCGCCCCTGTTCGAGCAGGCTCGCAAGGCAGGTGTGACCCTGTTCTCCTCGCCCTTCGATTTCACGGCCGTCGACCTGCTCGAAGACCTCGGTGCTCCCGCCTACAAGATCGCCTCCTTTGAATTGGTGGACCTGCCCCTTATCCGCCGATGTGCCGCGACTGGCCGGCCCCTGGTCATGTCGACGGGCATGGCTTCCGAGGCCGAGATCGCCGAGGCGGTGGAGGCCGCCCGAGGGGCGGGTGCGAAGGACCTGATCGTCCTGCACTGCACGAGCGCCTACCCGGCACCCATGTCGAGCATGAACCTGACCACCCTGCCGGA
>Ga0079300_10000805_pt1 | contig 12062 bp, 9 predicted proteins | sample Wag4_2014_7_11_FD_74799 | JGI IMG/M metagenome (GOLD analysis project Ga0079300, IMG submission 74799) | Fresh water microbial communities from Ohio, USA - Utica-2 Time Series HT 2014_7_11 | ecosystem: Environmental > Aquatic > Freshwater > Water tank | place: USA: Ohio | collected 2014-07-11
GGTCAAGCTCAATTTGGAAGACAGTGACTGTTCCACTGACCTCATTAGAGAGCACCAATAAATTTCTTCCATTAGGACTTTGTTCCTTTGGGATAAAGAATAAGCCTTCTGGCCCTAAATCCCCTAAATTTCGAGTGTTAATGTACTGAACAAATTCAGGTGCATTTACATTGGTAATGTCATAAACAACGATACCACCAATTCGCTCCAAGCCTGCAAATGCGTATTTTTTCCCTTCCAAATCCGCTACAATGACTGCTTCCGGCTCCGGCCCTTTATCGTCAGAGCGATTTTTGAAGGAAGCAGCCCCAGAGTTACTGCTGTTAAAAGCAGGACCCCACGTGGGGTCGAAGGCAGTGATAGTTTCTAATTGGTCACCGCTATCCCAAATGGGTTGGCCTGTGGAAAGGTCCCAAATCGTGATGGAACGCGCGCCGAAGGCATAAATTTCATCAAAGTCGCCGTCTCCATCCGTATCACCGGATGCGGTAGTGATATTAAGTCTGCCCAACAGCTCATCCTTCTTCAGTACACTGGCATAGGGGAAGGTAGTAGGATCCAGGGTAACATCCTTGAGTCGCTTTGGTTCTACAAATGTACCGTACTCACGGGCATCGCCTTCATTGGCTGTGATGGCATAGGTAGTTCCATTTACGTTAAAGCATTCTATCGCATCAGGCATGTAGGTGCCTTTAATGGGCCAAGGAGCGAAAAATAGCTTGCCGCCGCGGTCAGAGGCGTCCAAAAGGTTATTAACCTGTTGGTGATCCTTTGTCCCTAAGGGAAGAATAGAGGTAAACTGTAATGTCGATAAGTCGAGAATCGCTACTGCATTGTTTTCTTGTAGGGTAACCGCCACGGTTTGGTCGTCCTCACTGACGCAGACATATTCTGGTTCAAAATCTTGGGCAACGGTACTTCCTGGGCCAAATATGCGAATCCCAGACGCTTTTAATTGATCAATTTGACTATTGTACGCCTCAAATCCAACCGTTGCAACCGTCATGTTACCGGTTCCATTGCTCAGGTCGATGACACTGACAGAGCCCTCTGGGTCAAAGGAATAATCGGAGTTTGGTTCTCCCTCATTGGCAGTAATGGCTTTTAATCCGTCGTGTGTAAACGTTACCATATCTGGTAGATAACCTACTTCTACACTATTGAGAAAAGTGCCATCCATTCCAAAAAAGGCAACGATACCCTTCGCACCAACGGTATCGCCATCGATGGCAATTGCGACTAGTCCGTTGCTTGTTGCCACCGAATTGATCCCTCCACCATAGCTGCTAATATTAATGCTGGAAATGGGGGTTGGGGTAATTGGATTGCTTAAATCAAGGATATCGAGCGTATTTTTGGTAATGTTCGTAACAAATAATCGTTTTGAGCCTGGATCATACGCCGAAATTTCGGCAGATCCGCCGGCTGGATTCGGCTTGACGCTGCTCAATGCACGGAGTTGAATCAAGGAATTGTTTTGTGGAGTTGGAGCCTGAACATCATTGTCAACAACCAATAAAATTTGCTGAGGGAAGGCGCCTGTAAGGGTAAGCGGACCAGTTACAATATCGAGTACAAGGTATTTTCCACCCGTTTTTTCCGTATTTTCTGGTAAAATAAGGTCTAATTCTACAGTATCCAAAATGCCGCCTTGGACATTGAAACTACTCATTGGAAGGGTGTAATCTAAGCCCTCGAGGGCTGTACCTGCTGCTGATACAGAAAGCTGAATGGTCGCATCCATTCCTGCCTGTAAAACGGCGACTTTCACTTTAGCATCGGTCTGGCCCTCGTTGACATAAATGACATCGTCTAGAAAGCTGACACGCACAGGGGAATAGCTAAATGTGTCTAAAAAGGGCGCTACCATGCCAAGGCCAGCACTATTTTTTACGCTATCGATGGTAAGTATATATTCAGTTCCCACACTAAAACCGGGGTTATACTGAAGTAAAACGGTGTCTTTTAATGTTCCATTACTAGTTACTGATAGAGAAGCCAAGTTGGGTACCCCCTGGTAGTTGGCTGGTTGGATCGCCGATAGGCTATCAAGATCGTCGGAGAAAATTACTTGTAAACTAGAAGGTCCCAAAAGCAAAACCTGCTCTACTTGTGGAGGTCCAGGGAATGTATAGTTGGGCCACAATTGAGGTGTGGTTCCTCCTGCAGCTCCAACCCAGTTCATGGGGTTTAGTATAGCAGCGCGGAGTTCTGCTGCAGTACCACTTTGAGGGCCATCGTAATACGCATTGACGGTATTTTCGTTGGTAGCTCCTGGAGCTTGGCTGAGATTAATAGCAGAGGTGCCTTCCGTCAAACCGGCTGGCAATTTGGAATTACTGCCATTGCAAGCTGTTAAAGCACCTGTTGTCCATGCTTTGGAACTGAGTGCAGTGACATGTATAGCTTGATCGTTACTGCCTTGGTAAATAATTACCTGATCACCATTGGAGCTGAGTCCAAAACCGTTGCCCGCCACCGTTCCAATATTGGCGGAAGGCGCATCTGTATCGAATACCAAAATAGTGCCAGCAGGTACAGGTGTGGTGGGAGACTGCCAAGTAAAACCTCCAGCACATTGGGCTGGGGTATTATCAGTGTATTTGGCATCGGTCACCTGAAGCGAAGAAAAAGGTGGAATCGTTACCAAACATAGCAGGGCCACTTGGTCAGAACTGCCCGATGCGTTCATCCGATAGGCCACAGGGACGAGATCCCCAGCAGCAAGCTGTGTAGTCTGTGCCCGAAGGGAAAACAGACTGGCGATCGCAAACAGTGGTGCAAACAACAATCGTATTTGTAGTTTCATATCAAAAAGGTTGATTTTAAACTGCAAATATTGGATTGGCGTATTATGGCAGTATTAAGCTAAAATGAAAATTACGTTATTAAAAAAAAGATGAAATAAACCAAATTTTACTTGAATAAACCTTTTCTTTAGTATTACGGAATAAAAAAGACCAAAAGTGCGTTCATTGGCTTTGACCTTTTAACTTTGCAAATTCTAATTTTAGTTTCATGATTCAACGTTTGTTTTTAGTTGGTTCGCTCTTCGTAAGTCTGCTGTCCTCCTTGTATGCTCAGCAGCTATTGGAACCGTCAAATATGTTTTCACACAAGAAAATAGCCGAGTTTCGACTGGTGGATGGAACCGTCTTGAAAGCTCGATTGCGCGAAATGACCTACAAAAAAGGGTTAATTAGTTCCATGGAGCTGAAGGATACCCTCGGGAACATGCGGAAGCTGTGGGCGAGGGAAGTACAAAGCATGTATTTGCCCCCCAGCGGCATGGATAAATTTTCCCGGTCGATGGACCGCACCTTTGATGCGCAAAAATGGGAACAAGAGGAAATAAAGGATACGCTTCTTCGGGAAGGATACGTGTTTTTTGAACAAGTCAAGGTAGAAATCAACGACAAACCCAGCTTCGTTCTGGTTCAATTGTTAAATCCGCACTTCAGCAAAAACATACGGATTTACCACGATCCTTATTCCAACGAGACTATGCGGTTTGGGGTGGCTGGTATCACTGTCGCTGGGGGAGAGGACACCTCCTATTATGTGCTCAAGCCAGGAGGAGAGCCAATGGCAGAACGCATTCAGCGTCGAAATTACCGAAAAAAATACGAAACACTCTGGCAGGACTGCCCTTCTCTGATGAAGCGGAAAGACGGAACCATTTATTGGTCAGATTTTATCCCAGACGCGTTTCAATACCATAAATGTAAGTAAAAACCACTTCTGAAACGATGCATATAGTTCCCGCATTTGATATCATGGACGGACGCTTGGTTCGACTGCACCAAGGCGATTTTGGACAAAAAACTGAGTACCCTGCCGATCCACTAGAGCTAGCCAAGCAAATGGAAGGCGCCGGAATTCAACGGCTGCACCTGATTGACCTAGATGGTGCCCGTGAAGGCAAGCCCATTCACCTACCACTTTTAGAAAAAATAGCAGGGCACACCCGACTCACGATCGACTACGGTGGCGGCCTGCGGTCCATGGCAGCTTTGCGCCAGGTTTGGGATGCGGGTGCTTCGCTATTTTCTGTAGGGAGTGTTGCGGTGAAAGCTCCAGATGAATTTAGGGCTTGGGTGGAGCGTTTTGGCGCTGAAAAATTCCTGGTTGGTGCCGATGTACGCAACAAACAGGTGGCAGTTCACGGATGGATTGAACAGACAGGATTGGATGTGTTTGAGTTTATCCGGCGGGTGAAAGCCTTGGGAGTGAGCCGTTTTTCCGTGACGGATATTGAAAGAGACGGGGCATTGAATGGGCCTGCTATTGATCTTTACCGCGAAATTCATGAGCTCTTTCCGGATATTGAATTGACGGCAAGCGGTGGTATCAGTAACGTGGCCGATGTGGAAGCCCTCCGCGAAGTGGGTTGTTCTGCAGTATTAATCGGTAAAGCTTTCTTTGAAGGGATTGTCCCAATGCGCTTTTTTAGTATTTATACCAAAGCTTAGTCATGTATTTTAGTCAAAAAAGAGTGTGGATTACAGGTGCTTCTTCCGGAATTGGAGAAGCCTTGAGCCATGCATTTGCTGCACAAGGTGCCCATTTAATCTTGTCGGCACGGAATCTTCCCGAACTACAGCGGGTAGCTGCTGAATGTACCCAAAAAGGTGCTTCCAGCGTTATGGTACAACCCATCGACCTGGCACAGCACGACTCAATACCTGCCATTGTCCGAAAGGTCGTATCTGAAATTGGTAAATTGGATATTCTTATCAATAATGGGGGTATTTCTCAGCGGTCACTGGCTCAAGAAACGGATTTTGAGGTTGACCGGCAATTAATAAATGTCAATTACCTTGGGACGGTTGCCCTCACGAAGGCTGTTTTGCCCACTTTACTAACCCATCAACTGGGACATATCGTTACCATTACCAGTTTGGTTGGAAAGTTTGGCTCTCCGCTTCGCTCTTCTTACGCCGCTTCCAAACACGCATTACATGGGTTTTTTGACAGCCTTCGCGCAGAGTTGGCGACAACACCGATCAAAATTACGCTTATTTGTCCGGGTTACATCCGTACCAATGTCAGTGTAAATGCGCTGACGGGATCTGGCGCCAAGCAAGGCACCATGGATGAAGCAACGGGGAAAGGTATGAAACCGGAGGTGCTGGCACATCACATTTTAAAAGCGATTGCCGATGGAAAGGAGGAAGCCTATTTTGGAGGAAAAGAAGTGTTGGGGGTCTACCTGAAACGGTTTTTCCCAAGTTACTTTTCCAAACTAATTGCAAAAACAAAAGTTACCTAATTTCAATCCGCGCCTCTCGCATGATAAAATGGTTATTTACTGCGCTTGTTCTCTCTTTGGCTCAATTTGTACAGGCCCAACTGAACTTGGAACTTTTGGCCCATGTCCCCAATGACTCGGGGGTTACTTTAGCGGGTTGTTGGCATTATGTGGGGGACAATGGCAGTGAATACGCATTGGTCGGCACCCGAAAAGGCCTGGATATTTATGATGTTTCTATTCCAACGCAACCAGTGAGAAAGTACCAGGTGCCAGGGTTAGACAATAACTGGAGGGAAGTAAAAGTCTGGAACAAACACGCGTATGTTGGATCGGAAGCGCAGGGTAGTGGAATCACCATCGTGGATCTCTCACAGATTGAAGATAGCATCCGATGGAAAGTATGGTATGGAGATGGGCTCTTATCGGATCAGATTCAACGCAGCCATACGGTGGGGGCTGTAGATGGTTATCTATATGTTTACGGAAGTACAGCTCCGAATAATGGGGCCATTATTTGTTCGCTGCAAGATCCTTGGAATCCTGCGGTGGTAGGCAACTACACGACGAATTATTTACATGATGGCTTTGTTCGTGGGGATACGCTTTGGGGAAGCGAAATTTACCAAGGGCAGTTTAGTGTAGTGGATATTACGGACCGGAGTAATCCGGTTTTAATTACAAGTCATCCCACTCCAGCAGCGTTTAACCACAATACAGAACTATCGCATTCTGGAGCGTATTTATTCACCACAGATGAAAAAGCATTTGCCCCACTTGCCAGTTTTAAAGTGGATGATCTCGATAATATTCAGCTGGCAGATGTGTACTTCCCTTCCCAAAAGCCCAGTTTTGAGGTGCATAATGTTCGGGTATATGGGGAAGACTACTTGGTCTGCCCATCGTATGGTGGTCAATTGACCATTGTGGATGCCTCAGACCCAACCAACTTGATTGAGACTGCCTGGGCGGTGGTGGGCACTTCGTTGGTCTGGGATGCAGATCCGTATCTGCCTTCCGGAATCGTGTTTGCATCGGCGAAGGCAGAGGGTTTTTTTATTTTTAAGCCCACCTACACGCGTGCTGCCCGGCTAAGAGGGAGGGTGACCAACGCACTTACCGGTTCGCCGATTGATGGAGCAAAGGTTGTTTTGTTAAATACGCCCAATGCAGATACCACCCAGATGAATGGCAACTATGCGACCGGGGCTGCAGCGACGGGTACGTACACGCTTATGGCGGTGAAATCTGGCTTTGATACCCTTTTTACGACGGTTAGTTTGCAGTCTGGGCAAACGGACACTATCGACTTGGCATTGCAGCCACGAGCCTCCTCTACCAATACAAGCGTGTTTTCTTCTATCCGAATTTATCCAACGGTGGTGTTGGACGGCTTTACAATTGAAATGGAAGCTACTTTAACGAACTGCCGCACTCAGTTGCTTGGCCTGGAACAGGGCAGGGTGATGCTAGAGCAAGTGCTTGACGGACCCCTTACCCGCATTTCGGTGAAAGACCTGCCCGTCGGCGTTTATGCCGTTTTGGTGGAGGGACAAGTGGTAGGAAAAGTGATGGTGGTAGACAAGTAGCACGTCTATCTGGGGAAATAGCATTGGATTTTCCTACGACTTAAAAAAGGAGAGAAGGTTTACCTGTGGTAGCTAAGTTGCTTTCCTCAGTAGGTAACTCTTGCCCGGTACTAAAAAGTCAATGGCTTCCAAGAAAAACGATGGCTTTGCTTTGCTCTGCTAGCTTTTTACGCAGGTACCGTTGCGCCCATGCTGGCGTAAAGAAAAATCGTTTCACTGGGCGGTTATTTTCATCTTGAAACAAATCAGAACAGCTCCATTGGATGGCTTCCACCAAAAAGGTAGTGCAGTTATACCGGAGTGGGCGGTATACATGTACCATGTGTGCCCCTGGATTTTGTTTGTAAATGCCTGTGCTTGGGACGGTAGAGTGGGAGAAAAATAAGGAGTCGCAGAGCGTTCGGAGTAAGTGTGGTACTGCATCTTTTACCCAAAATTCTGATACATTGGTTTGGCTGGCCTTTGTGTGCAGGTATTTTCTGGCCTCAAAACCCGTAAAGCGCAGCATAATCCCCCGTTTGGGGAATGCGGAGAGCACCCCACTAAGTTTTCCCTCCCGAACAGCGTAATTTCCATACGAGTACAGTACCAAGGAGTCACCGGCTCCTACGGTAATCCAGCTGTGGCCCACCCCTTTTGTTTCGGTCCAGATTTTAACGGAGTCCGGCAGCGTTTGGGCTTGCACGCTTCCTGTAAAGGTCATGTGGAGCCCTACGAAAATAAGCAGTGATGAAAAGTTGGTTCCCATGTTGTTTTCCTGATCTGGTTAAGGGCGCTCCAGTAATCGGGAAGTTACCCTTAATAAGTCCATTTCGGTGACAATGCCTACCAGCTCTTTTCCTTTTACCACGGGTAAGCACCCAATTCGCTGGGTGCGCATGGTATTCATGGCTTCCAGGATGGGGGTTTCTGGTTTTACGGTAGTAGGTTTCTCTACCATTATTTCCTTCACAGTGGTAGCGGGTGGTTGTTCAGTAGGTTGGTGGCGGCGGGCGTAATGCCGTAGGATAAGTCTGGAAGTGATAAGGCCCACCAATTCTCCTTTGCTGTCCTCCACGGGCATATAGCGGATGCGCCTCCAGTCCATTATTTCGGCCACCAGCTCGATGAGGTCTTCTTTTTGAACGGTGAACAAGTCGGTATTCATAAATTCCTCCACTTTTAGTTTGGAGGGGTGCCAGTTGGAGTGGTCGGCGACGGTTGGTTCTTCCCAGGTATGCACGGGCTTGTTTTGTTGTTGGTTGGCTATGGTAGCAGCGGTGATGCAGGTGACGGCCTCGTCGGAGGAGATGTCTTCGCGCAGGTGGGTGAAAGATCTAAGTGCCCATCGGGCGCCCGTTTTGTGTTGTTCTGCGCGTTCCCGAATGATGTCCAGGTACTTGGAGATATCAGCTGCTTTTACTTTTTGTTTTTTGAGTCCGGCTTCTGCGAGGGGGACCAGCTCCTTGATTATGAGGTCTTTGGCTGTTATTTTTTGGTCATTGATCCAATTGAAGGTGGTGTCCATTCCAAATTTCGCTGCCTTAAGGAAATTATCTCGAACATCTGCGAAGCTCAGCACCTTGGTAATGTCTTTGTGTTGGTCACTTAGTCCCACCATGGCTCCTAGCCAGAAGGCGGCGTTGGCGGCGGCATCAACGGGAGAGGGGCCTGCAGGAATAACCCTATTTTCTATTCGAAGGTGTGGTTTTCCGTTGGGTGAAATGCCATAGCAAGGGCGGTTCCATCTGTAAACCGTGGAATTGTGAATCTGCAAGGCTTTGAGCTTGGGAACTTGTCCATTTGCAATCATTTCCAACGAGTTTTCCTCTATGCCTCCTGCTAGCAGCACCCTGAACCGCGAGATATCTTCTTTATAAATCTGTGTAATATCCCCTTTCAACCAACCGGATCCAAAGTTTACTCTCGGGAGTCGTTCGCGCATGTGGTCATGAGCGGTTCGGGTATCCAAGCTCTGCTGGAAAAGGGCGATTCGGGATTCATGCCATAGTCGTCGGCCAAATACCAGCGGTGAATTAGCCGAAACAGCGATAATTGGAGCAGAGAGGGCTTGTGCCAAGTTATACATGCTGACAAAATTACCAGCACTAACCTGTAAGTGTACTTGAAAGCTCGTGTTACAGGCCTCCAACAGAGGGGAGTCGTGTTTTACCATGAGCTCGTCCACCCCGTCAATGCGCAATTCAAAAGAGGAGCCGAGCAGGTGCTTTTCTATGGCCGCCATCAAGGCAAAGTAGCGGTCTTTCGGCGTAAGGTTATGGCGATCCAGATCCGGCTTTCGCAAGGTGGGCAAAATACCACAGAGGATAATGCTTGCATCAAAGTCATTTAGTTCTTGCTGTATCCTGGCTAAGTAGCTTAGGTTTTCCTTTTCCATATCGGAGAGGCAGCTGCCGGTGAACTCACGGGGGGAGAGATTGGTCTCCAGATTAAATTTGGCGAGTTCCGTCACACACCAAGGGGCGTCGGTGAGCCGTTCTAGGACCTGCATATTGATACAGGCGGGCTTCATGGTTTTGTTGTGCACGAGGCACATTTCTTGCTCAGCCCCAATTCGGACGATATCATTTTCGAACCAGTCGTTCTCCAACATGTACTCAAAAGCCTGCACGTCGTCCAGTAATGCACGTACAAACTGCTTCATTTCCTCATTTCCTGCAACGGTATTCACCTTCTGGACACCCATAGTTGTGTTCGGTTATTTTGATTTTTGCTAAAAAAGAGATCCAAAAAAATAGTTCATTTTGCAAACCAGCCATAAATCTTTGGATTGTTTTGAACTGCTCGGAATCATTTGGATGGGCAAAATATCCATTTTTCCGAATATTTTAATATCCATCCACTTTTTTATCTTTTTTCCAAAATTCCGTTCCCGAAGGGGAAATAATACCCTATTTACCAGCCACAGAGTAGCCTGCGCACCTGTTCAAACCAGGTGTAGCCCAACAAGGATTTGATTTGGTTGTAATCTTGACAGGCCGCCTCTTTTTGCTCCGTGTTGAAGTAAAGTGTGCCGCGGTAATAAAGGAGTTCGGTGTTATTGGGATCGAGCGCAAGAGCCTCAGAGAATTTATTGATCGCCCCTTGGGTATCCCCAGATTCATTGAGGATGGCGGCCTCGTCGGCCAAAAGCATGGCTTTGTCAAACTGCTCATTGGCTGTTTTACACCCTTCTTTGTCAGACTTAAACAGCACTCGAACGGTAGTGGTGGCGGGTACGGGTTGTTCTTTGTAGGTAGCAGGCTGCCACTTACCTGCCGTGCGGTTTAACAATTGAATGGCGCTAAATTGGAAATCAAAGCCCAAGTTGTTAAAGTCCAGTTGTTCTTGAATCCCTACTTTCCCGCTCGGATGCACCAGCAGGGAGCATTCAATCACACCTGCTTTACAACTATCCGCGTAGTTTTTTGGGTAAACGGTATTATTAACGAGGTAGGTGTAAAGGGCCTCCAATCCTCCTTGGAACTCTGGCTGACGGTCGAGACTGGTATAAATGGTGTCGCCAGCTGCAGTAAGGACATAGGGCAGTGCCTCTGTTAATTTGAATTTGAAGGGTAGTATTTTGAAGCTGCGAACGGGTTGTCCAGCATTGGTAGCTGGAGCCCAGCGCAAGCCAAGGCTGTCTAAGGTACGAACCACCCGGAGCACTTCCTGGCCACATCCACCCCCAATATCCTTGATGAGTTCCATTTGACTGGCTTTACCATCCTTTTCAATTCTTAAACGAAGTACAATGGTGCCTTGAATAGTGGCGGTACGCGCTGCTTCTGGGTATTGAATATTTTGGGAAATAAGGCGCATCAAGTTCAGCTCTCCACAGTTTCGGACACTGTCGGTGGTCCAACCACTGTGCCGTTCTGCCTGGCAGAGGTTAAGCAAGGGGTACGCAGGGTACTCAGGTGCCTCAAAAACGGTGGTATCGGCGGTTTGGGAAAAAACGGTTTGAAGGGAGAAGACGAAGGATAGACTAAAAAGGACTAATTTTTTCATCAAAAGAATCGATTTATTGTTTTTTTCAAAGAAGTAGCAGTAATCTGGCTGGCAAAACAAGGTACTGGCACCGATGGATGCTGTTTGTTGTTAGAACTGCTGCCAATTCGGCTGCAAGATGCTGTAATCTTGAGAAAATATGGCTATTATTTTCAAAAATACCTTTCGTAGAGAGCCCTTCTTTTTGGAGCTTGCCAGGAGTGAACAATCTTTAGTTGGGCTGAAAAAAGTAAAGCCCTGTCCCATTAGACAAGGCTTTAAACATATAGTCCCATGAACATTTGGCAGTTGATGTGCTTTTTGGAGGAAATTACGTTAGAAGGCAATGTAGAGAGGATTAAAAATACCCGCATGTTAACAAAGAAGATCCTACTAGTAGGTTCGTTTCGATTAAAGCGGACAAGAGTCTTTACTTTTGAGCGCGAACGTCAAAAAGAAAAAAGATGGTATGGCTGTTCGAGGGATGGTTGCGGTGCTAAAGACAGCGAAAAGGAGCCAACAAGCGCATTCTTAGCATTGATTAAGGATTACAGACTCCAGTTTTGTTGCAGTGGGCCACATCCTACTTGATACACAAAGCGTGGGCTGTTACGGAATCCAAAAAAAGGTGTCTTTAAAGAAGGGCTCAAATGTACAATGATAAAATTGTTTTTTACAAAAAGGCCAAATAAAAAAAACGTATTATTGATTGTTTTAAAATATAGTACAATTTGCTTTAGCGCGGTTAGGCCTATTTTTTTGAATTGCACCAGCGCGCTCTACTACCGATCAATGTCACTAAATGAGCTGATGTGGGTCACTGACGCTGCTCTGCAGTCAGGACTACTTTTGTCCTCACTAATCTAAGGCAAGAGTATCCTTTCCATAGGTACTTTTAAATGGTGGTTGGATATTCCAAAAAAGGAGTTGTTTATGATAAAATATGCACCTGAAGTAGCGCCTTCCAAGCAGGCATTGAACTGTTTTCATTGCAAGGACACTTGCCCAGATGATCAACTGGTACTGGATGGTAAGCATTTTTGCTGCGAGGGCTGCCGAATGGCCTATCAAATTCTCCACACGCACCAACTCTGCGATTATTATACATTAGATGCGCAACCTGGTCAGAGTCTTAAAAACAAACGCGATGCGCGGGCGTATGCGTACTTGGATGACGCTGACATTCAGGAGAGGTTATTGGAATATTCCGACTCAAGTAAAGCGAGGGTGACCTTTTATTTACCTCAAATGCA
>Ga0079300_10000806_pt1 | contig 12055 bp, 13 predicted proteins | sample Wag4_2014_7_11_FD_74799 | JGI IMG/M metagenome (GOLD analysis project Ga0079300, IMG submission 74799) | Fresh water microbial communities from Ohio, USA - Utica-2 Time Series HT 2014_7_11 | ecosystem: Environmental > Aquatic > Freshwater > Water tank | place: USA: Ohio | collected 2014-07-11
GGAGTTGACCCGGGTCTCCCTTGCGCGGTCCTGCCTGCTTATTCCCTGATCCCCTGATCACTTGACCCCCTGACGCCCGAACTGCGGAGCCCGCCATGATTGAACGCCAGATCGACATTGCCACCCGGGACGGGGCGACCACGACCTTCGTCGTCCATCCCGACCGGGGCGGACCGCATCCGGTCATCATCTTCTTCATGGATGCACCGGCGATCCGGGAGGAACTCCGCGACATGGCCCGGCGGCTGGCCAGCGGCGGCTACTATGTCCTCTTGCCCAACCTCTACTACCGGGCCGGGGTCATGGAGATCGGCCCGATCTCGCCGGATCCTGACCACCCGGCCCGCAAGCAGATGTTCCAGTTGATGAACAGCCTGGATATCGACCTCGTCATGTCCGACGCCGAGGGGCTCCTGGCCTTTGCCGGGGCGGACCCGGCCGCGGACACCAGCCGGGTGGGCGCCGTGGGCTACTGCATGAGTGGCCGTTACGCGATCAGCCTCGCCGTCCGCCATCCCGAGCGGGTCTTCGCCGCCGCCTCGGTCTACGGCACCCAGCTGGTCACCGAGGCCGAGGATAGCCCTCACCGCACGTCCCGCCTGTCCCGGGCAGAGCTCTACTATGCCTGCGCCGAGGAGGATGTCTGGGCGCCGCCCGAGACTGTCGCCGCCCTTGCCGAGGCGATGAAGGCCGACCGGGTCGACGCCGAGGTGGAGACCTATCCGGGCACCCATCACGGCTTCGCCTTCCCCCAGCGCACCGTCTACGACAAGGCCGCGGCGGAACGTCACTGGGAGCGGCTGAACAGCCTCTTCCGGCGCAAGCTGGGCTGACCTGCGAGGTTCAGCTCAACCGACTTTGACCCCCTCACCGCGCTTCGCGCGGAGCTCCCGCTGGGGGGGAATTATATATGTGACAAATTAGCATTGATTTTGTTGGGTTTCCTTACTGCCGAGGAACACCCCGATGAACCTGACCGCTCCGATCTTCCAAGACGCCGACAAGGCCCGCGAGCATCTCGAAAAGACCCGCTGGCCGCACGGCCCTGTGTGCCCGCATTGCGGCGTCATCGATCAAGCGACGGGCCTCAAGGGTACGCATCACCGTCACGGCCTCTACCAGTGCAACGCTTGCCGCGAGCAGTTCACCGTGACCGTGGGCACCGTGTTTGAGCGATCCAAGGTCCCGCTGCACAAGTGGCTTCTGGCGACCTACCTTATGTCATCCAGCAAGAAGGGCGTCTCAGCCAACCAGCTGCACCGCACGCTCGGCGTCACCTACAAGACCGCCTGGTTTATGTGCCATCGGATTCGCGAAGCCATGATCGACAACGGCGCCCCGATGGGTGGCGACGGCAATATCGTCGAAGCCGACGAGACCTACGTCGGCGGCAAGGAAACAACAAGCACGTGTCCAAGCGCAAGCTGGGCCAGATCGGCGGCGTTGGCAAGCAAGTCGTCTTTGCCCTGGTCGAACGCGGCGGACGCGCCCGCCAGTTCCACGTTGCCAATGTCACCAGCAAGACCCTTGCTCCGATCCTGCGCACCCAGGTTCGACGCGAGACCGCGCTCATGACCGATGAGGCGGGCCAGTACCGCAACGTCGGAACCGAGTTCGCCAGCCATGGGAAGGTCAACCACGGAAGGGACGAGTATGTCCGAGGTCACATTCACTCGAACACCGTGGAAGGGTTCTTCGCCATCCTGAAGCGCGGCGTGACCGGAACGTTCCACCACGTCTCCGAAGCCCACCTCACCCGCTACCTTGCCGAGTTCGACTTCAGGTATTCCCACCGCTCGGCGCTCGGCATCAACGACACCATGCGCACGGACGAGCTGTTACGCTGCATCGCAGGCAAGCGCCTGACCTATCGGCGGTCTGGTGAAGATGCGAACGCTTAAGCAGAAGGCAAAAAAGATTCAGGCGAAGCGCCGCGCTCAGCGCGCAAGGCTACCCTGAGGGCCCACTGAGCGCTGAGTGGTGCGCAAGTTGACATCACGAATGATCGATACTGGGTAGCCGAGCCACTCATTCAGTGAGCGAACGCGGCGACATGCTTCCTTGTCGTAGATATGGACAACGAGAGCGTCGTCGCTCCTCCGCTGATCAAGAAAAACAGCGGCCTCTGCCGGGCTCAGGTGAAGGTAAGCCAATAGGCTTTCACTCACCTCGCTGAGCCGCTTCGTGGTCACGTTCCGTGTCCGCTTACCAAGGTTGCACCCCACTCATTTAGCACAGGTTCAATGGGAAGTATGTACGATACATTGTCGCCACCGGCGAAAATGAGGCCAACAGCTGCTCTCCCGTCTCCCGTCACGACAAGTGAGCCGCTGTCACCCGATGACGAAAAGGGGTCACCCGTTGGTGTGACTATCGCCCAGACATTCCGAAAATACACAGTCGAACTGAAGTGCGGACTCCGGTAGGGAATGCCGAACGCCGTGGTGGACACGCCGAGTACCTGGCCGACCGTAAGCCCCGTCGTTCGCCCCACCTTCTTGACCATCATCCCCCCTGCCGGGGCCTTGATGGCAGTAGGCGTATCGTACTCTCCTTCGCCCTGCATTGAGGTCACTAAGTCAGGCTTCGTAATCCGAAAAAGGGCCACATCCAGTTCTTGAAGTGGTACTTGGCGGACATCTCCGCTCGCCAGTGGGGTGAAACCGTAGTGCTTGCCAATCGCGGTCGGCGGGACGTGATCTGGGTCGGCGTCGCAGGGCGCCGGACACATAATGTGCATGTCACCGCGAGTGTGATTACATCCGCCCGTTACATGGTTATTTGTAAGTCCGTAAAGCTCGCCATCGCCCAACGTCACAATGGCGCCGAATGTGCCGGCCCCCGGAATCGGAGCCGCCGTCACCGACGTACCGCAAGCCATCCTACCGTTGTGCATGAAACATCGGGGCGCGCTATCGCCCGCATTCTGTGGAAAGACCGGCGGGTTCGCCACCACACCTGCATGACCCACATACTCGACGGTGATACCATCGATCGCAGCGGGGAGCGCCTTGAGCGTGGATGCCGTGATTTGGTTCTTTGTCAGGATCGCCAGCTTGTCGCGCTCGGCGTCCACCAAAACTGCCGTGATTTTTAGACGCTCAAGGGTACGCTCAGCTTTACGAATGTCATCAAACTCAGGCGTCCCGGGCGCCAGAGCCGGAAATACATCGACCTGCCCACTCGCGCCCAAGGGCGGGATCAGATTTTCTTCTGATAGAGCGCGATTGGCTCTCGCCCACGCGAGTATGCGCTCAGCGGAATTGGCGAGTTCGTCGATTCTTGCCATTGTACGTGCTCCCCATACTCCCCCACTAGAGCCTTCGCGGAGTTGGCGAGTCAATTAAGGGAGCAACATTGGGTAGCGTCCTGGGTCGCTATTCTTTCTTCGAGCGCCTTGTCTTTACCTTAGGCGGCGGGGGCGCGTGGGGCTTGTGCGGCGTGTTCACCAGTCGCCCGAGCGTCTCGTTGAAGCGGCGCTCCGCTTCGGCGGCGTCTTCTATTTCTGGAGGCTTATCGGTCATGGAAGAATCCTACGAGGCCCCATCGGAGGCGTTTCTGGCGGCGATAGGAAGCCTAACGCTAAACTGGGCCGCCATCGAAACTGCGCTGGATTTCGCCATCGCCACCATCTTCTTCCGTCTCCAATACCCGAAAATGGACAAGGCCGTACCGCAGGCGCTCTCGCGGAAGATCGAGTTCGTATGCAAAGCAGTAAAGTACCGGGACGAACTCGCGCCCATCCGCGACAATGCGCTTCAGCTTCTATCCGAAATCCGGCAACGGAAAGACGATCGCCACAAGATCATTCACGGCGCCATCCTGGGTGCCCCAAGCTGCGATGAAATTCAATCGCTTCGGATTTCCTACACCGAACGCGGCCATAGGCTCCGACTTGAAACCGTGACCACCGCCGAAATCGACCGCTACTCCGCTCTTGCGCTACCCTTGTCCGACCGGACGACGGCGCTCGCCATCAAGATCTTCAACATCGCCCATTCCGAGGAGGCGATAGATTACCCGCTCGGAGAATTCGCGACATAGTTCGCCGCTCGATTCCCAACGTCGAATTTCTCCTTCAAGCCAATCAACGAACGCCTGGAAAGCGTCCGAATTAATCCCGGCTTCCGACTGCTTTGCCACGTATATAATTCCCCCCTTGGGGGCGCAATTAGAGCGGGAATTCCTCCCCCCAGGGGGAGGTGGCGCGCGCAGCGCGTCGGAGGGGGTCTGCGGCGGCTCAGTTGACCCCCTCACCGGCCTCCGGCCGGAGCTCCCCCTTGGGGGAGCAATTGGATGCCGTAATTCCTCGCCCCTGGGAGGGGTCTGCTGCGCCGCCGCGGCCCCGCAGACCGATCCTAGAGCTTGCGGGGGATCATCACCTGCATGGACTCATAGCCCTTCACGAAGCTCGACCAGACCCGATGGGGCTCGGAGACCACGACGATCTCGGGGAACCGCTTCAGGATCTCTTCCCAGATCACCCGCAGCTGGAGCTCGGCCAGGCGGTTGCCGACGCAGCGGTGGATGCCGAAGCCGAAGGACAGGTGCTGGCGGGGACGGGGCCTGTCGATGATGTAGGCGTCCGGGTTCTCGATGACCTCGTCGTCCCGGTTTCCGGAGACGTACCACATGACGACCTTGTCGCCCTTGCGGATGGTCTTGCCGCCCAGTTCAAAGTCCGCAAGCGCCCGGCGGCGCATATGGGCCAGGGGGGTCTGCCAGCGGATGGTCTCGGAGACCATGGACGGGATCAGGTCCGGATTGGCGCGCAGCTTGGCGTATTGGTCCGGGTTCTTGTTCAGGGCGTAGACAGACCCGGTGATGGTATTGCGGGTGGTGTCGTTGCCCCCAACGGTCAGGAGGACCACGTTTCCGAAATACTCCCGGGGGCTCATGTCCCGCGTGGCCTCACCATGGGCCAGCATGGAGATCAGGTCGCCGGTCGGGTCGGCGTTGACCCTCTGGTTCCAGAGCTCGGTGAAATAGGCGTGGTACTCCACGAAGATCTGCATCTTCTGCTCGGGCGTATCGATCAGCCCGCGGCCCGGGGCGGCGGTGACCACATCCGACCAATAGGTCAGCTTGCGCCGGTCCGCCTGGTCCACCCCGAACAGGGTGGCAAGGGTCATGGCGGTTAGTTCCATGGACACCTTGTCCACCCAGTCGAAGGGCTCGCCGATCGGAAGACTGTCGAGGATCGCCCCGGCCCGTTCGCGGATCTCGGGCTCGAGCAGGGCGAGGTTGGTGGGCGAGACCGCCGGGGTGACGGTCTTGCGCTGGATGTCGTGCTTCGGCGGATCCATGGCGATGAACATGGGCAGGGGGCCCTCGCCGTTGATCTGATCGAAGATCGTGATCCCGCCTTCGGAGGAGAACACCTCGTGGTTGGTGTCCACCGCCATGATGTCGTTGTACTTCGTTATCGACCAGTAGGGTCCATGGTCGCTTTCCGGCGTGAAATGCACCGGATCTTCCTTCCGGAGGCGTTCGAAGTAGGGCCACATGACGTCGTTCTGGAAGAGATCGGGCTGGGCCGGGCTGAAGGTCTCCAGATCCATGGCCTGGGCCAGGGCGCGGTGCTCGGCCGCAAGATCAAGGTTGCCGTCGCTCATCGTCTGTCTCTCCCACATCGGACTGCCCACCGGCCAGTCTATCGGCCCTCGGACGCAAATTCATGACGCTGGCGTCAACTTAGTATGGTGGCGGTGGTTTTCCAACGGAGTCTTTCCGCTTCCGTGCTGGTCCGGAGCCGGCTCCCGCACTAGAACGGAACCCTTCTAGAGGGAGACCGACATGGCCCTTGATGCCGAAACCCGCGACCAGCTCGTCGAGACCGTCCGCCGCTTTGTCACCGAACGCCTCCGGCCCCTTGAGGCGCAAGTGTCCGAGAATGATGCCATCCCGGATGACGTGATCGAGGAAATGAAGGCCCTGGGTCTGTTCGGACTTTCCATCCCGGCTGAATACGGCGGCCTGGACCTGGGAATGGAGGAGGAGGCCCTCGTCGCCCTGGAGCTTGGCCGGACCAGCCCGGCCTTCCGCTCGGCGTTCGGGACCAATGTCGGGATCGGCGCCCAGGGCCTGGTCATGTTCGGCAACGCCGCCCAGAAGGCGAAGTACCTGCCCGGCATCGCCTCAGGCGAGATCATCACCTCCTTCGCCCTGACCGAGCCCGAGGCCGGATCGGACTCCGCTGCGGTCCAGACCCGGGCCGTCCGCGACGGCGACCATTACGTCCTGAACGGTGCCAAGCGCTACATCACCAACGCCAACAAGGCCGACCTCTTCACGGTGATGGCACGAACCGATCCCTCCAAGCCCGGTGGCGGCGGGGTGTCGGCCTTCCTCGTGGAGCGCAACCTTTCTGGCCTGTCGGTGGGCAAGCCCGAGAAGAAGATGGGCCAGCAGGGCGCCCACATCTGCGACGTCGTCTTCGACAATGTCCGGGTCCCCGTCGAAAACCGCCTGGGCGGCGAGGGCGAGGGCTTCAAGGTGGCCATGCAGGTCCTGGACCGCGGCCGTCTCCATATCAGCGCCGTCTGCGTCGGAGTCGCCGAGCGCCTGATCGCCGACTGCGTCGCCTATGCCTCCGAGCGCAAGCAGTTCGGCCAGGCCATCTCCCAGTTCCAGCTGGTCCAGGGGATGATCGCCGACTCCAAGACCGAGTCCCTTGCCGCAAAGGCCCTGACCCTGGAGACCGCCCGCAAGCGCGATGCGGGCGAGAGCGTCACCATGGAGGCGGCGGCGGCCAAGTACTTCGCCTCTGAAATGGTCGGGCGCGTGGCGGACCGGGCGGTGCAGATCTTCGGCGGTGCCGGCTACATCGCTGACTATGGGATCGAGCGGTTCTACCGGGATGTGCGTATCTTCCGGATCTACGAAGGCACCAGCCAGATCCAGCAGGTGATCATCGCCCGCGAGACCCTCAAGCGGGGCGGCTGACCATGGCCGTGGACATGGAGGCCGTGATCCTCGACTTCGTCCTGGCCCTGCCGCCGGGCAAGTCGGCCTCCTCCGAAGAGGTGGCGCGGGCCGCCGATCCCGAGAACTGGCGGCGATTGACCGGGCATGTCCGGGGGGCTGCGAAAGGTCTGGCCCGCCAGGGGAAGATCGTCATCCTGCGCCATGGAAAGCCGGCCGATCCCGAGACCTTCAAGGGCGTCTACCGGCTTCGCAGGCCCTGATCAGGATCTAGACCCGGGCGAGCTTCCTGTGCCTCGGTTCCTTGACCAGCAGGACGAGGGCCACTAGGCCGATCACCAGGAAGCCGATCGAGATCCCGAAGACCGCAGGATATCCGAAGGCGTCCGCCACAAGGCCTCCGAGGATGGGGCTGATGGACGAGGTGATGCCTTCCGCCGATGAGGAAATGGCGATTCGCATCGGCATCTCCTCCCGGTTACCGAACTCCAGGATCATGGTCTGGGTCGCCATCATGTAACCGGATTGCGAGGCGCCAAGCCCGAAGAAGGCCAGGAAGATGGCGACCGGGCTATGCAGGACCAGCAGGATCGCCGTGGCGCCGATCCAGGTGACCAGTGAGATCAGCAGCACAAGGCGGAAGCCGGTCCGGTCCCCGAGATAGCCCCAGAGCAGGTTCGAGACAGTGTCCGCGCCCAGGTAGGCCAGGGCCAGCAGGCCGAGGACGGCCCCGGACAGGCCCGTCGAGGAGGTCGCGTAGATGGCGTAGAAGGGCACCGCCATTCGGCTGACCGTCGTCAGCATCTGTACCAGCAGGAAGGGGCCGTATCCCGGATCGGAGCGGATCAGGGCCGGGAAGTCCCGCACACGGTCCCGGAAGCGCGCCTTTGGCGGCAGGTTGGGGGGCTCGGGCTCCTTCAACAGGACCTGGAGGGCCCACAGGCCCAATGTTGTCAGTAGGGCCGCGAGCGCGAAGGTCACGGAGTAGCCGTGGCCGAACATGTCCGGCTCGATGATGTACTTGCCGGCTACCCAGGCGAGGACGGCGGCGATCAGGCCCCCCGTGGCGTTGCGCCAGGCCTGGAGCCTCCCGCGCCGGCTGAGCGGGATGACCTTGGCCATCAGCATGCCGAACACCACCCGCTGGGCACCCATGAACACCCCGAACAGGAAGAGCAGGGCCAGCATGGCGTAGACCAGGGACTGTCCCTGCAGGAACCAGCCGGCCAGGGCCATGCCGACGATCTGGACGCGGCCGAGACCGCCCATCCAGAGGGCGGCGGGCATGACCTTCTTGCGGTGCTCGATGGCAGTGGCACCGAAGATCGGCGAGATGATGCCGCCCACCTGCTGCAGGGCCTGGGCGAGCCCCACTATGGTGTTCGAGCCGGAAATCATGTGGATGTAGACCGGCATGAAGGTCGGCGCGTTGATCAGCCGGAAGCCCGTCATGCCCAGCATGCCGTGCAGGTAGTTGCCGATGTAGTTGCGCTTCAGGTTATCCCAGACGAAGGCCTCGTACTCGGCCTCCCGGGCTGCCGCTTCAGGATCGGCTTGAGATGGGGCGGCGCTGGCCGATCCGGAGCTGTCCGACGGGGCGACAGGCAGACTCTCCGGGGGCGTTTCGTCCCTGCTCAATCTGAATTTGCCCGCCCCGGAAAAACCGGCGGCGGACCCCCCTGCAATATGAAATCAAACCTAATGGGTTTCGGGTCTACCAGAGTCCCGGTCCGCGACAAGCCTGCGCTAAATCCCGGGCCGGAAATCCGGCCCAGATCCTGTTCCGACGCTGGCAACCGTGTGTCGGATCGAAAAATGATCTCGACTTCTGAGTTCGCAACTCTCTCCCCCGCAGGCGGTTACGCCTGAAGGGATCAGGCCCTAGCGCGCCAGTTCCTTCATCGCCTTCTCGAGGCCCTCGAGGGTGAGGGGGAACATGCGGTCTCCCACGAGCTGACGCATGACCTCCACGGACGGCGTGTAGTCCCAGTGCCTTTCGGCCGTGGGGTTGAGCCAGACCATGTCTTCGAAGGTCTGCGCCACGCGGTCGACCCAGATGGCCCCGGGTTCCTCGTTCCAGTGCTCGACCGAGCCGCCGGGATAGGTGATTTCGTAGGGGCTCATTGTGGCGTCGCCGACAAAGATGACCTTGTAGTCGCGGCTGAACTTGTGGAGCACGTCCCAGGTCGGGATCTTCTCGGCGTGGCGACGCCGGTTGTCCTTCCACACGCTCTCGTAGAGGCAGTTGTGGAAGTAGTAGAACTCCATGTTCTTGAACTCGGTCCGGGCGGCGCTGAACAGCTCCTCACAGACCCTGATGTGGCTGTCCATTGAGCCGCCGACGTCGAAGAAGATCAGGACGCTGATCTTGTTTCGGCGCTCGGGCCGCAGCTTGATGTCGAGATAGCCCTTCTCCGCCGTACCGCGGATCGTGCCGTCCATGTCGAGCTCTTCCGCAGCGCCATCCCGGGTCCACTTGCGCAGGCGACGCAGGGCGACCTTGATGTTGCGGGTGCCCAGTTCGACGCTGTCGTCGAGGTTCTTGTACTCGCGCTTGTCCCAGACCTTCACGGCCCGGCCGTGCCGGCCCTTGTCCTGGCCAATGCGGACGCCCTCCGGGTGGTAGCCGTTGGCACCGAAGGGGGAGTCGCCATTCGGGCCCTGGCCACCCTTGCCCTTGCCCTTGCCTTCTCCCTCGCCGTCGTCGCCGTTCTCGCGCTGCTCGCGCATCTGTTCGGCGAGGGCCTCCATGAGCTTCTCGAACCCGCCCATGGCCTCGATCTGGGCCTTCTCCTCGTCGGTGAGGAACTGGTCGGAGATCTTCTTCAGCCACTCGGCCGGGATGTCGGAGACGCCAAAGCCCTCAAGCTTCTCGAGGCCCTTGAAGACGTGGCCGAAAACCTGGTCGAATCGGTCGAGGTTCTTCTCGTCCTTCACCAGGGCAGACCGCGCCAGATAGTAGAACTCTTCAACGTTGCGACCGATGACCGCCTTGTCGAGCGCCTCCATCAGCATGAGGTACTCCTTGAGGGTCACGGGGACCTTGGCCTCGCGGAGTTCGGTGAAGAAACGCATGAACATGGTGGACGTCCCCTTGCGGGCCGAACGAGTGTTTAAGACCTGAATGTGAAGGCCCGAGGCCCTGCTGTCCAGTGCAGGACGCCTCAGAAGGCGGGTCTCCGCCGCAGGATGAATTCCCGGTCGATGGTGTTTCCCACGTGGAAGCCATACTCGCCGACCTTCTGGAAGCCGCGTCGATCGTAGAAGCGCTGGGCGCCGAAGTTCTCCGACCAGACCCCGATCCAGACGTCAGGCGGGGACTGAGCGGCCATCCAGCTCATCACCGCGTCGAACAGGACCCCACCGAGGCCGCCGCCCTGGACGCTTCGCCTCAGGTAGATGCGCTTGAGCTCGAGGGCGCCCGGCCCGGCCTCCGCATGGGGAAGCCCGCAGGGCCCCGCCGTCGCATACCCCAGGACCTGCCCGGAGGCGTCCTCCAGGAGCCAGCTCGCCTGGGCGGGGTCCTCCAGGCTGGCGCGCGTCGCCCCGGGGTCGTAGGCCGACTGCAGGAAGGCGGAGAGGTCTGCGGGGGGGTAGAGGGTCCCGAAGGTGTCCACGAAGGTTTCCCGGCCGATGTCGGCCAGGCGGTGGGTGTCCGCGGGCACCGCCCGTCTCAGCATCGGCGTCGTCATGATCCGGCCATACAACTGCAGGGCAGGTCCCGAAAGCCCGCAGACCCTGCGCCGTTGCAGGTGGCCGCGCGGATGACTAGCTTGAAGGCTGAATTGCGGGGATTCCCATGGCTGAAGTCCAGGACATTGACGGTCTGTCTTTCGAGCAGGCGCTCTCCGAGCTTGAGCGGATTGTTGGCCAGCTTGAGAGCGGCCAGGCCCCGCTGGAGGAGTCCATTGCCCTTTATGAGCGCGGTGCCCATCTCAAGGCGCACTGCGAGGGCCGTCTTGAGCAGGCCCGACTGAAGGTCGAGAAGATTGTCGTCAGCCCCGGCGGCGGCATCGCCTCCGAACCCGCCAGCTTCGAGTGACGCCCGACACAGCCGGCCGGCTCGCGGCGGCGGCGGCCCGAACCGAATCCGTGCTCGCCACCTTGCTGCCTGCCGTAGACGGCCCCGAGGGTCGGCTGGCGGAGGCCATGCGTTATGCCGTCCTTGGCCCGGGCAAGCGCCTTCGTCCCTTCCTCGTCTTCGAGGCGGGGTCCGTGCTGGGGATCGAGGCTGATCGTCTTGAGCGCGCCGCCTGTGCGCTGGAGTGCGTTCATGCCTACAGCCTCGTCCACGACGACCTGCCCTGCATGGATGACGACGACCTGCGGCGGGGGCAGCCAACGGTTCACCGGGCCTTTGACGAGGCGACCGCCGTGCTCGCCGGGGACGCCCTCCAGACCCTGGCCTTCGAGATCCTGGGCGCCCCGGAGACCCACCCCGACGGCCGGGTCCGCGCCGACCTTGTGGTCTGCCTGGCGCGGGCTTCGGGTGCGCGCGGCATGTGTGGCGGCCAGATGATCGACCTGTCCGGGCGTAGCGACGACCTCGGGACCGTGGCCCGAATGCAGAGGCTCAAGACGGGCGCGCTGATCTCCGCCGCCTTTGAGTTTCCCCTGATCCTTTCGCACGCCCAGGACCCCGACAGGCACGCCCTCATGGCCTTCGCCCATGATCTTGGACTGGCCTACCAGATTGTCGACGACCTGCTGGATGTCGAGGGCGAGTCCGCCGTCGTCGGGAAGGCGACGGGCAAGGATGCCGGGCGGGGCAAGATCAATTTCGTCACCCTCCTTGGGGTTGCCGATGCCCGTGCCCGGCTGGACCTGATCGCCGACCAGGCTTGCGCCCACCTGGATCCCCTGGGGGCACGGGCCGATCCGCTCCGCGGGTGCCTCGAATTCGTGCTTGATCGCCGACGCTGAATGCGAGCAAAGCACTGATCATGCCTCCCCCGACACCCCTTCTCGACACCGTCTTTGCGCCATCGGATATCCGCGGGTATTCGATCGCCCAGTTGCGCCAGCTGGCCGACGAGGTCCGGGCCGAGACGATCGACGCCGTCTCGCAGACGGGGGGGCACCTGGGCGCGGGTCTCGGCGTGGTCGAACTGACCGTCGCCCTGCACCATGT
>Ga0079300_10000809_pt1 | contig 12033 bp, 8 predicted proteins | sample Wag4_2014_7_11_FD_74799 | JGI IMG/M metagenome (GOLD analysis project Ga0079300, IMG submission 74799) | Fresh water microbial communities from Ohio, USA - Utica-2 Time Series HT 2014_7_11 | ecosystem: Environmental > Aquatic > Freshwater > Water tank | place: USA: Ohio | collected 2014-07-11
GTCTTGTTCAATGATAAAGTGTTCCATGCCATTGGCTTTCGCAGCTGCTAGGATATTTTTTAAATCTAATACCCCTTCGCCTACATTTGTCATTTCTCCAAACAACGCCATCCATTGTTGTACATTTCCACCATCTCCTGAAAATCTTGCTTGAGATTTCATGTCCTTCACATGCATCATTTTATAACGCCCCTTGTTTTCAGTGATAAGTTTGATGGGATCAACACCACCAGCAACAGTCCAGAACAAATCCATTTGCAGGAATACCAAATTCGGATCTGTTTGTTTGAGAATCAATTGAAAAGGAATCTGACCTTCCATGGGACTAAACCCATATCCATGATTGTGGTAGGCAAAACGTACACCATGTTTTTTTGCTGAGTCACCTATTTTATTGAAGTCAGCTGCTATTTTTTTATACGCATCAAGATTTGTCCTTTCATCATCTGGTATTGCGGGAAGCGTAACATAGGTTGCACCAATGGTATTGGCAGCCTCTGCAAGTGGTCCCATGTGGTCTCTTAGTGTATCTAGGTCCGTATGCATAGAAGGACTGCTCAATCCATGATCATCTAATATTTTCTTGGTTTGCTTTGCAGTATTGCCAAAAAACCCACTGCCACTGAAACCAATCATTTTTGAAGTGTTGGCCCAACTTTGTTTTTGCTTTTCAGCACTAAAAGAATAGGGACCAAAAAATTCAATTTTCTTGTAACCCATTGTGGAAAGCATTTCCATGGTCTTGCTGAAATCTTTCTCTAACATCATAGGAAGAGAGAATAGTCCAATACCAGCATCATTTACATTGTTGAAATGGAATGAGAATGGATTAGGCGCTGTAATTGCTCCGAGTCCTAATAATGAACTGTTTCTGATAAAATCTCTTCTGTTGGTCATGGCTTTTAGTATTAAGTAAGTTGAAATTATTTAGTTGTACTTTGTTTTGATGCTGCTACCAATTGATCAAACCATTTTTTCCATTGTGGGACCGCCCTTGCAAATGTAATACGATGGTTTGCGTCTGCTCCTAAAGAGAAAGCTTCTACTTTATTGTTACCCATTGCTTTTTGGTAAAACATGGGCAATTGAGCTAAACCAATTGCCAAGGATTCGTCAATTTCTCCATAATACATGTGAACTGGAGATTCAATGACCCAGCGGTAGGGGTGCATTTCACTGATAAGTTTCCCGTAGGCAGAGTTTCTGTAATACACTGGATCAAAGAATTCTTTTCGAATCAATTTTTTTAAGTCTGTTGGGAATTCCTCTGGTTTTAAAGTAGGGTCTTTTTCATAGACACGTTTAGCTACTTGATACATATCCGGATTAAAAAATCCTTGAGCCAGTCCGGGTATTTGATAATATTCTTCAAATGAAAACAGGGTTAGCATAAACATAGCTGTAACCCAATTCGCATCTATTTTTCTTGGAAAACTCAGGAAGCCATTTGTCATTACGTAACCATCGCATTGAGCAGCAGCTGTACCTACACCTGTTACTTTGGTATTGCTTCTTTCAAGACGTTCCAAAAAAGACATAGTAACAACACCACCTTGAGACCATCCGGTTAAGAAAAAGGCAGTTGGCGTGATACCTATTTTTGGCAAGATCAACTTTGTCACCTCATACATATCAATGCAGGCTTGTTGCTGACTTCCTATGACCATATAGCCATCTTTTTCTTTAGAAGTCCCCATTCCAAAATAATCTGCTCCAAAAACTACATATCCTTGCGCAGCAAATTGGGCTATCATCAATCTTGTTTCAAAAGATTTTTCTGGAAAAGAAGGCACTTGCTCTTTTTCCATTACAGTGCCATGTTGGTAAGAGATAACCGGAAGGTGTTTCTCTGTTGTTTCTGGAATAGCGATGAGTCCGGATGCAATTGTAGGTCTGTTGTTTTGCTCAGGAATAACTGAAGGGTAGGTTATTCTGTATAGTTTTACTGCATTTTTCGCAGGTGTATAATTCTCTTTGGTTCCGGTAGCTGCTGGAATTTCAACTGTCAAGATATGGTTTAACCTCGCTATATCATATCTACCAATCAACTCATAATATACAGCATTGGAAATGGAGAGAGATTCCATTTTGTTTTGTGCGCTAACAAAATGGGTAATGGTGACGAGGAAAAGAAATAAACTAATTTTTTTGAAGTGTTTCATGATAATGAGATGATAAAATTCTTGATTTCTTGCTAACTGATTTTACTAATCCATGATGGATTGGTATACAATGTTTTTTAATTTTTCGATAAGTTCTGCATGGGTAAATGGTAATAGGTTCACCATCATTTGTACACTCAATTTTTCTTTAGGATCAATCCAACAATTGGTTGCAAATGCGCCACCACCTGTAAACGTGCCTTCTTGCCAGATAGATGCAGCACTTCCGAGTTTGGTGACAAGCATAAAGCCAAAACCAAATTTGTTGATGTTTTGAGATGGGCCATTACCAAAGTTTATTTCGCCCAATTGGTTTATCGTCATTAAGCGCACACTGTTACGTGATAAAATGCGTTTGCCATTGTGTTGACCTTCGTTCAATAGCATTTGGATAAATACAGCGTAATCTTGTGCTGTACCTGAAAGTCCCGCTCCACCTGAATAGTAGGTTCCAGCGAAGTTTGGATAGTCGGTTCTCCAATGTCCAAGTATATCTGACCAGAGCCCCATTTTCTTAACGGTTTTACCATCTTCAGCGTCTGTGTAAATAGGGACAAGTTTTTTATGGTTGGCAGCAGGTTGAAAGAATCTGGTGTCTTTCATTCCTAATGGGTCGAAAATATTTTCTTTAAAATACGTTGCAAGATCTTGACCGCTTACCACCTCAATTAAATAACCCAACAAATCAATATTTAAACCATATGTATATTTTTCACCTGGTTGGTGCAACAATGGCATCTTGCCTAAGGTAGTCATTTGATCTGCTACTTTCAATGCTGGATCTACAACAGCAATACCACCTACTAATCCCGCTTTTGCATAGACAGCTCTCGCTATATCATCACCTATTTGTGCATAACCAATACCTGAAGTATGGGTGAGTAAATCTCTAATAGTGACAGCTCTTTTGGCCGGCTCGGTATTGTAGCTACTATCAGCTGGATTGAAAGTTTTGATTACTTGTTGATTGTTATAAGCAGGAATATATTTACCGACTGGATCATCTAATAATAATTTGCCTTGTTCCATCAGCATCATGATGCCCACACTGGTGATGGCTTTTGTTTGAGAGGCCAAACGAAAAATAGCATCCTTTTGCATGGGCGTCTTCTCTTCTAAGTCGTGGTACCCAATTGCCTTATGATAAACCAACTGATTGTTTCTGTGAATAATAACCACAGCACCATTCAGCCATTTGTTGTTTACATATTCATTAAATACTTGATCTATTCTTGCAAGTCGCACTGGATCCATTTTTCCTGCAAGTGGATTAGGTTGTTTTTGAGCAGTTTGTGTGAATCCAACAAAAGAAAGAATAGTCAGTACCAAGGAGAAAAGGAGCCGCATATTAAAATATTTTGAAGTTATTCTAAGTTATGGCAATTTATGGCTATTGGAGTATCTTTAGCCCTTAAGAATATTTATTATCAAAAGGACTTTTATGTCACCAATTAGAATGAGAAAAACAGCCCTTGCCTTTTTATTATTGGGAATCATTTCCTGTAAAGAGCAGAAAGAGGTTCAGGAGCAAGTAGCTCCCGAAGTAATGACCGTTTCTGTTATCCAAAAAACAGTTCCTGTGTATGGAGAATACGTGGGGGAAACCTATGGTAAGGCTGATGTGGCCATCAATGCTCAGGTTGACGGAACAATTGTGGGGATTCATTTTACAGAAGGTAATTATGTACAAAAGGGACAACTGCTTTATACATTAGATGATGAGACCTTGAGAAACAAATATTCCCAGGCAGAAGCAAGGTATGCGCAAGCCAATACCATGATGGTAAGAGCAAAAAGTGATCTTGATAGAGTAGAGCCCTTGGCAACAATGAAGGCATTGAGCCAGCGTGAGTTAGATGCAGCTAAAGCAGCCTATCTGGCTGCAAAGAGTGAAGTGGATGTAGCAGCGGGCGCATTAAAAAACGCAAAAATAGATTTAGGTGATGCCACCATTGAAGCGCCTATAAGCGGAATCATTGGTATCAGCAAATTGCAGGTGGGTGATCATGCTAGTAAATTGAGTTTAGGTGAGCCTTTAAATATGATGTCATCAGTTGATGAAATTCGAGTGAGGTTTACCATCAGCGAGGATGAATATTTGGAATATGCCAGAAGAAGCAAGGACCAAAGAGGGTTCATGGTAACTGATAAGTTGCCAGTCACTTTGATTTTGAGTGATGGCAGCTTGTATGAACAAACTGGATCAATCAATATTACCAACCGACAAATCGATCCAGCTACAGGTTCATTTTTGGTACAAGCTGTATTCCCAAATCCAAAGCGTTTGCTTCGTCCCGGGCAATTTGTAAAAGTCCGTTTACAAAAAGATCTATATCCTGATGCGATAGTTGTGCCTCAACAAGCCATCAACCAATTACAAAGCAAATACCAAGTTTTTGTAGTGGATGATAGCAGCAAACTACAGCCAAAACTTGTTACAGTGGGCAATCGTGTTGGAAGCAATTGGATTGTTAAAGAAGGATTGAAAGCTGGTGAGCAGGTTGCTATTATCGGAAGCATGATGTTGCGTCCTGCTATGCAAGTACGTTCCAAGAAACTAAGTTGGAATAGCGACTCGACTGACATTAAATAAATAAATCTTTATAAACATTCTTCATGAGTGAGTTTTTTATAAGAAGACCCATATTCGCCATCGTCATATCTATTCTAATAGTGATCATGGGGGTATTGACCATGTTGGGCATACCTGTTTCAAAATATCCAGAGATTACGCCACCAATGGTACAGGTGACTGCATTCTATAATGGCGCGAATGCCGTTAATATGGAGCAAGCCGTTGCTACACCACTCGAACAACAAATCAATGGCGTTGAAGGCATGTTGTACATGAAGTCGATTAACGCCAATAACGGATCTACTTCTATCCAAGTTTCTTTTGATGTAGGAACGGATCTCGACAAAGTGAACATGCTAACGCAGAACAAAGTTGCTGCAGCTACTCCTTTCTTACCAGCAGAAGTAAAAAATATTGGCGTCAATGTAAAGAAGTCGCTCACCTTCCCGCTTGTATTGGTTTCAATGTATTCCAAGACTGGTGTGTATGATGCTTCATTCATCAATAACTATGCTTTTATCAATGTATTGGATGAATTAAAAAGAATTAAAGGTGTTGGTGATGTAGCAGTAATGGGTGGCGCAGAATATGCAATGCGTGTTTGGGTAAAACCTGATCGATTAGCGGCATTGAACATTACCGTAAATGATGTAGTGAATGCCATGCGCGAGCAGAACAACATCATGCCTGGAGGAACATTTGGTGATCAGCCTGCAGGAAAAGACGTAAGAAATACTTACACTGCTTTGTTGCAATCACGTTTGGTTTCTGAAGAAGAGTTTGGCAATATCGTATTGAAATCAAATAGCAACGGAGCGCAAGTAAGGTTGAAAGATGTGGCTCGTGTAGAATTGGGACTCCAATCGTATAATGTAAGCAGTTACATGGATGGTTTTCCAAGTTCAACTATTGCTGTTTATCAAATTCCAGGATCCAATGGTATTGAAGTAGCTAATCAGGTGAGAAAGAAGATGGATGAAATCAAAGCAAGATTTCCTCAAGGATTAGAATACAAATTCTCTCTCGATACTACAGAAGCAATTACAGCTGGTATTGATGAAATTGTAGAGACCTTGCTTGAAGCAGTGTTGTTGGTGATCTTGGTGGTGTTCTTGTTTTTACAAGATTGGAGAGCGACTTTGATTCCGTTATTGACGGTGCCAGTTTCTTTGATTGGTACGTTTATGATTTTCCCATTATTGGGTTTTTCTATTAATACACTTTCGTTGTTGGGCATGGTCTTGGCCATTGGTTTGGTGGTAGACGATGCCATTGTTGTAGTGGAAGCGGTGATGCATCATCTTCAACATGGCTTGTCGCCTAAAGAAGCAACTAAGAAAGCAATGAAAGAAGTTGGTGGACCGGTTGTAGCCATTGCTGTAATTCTTTGTGCGGTATTCATTCCTGTTGCTTTATCAGGCGGTATAACAGGTAGGTTGTATCAGCAGTTTGCAATTACTATTGCCATCTCTGTTGCCTTCTCTGCATTCAACGCATTGACATTGAGTCCAGCGCTTGCTGCAATATTGCTAAAACCACCAACCGAGAAAAAAGGAGCACTAGCAAGGTTCTTTGCAGCATTTAATAGAATGTTTGATAAACTCACTTTTGGTTATGCTAAAATAGCTGGCTTCGCTGCAAGAAAATTGGTATTTACTATAGGTATATTATTACTTATTGTTTTTACAACGGGCGTGTTGGGTAAGTCAGTAAAATCAGGTTTTCTTCCTGAAGAAGACGAAGGTTATTTCCTGATGGCTATTCAATTGCCTGATGCTGCTTCTTTAAACAGGACAGAAGCAGTGAGCACAAAAGTACAAAAGTTGTTGTCTGAAGTAGAGGGTATAGAATCGGTTGCTATCATCAATGGTTATGATTTGTTATCAGGTACTGCCAATCCAAATACAGCAACAGCATTTATGGTGTTAGAGCCATGGGATAAGCGTGAGCACAAAGCTTCTGAATTAATACAACAAGCAAATGCTATCATGGCTACGCAAATAACTGATGGAACGGCATTCGCTTTTGGTCCGCCTCCAATTCCAGGTTTGGGTAGTTCTGCAGGCTTTAGTTTGATGTTGCAAGATCGTGCTGGTAAATCACCTGCCTATCTTGCAGAGCAGACCAACAATTTTATTGCTGCTGCTTCCAAAAGACCTGAAATTGGTAGAATAACAACCTTCTATCGTTCCAATACACCACAGAAAAGTATTCAAGTGGATGAAGATAAAGTGGAGAAATTGAATATGAGTTTGTTGGAGGTGAATGGAAGTATATCTGCTTTGTTGGGTGGTGCATTCGTCAATAATTTCAATGCATTCGGTCGACAGTACAGAACTTATGTGCAAGCAGATGCACAATACAGAAGTAAGCCAGACGATTTGTCGATGTTCTTTGTCAGAGATAATAAAGGACAGATGGTGAATTTATCAACGCTAGTAAAAGTGAAAGATACATCCGGACCGCTATTCACCAATCACTTTAATATTTATCGATCTGCAGAAATCACTGGAGCACCTGCACCTGGTTACAGTTCAGCAGATGCATTGAATGCATTGGAAGAAGTTGCCAAAGAAGTCTTGCCAGCAGAAATGGGATACCAATGGAGCAATTTGTCTTATCAAGAAAAAGAAGCAGGTGGTAAATCATCAACTGCATTTTTAATGGCCTTGGTATTTGTGTTCTTGATTCTTGCTGCACAATACGAAAGCTGGAAACTTCCATTCAGTGTTTTATTGGGAACGCCATGGGCAGTGATGGGGGCATTGTTGGGCTTGTATATTGGAGGATTATTTGCAACGACCTACGTCAATAACATATTTGCACAAATTGGATTGGTCATGTTGATTGGATTGAATGCCAAGAATGCTATCCTTATTGTAGAGTTTGCAAAGTTAAAAATGGATGAAGAAGGAATGCCTGCATTACAAGCAGCAATTGAAGGCGCGAAGTTGAGGTTCAGGCCCATCTTAATGACTTCACTAGCGTTTATCTTGGGTGTAGTGCCGTTGTTAACTGCAGCTGGTGCAGGTTCTGAGGCAAGAAGAGTGATGGGTACCACCGTATTTAGTGGAATGGTTGTCGCTACCATCGTAGGTGTAATCTTGATACCTGCATTATTTGTTTTAATTGAAGGAAGAAAAAAAGTGCAGCCTTTGGCAAAAGAGGCATCACCATCAAATTCAGCTGATCATGCGTAAGTCGTTTAGTTTTTTAATAGGAATCTTAGCCGTTTCATTTGTTTACAGCAGTTGTGTTGTAGGGCCACAGTATGCAACACCCAAACAAGATCTTCCAAAAGATTTTGGAGCAGGGTCACAAGCTGATTCTAGTACATTGGTTAAGTGGTTTGAGCTGTTTAAAGACACAACCTTACAAGGTATCATCAAAACAACATTAGCTAACAACAAAGACTTGGCGACTGCTGCTGCAAGAGTTGATGAGGCAAGGTTTCAGTTGGATGTAGTTAAAGTAAATACATTGCCTTCTTTTGGATATACCGCACAGACTGGTGGAGGTAAAGCAGATCCTAATGCACTTCGCGTTGCAGGTGGGTTTAATTCTGGTGTCAATAAAGCCTTTGGTGTATTGAATTGGGAGTTGGATTTATGGGGTCGTTTGAAAAGGACAACAGAAGCTGCTAGAGCGCAGTTGCTTGCACAACAAGGTGTAACGAATGCATTGAAGGTGAGTTTAGTAGCAGAAGTAGCGAATGCTTATTTCCTGTTATGTGATTTAGATAATCGACTTCTAATTGCTCAGCGAACATTGGAAGCAAGAAAAGAATCAACTAAAATCATCAATGATAGATTTGAAAAAGGCTATGTTGCTGAACTGGATAAATTACAGGCTGTGCAGCAAGAATCATTTGCAGCTGCATTGATACCGAATATAAAAAGACAAATTACGCAAGTAGAAAACGCTTTGAATGTGTTGATGGCAAGAATGCCACAACCAATAATAAGAGGCCAACAGCTATTTAATCAAACACTTACGCCTACTATACCAGTCGGCTTGCCTTCTCAACTATTAGAGAGAAGACAAGATGTCGTTGCAGCAGAGCAAAGTTTGAAAGCACAATTCCAAAGAATTGGTATTGCTAAAGCTGCTATGTTTCCAACATTGTCTCTAACTGGAATTTTAGGGTTTGCTAGTCCACAGTTGAGCAGCATCTTGAACGGTGGTTTTGTTGCCAATGGTTTTGCTGGAGTAACAGGACCTATATTTCAATTCAACCAGAACAAAAATCGTGTGTTGGTTGAGCAAAAGCGGACTGAACAAGCGCAGTTACAATATGAGCAAACAGTCATAAGAGCTTTTGCTGATGTAAACAATGCGCTCGTTCAAAACAGTACCTATGCAGAAGAGTATGCAAGAAAAAAAGAGCAAGCTGATGCTGCGAGTAAAGCCTATGGTTTGAGCAAGGCGCGTTATGAATACGGCTACACTTCCTATTTAGAGGTTTTAATTCAAGAGAACAGTTTGTTTGATGCAGAGTTACAAGTATCTGCACTCTACCAGCAGCGACTTAATGCAATGGTTGCATTATACAGATCACTTGGTGGAGGATGGGAGTAGTCGATTTATCTGATTTTGATTGGTTTTACAAAACGATGAAGCTGCATTAATGCGACTTAAGAAAAGCAATTGCTTTGCTGTAGGAGTCTTCTGCAGCAGCAGCATTAAAACTTGGGTTACTTGGATTGGCAAATCCATGTCCTGCTTCATATTTGTGCGTGACAAGATTTTTCCCTGCAGTTTTCATGTTGTTTTCAAATTCTGTAACCATTGCTGGAGCTGGTGAACGATCAAGGTTACCGAAGAATCCAATCACATCGCATTGAATTGATTTCAACTTTTCTAAATTGCTTTCTGGCCTACCATAAAACATAACAGTCCCTTTTGCCTGTGAGCCAGCCAGTATGGCTGTCTGAAGACTCCACATACCACCAAAGCACCATCCTACGGTATAAATTGATGCTTTATCACCTGCAAGTGTTATGGCTCCACGAATGATGTTGGTGAGTCTGTTCATATCAACACTGCGCATAATTTTTGCAGCAGAGTCAGCCGTCGCTGCAACTTTTCCATCGTACATGTCTACAGCCAGAATATTCATATCCTGTAAATCTTTGGAATATTTATCAGCCTCATGTTTGATATTTTCATTGAGTCCCCACCATTCTTGAACCACAATCAGCCATTTCTTTGATTTCTTTTTACTAGGGATAAAGTAGCCATTGGCCACTAAACCATCTGATGTTTTGTATTGAATCATGCTTCCTAACAAAGGCTCCTGGCTTGATTGCTTTACATCAGGGTGCATATTGGCAAATGCAGGTGTAGCCGCCTCTTGTAAATAAGCCTCAATTGTTTCGGAGTTCATACAAGAGATAATTTCTTCTTTGTTGATCATGCTACGATGTTCAATCGGCTTCTGCCAAGAAGACCATAATAAGGTTACTGCAACGACAGGCAAGAACAGTAATAGCTTTTTCATCCTCATTTGTTTAGTCTAAGGTAAACAAATGAGGATGAGTAAAGTTCTTTTATGCTTAGGTAATTTGTGATTTAGTGTTTTTCACCAAAAAGTCGAACTACTGCTCCTTCTCCACAATGAAACTCACCTTCATTGAGTATTGTTGTGGTTTCATAGGCTTCCAGCCATGTGAAATCAGAGAAATCTGCTTTGATTTCTTCAAGATCATAAAGCATTGCACTATCTCTTGGTCCGCCTACTTTTGGATTTTTATTTACAAAATCAAGGTTTGCTTTACTGAAGGCTTCAATGATGATGTGTCCCTTCTTTTTAAGGGAGGAAGCAATTTTATGATGAATTGCTTTTCTTGATGAATCATGAAGATGGGCATAAATTAATCCAACTGCATCATATTCTTGAGAGGGTAGAATAACGCTGTTAAAATCTGCGATAGTGTAAGAAATAGTTGTGTTATGTTTTTCAGCTAACTGTAGTGCTTTATTTCTTCCTTCTTCACTGATATCAAAAGCCTCTACATCCCAATTTAAGGCAGCAGCAAATACTCCATTTCTGCCTTCTCCATCAGCAGGAAGTAATAATTTTCCTTGCGTCAGTTGTTTGAGACAATGCGCAAAATAAACGTTTGGAGATTCCCCATAGGCATAATAACTGTCCTTATACCGTTCGTTCCAAAATTCTTTCTGCATTAAAGAGATTTTTTGGCAAGGTACCAATCTACCATTTCAAGATTACTGTTTTTTCTTTCAGCAAGTGCTTCTAATGTTTTTGGTGCAGGTACAATTACTTTTTCACCTGGTTTCCAGTCGAGCGGACAAGCTACTTTATGCGTTGATGCTGTTTGTAAAGCCAGCAAGGCTCTTTTTATTTCTTCCATGTTTCTTCCAACGTTTAACGGATAGTACATGATTAACCTGATAGTTCCTTCTGGGTCAATGAAGAAAACTGCTCGGACAGCTGCTGTTTCACTTTCACCTGGTTGTAACATGCCATATTTTTTTGAAACAGACATGTCGAGGTCGGCAATAATTGGAAATTCAAAAAGCACACCTGTCTTTTCGTGTACTGCATTCACCCAAGCGATATGTGCATGAATACTATCGATACTTAAACCTAAAAGTTTTGTATTATTAGCTGCAAAGAAATCTTTTTCTTTAGCAAATCCACTCATTTCTGTGGTGCATACTGGAGTAAAATCTGCGGGATGTGAAAAAAATACAATCCAGTTACCTTTATTGTACTCAGACAGAGTTAGTGGTCCTGTTGTAGTTGTTACACTGAAGTCAGGTGCTTTATCACCTATCCTTGGCATTTGTGTTATTTGCGCTTCCATGTAAGTTGTTTGTTTAGGTAAAGTTCATACATTTCAATAAGGATAAATGTGATTTTTATCACGGTTAAGCGCATAAAAAAAACCTGCTATCAATAGCAGGTTTTGAACTTAATCAGTTTCGACCGTTATTGTTTGATGATTTTACTTTGGTGAACTATTGTATTATTATTTGTGATTCGAACAAGGTAGATACCTTTTGTATTTTTTGACATGTCTATTTTGGTAGTACTTATTGAGCCTGCTTTTGCATTAACTGTTGTTGATACTACTTTTTTGCCTGTCAGGTCAAATACTTCTATCACACTTCTGCCCTCTAGGGCAATTAATTTAACCATCATTTCGTTCGAAACCGGATTAGGGAAGAGCTCAACTGCTTGGGATGCTTCACTTTCATTGATTACTTGGCCCGCCTCTATCGATAGGGTTTCATCTCTTCTTATTTCTGTATTATTTCTTGCAGCAGTTC
>Ga0079300_10000815_pt1 | contig 11970 bp, 18 predicted proteins | sample Wag4_2014_7_11_FD_74799 | JGI IMG/M metagenome (GOLD analysis project Ga0079300, IMG submission 74799) | Fresh water microbial communities from Ohio, USA - Utica-2 Time Series HT 2014_7_11 | ecosystem: Environmental > Aquatic > Freshwater > Water tank | place: USA: Ohio | collected 2014-07-11
GGTGAGAAGGCGGAGGGTGGCTTTCACTTCGCAGCTTGCTTGGCCTTCCGCGAGCAACTCCTGGACAGCGCGCGAGTGACGCAGTTCGTGGCGGGCAACGGGCTTTTAAAACAACCACATAACGTCCGCTATCAACACTGAGTAAGCTAAATACGCATCAGGCAGATCAATGCCAACTATTCGGCGAAGCGGTCCATACCGAGTGTATTTTCACAGCCACGAGCCCAATGAGCCTCCCCACGTTCATGTGGATCGTGATCGAGCAAGTTGCAAAATGTGGCTGCACCCTGTGGCATTAGCTTCGAGCCTGGGATTCAAGGCTGCAGAGCTCAGAGATATCGAACACCTTGTGAGCACCAACAGCGCTATGCTACTCAAGGCATGGGAGGAGTTTCATGGCTAATCACGGGGCACGCGTGATGAACGTGAGTTCAACAGAGGATATTCTTACCGTAGACCTTGAAGACGGACGATCCATTTCCGCTCCCCTCGCCTGGTACCCCAGGCTTCTCCATGCGTCTCAGAAAGAACGTGATCACTGGCAAGTCGCTGGCGGTGGCCATGGCATTCACTGGCCAACGATTGATGAAGACCTCAGCGTTGAAGGCCTGCTCCGAGGGGCACCAGCTCCACGTGAGCGGGTGCTGAACAGCTGACTTGATGACTCTTCTGGCTGGGCCCAGAAACGCCGATCAGCCGCCGTGTTCCGGCAGCCAGGCCGCGAGGTCGGCTCCGCCGCTGAAATCAAGCAGGGCCAGCCCCAGGGCCTCCGAGCCAGTGAACACAGCAGGGGCACTCCGCCTCCGCAGTGCTGGTTCTGGTCTGGATTAAGCGCACAACCGCAAACCAGAGCCCAAGCTGCGCCAGCCCCTCTTACACTCAATCAACCATCTGACCACCTGACCATGCGCTCCATCGGCTTGGCGCAGGCCAAGGCCCAGTTGTCTGCTCTGCTGGATGCGGTGGAGAGCGGCGATGAGGTGGTGATCACCCGCCGCGGCCAACCCGTGGCCCGCCTGGTGCGCGAAAACGCCGCTACGCCCAACGCTGGCGTGCAGTCGTGGCCGGATCGGCTGCAGCTTTTTCACAGCAACCAACCCCCGTTTGCAGGGGATGCCGTGGCCCTGGTGCGCGAAGAACGGGAATGACCGCCCGGCAGGGGGTGTATCTGGACAGTTGTGTGCTGCTGTCGCTGTTCCTGGCCGACAGCGGCTATGGCGCCGCCGAGCAGTGGCTGCGCCGCCAGGGAGAGGCAGCGATCCTGGTCAGCCACTGGCTGCTGGTGGAAGTCGCCGGGGTGGTGTCGTTGTGCGTGCGGCGGGGTGATCTGAGCGCGGAGCGGGCCGCCGCGATCCACGCCGAATTCGAATGCTTCCGCCGCGAACGCCTGCAACTGCTGGAACCCCGTGCCAGCGATTTCCTGCAGGCCCGGGCCTGGTTGCAGGACACCAACAGCCCGGCGCTGCGCAGCGGCGATGCTCTGCATCTGGCCATCGCCCAACGCGAACAGCTCACCCTCGTCACAGCCGACAAAGCGCTGATCCAGGCGGCGCATCACCTGGGAGTGGCCCATCACTGGATCAGCGAGCAGCCCACGTGAGCCGGCGTTCAGCCGGCGTGCACGGCCAGCCAGGCCGTCAGATCGTCGGCGCCGCTGAAATCCAGCAGGGCCAGCCCCAGGGCCTCCAGCTGCTCCAGCGGCAGAGCCTGGATGCGGGTGGTGGTGGCGGGGCTGAGGGGGCCGCAGCGGTGATTGAGCAGGCGGAGGGTGGCCTTCACTTCACCCAGGGCTTCCCCTTGCTGGCGGCCTTCTCGCCGGCCTTCCTGGCGGCCTTCGAGTCGGCCTTCCTCGATCAACTCCTGGGCCGCCCGCGAGTGGCGCAGTGCGTCGGTGGGAATGTTCACGTACACCATGATCTGCTCAAGGGAGAAGGTGTGGAGCCGTTGCATCAAGATAGGAACAACGGCTGGTGCCAGATCCGGACGGCGCTTCAGGATCTGCTGGCTGTTCTCCTGCAGCTCAGCCTTGCGCCGCACCGGCAACGTGAGCAAGTTGAGCAGCGGGTCGAGCTGGTCCTGCCGGCCGAGCTCCTCCAGGCTGATCCAGATCACCTCATCCAGCACCAGCTGGAGCTCCCGCGGCAATTGGGCCGGGCCCAGGTTCAGCCGGCGGTGGGGCACCACCACAACAACCCGCAGATGCCGCACCTTGGGGTGGAGCTGCAGGAAGCGCAGGGTCTGGGCGCCCAAGCGGTGCTTGAAGCGGGTGTCGCGCTGCATCTGCAGCTCCAGCTTCACCACCGGACGGCGCGCGGTGCCGGCCGGGCCCCGCTGCGGCCAGAGCACGCCGTCGAGGCGGTGGTTCACCGCTTTGAGCTCCACCGCCTCATAGCCGCCAGGCTTCTGCGAAGCAGTAGCGGTAGAGCTGATCGCCGGGAGATTCCGGGCCCAGAGGGGGCGACGGACTGGTAGCCGCCCCGGCCGCCTGCAGCAGCAGCGCAATCAAGTCGGGCGTGCTCTGGAACAGGCTGTAGAACCAGTGGTCGGTGGGCACAGAGGCATCCGGCTGCCGGGCTCAGGGTTGCCACCAGTGCGGCGAAACCACTCACCAGCAACACAAAGCCTTCCCTCCCCATGCTCACTGCAGTCCGAACCTGAGTCTCAACCCGCGATCGAGCTGGCCCCCCAGCCGCGCAGCAAGTCAGCGATCAATGCCGAGCTCGCCGCCGCCCCTACGCTGAATCCAATCCGCTGGCCTCAACCCATGACCAGCACACCCACGCCACTGGCGCCGTTGCGGCTACCGCCGGATCTGCGCCTCACGCCTGAGCAGTTCGAGCGGGTGTGCGCGGAAAACCGCGAGGCGGTGCTGGAGCTGGATGCCGAGGGTGGCCTGATCACCATGACGCCAGCCAGCAGCGAGACCAGCAGCCGCAACAGCGCGCTGCTCTACCAGCTGGAGCGCTTCGCCCGGAGCAGCGGCGGCTGGAAGGTGTTCGAGAGCTCCGCCGGCTTCCGCCTGCCCGACGGCTCGGTGCGCAGCCCCGACGCCTCGCTGCTGCGGCTGGAACGCTGGCATGCCCTCAGCCCGGCAGAGCGCCGCAGCTTTGCGCCCCTCTGCCCCGACCTGGTGGTGGAACTGGCCAGCCCCAGCGACGAGGGCCCGCGGGGTGTCTCGGCCCTGCGCCACAAGATGGCCGCCTATCAGGCCAATGGCGCCCGCCTCGGCTGGCTGCTGCTGCCCCACGAGCGCGCCGTGGAGGTGTGGGGCCCCGCACACCAGGAGGCCCGCAACCAGGAAGCCAACCAGGAAGAGCCCCGGCGCCTGGAGCAGGCCGCCACGCTGGAGGGGGGCGCTGAGTTCCCCGGCCTCTTCCTCAACCTGGAGGAGATCTGGGCGGGGTGAACGTGCCGCGGCTGACTTACGGGATGCAGAGATCCGACAAACGGAGGAGAGCATGGATTTTGAGGATTTCATTGGAGCCCTGAGAGACAGTGGGCGGCTATAAAGTCACCATCAAGAATTCCGCCGCCAAAGAGCTGCAAGCAGTCTCGAGCAAGCAGACATTAAATAAGCTGATCGAGAAGATTAAATGCCTGGCTTCTGATCAGCATCCTCAAGCATCTGAAAAGCTTGCCGGTAGATCAGCCGTCTATCGCCTGCGGCAAGTCGACTATCGAGTGATCTATACCGTAGGCCATCAAGACAGAGTCGTCGACGTCGTGAAAGTTGGACACAGAAGAGATGTCTAGCGATGAACAACACGCAGCGGCCAGACCTGCCTGCTCTGGCAACGGTTGCGCGATGGCCTGGCTCGGCAGTGGCGCCCGGGCTGGAAGGGTTTCGTGCGGCGCGTGATCGACAGCGATCCGATCAATGTGGTGGTGACCGGACACCCTGACGATGACCCGCTACAGCCTGGGTTACGGCCTCAGCCGCGAACGGGGATTGGCCACTGACAGCACCAGGCTGATCACCCCTACGCATCGGGGAGGATGCAGACCCCCGTATCGATCGTGCGCACGCCGCCACGGGGGGCCCTGGCTTCGATGCGGGATCGGCCGTCATCGTCAATCCAGATGCGCACGCTCTCACCGGGATTTTCGCCGAGGCGATCGTTGAGGAGGTACATGTCCACCACCAGGCGGTACCCATCGGCGCTGATCAGCCGGCCTTTGCTCTCAACCCCCTTGCGCAGATCCTCCAGGTGGGCACTGGGCTCACTCGGGGAGTAGCGGGTGATCAACCCCACGGTGCCAGGATCTTCTGCCACATGCATGTGCACGTGCTTGTTGGCTTGAAACTTGCAATCCACCATCAAGAGGACCTTGTCGACGGGCCCTTCAGCAGTGCAAGAGGCTAGAAGGGAGCCTGCAAATAACACCAGCAGAGGCTTGATGTGCCGCAAAGGGCTGGACTGAGATGATCCGTAGCATGGGCGAACGGGTGAACTGCGGATCTCTTCAACGAACCAAATCTCGTTGAATCTTAAGCGACAGTCAGTGAAATGCGTAAAACGGGATTTTCCTGGTCGTGCAGACTGTGGATGAGCGCCAGCGGGCCGCGTTGTTGACGAGCGATGGGATCGAACGGCACATCGTGAGCGAACCGCTGGCGGGGCGCATGAGCGGGCACCCTGCTGCGCGCCCTGCCGATGGCCAGCTACAGCCTGGGTTGTGGCCTCAGCCGCCAGCGCGATCTTCGGCCCCTGGCACCCCTGCCCGGCCTGCACCCCAGAGGCGTTCAGCCTAAGCAGTTTTTCCGTTGTCAACCGCCGGATATCTGCCGATACTGTGGATGAAGAAGGGTTGCAACGGGGACACCGGTGGCAGGAGGACGCGACATCAAACCTTGGCAGAGGCGTTCGCTCACGGCGGGTGGCGAACAGGGCTTTTCCTTGGCGCTGGCGCTGCTGGTGGTGCTGGGAGCCCTGTCTGCCGCGTTGGCAATCACAGGCCGCACCCTCAGCAACCGCCAGGCCCGCCAGCAGCTCGATGCTGGCCTCACGGCCCGCAACGCCGCTGAAATCGGCATGACGCGGATTATCGCTGACCTGAACCGCCCGCGCAACCGGCGGCTGCTGGTGAATGCACCCGGCCTCGGCGCCACCGGAGCCACCACCACCACGATTGGCACCAACGACGATTTCAGAAGTGCCTGCGACCTGGCTGAAGGGCAGGGGCCAGACCTCAGTGGCGAGGGCAGCTTCAACAGCGGTGCCTTGCTCAATAACGAGGTGACCATTCCCAATACCAATAGTCAGTTGCACTACAAGTTGGTGCGCATCGTGAATGGCGATCCTGCCGTTGGCAGCTTCCCCGATCCCAACCTCTCGGAACAGGATGCCGATGGCGATGCAAACACCTCCTTCCGGGTCACGTTGGGGAATGGGGCCACACCCGTCACACCGGGAGTGAGTGGCCGGATCACGCTGGATGTCACCGGGCGGGCCGTGGATGCCGATGGTGAGGAGAGCCTGTACCACCTGCGCAAGACTTTCGCTGTGATCCCGAAATGCTGTGGATCGTCGTTTGGTGGATTCAGTGCCTCAGGCGATGCCGAGCTCTGGGGAAACGACGAACGCACCGACTGCGGCGTGGCCTCCGGGTATGGCCTGATTCTGGGCTCGCGGCGTGATCTCACCAATGCCGACACCAGGGGATCGCTTTCAACGTTGTTGTCGGTTCTGCTGGAGCGCACGATCGGTGGCACAACCACCTCGTCAACTGTGAATCGGGTGTATTGCACGGTGCCCAGCGCAACGCCAGCGACAACGGATTGCCCGCTGACCAGCAGCGCATCGATTGTGCGCACCAAAATCCGTCTTAAGGATATCACCCTACCGCCGCTTCCTATTCCTTCCGCCACTTCCAACACCAACACTGGTAACTATGCCTACACAGCCAACCAGGCAACATTGGGAAGCTTTGGCACAACCACTCAGATCCCACAGCTCTTTCGAAACGTAGCCAACGTTGAAGGCTATGCACGGATGCGCGTCTGCGATTCGGGCGTATCAACACCCAATCCCTCACCCTGGATTGGAGCATCAAACCGTACTTTTGCCGCAGCGGTACTCTCCTCAAGTAGCCCGAGAGTTGGTTGCCAAATTACTGTTTCAAGCAGTGAAACACTGAACACGCGCGACTTTGACAACTGGAGGTTGTCAGCCGGCAACACATTGAAATGGCATCTCGGCCGCCTCTGCACCCGCGTGACCTGGCCACCATCTGTGGGTGTGAATACCATCTATTGCAATCTTGATCAATTGTCCATCAGCGGAAGCACGATCACTTTTGATACCGCAGGAAATTCGGCCAATACCTCAGTCCCAATTATTCTTTCTTTCCCAAATGGCAACGCCTCAATACGGCAAATTTCACAGATATCCCGATCAAGCAATACTGTTGAGCTGACTTTTAGCAGCTCTCATAATTTCACAACTGGCCAAAGCATCATCGTTAGAGACCTGCCTGCTTCATGTGGATCAACTGCAGTGGGGAGTTCAATCAACAATGCCCCCGGATCAACCTATACAGTTTCTAGCGTGCCATCGAGCACAAGAATCCGCTTTACAAGAAATGGTTCCAATTTTAATACCAGCCCCTGCGGAACACTGACCAATGAGGGTGCCCCGTGGAGAGGAGGCACAGCAGTCAGGGCCACCCCTACCATCTCTGACATTGAGCCAATTATTGCCTCAAGTGGACTTTTCTCATCCTCGACAATCAGGCAAATCAATACACAGAGAACAGCTCCTCAGCTCACTGATCTGTCAATCTATGGCTGTGCAATTGATCAATCCACGCCTTGCCGCTTCCAGTCGATTCAAAGCGGCGGCCTGCTTGCTTCTCTCACCATAAGAGACGTCTTCGTCTATGCACCTTACTCAACAATGTCTGCCAACGTTTCCTTTCTTCAATTTCGCGGAGCCTATTGGGGGGAATAAACTCAGCCAAGCCATTGCGAATAGCTCGTTTACAATTCCAGCCGGCTCGATTGATCAGGTCGTTAACTCTTTCCCCAGTTGGACTCCAGCCGCCCTCGATCTCGAGCAGGATTATGTGGCGCGGCAGGTGATCCGCGTCGGCACGTTCGATCCCAACTGAGGAATGGCTGTTGTGACACCATTTCCGCTCCTTTCTCAGCGCCGCATCCTGGCTCTGCAGGGGTTCACCCTGGTGGAGGTGCTGGTGGCGGTGGTTACCGTGGCGATCGGAGTGACGGGCCTGGCCACCCTCACCAACATCACCAGCAGCAGCCAGGTCGCCCTTAAATCCGCAAACAGTCGTGCTGATGCCGTTGCAGCCGACATCGCTGAACTTCAGCGCATCAATAATCGCTACACATGTGCCGGGCTCACCGCCGCCTCGGGCGGCAACTGCGTGATCAGCACCACCGACCCAACCCAGGACGACTACTACCCCACATCTACCAACGGCCGCACGAACTTCGACGCTCGCTGCAACTACGAGGGAGCCACTGATCTGGTCACCCCCCTCGCCGGCCTGATCCCCGCCAACAGCTCCGCCTCCACGCGCCTGGCCGACAGCGGCGTCACCCGCAGCATCGACACCGCCAACCAGGGCAACGCTCACCGCTACACGGTGACCTACACCGCCGGCGGCCAGACCCTGGCCACCCTCACCTTCGTGCCCACCACAGCGGCCTGGTGCCCATGATCCGAACCCGCCAGGAGGGGTTTTCCCTGCCCGAAGTGATGATCATCCTGGTGATCCTGGCCATCCTGATCGCCGCTTCCCAGATCCCGATTGCCAACGATATTCAGCTGCGCCGGCGCGCCAGCCTGCACAGCGGCGTGCGCGATCTGGCCAACTGGATCGAACTGGTGCGCACCCGTGCCGCCCAGGGGAGGGTGTGCACAGTGACCATCAGCAATGGCACCGTGGCCGCCGGTGGCGTGGTGGCCAGTGTGGCCCCCGCCGCCTGTGGCGCCAACCACACCCTTGATGCCGAGGTCGCTGCCCAGACCGGCCCCCTGGCCGTCTCTCGCAACCCGGCCACCACGATCGTGTTCACCACTGACGGTGGTGCCCAGCCCACCAGCAGTGTGGCTGTGGAGGGCTTCAACGCCGTGGAGGTGCGCCTCAGCTCCACCACCGCCAACCGCAGGGCCTGCCTGGCGATCAGCAACGGCACCGGCAGCCTGCGCTTCGGGTCGGTGAACAGCAGCACCGGCACCTGCACCTACACCGGCCCCTTCTGATCCGCTTGCCCCATGCGCCTGCCCCGTGCAACTTTCCCCCCGCAACGGCCCGCCGCGGCCGCGGGGTTCACCCTTGTGGAGCTGTTGATCACGGCCGTGCTGGGTTCGGTGGTGATCGGGGCGATCACCACACTGCAGCTCAGTGAACTACGCGCCACCACCAGCCAGGATCTCAGCCTGCAGCTGCGCCAGGAGGCCAACCTCGCCGCCGGCTGGATCGATTCGGAAATTCAGCGCGCGTCCGGTTTCGACAACACCGTGGCGGCCAGCTGCACCGCCCCAGCCGGCACCTCCCTGCGCTTCAGCGTGCTCACCCAGCCCAATTCCGGTGGCACGTTGCGCGAGGTGAGTTACTTCTCCCCCACCGGCACCGCCGTGGGCAATGTGGTGCGCTGCGGCCCGCCGGTGGTTTGCACCGCCAACACAGCCTGCGCCCTGGATCTCGCCGCCGCCAACGTCACCTACCTGGTGGCCAGCAATGCCCGCCTCGACGTCACGTCCCCACTCGATGGCACCGCACGACGAACCCTCACCTATACCGTCACCACCCGGCCCGGCGTGGTAGCCCCCGACATCACCCGCCAGGCCTTCGCCGGTGCGCCCGGAGCAAGTGTCGGCTCGGAATGGGAGTACTGAAGCGGTGATGGATCGGGCATGGAACCGTCAGCTCGATGATCAGGTGAAGGCCGCCCTCAGGGCCCGCGCCCAGTGCCGTGGCGATGCGCTCCACCACGAACTCGCCTGGTTGCGCGCCACCACGCCCAGCGCCGGCCGCTGATCAGCTGAGCGACACCCGGCAGAAGGGTTCCCGTCGAAAGCGCCGGACCACATCAAAATCGCTGTCAAGCGTGAGGATCTCAGCAAGGTTGAGCCGCTCTGAGAGAGCCACGAGGGTGAGATCGGCGAAGTCGCCAGGCAGATCCGCGTAGCGGTTATTGAGCTCGGCAATGCGGGCATAGTCCTCAGGGAGCAGGTCCATCACCTGGATGCCCCCAGCAGCCACGGCTCTGAGCAGATGGTTCTTGGCAGCACGCACCCTGGAATCCCCAGTAGAAAACGGGAGACGCTTGCTAGCATGGGTGCTATCTGCGGGTGAAATGATGGCCCAGGTGCTCATCCGCCAACTCGATGACCACGTGGTGGCCGCCCTCCGGGCCCGCGCCCAGGCCCAGGGGGTCTCCCTGGAGCAAAGCCTGCGCGATCTGCTCACGGCCACCGCCCGCCAGGGCCATGCACTCCGCGACGAACTCGCCCAGTTGCGCGCCACCACGCCCAGCTCCGGCCGCCAGCTCAACGTCGCCGCCCTGATCCGCGACGACCGCGATGGCCGCTGAACCCCGCGCCTGGGTGGTGGATGCCTCCGTGGCCTTTGCCTGGTTTGTGGCCGTACCCGGTTCCGAGCAGGCAGCCCTGCTGTTGGCTGACCCTGCCGAAGCGCTACTGCTGGCCCCGGATCTGGTGCTGGTGGAACTGCTCAATGCCGCCTGGAAGAGCCTCCGGCTGGGGGCGATCACCGCCGAGCAGTTCGACTGGCTGGCCCACCGCGCCAGCCAACCCTTCAGTGCCCTGTTTCCTGCACAAGCCCTGCTCGCCCGGGCCCGCCACTGGTGCAGCCTGCTCGATCACCCCGCCTACGACTGCCTCTACATCGCCCTGGCCGAGCAGCAGAACGCCACGCTGATCACGGCAGACCAACGGCTGCTGCGCAAGCTCCAGGAGCCCCATCCCGGCCTGCCGCCATCCCTCGATCTCGCCCGGCTCAAGGCTGATCCCTGAACTCCGCCACGATCCGCTCCAGCGCCGGCCGCTGCGCCTCCAGGGCGGCCACGCACACCGGGTCGAGCTGGCCGGCATCGGCCTGCTGGCGCACGATCGCCAGGCCCTCCTCCACGCTCAGGCTCTGGCGGTAGGGGCGGGTGTGGGTGAGGGCATCGAACACATCCGCCACCGCCACGATCCGCCCCTCCAGCGGGATCTGCTCGCCGCGCAACCCCTTCGGGTAGCCCGTGCCATCCAGCCGTTCGTGGTGGGTGGCCACCAGGTTGGTCATCACCCGCACGGCCTCCTGGTCGGCCACCCCCTGGGCCGCCAGCACCCGCTCGAGAATCTCCAGCCCCTTCTCCACATGGGTGCGCATCACCGCCATCTCCGCGTCGTCCAGGCGGCCGGGCTTGAGCAGGATCGCGTCCGGAATGCCGATCTTGCCGATGTCGTGCAGCCGCGCATTGGTGCTCACCAGCTCCACGAACGCCTCGCTCAGGCCGTAGTGGGGCGCCACCGCCGTGGCGATCAGGCGCGTGATCCGGTTCACCCGCTCCAGGTGGCTGCCGGTGGCAGCATCCCGCATGCACGCCGCGGCATGGGCCAGCTCAGCCGCCAGCTGCAGGGCCGTCACCCGCTCATCCCGAAGCGCACCTCACTCTATGGCGAACGCCACAAGAAGGCGCTGCTCCAGCTGTTGCCCCAGCGCCAGATCCCGGCGCAGGCTGATCTCCAGCAGCCCCGGTCTGGGCCCCGATTGGGTGGTGAAACCCTCTGTCGCCAGGGCATCGAGCAGCACGCGATGCTGGGTCGGCCCCGCCGCCAGGGCCCCATCCAGCCCATAGGCCGGCCCGCAGCGCAGCAGCACCCGCCCCCGCCAGATCGGGGCTGGCGCCGGCCCCTCTGAATAGGTGATCAGGCCGCTGGCCGTGCCCAACTGCAGCACCACCCGCCGTCCCGTGAGCGAGCACGCCGGGCCCGGCGACAGCAGCGGCTGATCGCCCGGGCGCACCCACTGGGCCTGCTGCAGCTCCTGGCGCAGCAGCTCCAGCGCCCGCTGCCCCTGCTGGCGTTCGCGCAGGTGCCGGCCCAGCCGCTGCGAGGCCTGGCTGTCGAGCAGCAGCGCCTGCAGCAGCGCCCCGCTCACCACCCCCGCCAGCAGCAGGCTCACCAGCAGCTCCACCAGGCTGAAGCCGGCCTGGCGGCTTGGGCGGGCTCCCATCGCGCTCACAGCGTGGGATCCGGCTGGCACTGGTTCGCCTGGGGCGAGCCCGCGGGGTCGGCGCCGTACTGCCCCAGCCGCAGCACCCCCAGCGGCAGCGACCACACCACGCAGCGGCGCAAGGGCGTGCCGGCCGCCGCCAGCACCACCGTGCCGCCGTCGATCAGCAGGCCGTTGGCACTGAAGCGCAGCTGGGCCGGCAGGTTGTGGCGCAGCTCCACCTGGCTGTGCTCGGCCGCCAGCTGCTCCACCAGCCCGCCGCTGCCCTCCACCGCCAACGTGGCCGATCGGCCCTGGCGCAGGGCCCGGTCGCGCTGGCGCTCGATCGCCAGCACCACCTCCCGGCTGGCCGCCTCCACCCGCATCCGCGCCAGGGCCCCCTGGCCGCTGGGCAATGCGATCGCCGCCAGGATCGCCAGCAGCGCCACCGCCAGCAGCAGCTCCGGCAGGGTGAGGCCGGCGCTGGGGCTGGGCAGCGCTCGCCGGGTTTTCTGGACAACCGCCATGGCTGAAGGGCAGCAACGACCTCAGGGTTGCCACCGCCCGCCCACACCGGGGTGCCCGTTCAGGCGATGGTGAAGTGGGTGTGGCTGAGGCTGGGTGGCTTGAGCAGGGTGGCGAACACCGCCGCAGTGCCTCCGGCAGCGCTGCCGTTGCTGTCGTAGCTGAGCGTGCCCAGGCTGGGGTTGTAGAGGATCCGCTGGGCTCGGCTGGTGAAGCGGCTGCCGGTGTGGAACGCTGCAGCGGCAAGGCTGTCGC
>Ga0079300_10000816_pt1 | contig 11967 bp, 6 predicted proteins | sample Wag4_2014_7_11_FD_74799 | JGI IMG/M metagenome (GOLD analysis project Ga0079300, IMG submission 74799) | Fresh water microbial communities from Ohio, USA - Utica-2 Time Series HT 2014_7_11 | ecosystem: Environmental > Aquatic > Freshwater > Water tank | place: USA: Ohio | collected 2014-07-11
AAACAAAGCCTTACGAAGCGCGGCAAATTCCACTAAAGCGGCAGAGTCATTGGGATGGATAAGCCCCCGACGATCTGGAGGTACATTCAGGAGCAAATTGGCGCCATGTCCCACCGAGTTCAACCAAATATGAAGTAGCTGCTCCTTGGTTTTTACTTTTTCATCCTCCTCTGGGTGATAAAACCAGCCGGGCCGGATACTCACATCACACTCCGCTGGAATCCAAGCGGCACCTTGGTAGTTACCGTGAAACAAGGTATCATTGGGCGGTGCGCCATGCCCCCGTTTGAACCCCGCGGTATCAAGGGTGCACCAGTTGGTTTCCCCAACTAGGCCATTTTCATTGCCGACCCACCGACAGCCCGGTCCAATATCGCTGAAAACGACGGCGTTGGGTTGCATCTGTTTGGCCACTTTTTCAAAGCGCCTGAAATCGTACACTTGCTTTTTGCCGTTAGGGCCCTCTCCATTTGCCCCATCCCACCAAAATTCGAACAAATCTCCGTATTGCGACATTAACTCAGCCATTGTCTGCACATAAATTTCATTGTACTCCGGCGTGCCATACTGTGGATGGTTGCGGTCCCAAGGGCTTAGGTAAAAACCCAACAATAACCCTTCTGCTCTACAGGCATCCGCCAATTCCTGCAGCACGTCTCCTTGTCCATTTTTCCAAGGTGATTCGCGCACGGTGTGCTTGCTAAACTCCGATGGCCACAAGCAAAACCCATCGTGATGCTTGGCGGTAATGATGAGCCCTTTGGCTCCTGCTGCCTTCGCTACCCGGCACCACTGCTTACAATCTAAGGCAGTTGGCTGAAATATATCCTCCGCTTCCGTTCCGTGGCCCCATTCTACATTCGTGAACGTATTCGGACCAAAATGCAAAAACAGGTAAAATTCATGCTCATGCCAACGAAGTTGGGCCTCGGTAGGGCGCTGCGCCACCAATACCATTGAATAAAGGACAGAAAGAAATACAATGAAAAGACGCATAAAAAGCAAAGTTTGAACAAATGTAACACAGACAGCCGGAATACTTGCGCAATTCTCCGAGAAAAACCCTCCTCCCTGCTTAGAGCACGGCCATCGCACCACGATTTGCAGGAGAAGCATCTCTAAGGGCATCATTATCACCCCAGAGAATCCACTAATTCCTACTAGGAACCAACGCCGAACAGTTGGATTTATCCAATGTGAAATTATTTTTTAGATAAGTCAAAAAAATAATTTATATTTGCAAAAATATTTATCATGCTTTCTGTCACCGAGGAAAACTACCTAAAATCCATTTATAAAATCGCTGAAACGGACGGGATCCCCGTCAGTACCAACTCGGTAGCTGCTCGGATGCAAACCACCGCAGCCTCTGTCACCGACATGATCAAACGCCTCAGCGAAAAAGACCTCCTGGATTATGAAAAATACCGAGGGGTACAACTTACCAAGGAAGGGAACCGCCTGGCCACTCAACTCATCCGAAAACACCGCCTCTGGGAGGTATTTCTGACCGAACAGCTGGGATTTCGTTGGGACGAAGTCCACGATATCGCCGAGGAGTTGGAGCACATTCAAAGCACCCAGCTCATTGACCGTTTAGATCGTTTTTTGGGACATCCTCGCTTTGATCCGCATGGCGATCCAATTCCTGATGCCAATGGCGAGTGGGAGCACCGCCAACAGATTCCACTCTCCGCCCTTCAGCCCGGCCAGACCGGCATTGTAACGGGCGTTAATGACCATAGCCCTGCCTTTTTACAATACCTGCAGCAACTGGGCTTAACCTTGGGCGCTCGGGTAGCATTGCAAGAAATCATATCGTACGACCAGTCGCTGCGGGTAGTCATTGGCTCCCGCCCTGCCCAAAATTTAAGCGAAAAAGTAGCACGCAACTTAAATATTCACCTTTCTGAAAAATAATGACACCATGAACAACGTGCACCTGAAAGGAGATTATCCAGACGTATCCCTCTCTGAGGTCCATCAGACCGTGGATACCAATATTAAAGGTAGTTTTTGGAAACGGCTTTTGGCTTTTTTAGGACCCGCCTACCTTGTAAGCGTTGGGTACATGGATCCGGGCAACTGGGCCACCGATTTGGCAGGAGGTAGCCGGTATGGTTACACCTTGCTTTGGGTATTGGTGATGAGCAACCTTATCGCCTTGCTTCTGCAAAGCATGAGTGCCCGACTTGGCGTGGTAGCGGGAAGGGATCTAGCCCAGGCCTCCAGGGACTTATACCATCCGGGGGCCAACTTATTTAATTATGTGCTAGCGGAGATCGCGATTGCCGCCACCGACTTGGCGGAAGTGGTTGGAATGGCCATTGGCTTACAATTGCTGTTTGATATTCCACTCCTTTGGGGAGTTGCCATTAGCGTGTTGGATACCTTTTTATTAATAATGATGATGCACTGGGGCATCCGCAAACTAGAGGCTTTTATTGTCGGCTTGATTGCGGTGATTGGTGGCGCCTTTGCGGTTCAGATGTTTTTGGCAAAACCAAGTTTGGGTGGTATGGCCCAAGGACTGGTGCCATCCATCCCGGACGAAGGGGCCCTTTTTATTGCCATTGGTATCATTGGAGCCACGGTAATGCCACACAATTTGTATTTGCATTCCGCGCTGGTGCAAACCCGTAAAGTAGAGCGCAGCAGGGAAGGTTTAAAGCGCGCTCTAAAATACAACTTCGTTGATTCTGCAATCGCCTTGAATCTCGCTTTGTTTGTAAATGCGGCCATCTTGATTTTAGCGGCTTCCACTTTTCACCAACATGGTTACTCTGGTGTTTCTGAGATTCAGGATGCACACCGCTTGTTGGAGCCCCTTTTAGGAAAAAGTTATGCCCCCGTTTTATTTGCCATTGCGTTGATTGCTGCTGGACAGAGCAGTACCATTACTGGCACTTTGGCTGGACAAATCGTAATGGAAGGCTACTTGCATTTGCGCATTGCTCCATGGTTGCGTAGGATGATTACTCGTTTATTGGCAGTAGTTCCAGCAATGTTGGTCATTTATATTTCAGGGGAGCAAGCTACCGGCCAAATGTTGGTCTTGAGTCAAGTGATATTGAGTATGCAGTTGGGATTTGCCGTTATTCCATTACTGCATTATGTAAGCAGCAAGGAACGAATGGGCGATTTTGCCATTGGATTCTGGACCAAACTGGCTGGCTGGGGAAGTGCGCTGGTGATTGTAGGGCTGAATATCCGATTGGTGCTAGGTGCCGTTGCGGAATGGAGCAGCGCTCCTGGAGAGCACCACTGGGTTGTTCAATGGATCGTTATTCCACTCCTCCTTTTTGCAGGCTGCATGCTGGCCTACATAACCTTCAGTCCGCTGATACATCGACCCCTTGACCGAAAAAAGAACACCCCGCACGGGGTGTTTGCAGGATTGTCGGAACAACCCCTCCCCAAGTACCAGCGGGTCGCTGTAGCCATGGACTTCACAGACTCTGACAAAAAAGCCTTGTTACACGCCCTGCACCTGGGCGGCAAATCGGCCGACTACTTCTTGTTCCACGCTGTAGAAACAGCGGGGGCACACGTTATGGGAGCAGACATTCAAGATGCAGAAACAGGCTCCGATTTGCACACCTTAAACGAGTACGTTCATGCGCTTCGGCAAATGGGCTACCAAGCAACGGCCTGCATCGCCTATGGCTCTCCCCGGAAACACCTCCCCAAACTGGTGATAGAGCAACGCGCAGATGTATTGGTCATGGGAGCGCATGGACACAAACTGTTAAAGGACCTAATATTCGGAGCGACTGTTGATGCTGTCCGTCACGCAGTGGAAATTCCTGTGCTCGTCGTGCGCTAGGTCAAAAACCTTCTGTCTGCAGAAGCTCTAGTTTCTCGTTGAACACGATCCACTTCGCTGGGTAGCCAGGTTCTAATTTGCCCGATTGGCCGGCACATTCCAGCGCTTGCGCCGGGTAAAGCGAAGCCATCCGCAACGCCTCCTCCAAGGGGATGCCCACTTTTTGCACCGTGTTCTGAACTGCCTTCCACATGGTTAAGGAAGAGCCTGACAGGGTCCCATCTGCGTCGACAAATCGATCACCTTTAGAAAAAAACTGGTATCTACCCACTTGACTCTCCGTCACCGCGTCCGTTATCAGCAATAATTTATCCTGCAAAACCGATTTGGCGATACGCACAGCTGCAAAATCAGCGTGTACCCCATCCACAATAATACTGGTGTATGGACGCGCATCCAAGATGGCACCGACCATTCCGGGCGCTCTGCTCTGGAGTGGACTCATGGCATTGTAAAAATGCGTGGCCAAGCGTATTCCACGTTGGAACCCATCCATTCCTTGTGCGTATGTCGCATTCGAATGCCCCGCAGAGACCTGTACCCCGCTGGAAAGCAGGTAATCTAAATCAGTTGGCGCTATTTGTTCGGGGGCGAGGGTGAGGTAAGTCAAGACCCCTTTCCCGTATTCCAATAGAGCCTCTAACTCGGTCCGTTGTGGGATTCGGATATACTCCAGGGGGTGAGCGCCCCGCTTTTCTGGGTTAAAATATGGGCCCTCTAGGTGAAGGCCAAGGAGCCCCTGCCCACCCTGCTTCCAATACGCTCGACAGGCGTCTATGGCTGCCCAAATGACGTCTAGAGGCGAGGAAGAAAGCGTAATCTGAAAAAAAGCAGCTCCCCCAGCACGCACCTCTTCCCAAGTCGCTTGAATAGCTTCAGGACTCGGGTCATTATTGAACAACTTACCGCCCCCTCCATAAATTTGAAGGTCCATCAGCGCTGGCGCTACTGAATTCCCCTTCAAATCTACCCCAACAGTTCCTTCAGGAATAAGCCCAGCTGAAGAAATAGCCCGTACGTTCCCCTCTTCAACGGTAAAGGAGGCATTGGGAAGAAATCGATCTCCAGTAAACAACTTGCAATTAAAATAGGTGGTAGCAGGCATAACAAAACACAGATTTGATCGGGTGAAGTTAGCCAACTTTACAGGTATGGCACAGAATTTTGTACCGGTTAATTGAATTAACCTACCTGCTTATACAAAACAACCTTAGTGTCAATCATTTTCAGGTTTGATTAATTTAAACCGTTTTTTCCCGAACGAAAAACCGAATAGGCAGCGTACAACCGACCACCAGCGCTCCGTTCCTTAAAATAAATTGCCCACCAACCCCCCTTGGCCAGTGGCTTGTTTTTATCTTTGTCGCGTGAAACTGCCTTTATTATTTGCCCGTCGGTATTTATTTGCCAAACGATCCACCAATGCCATCAATATTATTACGGGCATTTCGGTGGGCGGCATCGCCATCGGAACCGCCGCTTTGATCCTGGTGCTGTCGGTATTTAACGGTTTTGAGGACCTATTGGGAGGACTATTTGGGCATTTTAACCCAGAAATTAAAATCACACCCGCCAAAGGAAAAACCTTTGAAGCTGACAGCCTATTTCTCGCACAGCTCCACAGCGTAGAAGGAATTGATGCCGTAAGCCACACCCTGGAAGAAATTGCTTTTTTCGAGTACGAAGGTGCGCAGGATTTTGGCACATTGAAAGGGGTAGATAGGCATTTCCAAGAAATCAACCACATTGATTCCACCATCCGAGAAGGCACGTATCGCCTACAAACCGACGATCGAGCAGAAGTCGTCGTGGGGGCAGGAATCCGAAATAAACTCAATATCCAAGTGGAGAATGGGCTCGCCTACCTTACGGTGTATATGCCGGCGCAATCGGCACGTGGCGCCTTGGACCAGCCTTTTAAAACTCGGTTTGCATATCCTGTTGGCACATTTGCTATCCAGCAAGACTACGATTACCAGTATATACTGACCAACATTGACTTTGTGCAGGAGTTGCTGGATACAGACAGTACTACTGTGTCTGCGCTGGAACTGCGTTGCACAAAAGGAACCGATCCAGCGACTGTAAAGCAAAACTTGGAAATCGCACTTGGGTCAGCTTATACCATCAAGACCCGGTATGAACAAAACGAAGCGTTTTTTAAGGTGATGCAGCTCGAAAAATGGATGGGGTTTGCCATTACCAGTCTAATGATGGTGTTAATGGCCTTCAACATGATTGGCGCCTTATGGATGATTGTGTTGGACAAGCAAAAAGATATTTCGGTATTAAAAACCTTGGGGGCTACTGATCAGGCTGTTCGGACCATCTTTTTATTGGAAGGCATCCTACTTACCGGAGTAGGAATGCTCAGTGGTTTTGTATTGGCGCTACTCCTATACTGGTTGCAAGTCACCTTCGGTTTGATAACTATTCCGCAGGGTTTCTTAGTCAGTTCGTATCCCATCGCCCTACGCTGGTCGGATTTTATTCCGGTCACCGCCACTGTACTTACCATTGGTTTCTTGGCAGCACTTGCTCCTGCTGCTCGGGCCGTCCGGGTGCCTGCTTTTTTAAGAGAAGAATAAACTGGGGTTTCGATAGTTATTTTACCCCAACAAAGACTCCCAAAGCATCAGAAACCGCTTTTTTTTTGGAATTGACTTTTTAAAAAGCGAACTTCGTGGCTCACTTACACCAATTCCATGGATCTTAAATTACAACGTATACTGCCCCTCTCATTGGCCTTCTGTATTGCCCTTCTTTCTGCCTCCTGTAAAAAAGACCCTATCCTTCCACCGGGGGAGTTTAATCTCAGCGCTGCAAAAATTGGGACAGAGCTACTAAGTCTTAATACGCCACTACTTAATGAGGAGCTTCCTTATGATTTACCGATTCAGCTGAACTTCAACCAGGCCCTTGACCCCAGCACCGTTTCTGGAGGTATCACCCTTACTGGAGCCGGAGCAGCTATTTCCTTTTCGTTCACCTTGGAAAACAACGGTTCAACAGTCATCCTACAACCCGCCACTACGCTGCTTCCTTTACGTACGTACGAACTCGCTATTTTGGATCAACTCAAAAGTACGACGGGGATTTCTGCAAAGCCTCACCTCCTTTCTTTTACCACTAAAGCAGGGGATTTTAAGGTCGTAAGTGCCATTTTTAACGGTATTGACATTCTATCAACCACGTCTCCTAGGGACCTTGATTTAAACTTTAATGCCCGCCTGACCTTCAATCAACCTTTAACAAAAAACACCGTCAACACCACTAATCTTAAGCTGTTTCGGCCAGGAGTGTTCGCAAATGTAGAATGGAGTTTTGAAAACAACGATAGCACGTTGGTGATTACCTCCAGTCAACCGCTCAGGCACTTTGAAAAATACACGCTAACCCTTACCTCGGCCATTCAGGGCCCAACGGGGTTTCAACTTAGCAACTTTAGTAGAAGTTTTTACACCCGTTTGGATCCTACCCCTAAGTTTCCGATCGTATCAGAAGCCGCCTTGCTTGATCTAGTTCAGGAAAAGACATTTCGGTATTTTTGGGATTTTGGGCACCCGGTAAGCGGGCTTGCCAGAGAGCGCAATACCTCCGGTGATTTAGTTACCTCAGGGGGCTCAGGATTCGGAATTATGTCCATCATGGTAGGGATAGAACGGGGCTTTATTACCCGAAGCGAAGGGGTGGCCCGATGGCAGAAAATAGTAAATTTCCTAAAAAACAACACCCAACGGTACCACGGAGCATTCCCGCATTGGTTGAATGGAGTGAATGGAGCGACCATTCCCTTCAGTACCAAAGACAACGGAGCAGACCTTGTGGAAACCTCTTTCCTAATGCAAGGGTTGCTCACTGTGCGGCAGTATCTGAACGCAAATGACCCCACGGAGCAAAGTATCAAAGAAGATATACAATCCCTTTGGGAGGCCGTTGAGTGGGATTGGTTTACACGCGGTGGACAAGACATTCTTTATTGGCACTGGTCGCCCAATTACGAATGGCAAATGAACCATGCTATCCGCGGTTATAACGAATGCTTAATTACTTATTTTCTTGCGGCAGCTTCTCCAACCCATCCTATCCAGCCCAGTGTCTACCACAAAGGTTGGGCTGCTAATGGGGGAATAAAAAATAATAATTCGTACTACGGCTTCCAGCTACCTCTTGGCTATTCATTAGGAGGCCCTCTCTTCTTTAGTCACTATTCCTTTTTGGGCCTCAATCCGCGCAACTTGAAAGACACTTATGCAGACTATTGGACCCAAAACCGCCATCATAGCTTAATCAACCACGCCTATTGTGTGGATAATCCGCGCAACTATGTGGGGTATAGCGCCGATTGCTGGGGATTAACCGCCAGTGATAACCACGTAGGCTACAATGCCCACTCCCCCACCAACGACTTGGGGGTAATTACACCAACGGCCGCCTTGAGTTCATTCCCCTATACCCCAGAAGAATCCATGCAAGCCTTGAAGTTTTTTTATTATCAACTTGGGGATAAATTATGGGGAGACTACGGTTTTTATGATGCGTTCAACCCCACCCAAGGTTGGTACGCTACCTCTACGCTGGCCATTGATCAAGGCCCCATTGTGGTAATGATCGAAAACCACCGAACCGGTTTACTTTGGAATTTATTTATGTCTAGTCCAGAGGTAGCAACGGCCGCAGCCTCGCTCGGATTTACCTATTAGATGCATTTTTATAGGAGGAACTCTTCCCTTCACTACAAAGGAATAAATACATATCGTTCAAAATCACTCAATCTGTTTTTTTTCAAAAATGAATAGAATACTATATTCCATTACATGCGCGCTGCTTACAGTTGGCAGCTTGGGTACGGTACATGCCCAGCAACAGACCAAAGAGCAATTCATCAACGACCTGCTTTCCAAAATGACCTTGGAGGAAAAAGTCGGACAAATGTCGCTTTTCACCTCCGATTGGGATGTAACAGGACCTAGCCTTCGGCCACAATACAAAGAAGACATCAAGGCGGGTAAAGTAGGTGCGGTGTTCAATGCCTACACGGCAACGTACACGCGGGAACTCCAGCAGATTGCCGTTGAAAATACACGCCTGAAAATCCCCCTTTTGTTTGGCTATGACGTTATTCATGGCCACCAAACTATTTTCCCTATTTCACTGGGCGAATCTTGCAGTTGGGACTTGGCAGAGATTGAAAATGCAGCCCGAGTAGCAGGGGAGGAGGCAGCCGCACAGGGCCTTCATTGGACCTATGCTCCCATGGTGGACGTTGCCCGTGATCCACGTTGGGGCCGTATCTCCGAAGGCGCGGGAGAGGACACCTATCTAGGCTCTTTGATCGGCGCCGCCCGGGTAAAAGGATTTCAAGGAAACAACCTAAAGTCGCCCAAAACCATAGCAGCTTGTGCTAAACACTTCGCCGCCTATGGAGCGGCTCAGGCTGGAAGGGACTACCACACGGTGGATATTTCCCTTCAAACCCTTTACAATACCTACCTGCCACCGTTTAAGGCTTGTGTGGACGCAGGAGTTGCTTCGTTTATGACCTCCTTCAATGAACTAAACGGGATTCCAGCAACGGCTAATTCATTTCTTTTGAAAGATATCCTTCGAGATGATTGGAAATTTAAGGGAATGGTAGTGACCGATTATACCTCCATCAATGAGATGATTCCTCACGGCTTTTCAAAAAACGAGCGAGAGGCAGGAATGCAAGCCGCTAATGCAGGGGTAGATATGGATATGCAGGGCGCCATATACCTAAGCCACCTGAAATCATTGGTGGAAAAAGGAAATGTAAGCCAAGCTACTGTAGACCAATCCGTTCGCAATATCTTGGGTCTAAAATATGACCTTGGCTTGTTTGAAGACCCCTACCGGTATTCTGATGAAAAACGGGAGAAAATGGTGGTCATGTCCCAGTCCAATCTGGAAGCTGCCCGCAGCATGGCTCGAAAATCCATGGTTTTGCTGAAAAATAAGAATAACATTCTTCCGCTAAAAACGAGTCAAAAAATTGCGCTGATTGGACCTTTTGGCAATGAAAAAAGAAGCCTGATCGGCTCTTGGTCTGCTGCTGGTGACTGGACCAAATCGATTCCTGTGCTCACCGCTATGCAAGAAAAAGCAGCTGGAAAAATTATGTATTCCAAAGGCTGCAACATCAATGACGACTCCCTGCAATATATCGATGCGGCACTAAGAACCGCGAAAGAGGCCGATGTGATTGTGCTAGCGCTCGGCGAAAACTGGGACATGTCAGGTGAGGCCGCCTCCAGGTCCTCCCTTGGTTTACCAGGCGTTCAGCAACAACTTTTTGATCAAATCCAGGCGTTGGGCAAACCAGTGGTGGTTTTACTTATGAATGGCCGTCCACTTTGCATTCCAAAGCTCGATCAAAAAGCAGACGCCATCGTCGAAACCTGGTACCTCGGTACCATGGCAGGCCCCGCCATCACAGATGTATTGTACGGTGATTACAATCCAAGTGGACGCCTGACCACCACCTTCCCCCGCTCCGAAGGGCAAATACCGGTGCATTATGATATGAAAAATACAGGTCGCCCATTTGATGCGAATAATAAGTACACGTCTAAGTACCTCGATGGCCCCAATGAGCCATTGTACCCATTTGGATACGGCTTGAGCTATACAGAATTTACATATTCAAAGCCCTCCTTGAACAAAATGAAAATGAAAAGAGGGGAAAAACTCAATTTGACGGTTACTATTACCAATTCCGGCAAGCGCACAGGGGAAGAAACGGTCCAACTTTATATCCGTGACCTTGTAGGAAGCAGTACCCGTCCGGTAAAGCAACTGAAAGCTTTCAAAAAAGTAAATCTGCAACCCGGAGAATCAAGAACCATCACTTTCTTCGTGGACGAATCCATGCTCAGTTACTTCAATTACGACCTAAAATATGGTGCCGAAGCGGGAGAATTTGACATTATGATTGGACCTAACTCCGCAAATGTGCAAACCGTTCGCTTTGAATTACTCGATTAACTATTGCTAGGGATCAGGGGTAGCAGTGATCAAGATCATCCAAGATAAGATTTTGACACTGCTACCTTTGCCCGTTTAATTCACCTTCCATTTCAATTTGACCATTATAAAATAGGTCAGTCTGAAAAATGTAACCTCTCCAAACCAACCGAGAACCCGTGCAATGTTTACGTATAACCATGTATTTATGAAGCAATTATTTACCACACTCTTTTTATTGGGAGGACTAACCTTCAGTGTTCCACTCTGGGCGCAGGATTTAAAAATCGTGGGTGTCATCACCGATGCAAGCACCCAAGAACCCTTAGCTGGAGCCACCATCGCTGTTCCCGGCACTGCCAAAGGAACCGTTTCAGATGCAGAAGGCCGCTATTCGCTGTCGGTCTCTAAGTCAGATAAGCAGCTTAAGTTTGTTTATCTAGGATATTTAGGCCAAACCGTCGATATTGCCGGAAGAACTACCATTGACATCGCTTTAGCAGAAGACTTTGAAAACCTGGATGAGGTAGTCGTGGTAGGTTATGGCCGTCAGCGGAAAAGCGATTTAACCGGAGCAGTCTCCACGCTTCGGGGAGGAGATTTGACCAAAATACCTTCCATTTCACCTGAGCAGGCCCTACAAGGAAAGGTAGCCGGTGTACAAGTCAGCAGTCCTTCAGGGGCTCCGGGAGCAGTGCCGGTCATCCGGGTGCGCGGGGTTGGCACTTTTAACAATGCTTCGCCTATTTTTGTCGTAGACGGGGTCATTTTGGACAATATTTCCTTTTTGAATGCTGCTGATATTGAGTCTATGGAGGTATTGAAAGATGCTTCTGCTACCTCTATTTATGGCTCCCGTGGTGCGAATGGGGTCATTATTATCACTACCAAGCAAGGAAAATCACTGGACGGAAAGCCTACCTATTCTTTTTCTGCAGAGTATTCCATACAGCACTTAGCGAATAAAATTGATTTGTTGAGTGGCAAAGAATTCGGAGCGTACGTCAATGATATTGTATCTGGCTCCTACAACAACTTGGATGTCTTACCAAATACAGATTGGCAAGACCTCATTTTCAAAGAAGCACCGCTGGGAAATTACCAGTTCTCCGTATCAGGAGCTTCTGAGCGCCAACAATATTACTTAGGTATCGGGG
>Ga0079300_10000821_pt1 | contig 11960 bp, 9 predicted proteins | sample Wag4_2014_7_11_FD_74799 | JGI IMG/M metagenome (GOLD analysis project Ga0079300, IMG submission 74799) | Fresh water microbial communities from Ohio, USA - Utica-2 Time Series HT 2014_7_11 | ecosystem: Environmental > Aquatic > Freshwater > Water tank | place: USA: Ohio | collected 2014-07-11
GTGCCAGGGCGGGGCGGGCGGCGGCCAGGGCCCTTGCGAGGGTTTCGGCCTCCATGCGCTCCGCCTCGCCAAACCCCCAGACCGGACCGGGCCAGGCGGGGTCGTCCTGCCGCCGGCCCACCACATGCACATGCAGCTGGGGCGTGACATTGCCCAGGGCACCGACGTTCAGCTTGTCCACCTTCAGGGCGAGGGCGAGGCCCAGGGCCCGGACAGCGTGTCCCGCAGCCACGATCTCCTCGACCAGCAGGCGCCGTTCCGCGGCGGACAGGTCCTCGATCTCCCGGGCGCCGGCGACCTGCGGGATCAGGATCAGCCAGGGCCAGCGGGCGTCGTCCTGCAACCGGACGTGACAGAGGGGCAGCTCGTCCAGAGCGTGGGAGCCAGCGAGGAAGGCGGGATCGATCTCAGGCATGGGTACAGATTGGCCGGGCCAGTGGGTCTTCACAAGCGCCTGCGGCGTTGCAGGCTCCGGCGCTTCCAGCTAGGGACCGCTGCGACGCGGGCCAACCGCGAGGCGCACATCCAGGAGAAGAGCCATGGCTTCCAGGAAACCCATCCGCGTGGCGGTCACCGGCGCGGCCGGCAACATCGGCTACGCCCTCCTCTTCCGCATCGCCTCCGGCGCGATGTTCGGCCCTGACCAGCCGGTCATTCTCCAGCTTCTGGAGATCCCGGTGGAGGGCCCCCAGAAGGCCCTCAAGGGCGTGGCCATGGAACTCGAGGACTGCGCCTTTCCCCTGCTGGCCGGCCTGGTGCTGACCGGCGAGGCCGAGGTCGCCTTCAAGGACGCCAACTGGTGCCTGCTGGTCGGCTCCAAGCCCCGTGGCCCCGGCATGGAGCGCGCCGACCTCCTGAAGGACAACGGCAAGATCTTCATCGCCCAGGGCAAGGCCATCGACGCCGTGGCCGCCGATGACGCGCGGGTGGCGGTGGTGGGCAACCCCTGCAATACCAACGCCATGATCGCCGCCGCCCAGGCCCGTCGCCTGACCGCCGACCGCTTCACCGCCATGGTCCGCCTGGACGAGAACCGCGCCCGGGCCCAGCTGGCCCAGAAGGCCGGCGTCGCCATCGACGCGGTCACTGACCTCTATATCTATGGCAACCACTCGCCGACCATGTTCGCCGACTTCACCCACGCCAAGATCGGCGGCAAGGACGCTGCCAGCGTGATCGGCGACGAGGCCTGGCTGAAGACCGACTTCCTGCCCGCCGTCGGCAAGCGCGGTGCGGCTATCATCGAGGCCCGGGGCCTGTCCTCCGCCGCCTCGGCCGCCAACGCCCTGGTCGACCATGTCCGCGACCTGATCACCCCCGGCAAGGTCCACTCCGTGGCGGTCAGCAGCGAGGGCCGATACGGCTTTGCCCCCGGTGTCTGGGCCGGCATGCCGGTGCGCACCACGGAGACGGGCTACGAGGTCATCGACACCTTCGCGATGGACGACTTCGCCAAGTCGAAGATCGCCCTGACCAACGATGAGCTGGTCGGCGAGCGCGAGACCATCAAGGACCTCCTGGCCTGATCCTCAGATCCACCCGCGCCGCCGGAGTTCGGCGGCGTAGGTGCGGCTGACCGGTGCCTTGGTGCCGTCCTTGAGGGTCAGGGTGGCGCGTCCGTCGCCCCGGCGGGCGTCGACGATGGCTGACCGGGCCACCCACCAGGAGCGGTGCACCTGCATGCCTTCCTCGCCCGCCAGTTCGGCGATGGCGTCAGCCATGCGCAACAGGATCAAGTCCTGGCCTGCGCTGGAATGCACGCGCAGGTAATGGTCCTCGGCCTCAACGGCCCAGATCTCGGCACTGCGCATTCGCACGGGCAGCCGCTCCAGGAAGCGGGAGGGCCCGGCGTCCAGGGCGGGCTGGGTCCTGTCCTGGCGGGCCAGGTTCACAGCGACCGAGAGTAGCGACATGGCGACGGAAACCACCAGGGACGTGCCGATGAAGCCGGGCAGGGCCGAGGGGCCGATGTTCGCTCCCGGGATCAGGCCTGCAGTGAGCCAGACGATTACGCCGATCGGCGCGAAGACCAGGAGGCCGCCGAGTACAGAGCGGAGCCAAGGGTCCAACCGGGGCGCAAGCCGGCCAGCCAGAAGGTATCCTCCCAGGCCGATCATGCTGGTCAGGATCGACACCGGGACCATGTAGGCGATCCGCAGGACCAGGGGATAGGCCGTCAAGCCGAAGGCACCCACGAATGCGAGGAAGGCACCGACGGCTGCGGCGACGCCGGCCGTGACGACGACCGTCCGCCGCAGGCCTGCCGCCGTCCACGCTTCGCGAACGGCGTCGGAGAGCCACCTGCGAAGCGGCGACGTCATCTGGCGCATCCCCGATTGCCGCCCGGTCCACCGCCTCCGAGGACCGGGGTCGAAGACAGGGCGCTGACCTGGGCGGCCCGGTTTCCGCGTGATGGAGATTCCCGCATGACCTTCTTGTCGCAGCTTCCCCGCCCGTCCCGCAAGCTGGCGCTCGGGCTGGCCGTCCTTGCTGGCCCCCTGGTCCTGGCTGGCGCCCTTCTGCCAGCCTACCTCGCCGATCCGGAAGGCGTCCGGGCCCTGCTCGCCGTCCGCCTGCACGGTCCTGACCTTGAGCGCCTCGGCCAGACCTCTCCGGTCATCCTCGTCCATCTGGGCTTCGGGGTGCTGGCCCTTGCGGTCGGCGCCATCCTCATGGCGGGCCGCAAGGGGGCCCGGATGCACCGGATCCTCGGCTGGGGCTGGGTGTTGGCGGTAGGGATCGTCGCGATCACCTCCCTCTTCATCCGGGTCGTGAACCCGGGTCACTTCTCCCTCATCCACATCCTGAGCGGCTATGTGATCATCGCCCTGCCCCTGGCGGTGGCTGCGGCCCGGCGCCATGACGTGGAACGGCACCGGCGCTACATGACCGGAATGTTCTACGGCGGCTTTGCGGTGAACCTCCTGTTCGTCCTCCTGCCAGGCCGTTTGGTATGGAACCTCTTTCTGGGCTGACGGGCGGCAGGCCGCCCTCGGCGGTTGCCTGATCTCCGGGGGGCGCCTATAAACCGGCCACTCGCCAATCGGGCGAGCCAGCAGAACAGCGTCTCTGGGCCCCATGAACATCCACGAACATCAAGCCAAGACCGTCCTGTCCGAGTTCGGCGTGGCGGTCCCGCGCGGGTTTCCCGCCTTCTCCGTCGAAGAGGCTGTAAAGGCCGCCGAACAGCTGGGCGGCCCGGTCTTTGTGGTGAAGTCCCAGATCCACGCCGGTGGGCGCGGCAAGGGCCGCTTCGAGGGCCTCGGGCCCGACGCCAAGGGCGGCGTCCGGGTGGTCAAGAGCGTCGACGACGTTCGGACCAACGCCCAGGAAATGCTCGGCCGGGTTCTGGTGACGCACCAGACCGGGCCCAGGGGCAAGCAGGTCAACCGTCTCTACATCGAGGAAGGCGCGGCCATCGCCAAGGAGTTCTATCTCTCCCTCCTGGTCGACCGCGAAACCAGCTGGGTCTCGGTTGTCGCCTCGACGGAGGGCGGCATGGATATTGAAACCGTCGCCCATGACACGCCGGAAAAGATCATTACCTTCGGAATCGACCCGTCGACCGGCGTCTGGCCGTTCCACGGGCGCACCCTGTCCAAGGCCCTGGGCCTCAGCGGCGACCTCGCCAAGCAGGCGACCAAGCTTCTGGGCCAGCTCTACACGGCCTTTGTCGCCAAGGACATGGCGATGCTCGAGGTCAACCCGCTGATCGTGACCGCCGATGACCAGCTGCGGGTCCTGGACGCCAAGGTGTCCTTCGACTCCAACGCCCTCTACCGTCATCCGGAAGTGGTGGCTCTGCGCGACGAGAGCGAAGAAGACCCCAAGGAAATCGAAGCGTCCAAGTTCGACCTTTCCTACATCGCCCTCGACGGCGAGATCGGCTGCATGGTCAACGGTGCCGGCTTGGCCATGGCGACCATGGACATCATCAAGCTCTATGGTGCCGAGCCCGCCAATTTCCTGGACGTCGGCGGCGGTGCGGACGAAGCCAAGGTGACGGCCGCCTTCAAGATCATCATGGCCGATCCCAATGTGAAGGGCATTCTGGTCAACATCTTCGGCGGGATCGCCCGGTGCGATATCCTGGCCAACGGCGTCGTCAGCGCCGTCAAGCAGGTTGGCCTGACTGTGCCCCTCGTGGTCCGCCTGGAAGGCACAAACGCCGAGCTGGGCAAGAAGATCATCAATGAGAGCGGCCTCAACGTCATTGCGGCCAACGACCTCAGCGATGGTGCCGAGAAGATTGTGAAAGCCGTGCGGGGGCTCGCCTAATGTCCATTCTGATCGGCAAAGAAACCCGGGTCATCTGCCAGGGCATTACCGGTGCCCAGGGCACCTTCCACTCCGAGCAGGCCATCGCCTACGGGACCAAGATGGTCGGTGGCGTGACCCCCGGAAAGGGCGGGACCACCCATGTGGGCCTGCCGGTGTTCAACACGGTGGATGAAGCCGTGCGGCAAACGGGCGCAGACGCAAGCGTGATCTATGTGCCGCCGCCCTTCGCCGCGGATTCGATCCTTGAAGCCATCGACGCCGAGATTCCCCTGATCATCTGCATCACTGAAGGCATTCCTGTCGCCGACATGATCAAGGTCAAGCGCGCCCTGTCGGGCTCGAAGTCCCGGCTGATCGGCCCCAACTGCCCGGGCGTCCTGACGCCGGAAGCCTGCAAGATCGGGATCATGCCCGGAAATATCTTCAGAAAAGGCTCGGTCGGGGTGGTTTCGCGCTCGGGTACCCTTACCTATGAGGCGGTCTTCCAGACCACCCAGGTGGGCCTTGGACAGACCACGGCTGTCGGGATCGGCGGGGACCCCGTGAAGGGCACGGAGTTCATCGATGTGCTCGACATGTTCCTGAAGGACCCTGAGACCGAGTCGATCATCATGATTGGCGAAATCGGGGGTTCGGCCGAAGAAGATGCTGCGGAATTCATAAAGAATTCAGCGATTCGGAAGCCTATGGTCGGGTTCATTGCGGGCCGCACTGCCCCGCCCGGACGAAGGATGGGCCATGCCGGCGCCATCATCTCGGGCGGCAAGGGCGGCGCGGAGGATAAGATTTCGGCGATGGAGTCCGCGGGTATTCGCGTGGCGCCGTCTCCGGCAAAGCTGGGAGAAACCCTGCTTGAGGTGCTGAAGGGCGCCTGAGGGGGCCACAATTCAACCTTGAGCGGTCCAGCTCGACTCTCCTCCAGAAGGCGTCGCGGGCCGCCGGCGACAGGCGGGCGACATGGCGGATGACGCTGGACGGATCAACGAGCTCCTGGCGGAGACTTCCTTTCTTTATGGCGGCAACGCCGCCTTCATCGAGGATCTCTACGCCCGATGGCTGAAGGCACCCGACTCTGTCGAGGCGTCCTGGCGCAGCTTCTTCGCCTCGGTCCATGACCGTGCCGGGGCGGGTCAGCCCCTTTCCTCTCCTGCCTGGACCGCCCGCGCGGCACCGGCCGCCCGTCCGGACTGGCTCTCGGCCATCGACGGGCTCTGGCCTGCCGTCGAAGCCAAGCTGACCTCGAAGATCGCCGAGCGTACCCCCGCCGTGGCGTCGCAGGACGTCCGTGCGGCCACACTCGATTCCCTGCGCGCCATCATGATGATCCGGGCCTACCGGATGCGGGGGCACCTCCGGGCCAACCTGGACCCCCTTGGCATCGCCGTGCCCGAGGGCGACGCCTCCGAGCTTGATCCCGCCTCCTATGGCTTCTCCGAGGCGGACTATGACCGTCCCATCTTCCTCGACTACGTCCTGGGACTGGAGACCGGCACGCTCCGCGAGATCCTCGCCATCCTCAAGCGCACCTACTGCGCCGACATCGGCGTGCAGTACATGCACATCTCCGATCCGGCGCAGAAGGCCTGGCTCCAGGAGCGGATCGAGGGGCGGGACAAGGAGATCGTCTTCACCCGCGAGGGCAAGATCGCCATCCTCAAGAAGCTGATCGAGGCCGAGGGCTTCGAGCGCTTCCTGCACAAGCGCTTCCCCGGCACCAAGCGCTTCGGCCTCGACGGCGGCGAGGCCATGGTCCCGGCCCTCGAGCAGATCATCAAGCGCGGCGGCGCCCTGGGCGTCCGCGACATTGTCATCGGCATGCCCCACCGCGGCCGGCTGAATGTCCTGGCCGCCGTGATGGGTAAGCCCTACCGGGTCATCTTCCACGAGTTCCAGGGCGGCTCGACCCTGCCTTCGGACGTGCAGGGGTCCGGAGACGTGAAGTATCACATGGGGGCCTCCTCCGACCGCGCCTTCGATGGCAACAATGTTCACCTGTCCCTGACGGCCAACCCGTCACACCTGGAGATCGTGAATCCCGTCGTTCTGGGGAAGGCCCGCGCCAAGCAGGCCTATGTCCTGCGGGAGACCTCCGACGCCGGTCGTGGCCATGTGCTCCCGCTTCTGATGCACGGCGACGCCGCCTTCGCGGGCCAGGGTGTGGTGGCCGAGTGCTTCGCCATCTCCGGCACCCGGGGTTACAGGACCGGTGGCTGCATCCACTTCATCGTCAACAACCAGATCGGCTTCACCACGGCACCCAAGTACAGCCGGTCCTCGCCCTATCCCTCGGATGTGGCGCTGATGGTCGAGGCGCCGATCTTCCACGTCAACGGGGACGACCCGGAGGCGACGGTCTACGCCGTCAAGGTGGCCACGGAGTTCCGCCAGAAGTTCGGCCGGGATGTTGTCATCGACATGTTCTGCTACCGGCGGTTCGGTCACAACGAGGGCGATGACCCGACCATGACCTCGCCGCTCATGTATGCCCGGATCAAGGATCACCCGAGCACGCGGGAGATCTACGCCCGCCAGCTGATTGGCGAGGGCGTGGTCACCGGGGACGACGTCGACCAGTGGGTGGCGGAGTTCGAGGCCCTGCTCGACGCGGAGTTCGATGCGGCCAAGGCCTACAAGGCCGACAAGGCTGACTGGCTCGACGGCAAGTGGGCGGGGCTGGCCCTGCCCGAGGGTGAGGATCGCCGGGGCGACACCTCCGTGCCTCTCGCCCGGCTGCGGGGGCTCGGTGACCGTATCACCGCCATCCCGGAGGGCATCGACGTCCACAAGAACGTCCGACGGGTGGTCGAGGGTCGAAAGTCGGCCATCGAGTCCGGCGAGGGCATCGACTGGGCCACCGCCGAGCATCTTGCCTTCGGCAGCCTTCTGCAGGACGGGTTCCCCGTCCGTCTGGCGGGCCAGGACAGTGTGCGGGGTACCTTCACCCAGCGGCACTGTGACATCATCGACCAGACCACCGAGGCGCATTACATCCCCCTCAATAACCTCGGTCCCGGCCAGGCGCATTTCGAGGTGATCGACTCGCCCCTCTCGGAGGAGGCGGTCCTCGGCTTCGAGTATGGATTCTCCCTCGCCGACCCCAAGACCCTGGTGCTCTGGGAAGGCCAGTTTGGCGACTTCGCCAACGGTGCCCAGGTGGTGATCGACCAGTTCATCTCTTCCGGCGAGCGCAAGTGGCTTCGGATGAGCGGCCTCGTCCTCCTCCTGCCCCATGGCTATGAGGGCCAGGGCCCCGAGCATTCCTCCGCCCGGCTCGAGCGCTTTCTCCAACTCTGCGCCGAGGACAACCTCCAGGTCGTCAACTGCTCGACCCCGGCCAATTACTTCCACGTCCTTCGGCGGCAGATGAAGCGGGAGTTCCGCAAGCCGCTGGTGGTCATGACCCCCAAGTCGCTTCTGCGGCACAAGAAGGCCGTGTCCCTGCTGCCGGAGATGGGCGAGGGCTCATCCTTCCACCGGGTGCTGCACGATGACGCCGAGCGTGGGCGTCATACGGCTCTCACCCTGGACCCGCCGGAGCAGATCCGCCGGGTCGTCCTCTGTTCGGGGAAGGTCTATTATGATCTCCTCGAGGCCCGGGAGGAGCGCGGCCTGACCGACATCTACCTGATGCGGCTCGAACAGTTCTATCCTTGGCCCATGAAGTCCCTGTCGACCGAGCTGTCCCGGTTCCCCAATGCCGAACTCGTCTGGTGCCAGGAAGAGCCGAAGAACATGGGCGGCTGGACCTTCGTCGATCCCTGGCTGGAGCTCACGCTCGAACGCCTCAAGGTAAAGTCCCGGCGCGCCCGCTACGTGGGCCGCCCGGCCTCCGCCTCCACCGCCGCCGGCCAGATGAGCCGGCACAACCGCGAACTGCAGGCCTTCCTGGCCGAAGCCCTCGCCTGAACAGGAGGACACGACCATGGCTGACATCATGACCCCCGCCCTCGGAGAGTCCGTCTCCGAGGCCACTGTGGCACGCTGGGCCAAGAAGCCCGGGGAGGCGGTCCGAAAGGACGAGATCCTCGTCGAACTTGAGACCGACAAGGTCAGCCTCGAGGTGGCCGCGCCGGCCGATGGCGTCCTGGAGTCGATCGCCGCCGAGGAAGGCGCCACGGTCGAGCCGGGTGCGGTCCTGGGATACCTGAAGGAGGGAGCGTCAGCCGCTGCCGCGCCCGCTCCTGCGCCTGCGCCGGCACCCGCCGCCCCCAAGGCGGCCAAGCCGGCACCCGCTGCGCCGGCCGCGGCCGCCGCCGCCCCGGTCCTGGCGCCCTCGGCCCAGCGCATTGCCACGGAGGGCGGGCTCGATCCCGCCGCCATCCCCGGCTCGGGCAAGGACGGACGCGTGACCAAGGCCGACGCCCTGGCCGCCCTTGAAGCCCGGGCTGCCGCCCCGCCGCCGGCACCCGTCCCCGCTGCCCCGCGGGAGGCCCATGCCCGTGAGGAGCGCGTGCGCATGACCCGGCTGCGGCAAACCATCGCCCGTCGCCTCAAGGAGGCCCAGCAGACGGCCGCCATGCTCACGACCTTCAACGAGGTCGACATGAGCGCGGTCATGGCCCTGCGCAACACCTACAAGGACGCCTTCGAGAAAACCCACGGCGTCAAGCTGGGCTTCATGGGCTTCTTCGTCCGGGCCTGCATCCACGCCCTCAAGGCCGTGCCCGAGGTCAATGCCGAGATCGATGGCCAGGACCTGATCTACAAGAACCACTACGACATCGGCGTGGCCGTCGGCACCGAGCGCGGCCTGGTCGTACCGGTGGTGCGCGACGCCGACGCCCTGTCCCTTGCGGGGGTCGAGAAGGCCATCGGCGACCTCGGCAAGAAGGCCCGCGACGGTGCCCTGGCCCTGGACGACCTGCAGGGCGGGACCTTCACCATCTCGAACGGCGGGGTCTATGGCTCGCTGATGTCGACGCCGATCCTGAATGCGCCACAGTCGGGTATTCTGGGCATGCACAAGATCCAGGAGCGCCCGGTGGCCGTGAACGGCCAGGTGGTCATCCGGCCGATGATGTACCTGGCCCTGTCCTATGATCACCGGGTCGTCGACGGCCAGGGCGCCGTGACCTTCCTGGTCCGCGTCAAGGAAGCCATCGAGGATCCGCAGCGGCTGCTGCTCGACATCTAATCCGGTTCAGGCCCCAGGCGGGCGAGGAAAACCCATGTCCCAGTACGACGTCGTCATCATCGGGGGCGGCCCCGGGGGCTACAACGCCGCCATTCGCGCCGGCCAGCTTGGCCTGAAGGCCGCCATCGTCGAGATGCGCGACACCCTTGGCGGCACCTGCCTCAATGTTGGCTGCATGCCCTCCAAGGCCCTCCTGCATGCCTCCGAGCTCTATGAGGCCGCCAACCGGGAGTTCGAGCACCTGGGGATCGAGGTCAGTCCCCGCCTCAACCTGTCGAAGATGATGGCGCAGAAGGACGAGTCGGTGACCGCCCTGACCAAGGGCGTCGACTTCCTCATGAAGAAGAACAAGGTCGAGCGCCTGCTCGGCAAGGGACGGATCGTCGGCCCCGGCCGGGTCGAGGTGGATGGGGCGGATGGCAAGACCCTGGCCCTCGAGGCCCGGAACATCGTCATCGCCACCGGTTCCGAGCCCTCGGGCCTTCCGGGCCTCAAGGTCGACGGCGACCGCATCGTCGACTCCACGGGCGCCCTGGCCTTTTCGGAGGTTCCCAAGACCCTGGTGGTCATTGGAGCCGGCATTATCGGCCTCGAGCTGGGCTCGGTCTGGCGCCGGCTGGGTGCCGAGGTGACCGTGGTCGAATACCTGGACCGCATCTGCCCGGGCATGGACGGCGAGGTTGCCAAGGCCTTCCAGAGGATCCTGGCCAAGCAGGGGGTCAACTTCCGTCTCGGGTCAAAGGTGACCGGTGCCAAGGCCGGCAAGTCCCGCGTGGACCTCACCGTCGAGCCCGCGGCGGGCGGCGCCGCCGAGACCCTGACCGCTGACCGGGTCCTGCTGGCCGTCGGCCGGCGGCCCTACACGGCGGGCCTTGGCCTGGAGACAGTGGGCCTGGTCCCCGACGCCCGGGGCTTCCTGGAGACCGATCACTTCCGCACGGCGGCGGCGGGCGTCTGGGCTATCGGTGACGTGATCCACGGCCCCATGCTGGCCCACAAGGCCGAGGAGGACGCCGTCGCCTGCATCGAGCTGATCGCCGGCAAGGCGGGTCACGTGGATTACAATCTGGTGCCCAGCGTGGTCTACACCACCCCGGAAGTCGCCTGGGTCGGCCGCAGCGAAGAGCAGCTCAAGGCCGAGGGCCGCGCCTACAAGGCCGGTAAGTTCCCCTTCGCCGCCAATAGCCGGGCCAAGATCAACCACGAGACCGATGGCCTCGTGAAGGTCCTGGCCGACGCTGCCACTGACGAGGTCCTGGGGGTGCACATCCTGGGCCCCCAGGCGGGCGAGATGATCGGCGAGTACTGCGTGGCCATGGCCTTCCGGGCCGCCAGCGAGGACATCGCCCGGGTCTGCCATCCGCACCCGACGCGCTCCGAGGCCGGCCGGCAGGCCGCCATGGGCGTCGAGGGCTGGACCATGCAGGCCTAGAAGCCGAGCACCTTGTAGCCGACCTCCAGGCCCCAGTCCCCGGGGCGGCCGTCGCCGGCGAAGACGGAGGGCTTGATCGTCACGATGCCCGTGCCGCCGAAGGCGGGACCGACCACCCGGCCGTAGGTCACCGCCAGGCCCAGGAAGGTCCTGTCGTTCTCCCAGTCCTGGTTGATCGAGGGATCAAACGTGAGGAGGTTCCGCGAATCCTTCAGCTTGGGCACATAGTAGAAGTCCATGGTGGTGGCCCGGACATCCCGCCTATCCTCGTCGCCCCAGAGCGACTCTGAATGGACAAGGGCCGGGGCGAAGATCGCGCCGTCCTTGAGGAACCAGGCCTTGATGAGCGTCCCCTTGAGGACGTTCTTGCCCGTGCCCAGTTCGTCCCGGGAGGCTGTGTCGAGGATCATTTCGCCCTGCGCGACCCAGCCGCCCTGGCGGCTCAGGCCAAAGACATGGCCGACCTGCACCGAGGCGTCGCCCAGGCCATAGCTGTCATTCCCCAGGACATCGACAGAGGCGATGGGGACCCGGTACCGGACGTTCCAGTCGCTCTTCTCGCCAAACGGTAGCGTGTAGTTCAGCTTGAGGGTGTCGCTCCGGAAGCCGCCGTTGAGGTCCAGTCGCTCCCAGGTCACCTGTGCCTGGGTGGTCAGCTTGGTCGGGTCCGTGCCGTTGTTGGCGGCCTCCTCCCCATGGGCACCTGAAGCGGCGGCGAGGAGGAAGGCCGAGGTGGCGGCCAGGATCACGGTTTTCATCTTCAGTTTCCCGGAAGTGGACGGAGGTCTGCAATTCTAGGGTGTTTAGCCTTCCTGACTATCAGAATCAGGCTCTCGGGTGGGCGCTCGAATAGGCCCGAAGCAGGGCGGCGGAATCCACCTGGGTGTAGCGCTGGGTGGTGGACAGGGAGGCGTGGCCGAGTAGTTCCTGGATCGACCTGAGGTCGGCACCGGCGCCCAGCAAGTGGGTGGCGAAGGCGTGCCTCAGGGCGTGGGGCGTGGCGCTGTCGGGCAGGCCTAGTCGCCCCCGCATCCCCTGTACCGCCGCCTGGACATGCCGGGGCGAAAGGGGGCCGCCCCGCCGGGCGCGGAACAGGGGCTCATCGGGGGAAAG
>Ga0079300_10000822_pt1 | contig 11956 bp, 9 predicted proteins | sample Wag4_2014_7_11_FD_74799 | JGI IMG/M metagenome (GOLD analysis project Ga0079300, IMG submission 74799) | Fresh water microbial communities from Ohio, USA - Utica-2 Time Series HT 2014_7_11 | ecosystem: Environmental > Aquatic > Freshwater > Water tank | place: USA: Ohio | collected 2014-07-11
GTGAACGTGCATTTAAGGATAAGGAGCAAAAGAGTGGCCCGATAGTTCATTTTTGGTGCGCGCAATGTATTCATGAATAGGAGGTTAGTTGATCATAAAGACTGTTTCTTTCTACAAGTAAGCCCAAAGGTTTTTTATACTTCTAGAAACGTTTGGTATGCTCGCTATAGCTGAAACAGAGAACAAGTGAAAACAGCCTGCTGTCGAATCAGATCCGTTCTGTCCTTATTACCCAATTTTCACCGAAGTCATTGTCAAAGCCCCTGCTACCGCCAGATCATTGAATAAGGTCGCTTCTTCCCCTTTTTCCTGCAATGCCAAGGTATACAACAAGGGTAAATAATGCTCTGGGGTGGGAATGGCAAGATCAAAAGCTTTCCCTTGTGAACGGAAATGAATAAGGGGATGGTGGTCGCCCGAACGGATACTATTTTTCATTTTTTCCGAGGCTTCCAATGCCCAATCGTAACCAAAGGTTTCGTTTAATCTTCTCCATTCTACCTTCCCTAAGTTGTGCACCATGTTGCCGCTGCCTACGATTAAGACCCCTTTCCGGCGCAACGCGGACAGTTGTTGGGCTAGTTCATAGTGCCATTGCGGCGACTGCCGATAATCAAGGCTCATCTGAATGACGGGCACATCGGCATCGGGGTAAAGGTGTTTAATCACCGACCAAGCTCCGTGATCAAGTCCCCACTTTTCATCCAACCCGATTTCGGTCTTGGTGACAAGTTCTTGGGTTTCCTTGGCTAGGGCGGGACTGCCCGGTGCAGGGTATTGCACGTCAAATAAGGCCTTGGGGAAGCCACCAAAATCATGAATGGTGCGTGGGTGGTTCATGGCAGTTACGTAGGTGCCAGGGGTTTCCCAATGCGCAGAAATCACCAAAATAGCCCTTGGACGCTGGATTTCCTTTCCTACATTGCGAAAGCCGGAAACAAACTCGTTTTCTTCAATAGCATTCATTGGACTACCGTGGCCCAAAAACAGCACAGGCATCTTTTCTGTGGAAGCTAATTCGTTCGTTTGGTTGCCCCATTCTTGTATCTTCATTGTTGCTCCAATGGCCGGCAGAATAGCCAGCGTTTTTAAAAAATCTTTTCGGTTCATAGCCCTATTCAATTTATTTTTGAATAGCACAAAGTTCTATGCCTGCCAGCCTACTCAGGTAGTATTTTTCGGAAAAATGAATGTGATATTTTGAAAAACTGCCTGATCATTGCCCACTGTCATTGGGAGGGGGGGACCTCCATTTTCGGCAACTGAGGTAGCTGGATATGAAATCGAACCGCAATAAACCGAACCAAAATCACTACGGTTGCAGCCAAAAACTCCGTAACGCCAACGGGAATCATAAGGTATTTTCCAACAAAATACACCCCACCTCCAGCCACACAGGCCAACGCATAGATGTCTTTTCGAAAAAGTAAAGGCACCTCATTCAACAGGACATCCCTCAACACGCCTCCTACCGTACCGGTTATGGTACCCATGACCACGCAAACCCACAAAGGCAAGCCCGTTGCCAGGCTCTTGGTAATTCCCACAATGGTAAATAAGCCAAGTCCTATGGTATCAAATAAAAAGAGCGTATTTCCCCAACGAAATAACTGTTCTTTGAACAAAAGCGCAAATAGCAAGGCAATGGCAGTGGTGAGAAAGTAGTTGGGATCCAGCATCCAAAAGGGCCTGACATCCAGAAGTATATCTCGCAAGGTGCCTCCTCCAACCGCTGTTACCAGTCCCATTACATAGGCACCAAACCAATCTATTTGTTTCCCTGATGCCAGTCGAATTCCGCTCACAGCAAAGGCAAAAGTGCCCAGAAAATCAATTATCGTACCAAAGTTCATATCCTGGAGGGTGGTTGCAAGATAGGCTATTAGGTTCTAGTGATGAAATTATCGTTCGTGAAGCCACTGAACGAGGTCCTTGATCATTTCTTCATTCAGGGTATGGGCCGCAGCATATTCCTTATACCTAGGTTGCAGCGAAAGTGATTGCAAATAGGCATGACTGGATCGAGCATAGCTTACGTCCAATACCTTATCATAGGTGCCATGGGCGATAAATATCGAGAGCGATCGAAGTGAGTCGTTAGGTCTTAGTGATGGTTTTAGCTCCTCCAACAACCTTCCGCTCAATACGGCTATTCCTTGTACTAAATCTGGCCGCGTCAAGCCGATGCTGTAGCTCATGATGGCGCCTTGACTAAATCCTGCAAAATACACCTTTCCGCAGGTAGGATACATTAATTTTAGCTGCTCAATGAACTGAAGTAGTGTCGATCGACTGGCCTGCTCTTGCGAGCGGTTATATATAGGTTTACCAGTTGAGAAATCCACCTGATACCAGGCAAATTGATTAGCTCCAACTTCAATAGGAGCCCTTACTGCCACGACTAAATAGCGGTCAGGAACACGGTGCGCGAGTGCAAATAGATCCTGTTCGTTGCTCCCTAGGCCATGTAATAGGACCAAAACCGGCATTTGAGAGGAGGTTACCAGAGGTTCACGAACCAAATAGGGGAGCGGTAGGCCATCTGCGTGCATAGTATTCGAAAATAAGAGGGCAAAAAGGATGATACATGAAGAAATAAGGTGCATGTCGAGTTGCAAATACGAATTAAATCAAATTTGGAAAGAAACCTAAAAGACCACCGATAAGAAGCCAATTAGGATTGGCAAAGTTGCGCCCCCTTTTTCCTGCTTGGTTATTAAAAATCGGAAGTAGATTATTGATTATTGGAAGTTGGGCAGTAAGGAGGTCATTTTCTGCATCTCTGATCGAAAACTGGTGGGGGTAATACCCACTTTCTTTTTAAATACTGCAGTAAAATAAGCTTTTTCTTGATAACCCAGTTCATACCCAATCTCCGCGATGGTCTTGTCGGTGGAAGCAAGTAGGTTTTTTGCCTGTACAAGTTTGCGGGCTTCGATGAGTTCCGATACGCTTTTTTGAAGAATTTGCTTGCAAATGAGGTTCAAATTGCGAGGGGACATGAAGAGTTGATCGGCATAAAATTCCACCCCTATCGGTCGCTGATAGTTTTCTTCCAGAAGGGCTAGAAAGTTTTTAAACGATGTGTTTTGTCGAGAGAATTGCTCGGTAGGATGTTGCTCTGTTTTTTGACGCTCCACCTCCACCATGGCAAGTAAACCATTGAGTAAATGCCGTACCACCGCCAAATCGGGACTTGGCTCCTGCATCTCCCCGTAAATAAGGGTACAAAGGCTTACTAAGCGCTGAAAAAAGGGCCCATTTTGCAGGCTTATATTGGCACGATCATGGTAATGGGCATACAGTTGAAAGGTAGTTTCTGCGATAAATTCACTTTGAAAACGCAGCACCCACATTTGACAGCTACCATTTAGTTCTTTCGGCACCACTCTATGGATTTTACCCTTGGTAACGAAGCTGACAAATGGCGCTTGCAGTATGCTAAGTTTGAAATCGATAAAATGTTCAATTTGGCCCTCTATACCAATTATAAGCTCCTCATAATCATGGTAATGAGGCGCATCTGGGGCAGCAGAAATCCTTTTTACCTCTGCCTCTGTAAGCGGAAAAATAGTAAAGAGCTGGTTCCAGGCGGGTGGCTGCGGCATAGATTGGGTGGTTGGCTGTGGAATGGAATTTAAAAATAGCAAGCTGAGGGGGGAGTGGGTTCAAAAACGGTAAATTGGGCTGGTATTTCAGACAAAAGGGTTGTTTGGGATGCCATCAGCCACTACGAATTAACCGAACGTACCGACCCGCCGGGATTTAAAAATAGGCGTCTGAGCAAAGAGGGTTTTGCAGGACATATTATTTTAGAACTTCGGGAATGTAAAGGACGGGTATAGGTATTTGCTCCGACAGGTGTATTTTCAAGGTCTGTAGAGGATTACTTTAGTGATGAGGAGTAGGATAGGGTTAAACAGAGCCAGCGCACCTATACTTGCTTTACGAAAAGACTCAACATCCTATGAAAGCGATTAGGTAGGTGCGAGCAAAGAGCTTGGCCCACAACTTTCCTATAAATATTCCGGGAGATTAAAACTCGACTTGATAGAAACCATCGCTCTCCAGTTGAGCACGAACTGTTTCTAAATACTCCTCCTTGTTGTCAAACTGATCTGGCCAGAAGGAGGAAACATAACACCAGGTAAGTTCAGCAACTTCTTCGTGTTGGGCGGTAAGGGTATCCAAATAAAGCTGATACCTTTCTCGACAAAAATAATCTTCCTCCAATTCCTCTTCTGGAAGTTGTTCCATTTCTGTTGGAAATCCGTTCACCAACCAACCTTTGGACACACAGTAAGCTGCAATGAGTTGCTCTGCTTTCCATTCCAGGTAATCTGCCTCATCAAAATCATCCAAATCCCCCATGGTGTCCTGGTGCTTTTGGGCAAGTTGTTTCAGTTTTTCTTTTAGTTCCGTAATTTGATTGTTCATTTTGGTAGCAACGTAATTTTATGAAAAATAAAGTAGAAGGCGAAACAGCTCCAAGCTTTGATGTAGAAGGAGCTTATTTGCTAAAATGGTGGTGTCTCCAGATGAGTTTACGAGCGAAAGTACGACACTTCTCCCAACGTCAAGCGTATTTTAGGGTAATTTTACCGTTAAAAGGGGGCGCAAATCCTTCAGCATCGAATTTATCTACTTCCTCCCCCAATTGAATCAAGGTTTTTTCTTCCATATCTTGTCCGAGATAGGAAGATAGGCAGGTAGTGCCGCTGAACCATACCAACTAAAAACCTCCGCCTCTAATAGCCCTTGCTGAATCGCCGGATCCGTCTGGAGCAGCTCACGCAGCGCTGCTTCCGAGGCTACCTTATCAAAAATAAATAATCCTCGGTAGTTTTTGGTATTTCGATCAAAAGGGCCCGCAACAATCAATTGACCGGTTTCTACTAATCGGTTGATATTCTCTAGATGGCCTTTAAATGCTTCACGGATGAGGGATGGATCCGCGTTCTGATTAGGCCCCGTTTTTAGGAGCACAAAGAAATAACTCTTCATACCATACTCGTCCCCTCCGTATTGTCGAAAGAGTTGTTCTTCCCAATGGGGATTGGTCGTCACAGAATCAATGGCGGGATTTGTTTGAGCCCCTACCATTTGGGCAAACAGACAGAATAAAAGCAAGCTTCGGATGAACATACGATGACTAGACAGATAAATTAATAAGTGGGCGCCTTTTATACTCATTCGATCATCTACCAATGCGAACAAACAATAAATCATAGGATTGCATTGGTTTTGAATTACTGAAGAGAAAAACGCACGTCTTGCAATTACAGAACTCAGCGAAATGGACTTTTAGGATATTTTTCAGCCTCCTTGTGAACTGTTTTCACATGAAAAAACACCTCTTTTTTACATTCTACCCATAACGGCTCTTTGGGCTCATGAAGTACTATGTAATACCGCCAAAAAGCATAGCCAGCAGTGGGCGCCGTGCTTTTTACCTCCAATTGCTCCCAAGTCCCCTTGAATTGATGGTCTGTCCATAATATCCAATGGCTTTCATGAGCGTAAAACCCTCTACGGAAAAAAGGATCATTGGGGTGCTGAACTAAATACGCTCTCCTTTTCTTTTTCCGAAAGAAATAATTTCCCATTCCAAAACAAGAGACAGCACTGAGAAATCCAATCACTTTCAATGGTGCCGAATTCTCAGCAAGAAATACCGTCCGAAAAAATAAAAAACCAATTAGCAGCAAAAAATAAAACGGTATACTATTAAAGCTACTAGGTAGTTGTTCAAATGGGAAAAACCGATAGGAAGAGGGGATGGGTCGTTTGCCCTCCAAAAATTCTAACTCCCGAGAGTGAAAAAGCAAGTTGGTTCGTTCTATCATATCCCTCGTTTGAGGGCAATACTACAAAAAACAGTAGATTTCCCGTAATATTTTTACGATTTATTAAAAAAAAGAGGTGATCCATGTGGACCACCTCTTTCACTCGTCGTAACTAATCCATTACTTATGCCAAATCAAAGCGGTCTAGGTTCATTACCTTGTCCCAGGCTGCTACAAAGTCATGTACAAATTTCTCCTTGGAGTCGTTGCATGCATACACTTCACAGATCGCACGTAGCTCCGTGTTGGATCCAAAAATCAAATCTACGCGGGTACCGGTCCATTTCACATCACCGGTGATCCGATCGCGGCCTTCAAATACATCATCTGAAGCAGAAACGGCTTTCCAGGTAGTGCCAAGATCCAACAAGTTCACAAAGAAATCATTGGTTAAAACCTCTGGACGATGAGTGAACACCCCATGCTTAGACTGTGCATGGTTCGCATTGAGCACCCGTAATCCACCAACGAGCGCCGTCATTTCTGGCGCAGTAAGCGTTAGTAGCTGTGCGCGGTCCACCAACATTTCCTCTGCAGAAACGGTATATTTTGCTTTCATATAGTTGCGGAAACCATCAGCTTGTGGTTCCAACACTGCGAAGGATTCCACATCGGTATGCTCCGGACCCGCATCCGTGCGCCCAGGAGTGAAGGGCACCGTGATATCGTGACCAGCCGCTTTTGCCGCTTTCTCGATCGCTGCGCATCCGCCCAAGACGATCATATCTGCCATTGAAATCTGCTTTGCACCACCGGCATTGAAGTTTTTTTGAATACCCTCCAATACATCTAGCACTTTCGCTAATTGAACCGGGTTGTTTGCTTCCCAGTATTTTTGAGGAGCGAGGCGAATTCGACCTCCATTAGCGCCACCGCGCTTATCAGAACCCCGGAAGGTCGAAGCCGAAGCCCAGGCAGTTGCAACCAACTCAGCGATGTTAAGTCCAGAGGCTATAATGGTGCCTTTCAAGCCAGCAATATCGTTTTCATCCACCAAGGGATGGTTCATCGCTGGAACGGGGTCTTGCCAAATTAATACCTCAGCAGGCACCTCTGGTCCCAAATACCGGGCGCGAGGGCCCATGTCACGGTGCGTAAGTTTAAACCACGCACGGGCAAAAGCGTCGGCAAATTGGTCAGGATTCTCGTAGAACCGGCGAGAAATAGGTCCATAAATAGGGTCCTCTCGGAGGGCAATATCGGTCGTAAGCATCATTGGGGCATGTCGCTTAGACGGATCATGTGCATCAGGCACCGTTCCGGCACCGGCATCTCCTTTTGGCTTCCATTGGTAAGCACCCGCAGGACTTTTAGTCAATTCCCACTCGTATCCGAATAGATTTTCAAAATAGTTGTTGCTCCACTTCGTAGGCGTAGTAGTCCAAGCACCTTCCAAACCACTGGAAATAGTGTCAGCTCCTTTACCAGTTCCAAATGTATTTTTCCAACCCATGCTCTGCTCCTCAATAGAAGCACCCGCAGGTTCAGGACCTACATATTTGCTCGGATCAGCAGCCCCGTGGGTTTTACCAAAGGTGTGACCTCCTGCGATCAAGGCAACCGTCTCCTCATCATTCATCGCCATACGACCAAAGGTTTCCCGAATATCACGTGCAGAGGCAATTGGGTCTGGTTTCCCGTTAGGACCTTCTGGATTCACATAAATCAATCCCATTTGAACCGCAGCCAATGGGTTTTCTAGGTCGCGGTCGCCTGTATAGCGGTTATCACCCAACCATTCGCGTTCAGAACCCCAATACACATCTTCTTCAGGTTCCCAAACATCTGCGCGGCCACCTGCAAAACCAAACGTCTTGAAACCCATCGATTCCAAGGCGCAGTTCCCAGCCAAAATCATCAAATCGGCCCAAGAAATTTTATTGCCGTATTTCTGCTTCACCGGCCAAAGCAACAACCTTGCTTTATCGAGGTTGGCGTTATCTGGCCAACTGTTCAGAGGCGCAAAACGCTGGGTTCCATTTCCAGCACCTCCACGTCCATCAGCAATTCGATACGTTCCGGCACTGTGCCAAGCCATACGAATAAAAAGCGGACCATAGTGTCCGTAATCGGCTGGCCACCAGTCTTGAGAAGCCGTCATTAGGTGGTAAATATCCTTTTTAACCGCTTCCAAATCCAAGGATTTGAACGCCGCGGCATAATCAAAGGACTCACCCATTGGGTTCGATAGGGTAGAGTGTTGACGGAGGATATTGAGCTTAAGCTGATTAGGCCACCAGTCGCGGTTGCCCGTTCCACCTCCAGCTGATTGCTTAACAACTTGGCCGGTAAATGGACATTTGCTTTCACCGTTCACGTTGTACGATGTTTTGCTCGAATGTTTTTCATTTTCCATTTTAATAAAAAAATAGTTTAAACAAAGTGAATTATTCAGTTCAGGTTATTGGAAAAATAAGGGTAAAAAGGCCTTCATAGAGGGAAACAAAGGAGGATAACCTACTTATGCAGATCCAAAGAATAGAAACGAATGGTACATCGTTTTGTTTAGTGTTACCTCTCCTTTTTTTACTGTGCTCCAACACACCATCCATCCAAGAAGGTGGTTTTGGGGTAATTAAGCTAGGTTCCATTTTCCAACTACTCAGCGAAACCGCCATTTACTCATTGTAGGCCTCCAATTACTCATTAGCGTCGTATGATTGAATAGAGCCATTTATCTTTGAGCAATTGACTTACTTCAACACCCAATTAATTTGCAATTGATTATGAGATACAACCGACTACTTTTTGTTTTTATTACTTGCTTCTTTTTCCTCACAAACCTAGAAGCACAAGTGAAAGTTTGCTTGTCTCAATCCGTGGATACCTCTTCAAGGGGTGCTTTCAATGATGATTATCGTTGGAAACAGCCAGTGATTACGGTCGGCTTTTTCGGAGGCTCCGAGTTCCTACGAAAGCAGGTGCAGCAACATGCCACCGAGTGGACAAACCATTGTGGAATTCAATTTTACTTCGTGGATCACCGTGACGCAGATATCCGAATTGGGTTCTTTAAAAATCAAGGAAGTTGGTCTATGATGGGAAACCAATCAGCCTATGCTTCCATGAATATAGTAACGTTTGAGTCAGAGCCAGGAAGGGACGGCATTTCCATGAATTTTGGTTGGTTTGATGAGTACACACCGGAATATGAGTTAAAAAGTACCATCCTGCATGAGTTTGGACACGCCCTTTGCTTGGAGCACGAACACCTGAATCCCTTGGGGGGTATCCAATGGGATAGAAAAAAGCTCTATGATTACTACGAGAAAACCAATGGTTGGTCGCCCAGCACAGTAGACCACAATATATTAAAGTCCTTTTCCGTCAATAAAACCAATGGGAAATATGATCCAAAATCCATCATGCATTACTCCATTCCTTCGGAGCACACCTTAAATGGTTATGAGGTAAGTTGGAATGTAGAACTTTCACCTGGGGACAAACAACTGATTGCGCAACTCTACCCCAAAAATAAACCTGCGGCTCCAAAAAGCTATCAACATCTTTCCAGCTTAACGTATGGATCAGGAGGCTGGGCCTTGGCATTTTCTAAAACTGCAGAGGAATCGAAGGAAATCTGGAAAAAGACACCCCATTTCGTCCAAAGTAATATTCTGGGATTATGGGGCCAAGGCTACCAGATTACTCACCTGCGCTACGGAGCAGGTGAATGGGTAATTGGTCTGCAAAAAACAAAACACACCATCGATCAACTACTACTGGTCGAACGAAATTTTCCAAGCAGTCAACTGCAGGAATACAGTACGTTAGGGTATACGATCTCGGATCTATCGTTTGGAGAAAACCAATGGGTAATGGTTTTATCTAAAGCAAACTATCCAAAATCCTCCTTTCAAGCCTTTTTTTCCGATTTTCCTGCGCAATCAATTGAAGAGGGTTGGGAGAAGGATTGGAGAATACAACGACTGGAGTATGTTCACGACCGCTGGATGTTATCAATGGGGGAAAATTCCGATTTCGACAACCAAAAATACCTGGTGCGTACCTCCTTTCCATGGCAAGAAATTGAAGCCGAACAATCCAACAATTACGCCGTTACGGGAATTTCGCACAGTAAGGAGGGCTGGGTAGTTGTTTTATCTACTGGAAGCAGTATTCAGGAGCAGTTCATTATGACTACGCCCCATTTTTCGCTTCAAGAGATCGAACAAAGACTTAAAATGGATTAGAAAAGGAGTTCATCCACGCCTATCTAATAGCGAATTTGTTTTTTCGAATAAACAGCCAATTAGGAATACCCACTGAAATTAAGTATGGAAAATAAATCTATTCCAATGCGATTGATGCTATTTTGTTTTTTCATCTTCTTACAACTGCAAATGGTTGGACAACAAAATCTACATCCCGAAGTAGTGCGTTTTGTCCAGAATGCAGAGCAAATGATTCGAGTAGGAGAGGAGGAGGAAGCCTTAAATTTCCTAAGCATTGCCGAACAAATTGCCCTTGATTTTGAGGGTAAGGGTTCCGTTTCCTATTTTTGGGTATCTACCAAAAAAGCGGGACTTTATGAACAATTCGGTATGGCTGAAAAAGCGCTAGAGGGCTACGGTGCAAGTTTGGAATCAGCTAGATTGATATGGGGAATGCAAAGTGTTGAGGCCGTTGAAAGTCAGCTTCGACTAGCTGACTTTTTAGGAAGAAATGGAATAGACTCCTTGGCCATTGTCCTTTATGAACAGGTTCGTACATTGGTGGAGCAAGCAACTGAACAAAACGGATCGGCGTACGGCAGTTATCTAAGTAACCTTGGTTTACTATATCAAAAAGTGGGGGACTTTACGAAGGCCAGCTCCTTGTTGGAAGCAGCCTTCATCGAATTTGAGAAGGCTTTGGGTAGCGGCAACCTAGAATCTGCTTTCACGCTCAAAATGCTAGCCGAACTGTACCAAGAAAACAAGGACGCTAGTTGTGCGGTACATTATTATGAGCGCGCTCAACTCCTTTTTGAAGAGGGAACCGTAGAGCGATTGGGATGCTCAGAGGCCTTGGTCCAACTCTACCTTGAACGTGGTCAATACAGCCAGCTGGTCCCACCGGTTCTTGAACTTCTACGAGATGAGGAACGCATTATCGATATTGATAAGGAATCTTACCTTCAAAGTCTTTTAAACACGGCCGAGCTAATGTTATCCATAGGCCGAGCCGACGTGGCTGATACCTTACTGCGAAAGGTGGACGCAATTTTACCAGAACCTACTGAACGAAAAACTGCACAGTACGCTAACTACCTGGCTATGCATGCCAAGACTGCCCTTCAACTTGGAAATGTTACCCAGGCTATTGCGTTTCAGCTTAACGTAAAAGCACTCCTCGTTGAATTACTTCCAGAGGAACACATCGATTATTTGCTCTTGGAAACTGATTTGGGGGCTATTTATCTACAAGCTGGTCGTTACGAAGAAGCAATTTCCCAATTTCAAAAAGCTCTTTCATTTGCCGAAGTCAATGGAAAAGAAGAAGAGCCTAACTACATGATTGCACAACAAAATTTAGGACTAGCTATCCAAGCAGTTGGCCAATATGCAAAAGCAGAACAATTATTTAAGGAGTCTGTCGAAAAGGTGAATAAAAAGTGGGGCAAGCAACACCCTGTGTACCGTAGTGGCATACAGCACCTGGCCGCTTTTTATCTATCGACTCAAAAGTGTACAAGCTCTCGGGATCTACTCCAAGAGCTTGTTTTGCTTGACCGTGAGCAGTGGGGGGAGGAGCACCCCAAGCTGGCGCAGTCCCTCAATAACCTGGCGACATTGGAATTGCAGTTGGACGAATATGAAGACGCGTTGCAACATCTAACAGAAGCCTACTCCATATACGAAAAAAACGATATTTCTTGGAATCCAGAAGCCCCAGCAGTCTTATCAAATATCGGCGCTGTCTACTATAGATTACGCCAGTTCGACGCAGCGGCTGAAGCGTTGGAACAAGCCATCACACTTCAAACAAGTCGGGAAACGCCTATCAGCACAAGTTTGATTGAAAACTATTTGCAATTAGCAATGGTCCGGGTGGCTCAAAAAAAACACGAGGATGCGGAGGCTTTGCTTCTAAAAATCCAGCAAGCTTGGGATGAAAGTACCTCCTTT